>ERZ1106941.972-NODE-972-length-35328-cov-16.076574_pt1 | contig 35328 bp, 32 predicted proteins | sample MGYA00403670_ERZ1106941 | MGnify/ENA primary metagenome ERZ1106941 (study PRJEB35170, sample SAMEA104062400) | human gut metagenome | biome: human gut; feature: human-associated habitat; material: faeces | place: Denmark | collected 2012-06-04 ...
GCCGTCAGAAGAAGCTGCTGGCGCACGCAGTGCGATTGAGGATACTCGCTTGTCGTAATGATTTAAATCGTAAAAGAACTATTAGCTTATAGCTAATGGCTTGCAGCTTACAGCTCACAGCTAACAACTAATGGCTGACAGCTCACAGCTGATAGCTTTTATCTTCTTAACGCTTTCCCCCAACATAAAAACCGACCCATTATTTGTATGGATCGGTTCTTTTGTTTGGATCAAAGGGTTCCTGTCGTTTTGAGCCGTGTCAGTGCACGCTGGAGAGCGAGTTTGGCACGATCGACGTCTATTTCTTTGCTCTTGGACGCGAGCCTGTCTTCCGCACGTTTCTTCGCGGCTTGGGCACGGGCAATATCGATGGTATCCGCCAGCTCCGCCAGGGGGGCTACGATATTTACCTGATTGTCCTTTATTTCCAGGAAACCGCCAAATACGGCCACCTTTTGTTCCTTTCCGCCTTTAATGATGCGCACGGGGCACATTTCAAGAGCGGCTGCCAGAGGCAGATGGTTTTTCATGACGGCAAATTCGCCGTCTGCTGCACGGGCCACCACCATTTCCACGCCGGTTTCTCGATAAATCGGTCCGTCGGGGCTGATGACTTCCACGTGCATGGGATTCGTAAGGGTATCAGCCATGGCTTATTCCCCTTTCTTCATCTTTTCAGCCTTTTCGATCGCTTCATCAATTGTGCCGACCATGTAGAACGCGCCTTCAGGCATATCATCGTGCTGGCCTGCAAGGATTTCCTTGAAGCCGCGGATGGTTTCCTTCAGGGATACGTATCTGCCGGGGGAGCCTGTAAACTGTTCGGCTACGAAGAAGGGCTGAGACAGGAATCTCTGTACCTTTCTTGCGCGGGCTACGATGACTTTGTCATCATCGGAAAGTTCTTCCATACCCAGAATGGCGATGATATCCTGCAGTTCCTTGTAGCGCTGCAGAATAGCCTGTACGCCGCGGGCCACTTCGTAATGCTCTTCACCCAAAACGTTCGGGTCAAGGATACGGCTGGTGGAGTCCAGCGGGTCTACTGCCGGATAGATGCCCAGTTCCGCGATGGAACGGCTCAGTACGGTGGTAGCGTCCAAGTGTGTAAATACGCCTGCCGGAGCCGGGTCCGTCAAGTCATCGGCCGGTACGTATACGGCCTGGATGGATGTGATGGAACCGTCTTTGGTGGAAGTGATGCGTTCCTGCAGTTCGCCGATATCGGTAGCCAGGGTCGGCTGGTAACCTACGGCAGACGGCATACGCCCAAGCAGCGCGGATACTTCGGAACCCGCCTGTACGAAACGGAAAATATTGTCTACGAAGAGCAGGACGTCCTGTCCCTGTTTGTCGCGGAAATATTCAGCCATGGTCAAACCGGTGAGAGCTACACGCATACGCGCTCCCGGAGGTTCGTTCATCTGGCCGTATACCAGCGCAACTTTGGAAAGAACGCCGGAGTCTTTCATTTCTCCCCAGAGATCGTTCCCTTCACGGGTACGTTCGCCGACGCCGCAGAATACGGAGCAGCCGGAGTGTTCTGTCGCCACGTTATGAATCAATTCCTGGATAAGAACGGTCTTACCTACACCCGCACCGCCGAAGAGCCCGATCTTACCGCCTTTTGCATACGGAGCGATGAGATCGACGACTTTGATGCCGGTTTCAAAAATTTCGGTTGCCGGAGACTGGTCTTTAAAGGCCGGTGCCGGACGATGAATAGGCCAGTAGTCGGATGCCGGTACTTTTGTATCGTCATTGTCGACGGTCTGTCCGAGTACGTTGAAAATACGTCCCAGGCATCCGTCGCCGACCGGTGCTGCAATAGCACGGCCGGTATCTACTGCTTTCATTCCGCGTACCATGCCATCGGTAGAACTCATCGCAACGGTGCGGACTACGCCGTCACCTAAGTGCTGCATGGTTTCACAGATAACATCTACCGGAACAGTGCCTTCTTCATCTTTGACATGAATTGCGTTATAGATGGCAGGAAGTTCCTGATCGTCGGAAAAAGCGATATCGACGACAGCGCCCATGACCTGTACGACCTTGCCTACCTGTCCCTGCTGTTCATTTGCCATGAAGAAGCATTCCTCCTTAATCAAATTAAGCCGGTTTATTCGAGAGCTGCCGCACCGCCGACAATTTCGGAAATTTCATTGGTGACCTGTGCCTGACGCGCTTTGTTGTACGTAAGGTTGAGGTCGGCAATTCTTTCCGTCGCGTTGTCAGTGGCAGCGGACATGGCCGCCATACGGCTGCCCAGCTCGGACGCCGCGGATTGCAGCATCGCATTATAAACCTGTACTTGTATATATTCAGGAAGCAGTTTGGAAAGCACTGCCGCCGCATCGGGAAGGAAAATATAGGGATCTTCCCCGATACGGAGGAAATCCTGTCTTTCTTTTTCCCATTCGCTGGCAGCCGCTTTTGCTGCTTCTTCCGTTTTTCCCTCAGCCGGCGCTTCAATGGGGAGCAGCCGGTCTACCCGGACCTGCTGGCGGAGGGCGGTGATGAATTTGGTATAAATAATATAAACTTCATCGACTTCTTCTTTTGTGAAGTATTCCACCATCTCTTTGGAGAGATCGATGGAATCCTGAGCCGACGGCTTATCAGAAAAGCCGAAATGATAGGTATCGGGATCATACCCGCGGAATTTCAGATAATTCTTCGCCTGTTTCCCGCAGACATATAAAGCGTATGCAGAACGATCCTTTCCGGAGATTTCCTGCAGGGTACGCTTCATCACGTTGGAGTTATAAGCGCCGGCAAGGCCTTTGTCGCCGCAAATGACGAGATATCCGACCTTCTTTACTTCGCCTGTCCTGAAGAGCGGGCTCGTAAATCCGGGTGTCACCGAAGAAGCGCGGCGCAGGAGCTCTCCGATCTTTTCCGCATAAGGACGGGAGCCGTTTGCCTTTTCCTCCGCTTTGCGCAGACGGGCGGCGGCTACCATCTTCATGGCTTTCGTGATCTGCTGGATGTTGGTGACGGATTTTATGCGCCCTTTTATATCACGCGTACTTTCCAATCAGATCACCCCTCTACCGTTTCAGACTTTTCTTCTGTTTCGCTTTGTGCCTTGTAACGTTTCTTGAATTCATCAAGAGCTTCTCTGAGTTTCGCTTCATTTTCATCTGTCAGCTTCTTTTTATCCACGATATCAGCGCCGATTTCCGGATGGCTGCTGTGGAGGAAATTCAGAACCTGCTGTTCAAACCCGACAACCTGGTCTACGTCCACGTCATCAAGATACCCTTTGACGGCCGTGTAGATCGCCATAACCTGGTCTTCGACCGGATAGGGGGAATACTGCGGCTGCTTCAGAATTTCCGTCGTCCTCTGGCCGCGGTCGATCTGCGCTTTGGTGGCAGCGTCAAGATCGGAACCGAACTGGGCAAATGCCGCCAATTCACGGAACTGTGCCAGATCCAGACGCAGCGTGCCTGCGACCTGTTTCATGGCCTTAATCTGCGCGGAACCGCCTACACGGGATACGGACAGGCCGACATTGATGGCCGGACGGATCCCGGAATAAAAGAGTGCCGTTTCCAGATAAATCTGTCCGTCCGTGATGGAAATGACGTTTGTCGGAATGTACGCACCGACATCGCCTGCCAGTGTTTCAATGATCGGCAGCGCGGTGATGGAGCCGCCGCCCAGTGCATCGGACAGACGTGCCGCACGTTCCAGCAGACGGGAATGCAGATAGAATACGTCACCGGGGTAAGCTTCGCGTCCCGGCGGGCGGCGCAGCAGAAGCGACATGGCGCGGTAAGCGACAGCATGTTTGGAGAGGTCGTCATAGATAATGAGGACATCCTTGCCCTGGTGCATGAAATGTTCCGCAATGGATACACCGGAGTATGGTGCAAGGTACTGCATCGGAGACCCTTCGGAAGCACCGGCATGTACGATGATGGAGTAATCCATAGCGCCGGCAGCTCTCAGCCGTTCGTATACACGGACGACATTGGAGTTCTTCTGCCCGATGGAAACATAAATACAAATGACATCCTGCCCCTTCTGGTTCAGAATGGTATCAATAGCGATGGCGGTCTTGCCTGTACCGCGGTCGCCGATAATCAGCTCACGCTGTCCGCGGCCGATCGGGACCATGGAGTCGATACATTTCAGACCGGTCTGCAGCGGGACGTTTACCGGCTGTCTGTCGGCAATGCCCGGAGCTTTGATTTCAATGTCGCGATAAGCGTCAGTCTTGATTTCGCCTCTGCCGTCAATCGGCTGTCCCAGCGCATTGACCACGCGGCCGATGACCGCATTGCCTACGGGAACCTGCATCAGACGGCCCGTTCTCTTTACTACGTCACCTTCCTTGATGGTTTCCGCATTCCCCAGAAGAACGGCACCTACATTGCTTTCTTCCAGGTTCATGGCCATGCCGTAAACGCCGTTCGGCAGTTCCAGCAATTCACCGGCCATGCAGTTTTCAAGGCCATATACATGGGCGATACCGTCGCCGACTTCAAGAACCGTACCTACTTCATCGACATTGAGGTCTACTTTGTAATTTTCAATCTGTTTTTTAATGACAGATGTGATTTCATCTGAACTGATTTTCATATCCTGTAAGTCACCTCAATCTCTTTGCATCATTTGCGAGCGGAGCGCCGCAAGCTGGCGGGCTATGGATCCGTCAATCAGACGGTCTCCCATCCGGACCGTGAATCCGCCTATCAAAGATGCGTCTACTTTCTGTTTCATGATAATTTTGCTTCCCGTGATTTCCGCAAGTTTGGCTTTCAAAGCGTCCACCTGGGATTTGGTCAATGGAAACGCAGAGGTTACCACGGCTTCCTCCATGCCCATCCCATGATGCGCAAGATTGGCATAGACATCCGCCATGGCAGCAAAATCAGCGATGCGGCCTTTGTCGATAACAACATAGCAGAACTGTAAAACTATCGGCTGCACCTTATCTGCAAATAACTTCTTTATAGTATCTTTCTTGACATCCTTAGCAAGCAGAGGATGGTTCAGAATCTCCCCGAGCTCTTTGCTTTTCCCTATGGTATCGGCAATGAGGCGGAGATCTTCTTCCGTTTGTTCCAGGCAGTGCTGCTCTGCGGCAATTTCATAGATGGCTCGTCCGTACTTCTTTGCAAGGATTACGTTCTTATCCATGATTACTTACCTGCCTGCCCGGCATCCAGTCTTGCGATGCTTTCCGCTATGAGCCGGTCATTCGTATCCGGCGTCATATTTTTGCTGATGATCTTCGATGCAATATCACAGGAAAGAGCGGCCACCTGCGTCTTCAGATCCTCCAGGGCATCCTTGCGTTCCCTTTCGATCTGTTTAGCAGCCTGGACTTTTTCCCTCTCAATAGCCGCATGGGCCTCATCGATCTGCGCCTGGGCCTGTACCTTGGCCTCTTTTACGGCCTTGTCCACGATCCCCTGTGCGGCGACCTGGGCATTGGCAAGTTCCGCTTCCAGATCGGATTTGAGCTTGGCCGCCTCCGCGCTGGACCGGGCCGCGCTGTCCAGGTCATTCCGGATCTTGTTCCTGCGGTCATCCATGACCTTCAGCACCGGCTTATAGCAGAAATGTGCCAAAACGGCAACGAGAATGATAAAGTTGAGGATTGAAATCAGCAGCGTACCATTTAATTCTACCAATGAAATCCCCTCCTTAGGCTAACAATGAATTGGAATTAGCCGAGGAAAGGATTGGCGAATACGAGGACGAGAGAAATAACGATAGCGATAATCGGAATAGATTCTATCAAGCCGATGCCGACGAGCATGGAAGTGAAGAGCTGCCCCTGGATTTCCGGCTGGCGGGTCATGCCGTCGATAACGTGGGATGCCAATTTAGAATCACCAAATGCTGCTGCAAATGCGGCAACTGCCGCAATCAGCGCAGATGCGATAAGGGAATACTGAACAACAATAGTCTGATCCATGGTAATAATTCCTCCTAAGAATATAATGTCCCGGTTTTTCCGGATATAATGGTACCGTTTTTACGGGCGGCGCCCGGCATTTTATGGAGTGCCGCTCCCACTCACCTGCACACCTTCACTTATTCCACACTTTCCTTGAGATAAATGGACGTCAGCGTAGTGAAAATGTATGCCTGGATCAATCCGACCACAAGGCTGAATACGACCCAGAGCAAAGGTACAAGCACAGGTGCCAGCGCGTAGAGGATTTCCAGCAGAATTTCCCCTGCTAAAATATTACCGAACAGACGCATCGCCAGAGTTACCGGACGGGAAAGTTCTTCCACGATATTGATGATGACGAACGGCGGCATCGGTTCAAAGAAATGTTTCAGCCATTTGCCGAATCCCCTGTTCCTGATATAAACGAAATGAATACATAATGTACCGGTCAGCGCCAGCCCCAAGGTTGTATTCACATCATTTGTCGGAGACGCTGTCAGATGGGCTGTCGGCAGAAGTCCTATTTCATTGGCCACAAAGATGAACAGAAAAAGTGTCAACAGGAAATAAACAACCTTTTTATAATGCGATCCCATATTCCTTTCAAACTGGGAGCATAGCGGCTCAATGACCATTTCCACCGCGTTCTGGATACCGTTTGGAACGAGCGAACGCCCCCGGCTCGCAGCAAAGACGATAATAAATACTATAAGGGCAGTAAGCCATTGTGTAAAAATCGTATCCAGATTGACCGACATTCCGAAAAGCTGTGCAACCACATGTGTACCTGTATGAAAATGCATAGTCTCACCCCCTCTCTTTTTTGGACGTCAGGAAAATATTATTCTTATTCCACACTATTGCCTTGCCCAGATAGTAGCAGGGAACAGTGACAATAAGCCCGCCAGGAAGCCAAGAATGGAAAGCGGTGTCCATAAAACCACCGCCGCCGCCAGCCCCGCTTCCACAAAAAGCCGGAAGCCTGCAAGCGCGGCGCCCATCTGGCCTATGTAGGCCGCGTCCCGCTTTTCTTTCTCCCAGTGGATGTAACGCTGTTTCATGTACAAGAAAAAAAGAATATGAAATACGACGCCGGCGGCAAATCCTGCCGCTACAGTCCATTCCCACTTCAAAAACGCGGCGGCCGCGCCGACAGCGCCTATGGCTGCCAGACGGCTGACCATTCTATCCGCAAAAGCAGGGAATACCGTATCATACTTCATTTCTTACTTTCCTATCATTTTTCTAATTATGGCCCACAATCCGGATATGGCGCCCAAAAGGGATAACCCGATAAGGCCGAAAGGATACGTCCCCAAGTATTCATCACACTTAAGTCCGCCCCAGATACCGAGGCCGATACAGGAAAGAAGGGTCATGCCCGCTCCGCCTGCCACAGCGATACTGCGCATCGGATTGAACTCTTTTCCTTTATCTCCCTGTTCCCCGGCATTCTTCATGGCCATCTCCGGCATGTGCATATCATGAAAAACTGCACGCAAAATACGTACAGCTCTACCCATACAAAGTTATTGTAACATATGCGGATTTACTTAGCTATAAATTTAGACGGTTTTTTATGAGAAATCCCCTCCGCATACAAAAGCGTCTCCACGATGCGCCCGGCGGATCTGCCGTCACCGTAAGGATTCACTGCTTCCGCCATCGCATGATATGCCGCCTCATCGGTCAGCAGCCGGTATGCCGTCTGATAAATCTTCTCTTCCCCGGTGCCTACCAGTTTTACCGTCCCCGCCTCTACCGCTTCGGGGCGCTCTGTCGTATCGCGAAGGACAAGGACGGGTTTCCCCAGACTCGGCGCTTCCTCCTGTATGCCGCCTGAATCGGTCAGCACAAGGGCGGACCGCGCCATCAGATTCGTGAAAGGCTCATACTCCATCGGTTCCACAAGATGGATGCCCGCCGCGCCGTCCAGCTCTTCCTCCACCGCTTCACGGACAAGAGGATTCCGATGGACAGGAAATACCACTTCCGTATCCGGTACGGTTTCCACCAGCCGGCGGAGCGCACGGTACACATGATGCATGGGCGCGCCCAAATTTTCACGGCGGTGGGTGGTCACAAGGATGACGCGCTTGTGTTCTTCAATCGCCTGTATTTCTTCATCTTCAAAAGTATAATCTTTCTTTACCGTCGAAAGGAGCGCATCAATGACGGTATTCCCCACAACAAAAATATTTTCATCCTTTTTATTTTCACGGAGCAGATTTCCCCGCGCTGTTTCTGTCGGGGCAAAATGAAGACTGGCCAGGACGCCCGTAAGCTGGCGGTTCGCCTCTTCAGGAAAAGGGGACGCCAGATCTCCCGTGCGCAGCCCCGCTTCTACATGTCCGACTTTGATCTGCTTGTAAAAAGCGGCAAGCGACGCGGTAAATGTCGTCGTTGTATCCCCATGGACAAGGACATAGTCCGGTTTTTCCTTTTCCAGTACTTCTTCCAGTCCGCGAAGGACGCGGGAAGTGATGTCATACAGGGACTGTCCGCTCCTCATGATATCCAGATCGTAATCGACGGGCAGCTTGAAAAGATCCACCACCTGATCGAGCATTTCCCGATGCTGCGCCGTGAGGCAGACCTTTGTTTCTATTTCGGGATGCGCCAGAAGCGACTGCACGACAGGAGCCATCTTTATCGCTTCAGGCCGCGTGCCGAAAACCGTCATGACTTTCACAGGACTACTCCTTTTCATAAAACAAACTGATACAATGAAATATTTCTGTCAATTCCTTTTTTATTTCTCATCCTTTTCCGTCGGCGGAAGAACGACCTCTCTCATGACGCCGAGTTTCTTCGCCCAGAAAATAAACACCCCGAGTGCGAGAAGGATCACCGCCACACCGAGAAATGGATTCAGCCTCACCACAAGGAGCGCCGCTGCCGAGAAAAAAGCTGTCAGCGCGTACATGACCAGCACCACCTGTTTCTGCGACAATCCCGCCGCCAGAAGACGATGGTGGAGATGGTTCTTGTCCGGTGAAAAAATCGGCACCCCTGACTGCCTGCGCCGCACGATAGCAAGTACCGTATCGGTAATGGGCACGGCCAGCGCCACCAAAGGCACGATAAGGACTGCGGCAGCCGCCGTCTTCATAGATCCCATGACCGACACCGCGGCAATCACATACCCAAGGAACATGGATCCCGTATCGCCCATGAAAATTTTAGCCGGATTGAAATTATACTGCAGAAAGCCGAGACACGCCCCTGTCATGGCCACCATAGCGGCAGCCGATACCCACTGCCCCATCTGGAATGCGAGAAGGGCAATGGCAATAGACGCTATCGTGGCGATCCCCGCAGCAAGCCCGTCAAGGCCGTCAATAAGATTGACCGTATTGATAAATCCGATGATCCAGAAAATAGTAAGCGGTATGGAAATAAAGAGAGGAAATTCAATAATCCCCACATAGGGAAGATCGATCCAATCAATATTCACATCAAAGAATATCACAAGCACGGCGGCGGATAAGATCTGCCCGAGAAGTTTCACCTTGGCGGGAAGAGACACGATATCATCTGCAATCCCCACAAAAACAAGACAGGTCGCGCCGATCATAATCCCTGTCATTTCATAAGTAAAGCCCACCGTAAGGATGACGGATACCATAAACCCCGCGTATATGGCAAGACCGCCCAAACGGGGTACCAGTCCGTGATGCACCTTCCGTGCGTCCGGCTTATCCACGGCGCCGATCTGCACCGCGAAATTTTTTACGGCCGGCGTGAGAATAAACGTCACGGCAAGCGCGGCAAGGAACGTGAACGCGTAAGCGAACAACGAACCACCTCCCCTTTCTATGTATATGGTTATTTTAGCACAACTGATGAAATATTGTTGCCCGCCTGCGGCCTCGAAATAAAGCGGAGCCCAAAAGAAGCGGGAACCGCAAAAGGAAGGCACGCGAAACGGAGCACAGCATTTCCGGATCCCGCGCAGCAAAAAACCTCACGGCTGTTTGATCGAAATCATTCCGCCATGAGGCTTTTCATTTTTACTGTTTCGTGCGAATCACGACGCAGCGGTACGGCGCTTCTCCGTCGCTTTCTGTAGACACCGCGCCGTCATTCTGGAGCGCCAGGTGGATCATGCGGCGGTCGCCCGCCGACATCGGTTCGAGGCGGATTTCTTCCCCTGTACGCTTCACCTTATCCGCCAGGCGGTGCGCCAGCGATTCCAGCGTCTGTCTGCGGCGCTGCCGATAGTCCTCCACATCAAGGAGCACGAAGTAATGGTGGCGGAAATTTTTATTTGCCGCCAGATTTGTCAGGTACTGGAGCGCGTCCAGCGTCTGGCCGTGCTTTCCGATAAGGATGCCCAGACCCTCGCCGTGAAGGTTGAAAAGAATGCGTTCTTCATTCACCATCTTCTCAAGCTGCACATCCATCTTCATTCCTTTGAAAACGCCCGTCAGGAAACGTTTCGCTTCTTCAGCGGCTTCTTCCTGCTCTTCCGCGGAAAACGGAGTTTCCTCACGGCCGCGTTTTTCCTTCTTCGCCGTAAGAACTTCTTCCGTATCGCCGCCCATGACGTTTTCCCCCGGCTCCTCCGCAGCGGAAACGGTTTCTTCCTCTCCGTCTGCAGCCCCGGCAGCAGCCGAAGTCATGTCCCCGGCAGTCTCCGTAACATCTTCCGTTTCCGATCCTGCCGCGCCGACCTCGACAACGGCATCTTTCTTGTTGAACAAACCGAAAAGTCCGCTTGAGGGCTGTTCAATAACACGGATCACTGCTTCTGCGCGGGAAAGCCCCAGCTTCTTCAATCCTTCTTCCACTGCTTCGTCAACGGTTTTTGCGGTAATTCTGACAGTTTCCATAGTTATCCCTCCGCTTTCCCGGAACTATCCCCGGCCTCTGCCGTCTTTTCAGCAGAAGCCGTTTTTTCTTTTTCATCACCGGCCTTCGGTGCTTCATCGGCCGCCGGTTTCTTTGCTACCTTTTTAATAATTTTTCTGCGGATAATCTTTTTCCTCTTTGTCTTAGCCACAGCCTCTTCATCGGTATGGACAGTGACTACGCCTTTTTTCGAAGGCCCGTTTATCATTTCCTTTCCCTTTTCCCCGCGGAACATGATAAGCTGCTGGAAAAACTGGTAAATATTGCTCACCACCCAGTAAATCACCAAACCGCTCGGAAAATGAAGAGACATCCAGCCGATCATAAGAGGCATCATGAAAAGCATCGTCTTTTGGTTGCCCGGCGCGTCTTTCGGCGTCGTCTGCCAGGAAACAAGGAACGTGGACGCGGCGGAAAGAACAGGCAGGATGTACGTGCCGTCTTCCGCTGCCAGACTTTCAATCCAGAGGAAACCCGCGTGGAGAGGGTCATAACTGAACCCCTGAATCGCATAGTACATCGCGATAAGGAAAGGCATCTGTATGAGCAAAGGCAGGCATCCCGCCATGGGGGACGCATTATGCTCTTTGTACAGACGCCCCATTTCCTGCCGCATCATGGCAGGGTCATTTCTGTACTTCTTCTGGATTTTCTGGATCTCCGGCTGTATTGCCTGCATCGCTTTCATGGAACGGATCTGTTTCACTGCGAGGGGAAGCAGCAGCGTCTTGATGAGTATCGTCAAAACGACGATAGCGATGACGTAATTGGGAAATCCGAGACCGGAAGTAAATTCATAACAAATCTGCAGGCCGATGCGCATCAGATCGGCAATCATGCCTACAATAGCCGAGAGTACGGGAATCTGGAACTCAGATCCGCCTCCGCCAAAGCCAAGATTCATAATTTCTCCTTATACGGCCTCTATTTCAGCCGCCTAAATGTTCCTGCTTTCTGAATTTCAAAAGCAGGATGAGACAAAAATGCAGAAACTCTGCAAAATTCATGGCGTGACAGGATAACAAAACGCGAAAGATGAAAAAAGCGGCGCCTTATCAAAAGCGCCGTACATTGCCTATCGGAAAAGCCTTATGGAACAGGGTCATAACCGCCCTTATGGAAAGGATGGCACTTCAAGATCCGCTTTAACGCGAGCCATCCGCCTTTCAGCGCGCCGTATTTCTCCACCGCTTCCAGCGCGTAAGTGCTGCAGGTGGGAGTGAAACGGCAGCATGGCGGTTTCAGGGGAGAAACATATTTCCTGTAAAATCGAATAAGAACGATCAGCACCGTCTTCATCATGCCCCCTTCAGCATGCCCGCTTTACGCCACAGCGCAAGCAAAGCCTTTTCCGCCTCGCTATACGTCGCTGTCGTCAGAAAAGCGGCGGCAAGCAATATGGCTTCATAATGGGAAGAAAGTTCATGACGATGGAGGCGATAAACCTCTTTCATCAGGCGCCTTGCCCGGTTGCGCGCCACGGCATTGCCGATGCGCTTCGTCGTCACAAACCCGATCCGGACAGGTTCCCGTTTCGTCCTGACCACGTACATAAGTCCCGCGCGGTTGCTGAAACGCCGGCCGGCCGAGTATATACGCCGGTAATCCCTGTTTTGCCGGATACGGAAATCACGGTGAAGCGGATACTTCTTCTCCTGCTTCGATTCTGACTCAGGCACTTAATACCTTTCTGCCCTTGGCTCTTCTTCTTTTCAGAACAATACGGCCGGCTTTCGTCTTCATACGGGCGCGGAATCCGTGGGTATGTTTTCTCCAGTGGTTATTAGGCTGGAATGTCATTTTTGCCATCAGTGAACACCTCCTTACTGCGTCCTGTGTATTCACACACCATAACATGCTAATTATAGCTAAACGGCCATCAGATGTCAAACGAAAACACTTCACACACACTCCGTTTTTCACGAAGAAATCAGTACCGCAATTTCCTTTCTTGCTTCCGGATAAAGAAAAAAGGAAACGGTCTCCCGTCTCCCTTATTTTCTTCCGTACCACCTATTGCAGTGCGGACCTCTGCAAGCTTCCCGGTCGTCACCGCTTCTCTCCGGAACACCGCAGACTCCCCGCTCACCGTTTTCTCCGATGGGACAGAGCTGTACGTTTTCATCCTGCGGCGAATTATCTCCGCCATCATATGCGGCAAAACCGCCAACTACCCCGCCTGCAATCAGTGCCGCGGCAAGTATTGTTTTCTTCCACATAAGAACACCTTCTTTCAAAGCTAAAGCTTATTCATATATATATTATAACACACCCTGTATAGTGCCTTATTGACAGGGAACGGCAAAACGCCATCCGAAGCGAATGTGAAGGATCTATTACCGTGGTGAGGGAAACGGTAAGAAGATAAAAGCTATCAGCTATGAGCTGTCAGCTACAAGCTGTTAGCTGTGAGTTAAAAGCCGAAGCATATGATTTCCATTAGGTGTCATACGAAATATCAGCAAAGGGTTTGCTGTTGTAGTAAGGGGAGCGTTAATCGTCATCCGAAGCAAATGTGAAGAATCTATTACCGTGGTGAGGAAAACCGTAAGACGTCATCAGAGGCATAGATTCTTCACTCCATGTCACTGCTCCGTTTCCCGTTTTTCCCTCAAGGCTTTCTCGACTCCGTTCAGAATGACGCTTGAAGGAAAGAGTGTCATAATAAAGGGAACATTAAGCGTCATTCAGAGCGCCAGCGAAGAATCTATGCCTGTGGTGAGGAAGACGGTAAGGCGTCATCAGCGCAATAGATTCTTCACTCTGTGCCACTGTCCCGTTTCCCGTCTTTCCCACAAAGCATTCTTACCACCGTTCTGAATAACGATTTTGGGAAAACACGTCATAATGAAGGAAACGTTAAGCGTCATCATAAGCGGACATGAAGGATCTGTACCTCCAGTGAGGACATCGGCAAGGCGTCATTCAGAGCAACAGCGAAGGATCTATACCCGTGGTGAGGAAAACCGTAAGATGTCATTCAAGGTAACAGATTCTTCACTCCATGCCACTGCTCCGTTTCCCGTCCTTCCCACAAAGCATTCTTACCACCGTTCTGAATGACGGCAGACGGTAAGCGTCATCCGAAGCGAACACGAAGAATCTGTTACTCGAATGAAATAAAAAGGAAACAGGCTGTTCCGAAGAATGAAAAACGTCCCACAAACGGATGGAAACAGGCGTTCCTGTCCGACAGCCATTTTTCGCAAAATAAAAGACCCCCGAAGAGGTCTTCTATTGTTAGCTTACAATCACGAATTAGAAAGCGTAGTTCAGTTCAACGCCCCATGTATTCGCGGGATTTTCCGCCTGGCTGTCATATGTTTTCGCGCCGAAGTTGTAGTAAGCGTCCAGTTCTACATTCTTCTGTACAGCAACACCTGCTTTTGCTGTCCAGAACTTCACGCCTGCACCATTGTCCCAGCCATATTCCAGCTGATCCGTCATGTCCAAAGCGGAGTTGCCGAGGAGATAAGAACCTGCATCAGCTCTTACATAGTGAACACCGAGGGTAAAGCTGCCCGGTTTATTCAAATCCACTTCGCCATAATTCAGTCCGGCTGTCCACAGATTGCCATGTCCGAACTCGTGATTACCCTTGGTCTGGATAAAATCACCGTCAATACTCAGACCGGAATCGCCCAGTCCGATGGTTGCGCCGGCACCCCAAGCATAAATATGTGCTCCCTTGTAAGCAGGAGCTACACTACTTCCATTGAGTCCCTGTACATTGTCTAAATAGAAAGCAGAAAGCATGGAAGACTCGCCAAAGTGCCCGGTCAGCTTGCCATACCAGGCTTCAATGGACGCACTGTTTTCCCAGTGATAGGTATCCATGCTGCGCTCAGCGTCCTGGAAACGGCCATAACCGAATTCAGCGCCGAATTTACCATTATCATAACCTGCTACAACGCCGTCAAATCTTCCATCTTCATCCCAGAACACGCCGGTCTGGTCCAGTGCCACACCCTGGCGGCCGAGATCCATGTAGAAAGCGTCATTCGGTGTCCAGCGTGCATGGATGCGGTCCATGATGGTATTGGCATCTTTATTATCCTTGAAGTTCATTTCAGATACGAAACGACCGGAAACAACGACCTGGTCATTGACCTGGGCGTCCGCATTGATGCGCAAACGGCCTGTCCAAGCATCCGTATGATCTTTAGCTCCATCAAGGTTATGCTGGTACTGCATGCGGGCATCGCCGGACCAGGAAATGTTGCCGACTTTCTTTTCCAGGTTGCTTACGCGGACACCAAGGTTTGCCAGTTCATCTGCGTATTCCCCTGCCAGTTTGTCCAGGGTTGCTTTCTGTTCTGCATTCAGCTGGTCTTCACGAGCCATCAGACGGGCAATAACCTGCGCCAGTTCATAACGGGTCATGTTTCTTTCGCCTTTGAATGTACCGTCCGGATAGCCTTCTACAACGCCCTGATCGGAGAGATCGGACACTGCCTGATAAGCCCAGTCATCAGGGGATACATCAGAGAACGGATTTGCAGCGTATGCGGATACGCCTGCGGTGAGTGCAGCTGCTGCTGCGATTGCGAGAATCTTTTTCATGATTCTTCCTCCTTTGAGAAAAAACTTTGCGTCCTTAGCTCAGCAGGAATCAGAAAATCTCGCTCGAGTGACCGTGTTTCCTCTGCCTGTTTTCTGAATCTCCGCACTAAAAAAGAAGGACTGCCTTTTTAGCAACTTCAGTGTACCACAATTATTAGATTTTGACAAATTTCAGTCTTTTTATTTCTTAATTGCTTCAAACCTGAAATCTACGGTTCCCATACAAATACCTTAAAAAGTATCTTACTATATATCTATAATACATATAATATGCAGTATGTGCTAAGCAGTATGGTTTCCTTTTCTTTCATTTGCATAACAGATCCTTCGCTGCCACTCTGGATAACGTCTTATCGTTCGGTGTCATTCAGCACTTTTAGCTGACAGCTGACAGCTCACAGCTCACAGCTGATAACTTTTATCTTCTTACCGCTTTCCCCACCACGGTCATAGATCCTTCACATTCGTTCAGGATGACGCCTTACGGTCTTCCTCACCACGGGTTACAGGCCTTTCATTGATACTCTAAATGACGTCTTACCGTTTCCTGTCATTCTGAATGGAGGCAAGAATGCTGCCTGAGAAAACGGGAAAGCGGAACGATGACACGGAGTGAAGAATCTATTACTTTAATGACAGCTTACCGGCTTTCTCACCACGGTAACAGATCCTTCACTCGCGCTCAGGATGACGTCTTACCGCCTTCCTCACTACGACAGCAGTCCTTCACATTCGCTTTGGATGACGCTTTACCAGACAGCGCTGCTTTTCATTTATTACCTACCTGCTACATATTTGTATATAATCTTATGCAGGAGGTATTTCCATGGGTTATGTCTATATTCTTACCAATTATAATAAAACCGTTCTTTATACAGGTGTCACAAATAATTTGCAACGTCGTTTATATGAACATCGCATGGGAATCAACGATAGTTTTACCAAAAGATATCACGTTTATTATCTTGTATATTATGAAATAGCAAGCAATATAAAAGATGCCATTCATAGAGAAAAAAGCATAAAAGGATTTTCCCGAAATAAAAAAGAAGTTTTAATAAACAGCATAAATCCTGAATGGAAAGATTTATCAAAAGAATGGCTGTAATATTCTATATAGTCTTCGCTTTTCTTTCTCCAGCCGTTTCTTCTCATTATGACGCTCTTTCCTCCAATCGTCATTCTGAACGGAAGTAAGAATTCTTTGTGGAAAAGACGGGAAACGGGATGGTGACACGGAGTGAAGAATCTATTACATTGAATGGCATCTTACCGGTTTTCCTCACCATGGTGGCAGACCCTTCACATTTGCTTCGGATGACGATTAACGCTCCCCTCACTACAACAGCAAATCCTTTGCTGTTGTTTCGTATGACACCTAATGGAAATCATATGCTTCGGCTTTTAACTCACAGCTAACAGCTTGTAGCTGACAGCTCATAGCTGATAGCTTTTATCTTCTTACCGTTTCCCTCACCACGGTAACAGATCCTTCACATTCGTTCAGGATGACGATTAACGTTTTCTCTCATTATAAACCTGGCTGTACCGTCTGTTTAACGTCATTTTAAATGGGGATAAGAATGCTTTGTGAGAAAGACGGAAAACGGAATGATGGCACAGAGTGAAGAATCTATGACTCGGATGACATCTTACCGTAAGTGCCGCTTTTATCAAAAGACGAAAAAGCTGTCAGCTTACAGATGATAGAAGCCGGCTATCCGTTTATTTCCTTTCATAAGAAAAAGACTCTTTTCGGAGTCTTTCTTTTATTTTTGTATTTTCGTTTCAGAGATCTTTTTTCTTATTTCAGGAAATTTTTCATTGATTATTTTCCCCATTTTTTCTTTTGCTTCTTTGTCGGGATGAAGGCCGTCCGCCGCAAAATTTTCCGGCATGTCTTCATACATGGCAAAAGGCGCTGCCGTATCGATATGGGTCTGCGTCCGTATCCAGCCGTTCACTTTGTCAAATTCCGCTTTCCAGTTTTCCGCCGTCGGCTGATGGTAATATTTCAAAATCCGTTCCGGGGCGATCGGAGGAATGGTAAGCAGGACAGGCTTGATGTCATTAGCCCTGCATTTTTCCTGAAGAGCTTCCAGGTCAGAAATGACCTCTTCCGCCGTTCCCCCGCAGCGCAGATTGTTTGTTCCACCCATAATGAGAAGGTACCGTACATGGAAAGGGAGGACATCTGCATCGAACCGCCGGAGAAGGTCGTCCGTTTTATCACCGCTCCGGGACATATTTATCGTAGGAAAATCAAGGTAGTACGCATAATTGTAAGGCCAGTCCGCCGGACTGTAAGACATCCTTCCGCCGCCGTGGCTGATACTGTCTCCAAGAATGCCGGTTTCCCAGTTTTCCGCGGGATCATTCACAATCTTTTCCGCTTCGCTCCATACGCCTACAGGTCCGCCATTTTCATCAAGACCGCGGACACGCCACCAGACCGTTCCCTGCCGCGGCAGCTCGTCAAAAAGTTCGGGGATTGTAACAATCCCCTGCGAAATTCGATGGACAGACGGTTCACAGCCGTCAGGATTTTCCGGTTCTTCATCAGTGATTTCCACTTCATAAGAAACCGCGTGGGGAATTTTCACAAAAGAATACGCCGGATAAAGAAGAACCGTACCGTTCTGCTCATGGTATTTCACGCGGATCTTCGGCGCGTACCGTTCCATTTCCTGCGCGGCCTTTTCCATCGGCACAGGTGCCGAATAGGCGGAAATGCTCTGCCCGTCCAGACCGATGGCTTTCACCTGGCAGCAGAGGATCCCCGGTCCGTCATAGCTGTCTGTAATTTCTTTTTCAATCATCACACTGTCACGGAAAACATGACCGTCTTCATAAATCGGCGGGCGCATTTCTTTCCGTCCGAAATGCTGTGTCACAGGCACGATGCGGAAAGAATACCACACCGCATCCGGATTCGCCGGCCAGCGGACAAAAAGAAGTTCCGGAGAAGCATCCGCCCCGGCAGCGGTCCACATAAAAGCAAAAAAGAAAAGAGAAATAAAAATCCTCTTCATTACAGTCCCCTTTCATTAAACCATGAAAGAAGTATAAGGGATGGAAGAAGAAATAACAAGGAAAAGAAATTTGCCCGTCAAAAAAGAGCCCCGCAGAGGAAACTCTTATCTGCCACAAAAGAAAAACACTCGCTGCCGGCAGCAGGAATGTTCTCTTTCTTCCCTTTTCTATTTTTACGCTTTTGCGGTTTTCGCTTTTCGTGATCTTTTGGCCTTCCGATTTACCGTTTCTTCCGCTTCTTTCACACCGGCCGCTTCCGTTTTTCCTGTGCGCTTTCTTTTCGGCTTTTCTTCAGCGGGCTTTTCCTCTGCCGGTTTTCCGGATTTTATTTTCCCTTTTTCAGATCCGGCCGTTTTAACTTTTGTTTTCTGTTTTGCCTTTTCTCTTCTCAGGCGCTTTTCATACAGGTGGTACAGTTTATCCGCCAGACCGGCAATGATTTCTTCCCCTTCCACCAGATCCTTCCAGTAATTCGGAAGAAAATCTGCGCCGAAGCGGACACCTTCTATGGCTCCTGTCAGCGCTGCCGTAATCGGGCTGTTTCCGTTATGGTTCGCCGCGGCGATGATCGCATCTACAGGATCATCCACAGCAAGGGCAGCATATACGGCTATCGCCAGAGCTTCATCTGCCTGATCGCCGCTTCCCAGAGAATGGATACTGTCGATGTACGCCCAGACATTCCCCTTTCCGGCAGGCTGGTCGTTAGCCTGCTGCTGCGCCGCAGAAAGAAGCGTGGTAATGCTGTCGGTCCGATGGGTTTTATTCAAAAGCCCGTGAATCCGTTCAATAGCCTTGGGAAGCGTCATTCCGTCAGCAAGGCAGGCAATCAGTGCCGATACCGCCCCTGCCGCATAGTAGGCGACAGGAGTCGAGTGGGAAAAAGCCGCCGCCCTTACGCCGGCATTAAAAGCTGTCTTACTGTCGCCGGCATAAAGGAGCCCGATAGGTACCACTCTTGTCAGCGCGCCGCCGCCTTTGCTTTCATTTACCTTATTTTTCGTTGTCCCCATCGTTTCCCCGGAAAACGCATTCAAAAGACCTTCTTCCGGTTTACGGCGGGCATGCATGAATTTTTCCCGCACAAGGCAGATCTCCCGTTCATGAGGCTGCCGTCTCATCCATGTACGCTGCCCGCGCCGCGGTTCCTCCCCCGTCTGGCTGTAAAACCAGCGCATATAGCCGCGGTACAGCCCTTCTGCTTCTTCCAATTTCTTTGCATCTGTCCACAGAAGTCCGTCTACCGTGGCCAGTTCCATCTGCGTATTTCCCGTCACCGGCGCCAGATTTCCGCACTGCCCGTTCCGCACAAGCGTACGCAGGCCAAAGGGCCCGTACTTGTGCTGAATACGACAGACAGAAAGCTCCTGCAAAGGGTACCCCAGAGCATCTCCGCAGGCGCCGCCAATCATCGCGCCGCGGAACATTTCTATCTCCGTCATCTATCCTCCCTCAATCCCGCAAAACCTGATTCCAAATAAAAACACGACCAAAGAAATACGAAAACGGTTCTCCGCATTTCCAATACATAAAGAGGGAACTGCAAAAATTTCCGTAAACCCCAAAAATCCACAGAAACACTGCTGAAAAATAAAAAATAACCGTTTTATATTTATGTATATTGTATCATAATTCACTGCTTTAATCATCTAAAGATACTTCTTTGGAAGGAAAAACGTCCTTTTTCCGTTTCATTTTTTCTGCCGTGGTTAACTTTCTTTTTTCCGCTCCATCCATTAAAATGTAAATGTACTTTATTTTAAAGAAAACGAGGTCACTATGAAAAGAATATTAATCTCATTATCCGCAGCACTCCTTCTTTCTTCCGGCATTTCCCAGGCAGCGGTTCCGCAGGGAGGATATTTCCTTGACAAGAACGGCGTTCCGCTCACAGAAGAAATGCAGACAAAGCCAAGTCTGAAAAGCAATCCCATGCTTCCTCAGAGCGGTGCCGTCCATGCCGCCATGGAATCCCTTCCTCATTCTTCCGCCACAGTCATCCGGATGACCGTCACGGAAGACGGGATCCCCGCTGATGCCGTTGTCACCCAAAGCGCAGGATCCGTCGTTCTTGACGAATATGCTATGAGATGCGTAGAAGGCTGGCGCTTCAACCCCGCCAAACTGGGAGACAAGCCGGTGAGCGCTGCCGTATCCATTCCTGTGCGCTTCCTTTCCATGATGGTTTCCACACCGGCCGCTCCGTCCGACCGTCCGATGAAGAAGGCGTCTGCCGAAGTGAAAGAAGCCATAGAAAGAAATAACCATCCTGTGATCCGTGTTTCCGTCTACATCACGGCGGATGGAAAAACTGACGGCAAACCGAAAGCAGATAACGATGGAAATCTGCCGGGCAGCGATTTCAAAATCCTTTCCGGGTATGCGGAAAATTCCGTAAAAGAATGGAGCTTCACACCGGCCGTGAATCCTGATGGAGAACCCATTCCCCAGGAATTGATTGTCCCGGTGCAGTTATAATATTTCTTTATATCCTATTTCAAAATCATATCCCGTTTTAAAATAAACCCCTTTTGCCGGCAAAGCATTGTCAAAAGGGGTTTTCACTGCAATAAAAAAATCCGCCGGTCTTTCGACTGATGGAAAATGGTGCGAGCGAAGGGACTCGAACCCTTATGCGCAAGGCGCAGGATCCTAAATCCTGTGCGTCTACCAATTCCGCCACGCTCGCATATTTTCTTATTATAGTTTGTAACGGAAACAGGGTCAAGAAAAGACCGGTAAAAAACCTTCTCCGCAAAAACAGAGAAGGCATCCTGCAGAAAAATTACTTTGTTTCATCAAGAACAGCTGTGCAGTGTGGACAGCGGGTCGCATCATCGGCAATGGGTTCTTTGCAGAACTGACAGGTGCGCGCCGGTGCGGCTTCTTCTTTCGGAAAAGCCCTGTTCATCTGGCGGATCACAAGGAAAATCACGAAAGCGATGATCAGAAAATCAATGATTGTATTGAAAAACTGTCCGTAAGCGATGACAGGCACGTTCATTTCTTTGGCTTCCGCCAGTGTAGCCACCGGTGTTTTTCCCAGATTGATAAACCGATTTGAGAAATCAACACCGCCCATAATCATTCCGATGGGCGGCATGATGACATTTTCCACCAGAGAAGATATGATCTTTCCGAAAGCGCCGCCGATAACGACGCCGACTGCCATATCGACCACATTGCCCCTGACAGCAAAATCCCTGAATTCTTTCATCATGCCCATCTTATTTCTCCTTTTCATTCGCAAATATATTAATTTTTTATACTATAGCACATCCTCATCTGCATTTCTACATATTTCTATATAGCTTTATAAAATTTCCGCGCTTCGATTGTTAATCTCCTGTCACTTTCTTGCTTGACAAATAATTGTCATCAAGATACAATAGAAGCGTAAACAGAAGAGACAGCCATTGGCCGTGGCGTTTCTGCTCATTGTTGCTTCTTACACAACCTCTATGAAAAGCTTCCTTTCACCGGGAAGCTTTTTTCGTACTGCAAAAGAGAGAAACCGCCCGGGTTCCCCTCTTCTTTCATCATAGATACGGATTCTTCACTGCGCAGAATAACGCTTAACGGTTCCGCCGCGCCTGCAGCATCCCTGCCCTCAACCGTAAAAAGAATCTGTATTTTCCTATTTCTGTCTTTTCTGATCGGGGGAAACATCCCGATTGCTCATCTGCCGGCATCTATCCGCTAAAAAACAGCGGATAAGCACCCGCTGCCTTTCTGATAGCCGTTTTATTCCTTAATGAATGTATTTCCTGTCACTACAGGAACAGAGCGATCCTGCCGGACCATTTCTCCTCCCAGCGGATCGATGGCAGACGATACGGTAAGCATCGTGCAGAATGCTCCCCACACGAGAAGAACCACCTTGCTCTCCTTCAATTCCGCCGTCATCCTTCCGAAGAATCTTTTCATCGGCAGCCTGCTCCCTGCTGCGCCTCTTCTTTCTGATTCTGCCGATGTATAATGATTGGCTGCTGTCATGAACTTCATCTCCTTTATCATCCGCTCTTGTACTATTTCCTTTTCTTGGCCCCATTATACCCACATGGGTATCTACATTCAATAATCATTTGCAAAATAAAGTCCATTAATGGACAATTCACGCAGATTGTACATTGAATGGCAAAATCAGTCATATGCCTGCACAATAAAAAACTCACAGCAGATCCGTGTCAAATCTCCATATACGAAGAGGCTGCCATGAGCTGTAAAAATTTCCGGCCGGAAAAATAAGATGAAACTTCATACCGGCAAGAACATTTCCTTTCTGTTTTTCACTTATTTCCCTTGTCCGTACGTCGCATTCGGGCCGTGCTTTCTTTGGTAGTGCTCATCAAGGATGTATGCGGGAAGCGAGGCCGAAGGGTTCAATAATTTTGTTTTCAGCGCCATTTCCGCCGCCGTCTCCATGACGACCGCATGGTACACAGCATCCGCCGCGTTTTTCCCCCAGGCAAAAGGCCCGTGGTTCCGTACAAGAGCACCGGGCACGGCAAGCGGCTCGTATCCGCGGCATCGCACAGTTTCTATAATGACGGCACCCGTATTTTTCTCATAAGCGCTTTTCGTTTCTTCTTCCGTAAGCGCCCTTGTGCAGGGGATATCCCCATAAAAATAATCCGCATGGGTCGTACCGAGGGCAGGAATATCGAGTCCCGCCTGGGCAAAAGCTGTGGCATTGACGGAATGGGTATGTGTCACACCTCCGATTTCAGGAAACGCGCGGTACAGCGCCAAGTGGGTCTCCGTATCGGAAGACGGTTTCCATTTCCCTTCCACTGTTTCTCCCGTCTCCACATCGACTGCTACCATGTCGCCCGCTGTCATGCTCTCATAAGGCACACCTGACGGTTTGATGACCATAAGGCCTTTCTCCCGGTCGATACCGCTCACATTCCCCCATGTATAGATCACGACACCCCGTTTCACAAGTTCCAGATTGGCGGCGCACACCGCTTCTTTTAATGTCTCCAGCATAGAACCCTCCTGCTTTTTCCTTTTTAATAACAGTACAAGACCGCACCCTGTTATTTTATATTTTACGCTTTACGGTTTTTACCAATTCTTCCATAAATTTCTCTGCCGCGGGAGATCGTGTTTCTTTTTTGGCTGCTGCGGTATATTTCACCCAGCCTCACCATTTTGCGGATGACACTTACCATCTTCCTTATCACGGCAATAGATTCTTCGCTGTTGCTCTGAATGACGCCTTGCCGATGTCCTCACTACAGGTACAGATCCTTCACATTTGCTTCGGATGACGTTTAACGTTTTCCTCACTACAACAGCAAATCCTTTGCTGATATTTCGTATGACACCTAATGGAAAATATGCTTCGGCTTTTAACTCACAGCTAATGGCTAATGGCTAACAGCTTATAGCTGACAGCTCACAGCTGATAGCTTTTATCTTCTTCCTCCAATCGTCATTCTGAACGGTGGCAAGAATGCTTTGTGGGAAAAACGGGAAGCAGCAACATGACACCGAGTGAAGAATCTATGACTCTGATGACATCTTACCACTTTCCTCACCACGGGCATAGATCCTTCACATTCGCTTCGGATGACGATTAACGTTCCCCCCATTATGACGCCTTTTCTCCCAATCGTCATTCTGAATGGACGCAAGAATGCTGTTCGAGAAAAACGGGAAACAGCAACATGACACCGAGTGAAGAATCTATGACTCTGATGACGCCTTACCGCTTTCCTCACCACGGGTATAGATCCTTCACGTTCGCTTCGGATGACGTTTAACGTTTTCCTCACTACAACAGCAAATCCTTTGCTGTTGTTTCGTATGACACCTAATGGAAATCATATGCTTCGGCTTTTAACTCACAGCTAACGGCTCACAGCTCACAGCTGATAGCTTTTATCCTCTTCCTCCAATCGTCATTCTGAATGGACGCAAGAATGCTTTGTGAAAAAGCAGCAAAGCAGCAATATGGCACGGAGTGAAGAATCTATGACTCGGATGACGCCTTACCACTTTCCCCACCACGGGTACAGATCCTTCACATTCGCTTCGGATGACGCCTGACCGTCAGCTTATCCTCAGTCATACAAAAATACGGTACCCATCACATCTGACGAGTACCGTATTTTATGTTTCTTAAGTTATTTCCTTACCCTTGCTTTCCATTACGCTTTCGGGGAAATATGAGAACCATACACATCGCGGTAATCATTTTTCGCCTTATCGTCTTCACTGTTGACACGGACACGTTCTACCTTGTTTCTGTCATTGTCCTTGCCGGAAATGCGGTCGACACGGATACGATCCAGACGGATCTGGCGGAGTTCCGGTTCGAACTCATTCATGGCTCTATCCATATTGTCATCTACCGGCGCTCCATTCTTCAATGCACGATAGAACATCGCCGCAAATTCATAGCGGGTCATGGAACGGTCACCCTTGAATTCACCGTCCGGATAGCCTTCGATGATACCGTTTCCTGCCAATGTAGCCACATATTCATAAGCCCAGTGGTTTTCCGGCACATCGGGGAAATCCTTCTTCTTACCCATATCCAGGATGCCAAGAATAGAATTCATCTTCTGCTCCATGGTATCCAGGCGTTTCTTCAAGTCCTTGTTCTCATCACGGAGATCGACGATTTCTTTTGCCATGGCTACTTTGGATGTGGATACATGGTTGCCCTGTCCCAGCTTCACGCTAACTCCGGCATTCACCATGTTTTCACCGGCACCGAAGGAACCGCCCACGCTGAACATGGTATCTTCATTAGGGCGGTAGAATGCGCCTACCGATACGGCATGAGCATCTTTGTAGTTGCCGTAACCGGCTGCGAAATCCCACTTATCATCCGGGTCGAAATCAAGGGGATGAAGGGCTGCCAATGCTGCAGCGCCCGCTCCTACACGGTTCACACGGGTTCCCAGTTCGCCTACTTTATTGGTTACATTTTTGATATCCTGCGAAGACGCGATGCCGGAAACGGAATAGGTGCTGCCGTCATTACGAGTGAAGTTCAACGTATCCCCGCTAAGTGAAGCAGATGATGTATAGCGGTCCTGCAATCCGGTGACGGTTGCTGTCGTTCCATCACTGTTTGTCAGCGTAGCAGTACCTGCACCGTTCGAGGCATAGGTCGCCGTGCCGCCGGTTACTACCGTATCCTTGGCATTGATCGTGTATATAGCATGTCCGTCCCCAGGATCTGCCGTCTTATTCACCGACGTAATATTCGTCCCGGCCCTTACTTCTGTGGAAGCAGCCGCTACGATGGATGTTTTTGCTTTCCTCAGCTGCGCTACATTGACAGCATCAGTATCATTTGTGCCGGCTGCAACTCCGGTAATCTGGCGGGTGATACCTTTGGACGTATCGCCTACGGAAACAGCTGCTTGCGTAGATTTCCATACCGAAGATGTATCCGTGGAATTCGTACCTGTTCCGGGATCATAGCCCGCAACGCCTTTATCCACGGACGCCACAGAACCTGCGCCAAGCGCTACACCGCCTTCTTTGGTCACGTTGGCTTCACTGCCGATGGCTACAGCATTCTTGACACTGGTACTGGTACCGGCTTGAGACGAACCGATGACAACGCTGCCGTCGGCACCTGTCAGTGTTCTCTTATCCCCAAAGACAACAGCGCCATTTGTATTGGTCACATTATTTTCAGAACCGATGACGGAGACGTGATTGATATTAGTCGCTGTATTATTATAACCGGTGATCGAGTTGTAGGTACTCGGACTGCCGCTGGTACCGGTCACGGTATTGTTAACGCCAATAATGGATGTTTTCTGGGTATAATCCGCTTTGTTGCCACCGCCAATAGCTAAAGTGGCACCGCCACTTTTAGAACCTGTAATCGCAGTTCTCAATTTATCAGCAAATTCTTTTGCAGAAGAACCACTATCAGATGGTGCAGAAATATTGGTGATGGAATTGGTAATTTCATTTCCGGCACCGTAAATGAGAGATCCATTGGAATTAAAGGTGCGGTTTGCCACACCAGTAACAGTATTAGCGATACCAGCATAACGATTATTTGATGTTTTCGATTCAATACTATTCAAAGAACCTGTAATGGTGGCTCCTAAATTCTTTACCGGATTTGCCAGTCGTCCACCATTATACTCGCTGGAAATAATATTATAGACACCGGTACTTGTCGTAAAAGCGCCATTGCTGAAACTGTTGGCACCGATGGTGGTGGCATAGACATTCAACGCGTCTGTCCGCGTAGAAGCGCTGTCTACCGTGGTATCCCCCAGTGCGCCTTTGTAATTATGTGAACCGATCATCGTACTACCGGTACGGGCAAATGTATTATCACCGATAGCAACACTGCCTACGACCTTCGTCGGATCAGCAGGAATTCTAGCAGAAGAGAACCAACTTCCGCTAAATGTTGTCTGTCCAAAGGCAAAGCTGGCTTCTCCGCCGCCAGCCATATTTTCTACTTTTGCATTTTTGCCAATGGCAATGCTGCCACCCTGGCTGGCATAGTTATTGATGTTAGCACCGTTGCCTACCACAATATCACCGGTAGCGTTACTTGCACCATTGGAATAGGAAATACCTGCCCCTTTGCCAATGGCCACATTTTCTGCTTTCGGCGCGTCACTGCCCGTACCATACGCCACGCCGCTGCCGGAACCTGTCGTTGTATCCGCCGCATTCGCCGTGTATCCACCCATGAGGACTCCCATCCCCACAGCTGCTGCCAGAGCGGCTTTCACTGCTTTTCCCGAAGCGCTTTTCGTGTGGCTCTTTGCCACTTCAGAAGTGACGACATAGGCATGTTTTGCCTTACTCCATACGACCTTATAAATTTTGTTCATACTTTCCCTCCCAATATTAAAGAAATAAAAATATAAAAGAACCACTATGTTTTCCTGACGCTGTTTCCCCTTCGTACTCCGTCTCACCTCTCCCTGTCACACAACCGGTTTCAGATTTTAACAGACAAATTCCGCAGGTTACACAAAACTGCTTTTCTAATAATTAAATATTATAGCATAGAATTTATCTTATTTCCACTTTTTTAAAAACTATCATGAATAATTAAGAAACAAGGTTAGTTGTAAAATGAAATCAGACACTAAACCGCAACAGCAAATCGGGCAGTTACACAGGAAAACATTTCATTCCGTATTCTTCATCCCGCTCCCGCAAGTGAGTATCCCCAGAGCTACAGCATCGATGATGATCACAATTTCATGCGTCTCTTAGCGTCTTTGAAATCGGCGCCTTCCTAAACCCGCAAGGGCAAGACGTTTCATTTATTTTCAAAATCGTTCATCTGCTTTCTTTATAGAAAATAGAAAAATCATGCCTCCTGAATTCTATCGCATATTCATGGAGGCATGATTTCATACTACACGGAAATTATTTTACAGGATTATCTGTTGTGAATGACACGTACACGTTCGATTGTCGGCTGTCCTGCTTTGTTCTGCGCAATCGTGTCCACGCGGAACCGTTCCAATTCAGGTTCAAATTCCTTGAGCATTCTAGCAGGTACTTCGAATCCTCTCTGCATCGCGCGGTATACAATAGCACCGAATTCATAACGTGTCATCATACGGTCGCCGCCAAAGTTTCCGTCAGGATACCCTTCAAGGATACCATTCCCCGCAAGGGTGGCGATATATTCGTAAGCCCAGTGGTTCTCCGGTACATCAGGGAAGAGCTTGATCTTCATCGGATCCAACGCCTGTCCCTGAACGACCTGGCCAAGCGCGCCGCGCAGCTGTTCCACTTCCTTACGGAGATCTTTGATTTCTTTCGCCATTGCCACTTTTGATGTGGATACATTGTTGCCCTGTCCCAGTTTCAAGCTGACGCCGGCATTCACCATATTCTCTCCGCCGCCAAAGGAACCTCCCACGCTGAACATGGTATCCTCATTCGGACGGTAGAATACGCCGATAGCCCCCGCATTGGCATTTCTGTAATGTCCATAACCGGCTGCCACATCCCATTTATCATCGGGATCGAAGTCCAGCGGATGGAGGGATGCCAAGGCGGCTGCCCCAGCGCCAACTTTGTTCACGCGGTCCCCCAGCTTGCTGATGCTCTGGTTTGTCTGGAACAGCTGGGAACCGTTCACCGCGTCTTTGCTGGTCGGGCTAATATCGCCGGGCGCCACATTGGTGATCTTCTTATCTCCCGCATCTACACCGTTTTTGGTGATGGAAGGCCCGTTATTGATAGTCAGTCCGTTATCATTAATCGTGGTATCTCCCGTCTTGACGGTCGTGGCATTGACAGTCTTGGCATTCACTGTATCGGAATTTACCGTAGTGATATTTCCTGTCTCGGCAGTAACTGTCTTTGTCATCACAGTTTCCAAACCTTTCAGGTCTTTGGCCATGCGGACTTTCAGGTTGTTATTGCCGTCGGATACGACGCCAAGGTTGTCTTCTGTGGTCAGTTTGTTTGTGTCTGTAATGCCTCCGACTACGTTCACCTGTTCGTTCAGTTTCTTCTTGATGACCGCTCCTGTATCACCGCCATACTTCATGCCATCATTTAAGGTAGCCACTTCTTCTTTGCTTCCGTCCGGTTTCTCGTATACGATACGGGTCGTGGTCGTACCCGGCGCGCCGTCTACTCCGGGCTTGCCATCACGGGTAACGGAAATATTTGTCGTTACGCCGTCTTTACCATTAATACCGATTTTACCATCTTTGCCGTCTTTACCTGTAGCAACAATAGTTTCGCTTTTCAGGTTCTTGTCCAAGCCAACAATCATTTCACCGTTGCTATTCACCATGGTCTTGATGTTGGAAGAATCATATTCCGTATCCGCCTTCGCACCGGTGCCCTTGATCGTCATGGTACTGTTCAGTTTTTTAGCTACGGTACCGGTATTTCCTGCGAACTTAAGCCCATCATCCAGGGTAGCGACGTCATGTTTATCACCATTCTTTTCTTCGATGATCAGACGTGTGATATTCGTTCCGTCAACGCCGGGTTTACCATCACCACCTTTAATGGTAAGTCCATTAGCGCCGTCCTTGCCATTCAAACCGATGGAGCCATCTTTGCCGTTGATGACCACAGCAGAGCCATCTTTACCGTTGACTCCAATGGATCCGTCTTTGCCGTTCGCGCCTTTTTCACCAAGATTGATGTTATCTTTTACATTGACTTTATACGGATTGGCTGCTGTTCCGTCGCCTTCAACGGTGGTATTCTTTCCGTCTACCAGCTTGGTCGCATTGGCTGCGATCTCGTCTTTCAGCTGATCTACATTGACCGCATCTGTACCAGCCGTGCCTTTTGCCACATTATGGATCTGGTTGCCGCCATTATTCAGTCCGTCCGCGGTTAAAGAAACATTCGTTTTGCCGGGTCCCGGTGTCTTCGGCGTAATGGTGACACCTCCGGCGGTGACTTCCGTCTTATTTCCGGCACTGTCGGTCACAGTCATACCGGCTCCGTTGGTTACTGTCGTATTTCCTGCCGCATCTTTTGTCGTCACACTGGTCAGATCTTTCAGCTCTTTGGCAAGTTTGACGTTGAACTTGTTATTCGCCGCATCGGCTACCACGCCGATATTGTTATCACTCAGTTTGCTGCCGTCAGCACCGCCCAAGATGGACATCGCCTGGTCAGATCCCCGTTTAACCACATTGACGTCTGCCGCACTTGTCGCACCGATAGTGGAATTGTCTCCGCCAAAACGGAGCGGACGGGTCATGGTATAGAGCTGGCTTCCATTGACTGCATCCGTACTCTGCGGAGCAACCAATCCGGCCGCCACGTTTTGAATACGGCGTTCCTTGCCTTTAGCTCCTACCGTGACAACACCTGCCGGTGTGCCGCCTGCATAGGCATAAGTGCCATCACTGTTATAAACTGCCATGCCTTTGGTGGACGCGCCATCTGCCACATAAGCGGAGCCGCTCCCCAGATATACGGAATTCCCCATGGTGGCATTCACATTGCTGCCCAATATCTGGGTATTGGACAAATCAAGCGCTTTATTTGATGTGTCTATCGTATTATTATTCCCGACAATCTGGACATCTGTAAGATTCTTTGTATTATTTTTTGCCTTTACCGTGTTCTTCGAACCGGTAATCGTGATACCGGATACCTTGCCGGCATCATCCTGCGTCGTTGTATCCGTATCGCCGCTGACTGTATTATTATTCCCTGTCAGCATGATATCCGTTAGCCCTGTTGCCGTTTCTTTTTTGACGATGTTACTGTTTCCGGTTACTCTGTTATTCTCACCGTCCAACGTATTTTCATTTCCAAACACACCGGAATTGACCGCCGTGATATTTGAACCATTACTTGCTACCGGAGTTGTGGGGGCACTGTTCCGTGCGCCGATGACATATGTCCCTGCTCCATTGACAGTGTTGGCCGTACCGATTGCACCGGAAGATTCTCCTGTAGCACTTGCCGTTGTACCTATAGCCAAAGCATCATTCGCCAATGCATGTGCCCGATCACCCAAAGCTACCGCGCTCCGGCTGTTACTCTTAGCTTCACTGCCTATTGCTACTGCTTTATCATCAGAGGCTCCGGCGGCATAACCGATAGCCACTGCCTTATCCACACTGGTCCCGCCATTCTTTATGGTGGTGACGGCACGGGTACCCATGGCAATAGAATGATTCCCTTCCGACTGTGCTCCTGCACCAATGGCCATATTGTATTTATAACCGGAAGCCGCCACAGTCTGCGTAATGGTAGGTGTACCACCATTTATTTCCTCATAGCCGGTTCCCAGGGCGATGCTGCCTTCTCCCTGTGCCTCCACATTATTCCCAATGGCCGCGCTGCGTTTTTCCAACGCTTTGGCGCCAACTCCTGCTGCCATAGAATCTTCGCCGGCAGCCCCGTCATTATTGTAATTATTCGCATTTGTGGACTTCACAGAGTAATAATGAGTCTTTGCCTGATCCACGGTTTCGTTCAACTGATTAACATTAACCGCATCTGTTCCCGATGTACCTTTAGCCACATTGTGAATTACGGTTCCTTTGTTATTGGTATTCTTTAAAGTGATACTTTCTCCCTGCCCGGTAGTTACAGTATCATAGTAGACTCCTGTAGTCGTCGTACTGGTAATACTGGCATTCACCTGCCGGACCGTTTCATCGATGGATTTCTTCAGCTGTGCCACTGTAACGGCATCCTGATCCTGCGCGCCATCCGCTACATTCGTAATACGACGCAATGCTGCCGCCGTACCAACTGAAACACCTGTGGAAGGAGCGGCAGTCCCTGTCAGATAACCAGTACCGCTAATCATGGCCGCGCTGGCTTCCGAACCATTACCGATGGCAATGTTCCCGCCGGAAGCCTTTGCCCCTTGTCCCAGCGCCATGCTGGCCGCGTCTTCCGCCAATGCATTAAACCCGGCAGCTATGGATCCATTTCCTGCTGCCTGCGCATGAAAACCAAGCGCCAACGCGTCATCAGCGGCTTTCGTATCACTGCCGACTGCTGTCGCCTGGAGGCGGGACACCAGGGTAGTATTCTTATTAGCATTATATCCAATGGATACATTTTTCCCAATAGAAGGATTACCGGCAGTACCTATATTCGTCCCTGCCTCTACACCAATGGCAATATTATAATTGCTGGATACATTTCCGCCCGCCTTGGTGCCGATGGCAATATCATGCTGCCCATCCACATTTTGTCCGGCTTCGTCACCAATAGACACATGCGAGCCCTTCGTTCCCAATATATCACCAATCATGCCCTTTCCGGCACCAATACCGACAGACACAGATCTGCCGGCTGCCGCGCCGGCCTCATCACCGACAGCAACAGAACTGGAACCGGCTGTCTGACTGGCATTCCCAATAGCAACCGCATTTTTTCCTTTTGCTTCCGTTCCCTGACCAACAGATACGGCATTTTCTCCTTCGGCCACAGCAGAAGTACCGGCTGCCAGACTGTTTTTGCCTTTAGCAGCCGCTTCTTTGCCGATCGCCGTTGCGGCTTCCTTACCGGCCTGGGCACTTTCGCCGACAGCAATCGCACTGTGACTGTTTTTGGCAACAAAAGCACCGTGCCCGATAGCTGTCGCATTGTTAGAAGACACCGTCTTTGCCGCTGTTCCAATCGCCATACTGTTGTTATTAATTATACGATTGCCGCCATCATTTTGAACAACCGCTCCATCTCCCAACGCAATAGAAGAATTACCACGGGCATTGGCTTTATTCCCGACAGACACACTATTCTTGCCGCCGCCGACAAGTACGACCGTGCTGTCTCCATCCGGTGTCATACCGCTGACAGCACCGTTAATTGCCCCATGGCCGATGGCCACGCCATTTACTGCATTAGAAACGTTTCTGGAAGCACGCCCTACCGACACGGAATCTTCGGCTTCTGCTTTGGCCTCCACCCCCATTGCCATCGCATTATCTTTGGTGGCTCTGGCCTGCGTCCCTACCGCGACAGCATCCGAGCCAACAGCTGAAGCATCTGCCCCCGTGGAATTGGCACGGAAATACTTAATCCCCGGTTTTGTAGCATCAAGTCCCAGGCTATTTGTCAGTGCTGCCAGTGTATTAAGCTTTAATGTATTATTGCTGATATTGCCGGCGTTTGTGCTGATATTGGTAGCATTCGTACTGATATGGGTAGCATTATTGTTGATATTACCGGTGTTGGTATTCACCTGCGTACTTAATGTAGTCAGGTCACCAGTTGTAGCCAGCCCGGTCGTTGATATGGTAATCGTCTTGGTTGCCGGATCCTTAGTTACAGTGACATGGGTACTGCCGTTCAATGTATCCCCATCATTGACTGTAGCCGCCTCACTGCCGACAAAACCGCCAAAGCCCAGCATCGCCGTTAAAACCGCAGCCAGCGCAGATTTATATGCTTTATTCCCCTTATTTTTGCTGCTGCTGACGGCAATTTCTGGAACTACCACATAACTGTTCTTCACTTTGCTCCAAATGACTTTGTAAATTTTGTTCATATAACCCTTCCTCTCTACATACCCAAAAAATATAATGCTATATCAAAAATTTATTTATATGATCCGGCAGACCTCCTACACCTCCTTCTATACTTCTCATCATATTTACCAGCCTTTATAAAAATACAAGATTTTTCACTGATGAATATTTATCTACCGGTTCAGTGCCATTTCATTCATATAATGTAAACAGCTGTGCTCTTAATTTTTGCAATAACAGTACAGCTGTCCTTACTTTAATTCCAAATGCCTTTATGAATATGATTCATATCAATATTTCTTAAGAATGGAGATGAATTTCGGAGCGATCGATTATTTCCAAGGCATTCCTAAAAAGCTACCTTATTCTCCATATTTCTGTTCAAGTCCACTTTAATAAAAGAGTTTCCTTATTTCCCGTCATGTGTATGCCGTTACATACTGTAACAGCATATATACAAAATGGCCCAATCATATGATTCTAAATTTCAAATTGACTCCCAAAAAAAAAGCTTCTCCAACGGCATATCCGTTTTTAGAATCGTTTTAATCTTCACAGCCTCCTTAAAATTAATTCCATGACGGTTTTCCATCTTCAACAGCAGCATTTCCTGCTTGATCCCCATTTCTTTTGACAGTTCTTCAAGGCTCATCTCCCGTTTTGCCAATTCTGCCATCAGATTTTTATACACGTTCCTCTCTCCCTTTAATTTGAAATTTCAAATTATTATATCATTATAACTTTTTATTACTAAAAAATCCACACCCCACTCCTGATTCATTGAAATTTCGATATTATTTATGTAAAATCAACAGTAAGGAGGCGATTATGACAAAAGAGGAATATTTGAAAAAGCTGATCCTCCAACGATGGACACTGAAAGATTTCGCCGCAAAGATCAATATGCCATATGGAACTCTATATTCCATTCTGAAGAATGTAGATGGCGGATCCATGTACAATATAGTAAAAATCTGCAGTGGTCTGCACCTTTCCACTGACGAACTGTCTCAGATAGGAAAGCCCCGGAATTATATCCTGCAGGAAGATAGAAGTACGTACAATACAAAAGAACTACCGGATCTGAGATCCATCTTGAGCAGCACATTTCTCTTCAATGGAACGGAATATACTCTCTCAGAGAAAAAACAGGACATGCTGTCTCAAATCATCCAAGCTGTACTGAGCGAAAAAACATAGTAGATCCCGTATCGCACTTTTCTCGGAAAATAACGGAATTACCAGCTTATTTTATCCAAGCCGGCAGGCGTAAACACACATAGCACTTCCACATCCATTTCCTATGTATTCATACATTTACTTTATCAGTACAATTATTTATCTTCTGCCCCAACCAAGCGGGTCTCGGTTTTCTATACCATAATCTTCACATAGTGCTACCTGAAGGTAATCATAGAAGAATCACGGGCAATAAGCTTTCCTCAAACAGAATCACCCCCGCAAAACCCAAAGCGTCAAAAATATATCCTCACAACACAAAAAGCGTTCCTTCCCAGATATACAATTAGGAAGAAACGTTTTTATTTTTATACCTTATATGTACAATATGGGTTGTGCCAATAATTTTTCACAAATTCAGACATATCATCGGTAATGGATCAAATCAACCGGTACTTTCCTATTCAGAAACTCCCCTTCTTTAGAAAGCAAAGTTTGAGGCAAATCAAGCCGGCGCCTTTCTTGCCAATTCAGTGCACTTATTATTATGCGCCCGATGACCAACGAAGCCGAAACGGATACTCGCATGCCAAGATGATTCAACCCGTAAAAGAATATTTAGCTTATAGCTGACAGCTCACAGCTGATAGCTTTTATCTTCTTACCGGCTTCCCCACCACGGTGACAGATTCTTCGCTGGCGCTCAGAATGACGTTTAATGTTCTCTGTCATTATGATGCTTAGCGTCCCTCCCTCATTATGACGCCTTATACCATCCGCAGTCATTCAGCACTTTTAGCTGACAGCTCACAGCTGATAGCTTTTATCTTCTTACCG
>ERZ1106941.989-NODE-989-length-34622-cov-20.046866_pt1 | contig 34622 bp, 29 predicted proteins | sample MGYA00403670_ERZ1106941 | MGnify/ENA primary metagenome ERZ1106941 (study PRJEB35170, sample SAMEA104062400) | human gut metagenome | biome: human gut; feature: human-associated habitat; material: faeces | place: Denmark | collected 2012-06-04 ...
GCAGGCCGATCGTAAGGTTGCCGCCCAGAAAACCGCGGCTCTCGACGAGCATTACACGCAGGCCGTCGCCCGCAGCCGCCTCGGCGGCCATGATGCCAGCGGGGCCGCCGCCCACGACCAGAACGTCCGCCTCGGCGCGGACGGGAATGTCCCGTGCGGGTTCTTTTATCGTCTTCATAGCAATTCGACAGTTTATTCGTTTATTTCGTCTCCGGCGACTCGGGACGCACCATCTTCCACAACACGACGGCCGCGATGATGTGGAGCGTACCCATGATCGCGAAGAGCGTATACCACGCTTCGGACGGGATCGACCCGACGAACTGGTTGAACACCACGCTGCCCAGTGCGCCCGCACCGCAGCAGATGCCCATCACGCTGGCCACGTTCTTGATCGGGAAGGTCTCGGCCAGCACGACCGGCAGCGTATAGAGCCAGCTGAGGCACATCACCGCCACGAGGCTGAAAATCGCCACGACCAGCCCCACACGCCATGCGAACGAGAGCGTCTCGCTGGCGCCGACATAAGGCACCGCCGCACAGAGCGGTGCGACGACGACCACCGCCATCAGCATGACCTTGCGCGCCGACAGTGCGCTGCGACCCCGCTTTATCATCGAATCCGACCAGACCGAGGTGAGGATTCCGCCCAGCGCACCGACGAGGAACGGGATGCCGCCGATCCACTGGATCATGTTGAGCGTCTGTTCGTGCGTGAGGTTCTGCGCCTCGCCCATGCCGCGCAGGTAGCCCGGCAGCCAGAAACAGCAGAAATACCACACGGGGTCGCTTATCAGACGGATCAGGAAGGCGCCCCACAGCGTGCGCGTACGGAAAAGCCCGCCCAGCGTGAAGGACTTCTGCTCCTCGCCGGAGGAGGTCATCCGGTCTACGTTGACCGTACGGTCGAGAATCTCCTGCGACGGCGTGCGGTAGACGACCATCCACAGCCCCGCGATGACGAGACCCGCCACACCGGCCACGAGGAACACCTCCTGCCAGTTCGAAAACCAGCGCATGAGCCATGCGATCACCAGCGGTGCGATCACCGCGCCCAGCGATCCGCCGACCGTACAAAGGCTGTTGGCCGTCGCACGCTGCCGCTTCTCGAACCAGAGCGTCACGGCCACCAGCTGTCCGGCGAAGATCGTCGGCTCGGCCAGTCCCAGGATGCCGCGGCACACGGCAAACTGCCAGACCGTCTGCGCCAGGCCGCCGCCGATGCAGGCCAGCGACCAGACGGCGATGCCCGCGAGCATCACCCGCTTGGGGCCGAACCGGTCGACCAGAATCCCCGATACGGGGTACATCAGCGCGTAACAGATCAGGAAGACGTTGACGATCCATGCGTACTGCATGTCGCCGATGCCGAAATGTTCCAGAATTTCGGGTTTGAGGATCGAGAGCAGCTGCCGGTCGAGGTAGTTGCAGATGATGGCGATGAACATGGTCGCCACGATCACCCATTTGCGTTTGTTCGGGTCTTTGAGTAGATTCATCGGTTGATTGAAGTTCTATCGGTTGTTTTTCAGTCGTTCGGTGAAGGCGCCCACGGCGCGGTAACGGGCATAGCGTTCGTTCAGCACTGCCTGCCGCGACACGTCGGGCACGTAGCTGCGCGACGCGGGGGCGCAGAGCGCCTGCTGCGCTTCGGTGACCGAAGGGTAGAGTCCCGCGATGGTAGCCGCGTGGACCACCGCCCCCATCGCTCCGGCCTGTTTGCAGTCCGAGACGTCGATCCGCATACCGGTCGTGTCGGCCAGCAGCTGCATCACGAAGGGCGACTTCTGGGCGATGCCGCCCACGCCGATCAGCCGGTCGATGCGCACGCCGTTGTCGCGCATGTGGTCGAGGATATGTTTCGTGGCGAAGGCCGTCGCCTCGGCGAATGCGTAGTAAATCTCGGGAGCCGAGGTCGAGAGGTTCAGCCCCGTGAGCGTTCCCGTGAGCGAACTGTCGGCGAAGGGCGAACGACGGCCGTTGAGCCAGTCGGTAGCCAGCGGCGCGTCGGCGCGCAACGGCAGTGCGGCAGCGCCCTGCGTGAGCGCATCCATGATCCCCGCCTCCGTTTCGGCGATCAGCCGGTCGCGCGTCGGCGCGTCGACCAGCTCCGTACGGGCGAGAATCTCCCGCAGCGGCCAGCAGAGCAGCCGCTTGAACCAGGCGTAGACGTCGCCGAAAGCCGACAGACCCGACTCGAATCCGATCATGCGCGGCAGAATCGATCCGTCGACCTGTCCGAAAATCCCCTCGACGATCTTATCGCCCATCGCTTCGGGCGGCATGACGGCCATGTAACAGGCCGAGGTGCCGAGGTTGAGCACCACCGTCCCGTAGCGGATGCCGGCGCCGACTGCTCCCGAATGCGAATCGATGCACCCCACGCCGACGGGAATACCCGCCGGAAGCCCCAGTTCGGAGGCCCACTCCCCGGTCAGGGTGCCGGCCGCGACGTCGCAGCCGTAGTTGACGTTCGGCAGATGATGCAGCACGGGCAGCAGCACGGGATCGAGCTCGGCGAAGAACTTTTCGGGCGGATAGCCGCCCCACTCCTCGGCCCACATCAGTTTCGAACCGCAGACGCAGTGGCCCATCTTGACGCTCGCGGCGTCGGGGCACCCCGTCAGCACGGCGGGAATCCAGTCGCACAGTTCGACGACCGACCAGGCGTCGCGCCGCAGCGCTTCGTCCCGGCGCAGCAGGTGCAGCACCTTCGACCAGAAACATTCGGCCGAGTAGTAGTTGCCCGAATGGCAGGCGTAGTTGATCTCGGAGCGGGCACAGAGGGCGTTGATCTCCTCGCATTCGGCCTGCCCCGTATGGTCCTTCCACAGCACGAACATCGCGTCGGGGTTTTCGGCGTACTCCTCGTGCAGCGAGAGGGGAACTCCCGCCCTGTCGGTCAGGCAGGGGGTGCTGGCCGTCGTATCGACCGACAGCGCCCGGACGTAGGGCGCCAGATCGGCATGGCGGCCGGTCACGGCGCGCACCGACTGACGCAGCGCTTCGAGATAATCCTTGGGATGTTGGCGGAAACGGGCCACGCGGGGATCGCTGTAAAGCCCTTTGTTCCAGCGGGGATAGAGCGCCACTTCGGAGTCGATCTCCCGCCCCGTGAGGGCGTCGACCAGCAGGGCGCGCACGGAATCCGTTCCGTAGTCCAAACCTATTACATAGGCGTGTTCCATGGGTAGCAGTTTTAATCGGGGCGCAGCGCTCCGGACGACCGGACGCCGCGCGATGGTTTTCAGGTAAACAAATGTACAAAAAATTTTGATCCCGAAAGCGCAATATTCGTTTTTTTGCGTTTCGCATCACTTTTTGCGAAAAAATGTACCGGAAAACGTTTGCAGAGAAACCGCAGTATCCGCGTTTGCGCGACCGCCCTCCCGACGCGGGAAACGGCCCGTGCAGCCCGCAACCGCCGAAAACCGGGCGGAGAGCCTCGGCTTTTCCGAAAAAGGTTTCCACCTTTGGCTGGCGCCTTAGATACTCCCGTTCGGCAGAACCAAGCTAGCGCTTGCTTCTGCCCTTGACTTTTCGTATCTTTGGCTGGCGCCTTAGATACTCCCGTTCGGCAGAAGCAAGCCGACGCTTGCTTCTGCCCTCACTTATTCGTATCTTTGTATGCCGCACGCAACCGTGCGGCACCCGAACCATGAACAATCCCAAAGGAATCGCCTACGCCGCCCTCTCCTCGTCGACCTTCGGGCTGGCACCGCTGTTCACCGTCACGCTGCTCCGCGACGGTTTTTCACCGTTCGAGGTGTTGACCTACCGCTGGGGCGTCGCCTCGGCGGCGCTGCTGCTCTTCGGGCTGGCGACGGGCCGGCGGCTGCGCATCGCCCGCAGGGATTTCGGCGTCGTCTTCCTGCTGAGCCTCTTCCGGGCCGGCTGTTCGCTGAGCCTCGTCTTCGCCTATGCCAACATCGCCACAGGCGTCGCTTCGACCATTCATTTCCTCTATCCGCTGGCCGTCGCGCTGGCCATGACGCTCTTTTTCCGCGAACGCTGTTCGCGGCGGCTGTTCACGGCCATCGCCGTTTCGCTCGCCGGCGCCGCACTGCTCTCGTCGGGCGACATCCGTTCGAACGGCGGCGACGCGACGTTCGGCATCGCCGCGGCCTTTTTTTCGGTGATCTCCTACGCGGGCTATATCATCGGCGTGCGCAAGAGCCGCGCCGCACAGGTCGAATCGACGACCCTCACGCTGCTGGTCATGGCCATCGGCGCCGCGCTGTTCGCAGCGGCGGGCAGCCTGACATCGGGATTGCATTGGGTCGACGACTCCCGCACCTGGGGCAACATTCTCGGACTGGCGATCCCTGCCACGGCCGTCTCCAACATCGCACTCGTGAAGGCCATCAAGGCCATCGGGCCGACGCTCACCTCGATTCTCGGCGCAATGGAGCCGCTCACGGCCGTGCTGATCGGCGTGCTTCACTTCGGCGAGCCCTTCACCGCGGCAGGGATCGCGGGCGTCGTGCTGAGCGTAGCCGCAGTCACGATCGTCGTGACGCAGGGCGGCAAGCCGGCCGGCAACGCCTGAACGGCCGTACGGCGGAAAATCCAAACCCATATTCCGAGAAGGCGTGTACGAAACCTCCGGCTACCTGCACGCCACGAACAAGCCGCCCCTGGCGCAATGTGTTGCGCCAGGGGCGGCTTTCATTTTCGGGCGATCGCCCGACGACCCGTCCGAAAGGGTCAGTCGTCGATGTCGATCAGGTTGAATTTCAGGTCGAACGTCAACTCCAACCCGTTGGTGAGCTTCACCTCGTAATCCCGTTTGTCGCGGTCGATCTGGACGACGGACGTATCGGGATAGTACTGGGAAACGTACTGCGCGATCTGCTGAGGGATGATCGCGGCAGGAACCGTCGAATATTTGCAGTCGACCTCTTTCCAGTCGCCGTTTTTCAGGAATTCGACCTTGGAACTGCTGGTGAAGATCACCTCGTAGGTCGTATCGAAGAGTTCGCGCTCCATCTTGGCGAAGGAGACCTTTTCGTTGGGGAAATGCTGGCGGATGAACTGCTGCGCCTTTTCGGGCAGTTCGCTGACGCTGATCGGACGATCGTTGTCGGCACTGACGGTAGAGGTGCCGAGGGCGAACACTGCGGCGGCGAGAATCAGAAGCTTTTTCATGGCGTTTCGTTTTTTTAATGAATTGAACATTGTCCTTGTTTGATGATGCAAAGTTCATACGCGATTTTGAAACGAATTTGAAAATTCCCCGTCGCAACGAAATTTTTTCCGTTTTTTCGAAAAAATCACGGCCAACGAACCGAAAAGCGGTGGCGCCCCCCTTCGAAACGATAGTCGATCCGCAATCCGTAATACCGCCCGACGGCACTGACCAGCGCGAGTCCGAGACCGGTGGAACCCTCCTTGCGGGCGCCCTGATAGAAGCGTTCGAAGATATGTTCGGCATCGAGCGGCGCCGTACCGTCGTTGGTCACCGTCAGCGTGCGGTCGCGCAGCTCGACCCCGACCGCACCCCCTTCGGCCGTATGGAGGTAGGCGTTTTTCAGCAGATTGGTCACCAGCGTCGACGCCAGCGACTCGTTCATCCGCACGACGAACGCCTCCGGAGCGGACACTGTGCAGGCGATGCCGCGACCGGCGTAGATCTCGTCATAGAGGTCGATCTGTTCGCCGACGACCGCGGCCAGATCGACCTCCGAGCTCTCGGGGAACTGGCCGTTGTCGATCTTGGTGAGCAGCAGCAGGGTCTTGTTGAGCCGCACGATCTGACGCAGCGTGCGCTGCATTTTGAGCAGCTCTTCCATTTGCTTTTCGGTGGGTTCGGTGTTGTCGAGCAGCCACTCGATCCGGTTGCCCAGCACGGCCAGCGGAGTCTGCAACTCGTGCGACGCATTGCCGATAAAGTGTTTCTGCTGTTCGAACAGCGCTTCGGAACGGTCGACGGCCTGCTGCGCCGCAGCACTGAGCCGTCGGAACTCCACGATCCGCGTGGAGCAGGGGACGGGCGCACCGCGACGGCCGGGCGTATAATCGTCGAGCCAGCGCAACAGTTCGTAGAGCGGGCGCATACTGCGATGGAAGACCCAGACGGTCAGCGAAATGGTGGTCAGCAGCAACAGCAGGTAGAGGAAGACCACCCAGTAGAGGATCGCCCGCAGCAGGTCGTCCTTCTCGAAGGTGGGGGTGGCGACCTTCAATTCGTAATAGGCGCCGTCGGCATCCTGGAAAATCGTTGTCAATACGCGGGCCGGCTCGGTCTCCTCCTTTTCGGGAATGTAGACCTCGGCATCGTAGTAATCGATATGCGGACGGACGGCGGCTTCGGGAGCGCCGATGGGCACGATCGAATAGCTGTTGTTCGACCCGTTGTTCGGCTTCGGCAGTTCGCGTCCCGCGAGCATCCGCTTGACGATCAGCTCCGAATAGTCTTCCAGCGCATCGTCGGCCTCGTCGTTGATCTCGTCGACCATCGTAAAGTAGAACAATACGCCCCAGAGCGCCATCAGAGGCAGCAGGGCGAGCGACAGGCGCAGGGCGATGCGGGAGATGAGTTTCATGCGGCGGTGCGTATTCGGAAGCGGGTGCGGTCGCGTACCCGCTGCGGGTTATTCGGATTGCGGCAGCGAGAGTTTGTACCCGAAGCCGTAGACGGATTTCAGCTCGACGGTCGCGCCGGCCTCGGCGAGTTTGCGCCGCAGATTCTTCATCTGGGCATAGACGAAATGGAAGTTGTCCGCGTCGTCGGCATGGTCGCCCCAGACGGCTTCGGCCAACACGGCCTTGTCGACCAGATGGTTCGGGCGCTGCATGAAGTAGAGCAGGATGTCGAACTCCTTTTTCAGCAACGCCAGCTCGCGTCCCTCCACCTCCACGCGCCGGCCCTCCGGCCAGAGCGAGACGTTGCCCAGCGAGAGCGACAGATCCCCGCCGCTGCGGCCGCGCCGCAGCACGCTGCGTATACGCGCCAGCAATTCGGCCGTGTGGAACGGCTTGGGCAGGTAGTCGTCGGCGCCCTGTTCCAACCCCAGAACCTTGTCTTCGAGCGAGTTGCGCGCCGATATGATAATTACGTTCTCGCGCTTGCGCAGCTCCTTGATATGCTCCAGCAGCCGCAGTCCGTTGCCGTCGGGGAGCATGATATCGAGCAGGATGCAGTCGTAGCTGTATCCCGCCACCTTGGCGTCGGCGTCGGCGTAGGTCGCCGCCGTTTCGACCACGTAGTGCTCCTGTACGAGGGCGCGGTACATGATCTCGCGCAGCGACGGTTCGTCTTCCACGATCAAAATCTTCATGCGACAAAATTACGAAGCAATTTTGAATTAAAATCAAAACGGCGCACCCTTTTGCAAATTAAATCATACCCATTGCACGAAACCTGCCGGCTGAGCCGACCGCCGTCTCCGGCGACCGACCGCAGCGGGAATGAAGACGGCAACTACAACGAACGCCTCGGACGAAGAGTGCGTCAAGGACTGCCGTCGGACGATCGATTCGATCCCTGTAACAGTCTCGTTGCGACCGAGGCAGGCGAGACGTTTCGGGCAAGTACGGTTCACGAAGAAGGCGACGTAGAAATTCACATCGCCGGACAGAACCTGAAAACAAGGTCGCTTTCTACGATGGATTTCGTATCTTCACAAAGATTCACCGGAGTAAAAATCAGACATAAAAACAAGGTGCCTCTCTGCGATTTTGCAGAGAGGCACCTTCGAGGTCTGAAGCGGACGCCACAAATTCGAATCCAATTTTACCGATTTTAATTTTATTTTATCTATATATCAATATTTTACAGCCGTTTTTCATCAACTGAGAGGTCTGGAAGTTTTCGAAAATTCGGCCGATGCCGTACAAATACCGTACAAATTTCCTATCTTTGTCCCGAAGATAAAACCCAACCGTATGGCTACTTTCTCCTACCGCATCCGCACAACCCGCAAGGGAATCCTGACCAAGGTCCTCATCCGATTCAACGTCGATCGGCACACCTCGTTCTATGCCGATACCCAGTATCTGGTGCTCTCCGACGCCTGGGATGATAAAAAGCAGACGGTCAAGAGCCGCTTCACCTTTACCGACGATTTCACCGAGCAACAGGGACGCGAGCTGACCAAGAACCTCTCCGAACTGCGCAGCCACATCCTCGGAGAGATTGCCAAGGATCCCGAGCACGCGATGACGAAGACGCGGTTGGAGAAGATCATCTACAGTTTCCACCACCCGCGCAGCCTCACCACAGGCCGCCGTGTCCGCAGCCGCGAATCGCTCGGCGACTACATTGCCCGCTTCACGCGCGAGATGGAGGAGGGCACCCGGCTGAATATCCACAAACTCCGCTACGGCCCCTCGACCATCAAGAACTACAAGGGGTTCGTCGTGCAGTTCGACGAGTACTGCAAAGCCAAACGCAAGCAGTTCGACTTTGCCGACATCGACCTGAAGTTCTACGATGACTTCGTCGCCTGGTTCTCCGCCAAGAACTACTCCGTCAATACGATCGGCCGCCACGTCAAGGAGCTGAAGATCATCATGCGCGCGGCCCGCGAGGAGGGGCTGCACGACAACGGGGCGATCGAGAGCCGCAAGTTCCGCGTGCTGACGGCCGACGTGGAGAACATCTACCTGACGGAGTCGGAGATCCGGGCCATCGCCGCGCTCGACCTCTCGAAAAACCGGCACAAGGATGTTGCCCGCGACATCTTTCTGGTGGGGTGCTACACGGCGCAGCGCTTCAGCGACTACTCGACCATCAACGAAGGCAACATCCGCACGCTGGAGAACGGACAGCAGGTCATCGACCTCAAGCAGCAGAAGACCGGCAACCACGTCGTCATTCCGGTCCGGCCCGAGCTGCAGGCCATTCTGGAGAAGTACGACAACCGGCTGCCGAGAACCTACGAGCAGAAGGTGAACCACCTCATCAAGGAGATTGCGCGCGAGGCGGGCATCACGGAGAAGGTCGAGGTCTCCTACATCGAAAATGGCGAGAAGAAGAGCCGGCTGGTCGAGAAGTGCGACCTGGTGAAGACCCACACGGCACGCCGCAGCGGCGCAACGAACATGTATCTGGCGGGAATCCCTACCATCGCCATCATGAAGATCACGGGCCACAAGACCGAACGGGAGTTCATGAAGTACATCAAGATCACCGAGGAGCAGACCGCCCTGGAGCTGATGAGCCACCCCTATTTTTCGGGGGCAAGCAACACAACACGATAATCTTAAAGAGTGTTGTCCGGGAATTTTCTTAACTTTGTTCAAACAGACTGATGCAATGAAAGACGATACGCAGGAATTAACACTGTTCGACAACTACGATTTTATAGAAAAAATCGAATCTCTGATGGCCGACTGTGAATCGGCCGAGGTGGAGTTCAAATCCGCCAGGGGAGGGTTTCCAGGCAGCTTGTGGGAAACCTACTCCGCTTTCGCCAATACGCAAGGTGGAGTCATCGTATTGGGCGTCAAAGAGAAGGACGGGAAATTCACACTTGACGGCATCACACTGGAGCAGGCGCGCAAATACAAAAAAGAGTTTTGGGACAACGTAAACAACAAGGCTCATTGCAGCGCAAATGTCCTGCAGGAGAAAGACGTGCAGGATGGCGAATACAACGGGAGCTATGTCCTGGTGTTCAATGTGCCACGGGCTCCCCGCAACAAGATTCCCGTATATCTGCATAACAACCCCGAGAATACATTCAAGCGGAATTACGAAGGAGACTATCGGTGCGATGCAAGCGAAATCCAACGCATGTTCGCCGACGCCGATATCACGGAACATCCCCGCGATTACAAAATTCTGCCCGAATTTACCATCGAGCAGGATATTGACAAGGCAACTCTTGAGCAATACCGCCGGCTGGTCGCAACCAAAAGCCCCGATCATCCGTGGCTGCTGCTGGACGACAAACATTTCCTGATGAAATTGAAGGGTTACCGGATCGATCGGCGAGAAAAGATCGAGGGACTGACACTTGCCGGTCTGCTGATGTTCGGAAAAACAGACAGCATCACCGACGCTTACGGATGTCCGCAATACTTTCCCGATTACCGCGAATATTTCAGTTCCAATCCCGACGACCGCTGGACAGACCGCATCTACCCGGACGGCACCTGGGAGGCGAATCTGTTCCAATTCTACTACCGGGTCTATCCCAAGCTGGCCGCAGCCCTGCCCAAGCCTTTCGCCCTGAAGGACGGCATCAGAGAGGACGAAACACCAACACATACGGCTCTACGCGAAGCGTTTATCAATGCACTGGTCCATTGCGACTATTCGGTTGATTCAAACATTACGATCGAGCTACACAAGGATTGTTACATATTCTCCAATCCAGGCTCCCTGCTACTCTCCATTGCCCAATATTATCAGGGAGGCAACAGCGTATGCCGCAACAAGGCCCTACAAACGATGTTCATGCTGATCGGTTCAGCGGAAAAGGCCGGAAGCGGTGCCGACAAGATCATGCAAGGTTGGAAAAAGGCAAATTACCGCAACCCGCGAATCGAGGAGATCACCCACCCCGACAAAGTCGTATTGACATTGCCCCTTGTCAGTTTGTTGTCCGATGAGGTCATCTCCTATCTGAAATCCCTGTTCGGTGAGGATATAACGTCCATAGAACACAACAAGTTGATGACACTGGCAACCTGTTGCAGCGAGGGCGAGGTCACCAACTATCGGATGCAATTGGTATTGGACAAGCACAGTGCCGATATCACAAAGATGCTCAAAGAGTTATGCAACGACCGATATCTCATTCCCGAAGGAATCGGCCGCGGCACGCACTACAGAATCAATAAAAAAGTCCGGGAGGGGGGACTCCCCGGGAATGTTGCTAGTAATGTTGCTAGTAATGTTGCTAGTAATGTTGCTAGTAATGTTGCTAGCTCTCCAGATAAGGAAAGGTGCAGAAGATTATCATCCAGCGAATTACACACAGTCATCCTGCAGGCATGTGTTGATTTTGAATCGCTGGAAACCATAGCTAACAAAGTAGGGAAGAGTCTACGATACCTGAAAAACAGAGCCATACCCATCATGGTTGCCGAAGGGTTGTTGGAACGTGAATATCCCAATATGCCGAAACATCCCCATCAGCGATACCGTGCAAAAAAGAGATAGCCAGCCATGCCGCGCCGTCGAAAAATAACGATCCGGGCCTCCGAACTGGAGAGCTTCGAAGCGCTCGTCCGGGAGCTGCACCAGCGGCCGGAGTTTGCCGGATTCGATCCGTCGAGCCTGCACATCTGGGCTTACGAACGGTATGAGCCGAAGCTGAAGGATGCCGACGCAATCCTCCGCCGCTTCGACTACTGGCTGGGCGTACACAAGAGCGAGCGCTATCTGATGGCAAACGGCAGCCGGCTCTTCAACAAAAAGGAGCTTGCCGAGGCGCTGGGCGTCGCACGTCCGACACTCGACCGGTGGATTACGAACGGATGGCTGGAGCCGTGCCGCGTTCAGATCTCGGCCGGCGGCGACACCCTCTTTGCGGCCAATGCCGTTCGGAAGGTATTGGAACGGTTCCGATAGGCTCAAAATCACATCTACAACGAGGACGGTACCCGCCGCCCTCGTTTTTTTATCCCGAGCAGAATCCGATTACACGGCAGTGCCAACCGAAGCAAACGAATGCCAAAGTCCTAAAACGGGCGGCGGCATGTCCTCGGTGTGGCACCGGTTGGCGTCGGTTGGCGCTGATTTGTAACGCCATTCGCCGTTTTCGGGAGGGGTTCGGAAAGCCTTTCTTTGCGTCATCAACCAAATTCGAATCGTTATGACCAAGGAAATCTTTCTGAGCGGCATGACCGCCGACCAGCTCTCGGAGATGATTCGCGAATCGCTGCGCGACGAGTTGCGGCAGCTCCACCCCGAACCCTCTACCGAGACACCGAACTATCTGACCCGCCGCGAGACGGCCCGCCGCCTGCGCATCTCGCTCGTGACGCTCAACGACTGGGTGAACCGCGGGCGAATCCGCGCCCACAAGATCGGCGGGCGCGTGCTCTTCCGCGACAGCGACGTCGAGGCGGCACTGCACCGGATTGTCCCCATCAAAAGCCGATAGCCATGAAGACGACAACAGATTGCATCGGCATCCGGGAGTATCTCCTCCGCCGGGGGCTGCAGCCCCACCGCGAAACCGCCACCCACGGCATGTTTCTTTCGCCGCTGCGCGAAGAGCGCACCCCCAGCTTCAGCGTCCGCTACGACAAGGGGCTCTGGTACGACTTCGGACTGGGTGAAGGGGGCACGCTCCTTCAGCTGGTCATGCGCCTCGAAGGCTGCGGCATGGCAGAAGCCATCCGACGCCTGCACAAAGGGTTCACAGACGAAGTCCCCTACCAGCCCCTCCCAACCGCCTCGGCGCGCGAAGACTCTCCGCTGCGGATTCTCGGTGTCGGGGAGATTCGCCACCCGGCACTGATCGGCTATCTGCGTGAACGCGGTATCGATCCCGCCGTGGCCGGAGCGCTGTGCCGCGAGATACACTACGCCGTCGGCGAGCGGCGCTTCTTCGCCATCGGCTTCCGCAACGACGCCGGAGGGTGGGAGTTGCGCAGCCCGCAGTTCAAGGGGAGCAGCGCCCCGAAAACCATCACGACCTTCGACCGGCACGGCGACACGGCGCTGCTCTTCGAGGGCTTCTTCGATCTGCTCTCCTACCTGACGTTGCAGCACGAGCCGACACCGACCGTCGATACCGCCGTACTCAACTCCGTGGTCAACCTTCCCCGCGCCCTTCCTTTTCTCACACGCCACGCGACGATCCACGCCTTCCTCGACAACGACGAGGCGGGGCGCCTCACCCTTGAACGACTGCGCAGCGCCCTGCCCGATGCGACCGTCATCGACCGTGCGGAGAGCTACCGTGCCCACAAGGATCTGAACGAATCGCTCCAATCGTCCGCGAAGGTTTCCCGCACGCCGCGTCGTCGCGGCCGCAAGTTGTAACGTCGCCCGGAATGACGCCGGAACTGTCGCCCACCCATCGGCCGCTTCGCGACCGCGGCTTTTCCCCCGAGGAAAAAGCCATAGCCTATTAGGGCTTTTTCCGACGCATCGGCCCGCCGACGCTGAAAAAGCCCCAATAGGCCAAAGGGTCAAGCCCCTCTGGACACCCCCTGTCGTGCTGCGCACGCCGACCGCCAAGGCGGTCCCCTCTTCACCCCCCCCAAAAAAACGACCACACCATGGGATATGCCGTCCTGCATCTCGACAAAGCTCCGGGCAACGAGGCGGCCATGACCGCCCACATCACCCGCACTAAGATACCCACCAACGCCTCACCCGAACGCACCTGCCTCAACGAGGAGCTCGTCGAGTTCCCCGAGGAGGTGGCCGACCGCACGGAGGCGATCAGCTACCGCCTCGAACACGCCGGCCTCACGCGCAAGATCGGGACAAACCAGGTGCGCGTGATCCGCGTCATGTTGACCGGTTCGCACGAAGCGATGAAGCGCATCGAGGAGGAGGGGCGGCTTCCGGAGTGGTGCGCCGACAACCTCGCCTGGCTGCGCGAGACCTTCGGAGCAGAGAATGTCGTCTCGGCCGTCGTACACCGCGACGAATCGACCCCGCATATCCACGCCGCCGTGGTACCGATCGTCACGGGCGAGCGCCGCAAGGCCCGCACCGCCGCATCCGAATCCCCGGGCAAGCGACACTACCGCCCGAAATCCACCGCCCGGCCCCGTCTCTGCGCCGACGACGTCATGTCGCGCGTCCGGCTCAAGCAGTATCAGGACACCTATGCCGCGGCAATGTCCAAATACGGGCTGGAGCGCGGCATCGACGGTTCGGAGGCGCGCCACATCACCACGCAGGAGTTCTACCGGCAGGCCATTGCCCAGCAGCAGGATCTGCAGGAGAACATCGACGCGCTGCTCCGTCTCGAAGAGCAGAAGCGGAAGGCTGTCGAGCAGCTCAAACAACAGGAGCGGCAGGTGCGCACCGAGTATGAACAGACCGCCACGCTCCAGGCGCAGAAGAGCGCCGAGCTGAACCGCACCGAGGCCGAGTTGAAGAGCGTGAAGGGCGAACTGAAGGGTGCCCGATTGAAAAACGCCGCGGCGGAGGTCGGGTCGAATATCGTCGAGGGAATCGGGGCGATGATCGGCACCTCCCGCGTCAAGCGGCAGCAGCAGGAGATCGACCGCCTCAACGCGGAGAACGCCGCCCTGCACGAACAGATCGGGTCGCTGAACCGCGCCAACCGCGAAGAGAAGGCCCGACATGAGCAGGCCGAACAGCAGCTGCAGGCAAAGCTCGACCGCATCGAACACTGGCTGCCCGATACGCAGACGCTCATCAGCTGGGGCGAATACTGCCGCGACATGGGAATCTCGGAGTCGGGCGCCCGCGAGATTATCGCCATGAAACCCCTCTGCGTCTCGGGCGAACTCTATACGCGAGAGTATTCGCGCCGCTTCGACGTCTCGAATACCGAGATCCGCCTGCAACGCGATCCGAACGGTCCCGGAGGCTTCCAGCTATTCATCGACCGACAACCCGCACACGCCTGGTTCCGCCAACGGTATGTAGAACTCATGACCCGCCTGGGCTACCCCGTCCGCCCCGAACGTCCCGTCATCCGACGCCATACCATCAAGCGGTAAAGCAATCCCTCTGCAAATTGTGTAGTAAAACAAAACATCTATCCATTTTTTATCCTAATTTTATAGATAAAATCATATCAATATAAAACGCATGAATAGAGTCATCATTATCGGCAATGGTTTTGACAAGGCCCACCAGCTACCCACAGGATACACCGATTTTATCAACCATTATTGGGAAACTGTATCTTACAAGATATTCAGGCCTTACGACCGTTGGATGGCCGAACACTTCGGACAGATCAATATGCCAGACCCATATGAAGATGACCTGATTTCATTTCAGGTCTTTCGGGAAAAGGGGCATGGAGAGCGCCTTTCTTTCGAATCCAGGTTAGCAGACAACGCATATGCCGACATATGCGAATTCATAAACGGAATAAACCAAGACGATACCATCCAAGGATCATGCTCCTTAAAATTCAAGAATCAGTTTCTGAAGCACCTGTCAGAACTCTATTCGTTGAAAAACTGGGTGGATATTGAGAATGAATATTACAACAAATTGAAAGAGATCCTGTCGACCGACTCGTATACTGCAAACGATCCAGTTCTGAAGCAAACGATCAGCAAGCAGATGAGACGGATCTCAAGCAACACCTCGGCCAAACAATTGAATCTGGAGTTCGAAGCTATCAAAAACCTACTCGAACAATATCTAACGGAAATTACGGCATCAGCCCAAATCACAAAACACCCGTCCATACAAGAAGCTTTTCACAGCCAGGTCCAGTTGGCCGAGGTAGCTTGTTCAAAATACCAGATGCTGCTGGAATCCATTATGAGCCATATCGTTTCTCTCAACAGGAAGGATGTCATCTCCGAAGACGAAAAAACCGACTCAAAGTATTTGTTCTGCCAATCAAGGGAAGACAAGGTCCGACATTATATCTGGAAAAACATGGAGGATAAGAACAGCAACTTTACAAAGACGCATTTCACGCCGGAAAAAACACTGATCCTAAACTTCAATTATACCCGAACCGCCGAACAGCTATATGCCGATAAAAATTGTGAAGTAATCCATATTCACGGAGAGTTGAACAATCCGGACAATCCCATTATTTTCGGATATGGAGATGAATTGGACGACGATTATCGTAACATTGAGAACCTGCAGGACAACGAATTTCTCGAGAACATCAAGTCCATGCGATACTTCGAAACCGGGAACTATCGAGCAATGCTGGACTTTATCGAGTCCCAACCCTACCAGATCTTCATCATGGGGCATTCCTGCGGGAATTCGGACCGGACGCTCCTCCATAAACTGTTCGAACATCGCAACTGTTTCTCAATAAAAGCATTCTACCATCAAAGGAAAGATGGCACCGACGACTACAGCAATCTGATTCGGAATATCTCCCGAAACTTCAACGACAAATCCGAAATGCGGGACATCGTCGTGAACAAGACATTGTCTTCTCCGCTGGTACCATTGGTCGAATAAGCCCGAAATCCTGGGCTTATTATTGATCTGTACGTTCATACACCCGCCCCGCCGCGTCGTTTTTGTATGAAAAATTGCACGGACTTTCCCGAAAAACCGCTATCTTTACTTGAAATATTCTTTTCCGATTACCTATGGCAACCATGAATACGGCCGATATCGGCTTCGAGAAGGAGATCTGGCGCGCGGCGGACAAGATGCGCGGCAATATCGACGCGTCGGAATACAAGTCCGTCGTGCTGGGTCTGATCTTCCTGAAATACATTTCCGACAAGTTCGAGACCAAATACCGCCAGCTCGTCGACGAGGGCGAGGGCTTCGAGGAGGACAAGGACGAATACACCGCCGAGAACATCTTCTACGTCCCCGCCGAGGCGCGCTGGGAGACCATCGCCGCGCAGGCCCACACCCCCGAAATCGGCACCGCCATCGACAACGCCATGCGGGCCATCGAGCGCGAAAACCGGCGCCTGAAGGACATCCTGCCCAAAAACTTCGCACGGCCCGAGCTCGACAAACGGCGTCTGGGCGAGGTCGTCGACCTCTTCACCAACATCCGCATGCACCAGCACGGCGACTCGAAGGACATCCTCGGCCGCACCTACGAATACTGTCTTTCGCGCTTCGCCGAGGCCGAGGGCAAGCTGGCCGGCGAATTCTACACCCCGGCGTGCGTGGTCAAAACCCTCGTGCAGGTGCTTCAACCCTTCCGGGGGCGTGTCTACGACCCCTGCTGCGGTTCGGGCGGGATGTTCGTGCAGTCGGCACGCTTCATCGAGAGCCACGCGGGCAACATCAACAACATCTCGGTTTACGGCCAGGATTCGAACCCCACGACGTGGAAGATGGCGCAGATGAACCTCGCCATCCGGGGCATCGAGGCCGACCTGGGGCAATACAACGCCGACACCTTCTTCCACGACTGCCACCCGACGCTCAAGGCCGACTTCGTGCTGGCCAATCCGCCCTTCAACCTCAGCGACTGGGGCGCCGACAAACTCGCCGACGACGTGCGCTGGAAATATGGAACCCCGCCCAACGGCAACGCCAACTTCGCATGGATCGAGCACATCATCCACCATCTGGCCCCGACGGGGCGTGCGGGCGTCGTGCTGGCCAACGGCTCGCTGTCGAGCCAGAGCGGCGGCGAGGGCGACATCCGACGGCGGCTCATCGAAGCCGACCTCGTGGACTGCATCGTGGCCATGCCCCCGCAACTCTTTTATACGACGCAGATTCCAGTCTCGATCTGGTTCTTCAACAAGGCCAAGACGCAGCCGGGCCATACGCTCTTCATCGACGCACGCAACCTCGGGACAATGGTCACGCGCAAGCTGCGCGAGCTGACCGACTGCGAGTCGGAGGATCCGGCCCGTCGGGGCGACATCCAGCGCATCGCCGACACCTATTGGGCCTACGCCGAGGGGCGTCTGGAGGCGGAGCAGGGCTTCTGCGCCGTGGCGACGACCGGGGAGATTGCAGCGCAGGACTTTATTCTGACACCGGGACGGTATGTGGGTATCGCGGCGCAGGCGGAGGATTCGGAACCCTTCGCGGCGAAGATGGAGCGGCTGACGGGCGAGCTTTCGGCTCTTTTCGCGCGGTCGCACGATCTGGAGGCGGAGATCCGCCGGCAGTTGGAGAGTATCGGGTATAAAATGAAGGATTAGCCATGGGCGAGTGGAAAACATATCGGCTGGGGGAGATATGCAAAAATATCATTGACTATAGAGGGAAAACCCCCGCGAAACTTGGCGCAGACTGGGCAAAATCCGGCTATCGAGTTTTTTCAGCTAAAAACATTAAAACAGGAAATATTGTACAAACAGATTCCATTCGATATGTAGACGAAAATCTCTATAGGAAATGGATGAAAGATGAAATTGAACGTGGAGATATTATCATCACATCAGAGGCCCCTTTTGGAGAAGTTTACTATTGGGATAGTGATGAAAAAATAGTATTAGGTCAACGATTGTTTGGATTAAAGATTAACGAAATCTGCTATCCAAAATATCTGTACTATTATATGACTACTGCGCAATTTCAATCGGAATTAAAGAATCGAGCAACAGGCACAACAGTCATAGGCTTACGACAACCGGAATTATTAAAATGTACGGTAAATCTGCCACCGCTTGAGGAGCAGCGGCGGATTGCGGGGATTTTGGGGTCGTTGGATGATAAAATTGAATTGAATCGGCGGATCAATGCGAATTTGGAGGCGCAGGCGCAGGCCCTCTTCCGGTCGTGGTTTGTGGATTTCGAACCCTTCCGCGACGGCCCCTTTGTCGATTCCGAATTAGGCAAAATCCCTCAAGGCTGGAAAGTAGGGAATTATACAGACATTGTAGAAATAAAAGGAGGAGGAACCCCTAAAACCGGAATCCAAGAATATTGGAATGGAACCATCCCGTTTTTCTCGCCCAAAGATGTTGGAGCAAGCTGCTTTGTTTTGGATACAGAGAAACACATTACAGCCAAAGGTTTGGAGAATTGCAACAGCAGTTTATTCCAACCAAATACTGTTTTTATAACAGCCAGAGGAACAGTTGGAAAAGTCGTTATGACCGGGACTGAAATGGCCATGAATCAAACGAACTATGCATTATTGGGAAAACAAAATATCTCTCAATATTATGTGTATCATATCACACTGCAATTAGTCGCTCGCCTGCTAAAAAAGGCGAACGGCGCCGTATTCAATGCCATTACAACAAGAGACTTTACAAGCGAACAAATTGTTATACCACCATTTTCTACAATAAGCCAATTTTCTGATGTTGTAAAACCAATATATGAAAACATATTATTGAATGATGTTCAGTCAAATCGCCTTTCCGCCCTGCGCGACACCATGCTGCCCAAATTGATGGCCGGAGAAATAGCTATCGAATAACCCATCCTTACAAAACCCCTCACATGACACCCGCTGATGCCATTGCCATATTGGATGCAGAAATTGCAAATATAAAGGCCAAAATCAATAGTGCCCCATTATATTATAACAATAGCCCGATCAGAGATTATATCGAAAATCCAGGAAATCGTTTGAAAAGGGATGTCATAAAATCCTTGCAAAAGATTGGAGGTCGAGAAAGCACGTTGCAGTCAATAGCAAGTGTATCGTTCGAAAGTCGCTTTTCCGGATATTTTGCGGGTCAAGTTTATGGACACCGTGAGGCAGAAGCCGGTTTGGAACAATGTTTTCAAAAGGGCATCAATGCAATCGTATCCATTCTGCAACAGGAACGGGAATATTTCATCCGAATCAAACAAGATCAGGACAAGCAAAAAGAGAGTGCCATTCAAAAGAGGTACAACCGAATATCGCTGATAATCTCCATCGCGGCTATTATATTGTCGGCCATATCGTTGGGATTCACGATTTTCTCGTAACTTTGTAAAAAAAGTGAATTTATGCCCTTCACCGAAGCCAATTTCGAAAACGCCATCCTCGAAATCTTCCGAGACCTGCTCGGGTACGAATATCTCTACGGCCCCGATGTCGTGAGAGACTTCGCAGAGCCCCTCTGTCTGGAGATTCTCGAAGATGCCCTCGTCCGCATAAACCCCTCGCTCCCGCGCGCCGCCATCGACGAGGCCATCGCCCGCATCCGAAACATCGAAAGCGGTTCGCTCGCCCGCAAAAACGCCCGGTTCACCGACATGCTCCAGAACGGCGTGGCGGTCAACTACTTCGACGGCAGCGAACAGCGCGCAGAGCTGGTGCGGCTGGTGGATTACGACCTCCCGATGCGCAACCGGTTCACGGTCGCGAACCAGTGGACGGTCGAGGAGCGTTCGGTGCGCAGGGCCGACATCGTCGTCTTCGTCAACGGGTTGCCGCTGGTGGTCGTCGAGTTGAAATCCCCCTCGCGCGAGGCAACCGACGTCTCGGAGGCCTACGCCCAGCTGCGCAACTACATGCAGGAGATTCCCTCGCTGTTCGTCTACAACGCCTTCTGCGTGATGAGCGACCTGGCTACGACCAAGGCCGGGACCATCACCGCCGGCGAGGACCGATTCATGGAGTGGAAGACCGTGGACGGCAGGCTGGAGGACGCGCGCTACGCCAATTTCGACGTCCTCTTCCGCGGGATGTTCGAGAAGAGCCGCTTCATCGAGCTGCTCGGCGGCTTCATCTGCTGCTCGGAGAAGGACGGGCAAGACATCAAGATATTGAGCGCCTACCACCAGTTCTACGCCGTGCGCAAGGCCGTCGATTCGACGCTCCGCGCCGCCGAAACAGACGGCCGCGGCGGTGTCTTCTGGCACACGCAGGGAAGCGGCAAGTCGCTGTCGATGGTCTTCTTCGCCAAGCGGTTGCAGCGGGCGATGGCCTCGCCGACGATTGTCGTGCTGACCGACCGCAACGACCTCGACGGGCAGCTGTACGCGCAGTTTGCGCAGTGCAGCGACTTTCTGCGGCAGGTGCCCGTGCAGGCCGAGAGCCGCGCCCATCTGCGCGAGCTGCTGGCCGGGCGCGAGGCAAACGGCATCTTCTTCTCGACGATGCAGAAGTTCGAGGAGAGCGACGGGCCGCTGTCGGAGCGCCGCAACATCGTGGTGATGGTCGACGAGGCGCACCGCAGCCAGTACGGGCTGGAGGAGCACATCGACCCGCGCACGGGGCGTGTGCGCACGGGAGCGGCGCGGCTGGTGCGCAACGCCCTGCCGAATGCCACCTACATCGGCTTCACGGGGACCCCGATTGCGCAGAAGGACCGCTCGACGCGCGAGGTCTTCGGCGACTACATCGACGTCTACGACATGACGCAGGCCGTCGAGGACGGCGCCACGCGTCCGGTCTTCTACGAGAGCCGCGTCGTCAACCTCCATTTCGACGAGGAGACGCTGCGCCGCATTGATGCCGAGTACGACGCGATGGCCGAGGAGGCCGAGGAGTACGCCATCGAAAAGAGCAAGCGCGAGTTGGGACGCATCGACTCGATTCTGGGGGCCGATGCAACGGTGGCGTCGCTGTGCGAGGACATCGTGAAGCACTACGAGGAGTTCCGCCAGTATGAACAGACCGGCAAGGCGATGATTGTGGCCTACTCGCGGCCGATTGCGATGAAGATTTACCATCGGATTCTGGAGATGCGCCCGGCGTGGAGCGAGAAGCTGGCCGTGGTGATGACTTCGAGCAACAAGGACCCCGAGGAGTGGCGGGCCGTGATCGGCAACGACGCCCACAAGAAGGAGTTGGAGCGGCGGTTCAAGGACAATGCCGGGCCGTTGAAGATCGTCATCGTGGTGGATATGTGGCTGACGGGGTTCGACGTCCCCTCGCTGGCGACGATGTATGTCTACAAGCCGATGGCAGGTCACAATCTGATGCAGGCCATTGCGCGCGTGAACCGCGTCTTCGGCGACAAGCAGGGCGGTCTGGTGGTCGATTACGTCGGCATCGCCTCGGCCCTGAAGCAGGCGATGAACGACTACACGCTGCGCGACCGCCGCAACTACGGCGACCCCGACATCGCCAAGACGGCCTATCCGGAGTTCCGGAAGAAGCTGGAGGTGTGCCGCGACCTGCTGCACGGTTACGACTACGCGGGGTTCCGGGGCGATTCGGACCTCGTGCGCGCCCGGGCCATCAGCGGCGGCGCTGACTTCCTGCAGGCTCCGGAGCGGGCGAAGGTCAAGGAGGATTACATCCGCGAGGCGCTGCTGCTGCGGCAGGCGCTGTCGCTGTGTCAGAGTATGCCCGACCGCGAAGAGCGGCTCGAAGCGGCCTATTTCGAGGCCGTGCGCACGCTGTTGACGCGCGTCGAGGGCAAGGGCAAGATCTCGTTCCGCGAAATCAACGAGCGCATCAACGAACTGCTCCGGCAGAGCATTCAGAGCGAAGGGGTCATCAACCTCTTTTCGGACGTGCAGGAGGAGTTTTCGCTCTTCGACCCGAAGTTCCTCGAGGAGATCGGCCGCATGAAGGAGAAGAATCTGGCCGTGGAGCTGTTGCGCAAGTTGATTGCCGAGCAGGTGCAGCTCTACCGTCGGACCAACACGGTGCGGGCCGCGAAGTTCTCGGAGATCCTTGCCCAGGCGATGAGCAACTACCTGAAGGGGATGCTAACCAACGAAGAAGTAATCGAGGAACTGTTGAAGACAGCTCGCGAGATCATCGACGGCGAAAAGGCGGGCCAGGCGCTGCATCTCACGACCGAGGAGCTGGCCTTCTACGATGCGCTGACCAAGCCCGAGGCCGTGCGGGACTTCTACACGAACGACCAGCTGCTGGCCATCACGCACGAACTGACCGATGCCCTGCGCAAAAACAAGACGATCGACTGGAATCTGAAGGAGAGCGCCCGGGCCGGCATGCGTCGGCTGGTCAAACGACTGCTCAAGAAGTACAAATATCCGCCCGAGGGGCAGGAGGACGCACTGAACACGATCATGGAGCAGTGCGAAATGTGGTCGGAAAACAGTTGAGCCAAACGGCAAACCGGCCCGCTGCCGTACAAATGCCGTACAAATTCAAACAGAAACCGCGTTGCAGATATCTGCAACGCGGTTTCTGTGAGGTCTGAAGCGGATTCGAACCGCTGTACAAGGTTTTGCAGACCTTTGCCTAGCCACTCGGCCATCAGACCAAATCGCCGATCTCTCATCCTTCGGAACATCCCGGATCGCGAATATCTCGAAACTCCGGACACTCCTGCCAACCCTCCTTGCAGGCAACTCCGAACGATAAGATCGGTTTTGAGATTGCAAATATACAAACATTTCTCATTTTTACAAAACTTATCGGGGAACTTTCGGTTTTCACTGAAAAATCCCTACCTTTACGTTGAATTTCATCCTTCGTTTTCATGCCTCGACAAAGCCCGAATACGTTCGGCTCTGCGCCCGGCTTAACGAAAACGTTACAAAAATTGCACGATGGCCATCGATGATATTGCGCTCACGCTGGTTCCGGGATTGGGAGTCAAGGGGGTCGTTCACCTGTTGGAGGTTTTCGGTACGGCGCAGGCGATCTTCGCCGCATCGGCCGATGAACTGGCCGGACGGGCGGAGTTGCGTCCCGACGTCGCGCGCAGCATCGCAGCCCGTAAAAGCCATCCGGAGGCCGAACGCGAACTGCGCCATTGCCGCCGGCACGGAATTACGCCCCTCGCGTCGACCGACGACGCCTATCCCGCGCTGCTGCGCGAAATTCCGGACTACCCCCATGTCTTATATATAAAGGGTAATGCCGAAGTCCTGTCGCAGCGCTGTCTCTCCATGGTCGGTACGCGCCGCATCTCGACCTACGGCCAGCGGCTTTGCGACGAGCTGGTGCGGGGGCTGACACGCATCCCGCAGGTCGTAGTGGTCAGCGGCCTGGCCTTCGGGGTGGACGTGGCCTGCCATCGTGCGGCGTTGGCGGCAGGAATCCCGACCGTGGGCGTACTGGCAAACCCGCTGCCCGATGTGACACCGGCGCAGCACACCTCCGTAGCGCTCGACATGATCGAACGGGGCGGGGCGCTGATTTCGGAACTCCACTCGCAGAGCAAACAGCGGGGAACGTTCTACCTCGCACGCAACCGTATTATCGCCGGATTGAGTGCCGGCACGGTAGTCATCGAATCGCCCGCCTCGGGCGGATCGCTCGCCACGGCGCACTACGCCGACGGATACGACCGCACGGTCATGGCGCCTCCGGGACGAACGACCGATGCCAACTCGTTCGGCACCAACTCACTGATCCGCAACCGCAAGGCGCTTCTGATCCGCTCGGCGGACGACATCGCCGAAGAGTTGCAATGGGAGTTCGCGCTCTCCCGAGACGAAAAGACCGCTCCCGCACCCACGCCCGAACTGACGGCCGAGGAGCGGGAGGTGCTGTCGCTGCTGGGCGACGAACCCCGCACGCTGGCCGAACTGATCGCCGCGAGCGGCCGCGACTACGCCGCGCTGAGCGTCCTGCTCATGGGGCTCGAACTCTCGCAGGCGGTCCGGCAGCTGCCCGGCAACCGTTACGAACGTTTTCGATAAGCCGAGAGCAGAGCCGAACTTGTTCGGGCTTTGCCGAGGCGAGAAAACGAAGAAGGAAATTCAACGTTTTCGATAAGCCGAGTGCAGAGCCGACTTGTTCGGGCTTTGCCGAGGCGAGAAAACGAAGAAAGAAATTCAACGAATCCGATAAACCGCGCACGATGAAACTGATCGATACCCACTCGCACCTCTACGAACCGGAGTTCGACGACGACCGTGAAGCGGCTGTCGCACGGGCCCGCGAGGCCGGCGTCGCGGCGCTGCTGCTGCCCGCCATCGACACCGCGAGCGACCGCCGGCTCTTCGACCTCTGCCGCAGCCACCCCGAATACTGCTTCCCGATGATCGGGCTGCACCCCACGTCGGTCAACGACAACCCCGCCTGGCGCGAGGAGCTGGCCCGCGTGGAGCGTTACCTGCTCGACCCGCCCGCAGGCATCCGCTTCTGCGCGATCGGCGAAATCGGGCTGGACTACTATTGGAGCGACGCCTTCGTCGCCCAGCAGACCGAGGCCTTCGTCGCCCAGCTGCGGCTGGCCGCACGATTCGACCTGCCCGTAGCGATCCACACCCGCGCGGCGTGGGACGACATGTGCCGGATCATCGAAGCCGAGACGGAGCGCGCCCGCGCCGACGGCCGTCGGCTGCGGGGCGTCTTCCACGCCTTCTCGGAGGGTGCCGCCGCCTTCGAACGGCTGTGCGGCTGCGGCGATTTCCGCTTCGGCATCGGCGGTACGGTCACGTTCAAAAAGAGCGGCGTGGCCGAGATCGTCCGCACGATGCCGCTCGATAGGATCGTACTCGAAACCGACTGCCCCTACCTGACGCCCGCACCCTACCGCGGGCAACGCAACGAATCGGCCTACGTGCGGCTGGTCTGCGACAAGATCGCCGAGCTCAAAGGCATCGCCGCCGAAACGGTCGCCGCCGCGACGACGGCCAACGCCGAAGCGCTGTTCGGCATCCGTTACACGGAAAAGAATACAGAACGACGATGAAAAAGATAAAAATCACGGTCGTCCGCAAGGTTTGCCACCGCGACCTGATCGAACGCTACGAAAATCCGATCGACCATGCATGCGACATGCGCGAGGGACAGGTCTTCGTCGCCGATGGCTGGCAGCGCCCCGACGGGCTCTGCGAAAGCGCGTGGCAGACGATCTCGCCCTTCGTCATGACTCTGGCGCACGGAGGGACGGACCTCTACGACGGCTGGATGAAGAATCCCGCCTCGGCGATGATCTCGTGCAACGACGGTTTCCGGTCCGTGAGCTTCCTGATAGAAACCTTAGATTAGCAAAGGAAAACGATATGCTCTCCTCCATCCTCATCATCTATACCGGCGGAACGATCGGCATGAAGACCGATCCCGCCACGGGTGTGCTCGTGCCGTTCGACTTCCGCGGCATCTACGACGAATTTCCTGCGATCCGTTCGTTGCAGGTACGCATCGACGTGCAGTCGCTCACGCCGGTCATCGACTCGTCGAACGTCACTCCGGCGCTGTGGCTCCATCTGGCGGAGCTCATCCGCGACAACTACGCGCGCTACGACGGATTCGTCGTCCTGCACGGCACCGATACGATGTCCTACACCGCTTCGGCGCTGAGTTTCCTGTTGGAGAACCTCGCCAAGCCGGTCGTCTTCACCGGCAGCCAGATCCCGATCGGCGTACTGCGCACCGACGGACGCGAGAACCTTATCACGGCGATCGAAATCGCCGCTGCGCACGACGCGGAGGGGCCGCTCGTGCCCGAGGTGTCGCTCTACTTCCAGAACCGGCTGTTCCGCGCCAACCGCACCGTCAAGCAGAGCGCCGAGGAGTTCGCCGCATTCCGCTCCTACAACTATCCGGCGCTGGCCGAAGTGGGCGTCAATATCACCTTCCACCGCGACTACATCCACCGCCCGGCACACGCCGACGCCGAACTCCGGGTCGCCGCAGCACTGGACGACCGCGTGCTGGTCATCCGCCTTTTTCCCGGTCTGCGCGAACAGGTGCTCCGCGCCATGCTCTCGATCGAAGGGCTGCGGGCCGTAGTGCTGGAAACCTACGGCGCCGGCAACGCCCCCACGGCACCGGAATTCATCCGCGCCGTGCGCGAAGCCGTCGCACGGGGCCTGCTCGTCATGAACGTGACGCAGTGCAGCGGCGGCAGGGTCGCCATGGAGCTCTACGAAACCGGCCGGCAGTTGCAGGAGGCCGGCGTCATCTGCGGCCACGACATCACCACCGAGGCGGCCGTCGCCAAACTGATGTACGTGCTGGGGCAAAATCTCCCCGCAGAACGGACGCAGCGACTTCTGCGACACGCTTTGCGCGGAGAATTTACCGATGCCGGCATTGCATAAACCGAATTTTTTTTCTATATTTCGCACAGTTTAGCTGCCAAAATGAAAGACTCACCGGTTGCAGACCAGACGAAACGCAAGACAAAATATTGATTCTCAGATTTTTGTCAGGCAGAGTCGTCATGTAACGGGAAACTTGCCTGAAACCGGTGGAACGAAGCATTTCGGGCGAAAACGGACGGAAAATGAAAAATAACCGAAAAAAATTGACGGAATAAGACCCAAAACCGAACTTAAAACAACAGCAAGCAATAGCAAAAAACACTAAACAAATTTTATTAATTAATTAATCGTATGAAAAAACTTTTTTTGATTCTGTCAGTGGCCATGTTCTCGCTTGGCACTGTTGATGCCTTCGCTCAGGACAACGCAAACGAAGGAGCCGCAACCGAGCAGGCAGCTGCAACCGAGCAGGCAGCCGTTGCCGAAACGACGACCGTCGCCGATGTCGACGCCGAAGCCACGATCGCAGGCGAGTCGATGCACCACGTGATGATGCAGAAGTTCCTCGAAGGCGGTTGGGCCTGGATGCTCCCGATCCTGATCTTCCTGATCATCGGTCTGGCTGTCGCCATCGAGCGTATTCTCTACCTGTCGCTCTCGACGATCAACTCGAAGAAATTCATCGCACAGATCGAGGAGGCGCTCAAAAACGGCGGCATCGACGCTGCCATGGAGGTTGCGCGCAACACCCGCGGCCCGATCGCTTCGATCTACTATCAGGGTCTTCTGCGTTACAACCAGGGCCTCGACGCCGTCGAGAAGTCGATCGTATCCTACGGTTCGGTTCAGACGGGCCAGATGGAGTCGGGCCTGACGTGGATCGGTCTGTTCATCGCACTGTCGCCGATGTTGGGATTCATGGGTACCGTCGTCGGCATGATCGACGCATTCGACGCCATCCAGGCTGCGGGCGACATCTCCCCGACGCTGGTTGCCGGCGGTATCAAGGTCGCCCTGTTGACGACCCTCATGGGTCTGATCGCTGCGGTTATTCTTCAGCTGTTCTACAACTATATCGTTTCGAAGATCGATTCGCTCGTGAACGATATGGAGGATTCGTCCATCACGCTGATGGATATCCTGACGGCATACAGCAAGAAATAATCCCAACGATTTAAAGAGTTAAAAAGCAATTATGAAAAAGATATTGAACATATTGCTGGGCATTCTGATGGCGATCACCGTGGTACTTCTGGTATACGCGATCGCTACGGGCGGCTCGGATACTGCGATCAGCCTGAACCTCGTATGGGGATACTTCCTCTTCGTGTTCGCTATCGCCGCAGCCCTGTTCTGCGCCATCTTCGGAATGATTCAGAACCCGGCAGGCATCAAGGGAACCATACTCTCTCTGGCGCTGATAATCATCGTCGTCGGCGTATCGTACTTCTACGCTGCCGGCCACACGGTGAACATCGTCGATCTCCAGACCAATGGTTTCTTCGGCCACGGTGAAACCGTAATTACCGAAACGAGCATTCTCGTGACGTACGTTGCTTTCGTCGCCGCTTTCCTGACGGCCGTAGTAACCGAAATCTGGGGCGCTTTCAAATAATGGAGTGAACAACAATGGCAACAGATAAAAGGAAAATACAGGAAATCAATGCCGGCTCGATGGCCGATATCGCCTTCCTGCTGCTGATTTTCTTCCTGGTGGCCACAACCATGAATGTCGATACCGGTCTGGTGCGTATGCTCCCGCCGATGCCCCCCGATGAGAAACAACAGGAGGACATCAAGGTCAAGGAACGCAACCTCTTCCTCGTACTCATATCGGGCAGCGGCAACATCATGGCTGGTCCCTCCGGCAAGCAGGAGATTATCGACCTGCACCAGCTCAAGAACAGGACGAAGGAATTCATTCTCAATCCGATGGACGACGAAAACCTTCCTGAGAAGGTGGAGAAGGAGATCGAATTGAGCGACGGCAGCAAGTGGATGTATCCCGAAAGCCAAGGCGTCGTTTCGCTCCAGACTACACGTGATACCGGCTACCAGTCGTATATCATGGTGCAGAACGAGCTGACCCGCGCATTCAACGAGGTCCGCGATGAAGTCGCCATGCGGAAATTCGGCGCAAAATTCGCCGATCTTCCTGAGGAGGACCGTAACGCAATATCCAAGGCAGTTCCGCTGAAGATCTCGGAGGCAGAACCCCGTAATATAAAGAAGTAAGCTATGGCAGTAATGAAAAAGAAGGGCAACAAAGGTTTGCCCCCTATCTCGACCGCATCGCTTCCTGACGTGATCTTCATGATCCTCTTCTTCTTTATGGTATCGACGACCATGCGCGATCAGGAACTGCTCGTGAGATACAAACTCCCTGAGGCTACCGAGGTACAGAAGCTGGAGAAGAAATCGCTCGTCAGCTACATCCACATCGGACAGCCTTCGCTGGCGATGCAGGCCAAATTCGGTACTGCACCCCGTATCCAGCTGAACGACTCGTACAAAACGACCAAGGATATTCTGGATTTCGTCGCTGCAGAGCGCGATAAGCTCAGCGAGGCCGACCGTGCTTCGATGACCATCTGCCTCAAGGCCGACCAGACCACGAAAATGGGTATCGTAACCGACGTGAAGCAGGAGCTTCGCCGTGCCAACGCACTGAAAGTCTCCTACGCCGCTTCCAAGTCGCTGGGATACTAATCCGAGGAGAGTATTTGAAAAAGAGCTGAAGTCTTTACTTCAGCTCTTTTTGTTTTGTCTTATAACGGGGGATTTCGGCGTTTCAAGTACGAACGTTGCGCGACCGGCTCAAAACGGCAGCTCCAGCTGGTCGATCTCGTGGTTGAAGGTCAGCCGGTGATGGGGAGTGAGACCGTATTCGCGGATCGCAAGGCGGTGTTCGCGCGTCGGATAACCTTTGTTCTTCCGCCAGCCGTACTGGGGAAACTCCTCGGCCAGACGCAGCATATACTCGTCGCGGTGCGTTTTGGCCAGCACCGAAGCGGCGGCGATGTCGGCATACTTGCCGTCGCCTTTGACGATGCAGCGGTAAGGCAGTTCGAGCCGAGTCCGGAAGCGGTTGCCGTCGATGGCCAGAAAGCCGGGAGCGGGATCGAGCCGCGCCGCGGCCAGCGACATTCCCTCGAACGACGCATTCAGGATGTTGATCTCGTCGATCCGCTCGGCGGAGACCGCTTCGACGGCCCATGCCACGGCTTCGCGTTCGATAATCACCCGAAGCTTCTCGCGGTTGCGCTCGGTCATCTGCTTCGAATCGTTGAGCAGGGGATCGTGGAAATCGGGCGGCAGCATCACGGCCGCGGCAAAAACCGGCCCGGCGAGACACCCCCGCCCGGCCTCGTCGCATCCCGCTTCGGGAAGATCGTATTGAAAGCAATTTTCAAGCATAGCCAAAAACATTAAATCATCGGCACCCGACGCAAATCAAGGAAAACCGGCAACAAACTATTACACGCCCGCCGCAGGGAGCTGCTGCGCAAAAAATTGCGCAGACGAATCCTGCGGCCGGATCGGAACCACACGTCGCATTCCACAATCAAACAAAATAGCACCTGCATCCGGAAAGCCGGCCCGGAAACAAGTCCGAAAGCAGATCGCGAAGCAGATCCTGAAGCAGACCCGAAAAGCAAATCCGAAAGCCAGTCCCGAAGCAGATCGCGAAGCAGGCCCGAAAAGCAAATCTGAAAGCCAGTCCCGAAGCAGATCGCGAAGCAGGCCCGGAAAGCTGGTCCGGAAAGTGAGTCGGAACCCGATTCCGGACAGAACCGCCGGAATGCAACCGGCATCTCCGGAGACGTCGATCCGTCCCGCGGCCGTCCCACCGATTCCGCCGAGCGGCCGAGCAACTGAACAGCTGAGCAGCCGAACAACTGAACAACTAAACAGCCGAACAGCCGAAACATGCCGTGTTGCTCCTGCAAACGGGCCGCAACCATACGCAAGACTGGAAAAGAAACACCCTCCGCAGGATTCCGGCTACAACAAAGTTAGCAATTATTTAGTCCCGTACCGCTTTTTTCCGTATTTTTGCCGAAAGCAGAAATCGCCGCATGAAGATAGATATCGCCCGACAACCGCTGGTCCCGGCCTTCGTCACCCTCTTCGCACTCGCAGTCACGGCCATGTGGGGCGGGGCGGGAAACGGCGTGTCCGCCGGCGCGCCGGAGACAATGCCCCTGCTGGGCGGAGCGCTGGCCCGGTTTCAGGCCGCATATCCGGTGTGGGCGCGTCTGGCCGCGGGATTCATGATCCTCTTCACAGGCATGTGCACGGGGCGGATCGCCATCCGCTACAACCTCTATGGAGTCAGCACATGTCTGCCGATTCCGCTCTACGCCGTCGTCGCCTGCGGCATCGTTTCGGGCGGAAACTACCTGACGGCATTCGCCGCCTCGATGCTGCTGGCGCTCGCCGCCAAGAACTACTGCCGCTCCTACTGCAACGGCTACGGTTTCGATGCCATTTTCCGCGCCTCCCTCTATCTGGGATTGCTGCCGCTGGTCTATGCCCCTGCAACGCCGCTGGTGCTGATCCTTCCGCTGGCGATACTGCTTTTCAGACGTACGTTCCGCGAAGTCGTCGTCGCCGCCGCCGGTCTGATACTGCCCGTGCTGACCGCCTGCTACGTCAGCTGGGGCGCGGGAGAAGAATTCACGGCTCCGGTCACGGCACTGGCCGACGCGGTCGTATCGGGCGTTCCGCTATGGATTTTCACGGCCCTTCCGCTCCCGTCGCTCGTCATGCTTTGCATCATTGCGGCACTCGCCCTGACGGCGCTCTTTTTCTTTCTTTCGGACATTTATGCCGCCGGAACCAAGCCGCGTTTTATCCTTATCTTTAATATAGGTATACTAGCGATGACTCTCGCCCTGCTCTGCACCCCGTCGGTCACTCCCGAAGCATTCACCCTGACGGCGGTTCCCGCCGCCCTGCTTTTCCCGGTGCTTTTCGTGCGAATAGACCGCAGAATCGCACTGCCCGTCTACCTCATTCTGTTGGCCGCTTCGGTCTACATTGCAGCTTTGCAATAATCTATTTAGTCACAAATATAGTCCAAACAGCTCTATTTGCCTTAATATGTCTTTTTAGCGTATTAATTCTTTTACTAAATAAATATTAAATTGTATATTTGGAGTTGAACAAAAGTGACGCAACTTATTGTTCGCAGAAACTTAAAATACGATTTAGTATGAAGAATTCATTGAATTCGTCGGCTCAGCAGCCGATGATCGTGAAGTATGTCGAAGCACTTCACAACGGAATCCAGTCTCAGGCGCTCTCGCGCTATGCAATCGGTTACATCCTTCGCGGTACGAAGTACATCTACGAAGGCGATAAGCGCCAGACGCTCACACGCGGAGACGTATTCTACCTCGGCATAGGGCATCACTACATCGAGAACTTCCCGGAAAACGGCCAGCCCTTCGAACAAGTGCTCTTTTACTATACGCCGGCGGACCTCCAGCGTATCCTGATGCACCTGAACATCACCTACGGCCTGAACATTTCGAACGAACATTCGTGTGAAAACTGCCGCAACCGCACGCACGTCGCCATGCCCGCATGGAATTCGATCCGCAACTTTTTCGTCAATACTAACAACTACCTGCGCGACGAAGACTTCCACCGCGACGAGACGGCCGAGAACATCAAGATGACCGAATTGATCTATCTGATCGCCTCGCACGAAGACTGCTGCATCAAAAGCAAGCTGCTGAGCAACGTGGACGCCGCGAAAGAGAATTTCGAACAGATCGTCTACGACCATATCTTCAAAGACATCTCCATCGAGGAGCTTTCGAAACTGACGAACCGTTCGCTCACTTCGTTCAAGAAGGAGTTCCGCCGTCATTTCCAGATGCCGCCCCACAAGTGGTACATCCGCCAGCGGCTGATGCACTCGCGTCTGCTGCTGATCTCGACTTCGAAATCCATTTCGGAGATCGGCAACGCCTGCACGTTCCCCAACACGTCGCATTTTATTAAACTTTTCAAAAAGGAATACCAGATGACGCCGGCCGCTTACCGCAACCGCCACATCACTTCGATCGCCCCGGAGAAGCAGCCCGAAACGGTGCAGAACGCGGAAATACGCGAAGCGCTTTAATCAAAAACTTATAAATCGGCTATTATTTTAAATTTTTTAATTATAATTTAACAGATTTTTTTAGGTTAGTTTGAAAAAATGTTATAAAAGATTTGGTGAATTGTGAATTTCAGTTTATCTTTGTATAACAAAACGTGGGATTCTCCCACTCTCATTAACCTAACTAACCTAACCAGAGGGGTTCGCTACTGCCAGGTACCGAACCCCTTTCTCGTGTCCGGAAGCGGCGCAGAGAAGGCTCCGATAATGAATTATTGCAGTTTCGGCAGGTGCGTTTTTTTATTTTTTAATATGCTTTCTCCGGGCGGCGGCGACGGGGCGGGCGGGAAGCGGCTTCCGGCCGAATATCCGCCTCCCAAGCCCGGAAACGGGCGAATCCCGGCACAGAAGCGTCCGGCGCGGGGCTGTCAAAGAAAATGGACCATTCTTAGGGAATATCAATTATTTTTTCGTATTTTTGCATCAATTGGAAAATAATGATCTTAAATGCCGAAGTTTTATGACAAGGTAGATGTACTGAAAAAACCCGGATGGCTGAAGATCCGGCTCCACCGAACCCCGGAATACGCCGAGGTTCAGCAGATAGTCCGAAAACATGCGCTGCACACGATTTGCAGCAGCGGCATGTGTCCCAACAAGGCCGAATGCTGGAGCCGCAGAACCGCGACCTTCATGATTCTGGGCGATATCTGCACACGGGGCTGCCGCTTCTGTGCCACCAGAACAGGACACCCCCTTGCTCCGGACGCCGAGGAACCCCGGCGGGTAGCCGAAAGCGTCTCGCTGATGAAACTGAGGTATGTCGTCGTAACTTCTGTAACGCGTGACGACCTGCCGGACGGCGGCGCCGCACATTGGGCCGCAACCGTCCGCGCCATCCGCAAACAGAATCCCGACGCCGCAATTGAGCTCCTTATTCCCGATCTCGACGCACGGCCCGACCTCTTGGACACGGTCATCGCGTCGAAGCCCGATATAATCGGGCACAACATCGAAACCGTCGAGCGGCTGACCCCCGTGGTCCGTTCCAGAGCGAAATATCGCACGAGTCTGGAGACCCTGCGCCACATGAGCCGACAGGGCGTCGCAACCAAAAGCGGACTGATGGTCGGACTTGGCGAGAGCGATGACGAAGTATTACAAACCCTGCACGACCTGCGCGAAGCGGGCGTCGGGATCGTAACGCTCGGTCAGTACCTTCGTCCAACTTTGGAGCATTACCCCGTGGCGGCGTATATCACTCCTGAAAAATTCGAATGGTACAGACTCAAAGCGCTGGAAATGGGCTTCGCCTACTGCGCGAGCGCGCCGCTGGTCCGCTCGTCGTACTTGGCGGAAGAGGCCCTGCAAAGCGTTAAAAGTTTGCAGCGATGAACGTTTACTGCCGGGACCTCGGACAGATGGACTACAAAGCCTGCTGGGATTTGCAGCAGAGCCTGTTCGACGTCCTGATAGCCGGAAAAACGAACCGGACGGCAGCGCCGGAGAGCGCAACGCCGTCCTCGGAAGAGGCGGGCACGATTCTGCTGGTGGAGCATCCGCCGGTATACACGCTCGGCAAAAGCGGCCATGCCGAGAACCTGCTCGTAGGCCGCGAAGCGCTCGAAGCGATGGGAGCGCAGTTCTTTCACATAGACCGAGGGGGTGACATCACCTTCCACGGACCCGGACAGCTGGTCTGCTATCCGATTCTGGACCTCGAAAGGTTAGGCATCGGGCTGAGGGCATACATCGACGCGCTGGAAGAGTCCGTCATCCGCACCGTGGCCGAATACGGCATCCGGGCGGGACGCATCGCAGGCGCTTCGGGCGTCTGGGTGGGAGCGGGAATCGCGCAGGAAGGCGATGGCCGGACGGCGGACGGCGGCGGAAAATGCACGCCGGCGGGCGCTCCGCGCAAGATATGCGCAATAGGAGTCCGTTCGTCGCGTTATATTACCATGCACGGGTTCGCGCTGAACGTAACGACCGATCTGGAGTGGTTTTCGCGCATTAACCCCTGCGGATTCACCGACCGGGGCGCGACCTCGATCGAAAGGGAAACGGGCGCCAAAGTCCCGATGGACGATGTCAAAAGACTCGTCGTGAAATTTTTAAGTGAGATATTAAATGTTAGAATATATAAATAGTAAATCGTATGCC
>ERZ1106941.1014-NODE-1014-length-33809-cov-15.094952_pt1 | contig 33809 bp, 29 predicted proteins | sample MGYA00403670_ERZ1106941 | MGnify/ENA primary metagenome ERZ1106941 (study PRJEB35170, sample SAMEA104062400) | human gut metagenome | biome: human gut; feature: human-associated habitat; material: faeces | place: Denmark | collected 2012-06-04 ...
ACCTATTACTACAAGGTGAAGGCCGTCAGCAAGGTGAAGAGTTCAGCCAACTCTGTTTTCAGCACTGTGGTGAGCATCAGAGTCAGGTAAAAAATAAAGATATTCGCCACATAGGCGATGCACCCGGTAAGGCGAAAGAAGACACTCAAAATAAACTGCGCCCCATTTGTTAGACAAGTATGATAAAACGCTTGTGTTAGGAAATGAGGGGGAGGGTATGGGCGATTTCATTCAATACTTACCTCGATTTCTTCTATATGCCCTTTGGACAGCAAAAGCCCAGTTCGGTACAAGACCGAACTGGGCTTTTGTTGGTTATACTCTTTTTTGCGTCTGCTTTCCCTTGTCGGACGCACCCCACTTTGCTGTGGGGCTTCTCCTCCTTCGAAATCAGGCGATTTCGTCGGTGCGGTAGATGAATTTCACCTGACCTTCGGCGTCATCGCTGATACCGGCAAAGCTGCGGTAGTCCTTGGAAACATCGATGGTGGCTTGCACCCGGGCGGATAGGTCGCCCACATCATTTTGGAGCAGATTAACAAGCTTCTGAATTCCGTCACGGTTGAATTGCTGCAGGCCCTCGGACAGCTGCATGGCGCCGTCCTTCAGCTGCGTCACGCCGCTGACCAGGGCTGGGGTGCCGTCCTGCAGCTGCAGCACGCCGTTATAGAGCTGGGCCGCGCCGGCACGCAGCTGGGCAGTGCCGCCCTTCAGTTGATCGGCCCCGGCATAGAGGTCGTTGGCGCCTGCGGCGGCGTCATCTACACCGCCGGTGTAGGTCAGCAGACCCAGGTAGAAGGTGTTGTAATCATCCAGGGAGGCCTTCAGAGCGATGAGGGTTTGGGCGCCTTCGGACGCCTTCTTCAGTTGGCTCTGCACAGCGTCAGAGGCCATGTTTTCGGAGATGGCCTTCTGCACCTGCAGCTCCGTCTGTTGCTGAATGGTGGCCTGGATGGCTTCTGTCTGCAGCTGCGCATCGGTGTTTTCGGTGATGGTTGCCTGCACGGCCTCACTGCTTATCTGCGTGTCGATGTTCTCAGTAATTTTAGATTGCACAGCCTGGCTGGCCATCTGTGCAGAGACGTTTTCGGCAATCTTGGATTGCACGGCCTCGCTGCCCATCTGCGCCTGGATGGCGGCATTTACGGCATCCTGGGTCTGCTGGGGAATTATCCCGGCGGCCACGGCGGCGTCATAGTCTGCCTTGCTCATGTTAGCGGCAGCCTGGATTACCTGCTCGGCCACCTGCTGCTGCACGGTATCGGTCACTGTGGCGGTGACCTGCTGCTGCACGGCTGCTGTTACCTTTTCCGTCACCTGCTGGCGGACGGCGGCGGTCACTTGCGTTTCGACCTGCTGGCGCACGGCCTCGGTGACCTTTTGAGTGATGACCGGCCGCTGAGCCTCCACAGCGTCTGTGACTTGCTTCAGAGCCGTCTCGTACACGGTGGTTTCATCCAGGGATTTGATCAGGGTGTTCAGCTCCTCGGCATAGTTTTCAATGGTCAGATCCGGCACGTTAAGGCCCTTAGCCCGAATCTGCGTAGCGGCGGTTTCCAGGAGGGAATTGAATACCTGCTTTGCACCGCTGTTCAGGGCCTCACTGTTGGCGGAAAGGGTGTTCAGCCCGCTGGACAGGTCTGCAAGGCCTGCCTTCAGCTGCGCTGCCCCGTCGTCCACGGAATCGGCGCCACTCTTGATAGCTGCTGCGCCTTGGGCCAGCTCTTCTACGCCAGACACCAGCTCACCGGATTTATCCAGCAGGGTGGACAGGCCCTCATATAGGGCGGAGGAGCCGCTCAGCAGCTGATCCATAGCGCCGGTCAGCTGATCCAGGGCAGAGGTGCTGTCCAGGGAGGTGAGATCCACGTCGCCCAGCTGGCTGAACAGATCGTTGCAGGCCAGGGTTACGGTCATGCCCAGGGAGAAATTGGTCACGTCGGCGGTGATCTCCACGCTGTCGGGGATGGAGAGATCATCCCGGCTGAGGTTTAGGTTCTCCTGCAGCCCCGGGAAGGCCAGACCCACCACCACGGTGCGGTCACCGTCATTAACCAGCTTGCCGTTGGTGATCTGCACATTTTGGAAGGTGTCGTTGTCCAGGATCATACCCGTGAGCATGGCGAAGGGGACATAGATCCGCTGATTCACACCGTTGATCTGAACGGTCTCGTACTGACGATTCTCGTAGTCAAAGCGGATAGTCACCTTGCCGCTCTTACCCTTGAGCTCCTCGGGGGATACGGACTTCCCATCCAGATAGTAGCGCACGGACAGGCCCACAGGCAGCTCCTTTTGGATATTGCCCTGGTAGTAGATGTCATTGCCTTGGGCATCCCATACGGTCATGTTGTCGCCGTTTATGGTGTAGGACTCATCGCCCTTGACATTTTCAATGTCACTCAGATCGGACTTGTCCGCAACAGATGCACTGCCCAGTTCATTTTTTAGCCAATCACTGACGATAATCTTCTTTACGGAGCCGTCGGCGCCGGTCAGGACGTAAACGGTCTCATCCTTGGAGATTTTCTGCTGCAGCTCGGCTGCCTGCTGGGCAGCGGAGACGGGCTGATCGTCTGCCTTCTTGGAGCTCGCCTGGGCGAAGGCCATGCCTGCACCGCCCAGACATAGGGCAGCACACAGGCAGATGGCAAGTATTTTTTTAGTGGTTTTACTCATGCTCGATTACCTCCTTGGCTTTTTTGCCGCACGGGATATGACGCATATCCAAAGTTGTTTTGCAAATCACAGTGTCCAGCAGCATGAACATGGCCGGCAGCACGAAGGTCACCAGCAGCATACTGATGACGGCGCCCCGGGCAATGAGCATGCACATGGAGCTGACAATTTCAATATCGGAATACAAGGCCACGCCGAAGGTAGCGGCGAACATGCCCATACCGGAGACAAAGATGGAGGGAATGGAGGTATACAGTGCCGTCCAAACAGCGTCCTTCTTAGATTGACCGGCGATGCGCTCGGCCTTGTAACGGGTGGTCATGAGGATGGCGTAGTCCACGGTGGCGCCCAGCTGAATGGTGCTGATACAGATGGGCGTGATAAAGGCCATGCTCTGGCCCAGATAGTGGGGCAGGCCCAGGTTGATGAAGATGCCCAGCTCAATGACGGCAATGAGGACCACCGGCAGGGTCAGGCTCTTTTCCACCAGCAGGATGATGATGAAGATGGCCAGAATGGAAACCGCCGTAACAACGGCGAAATCGTGATCCGTTGTCTCGATCATATCCTTCATGCAGGGAGCCTCGCCGATGATCATGCCGCCTTTGTCATAGCTTTTCAGAATGGTGTTAAGGCTTGTAATTTGGTCATTGACCTCATCACTGGCGGGGGCATACTCAGAGTTGATGAGCAGCAGCTCCCAGCGGTCGCTCTCCAGAATATCCTTAATGCTGTCCGGCAGCACCTCCTGAGGCACCCGGGAACCGATGACCGATTCCAGACCCAGGACATATTTTACGCCGTCCACCTGGTCCATCTCACTTATCATACTCTTGACGGCTTTGGGGGAGAGGCCTGCGTCTACCAGCACCATATGGGTGGAGGCGATGTCGAAGTCCTCCTGCAGCTTAGAGTTAGAGATGACATAATTCATATCCTCAGGCAGGCACTGGCCCATGTTGTAATAGACCTCGTCGTTGGCCTTTTCATAGCCGTAGTAAGCCGGCGCAATAAGCAGGGCAAAGACAACCAAAAACACGGGGAAGATCTTCACAAGCTTCTTGGAAAAGCCCCGCATATCGGGGATGATGGAGCGATGCTTGGTCTTCTGCAGGGGTTTATCCAGCACCAGGATTATAGACGGCAGAACCGTGACGCAGCCCAGCACGCCCAGCAGCACGCCCTTGGCCATGACGATGCCCAGATCCCGGCCCAAGGTAAAGCTCATAAAGCACAGAGCAATGAAGCCGGAGATAGTGGTGACGGAGCTGCCGATGACGCTGGTAAGGGTATTGTGGATGGCGCTGGCCATGGCGGCCTCTTTATTCTCGCACAGGGGCAGCTGCTCGTTGTAGCTGTGCCAAAGGAAAATGGAGTAATCCATGGTCACGGCCAGCTGCAGCACAGCGGACAGGGCCTTGGTGATGTAGGAGATCTCACCCAGGAAGAAGTTGGTGCCCATATTCAGCAGGATCATAGCGCCGATGGAGGCCAAGAATACAAAGGGGATCAGCCAGCCATCCAAAAACAGCAGCATGGCCACGCACGCCAGAGTCACGGCCAGAGCCACATAAATGGGCTCCTCCTGCTCGCACAGATCCTTCAGGTCCACCACCAGAGCTGTCATGCCGGACACGAAGCACTGCTTGCCGCAGATGGTGCGGATCTGCTTCACAGCCTCCATGGTGACGTCTTCAGAGGTGCCGGAGTCAAAGAACACGGCCATCATGGTGGAGTGGTCTGAGTTAAAGGCCTGGTAGACCTTGTCCGGCAGCATCTCCATGGGGATGGAGAGATCAGCCAGAGAGTCGTACCAAAGGACGGTGTCCACATGGTCCACCTGCTCCACCTGCTGCTTTAGGGCTGCCACATCCTTGTTGGGCATATCCTCAAAGATCAAGAACGTGAAGGCACCCTTGTTGAAGTCCTCCAGCAATTCATTTTGCCCGACGACCGTGTCCATATCCTCCGGCAGGTAGGTCAGCATGTCGTAGTTGACACGGGTGGCCGCCATGCCAATGGCCGAGGGCACCAGCAGGGCTACGGTCAAAACCAAGATCAGAATACGGTGTTTGACCACCGCTTTTGCAAAACGCATTTACGATTCCTCCCATTCTTCATAGTCATCCGAAACAATCACATCCGGCTGCTGGTTGTCCACGATCTTTACCATGCTGATGGCAACGCCCAGGCTCAAAAGCCCCTCAGACACGAATGAGATACCCAGCAACACCGTAACGGCCCGAGCGGCCGCCACGGGACATAGAGTGATGAGCAGACCGATGAGGGCCGTGAGCCCGGCCAGCACCAATGTTACCCACCATTGGCGGATGCCAAAGGCCTTGGCGTCCAGCGCCGTTCGGATCTTGAACAGGCTGTCGGCCATAATGCAGATGCCGTAGGCCACACAGAGGAACGCCACAGCGTCCTTGTGCCGGATGAGGGTGATGATGCCCAACACGCACAGCAGCACGCCAAACTGCAGATCGTACTGAAAGGCCAGGCGAAACAGGTCCCGAGACCAATAGCCCACCAGCTTGATGATGCCGAAGACCAGAATGGCGATGCCGAAGAAGATACCAATAAAGGATTGGGACGGCGTGGGATAGAAGATCATGGCCAGCCCTGCCAAGGTGAAAATGGCGGAAATGGCAATGTAACCGTATTTGGCGATTTTCATGGGGGTTACGGAACGCAGCTTCATGTGATGCACCTCCTCTTTGCTTTTTTTGATTGCAGAGCAGAGAATACACCTTGCGGCAGCATTTGACCACGGACAAATAAACCGTCCGTGCCTGAAAATCAGACACAGACGGTAAAATTGGCCAAAAATTAGGCACGGGGGTGTCCCGTGCCTAATTTTTATCCCATGAAAGCCTCGCAGAGTTTGCCGCCCACAGGCGGCAAAAAAATAAAACCATTTTCTCTCGCGACCTGTGCGTGAGAGAAAATACCTCTCAGGCTGCCAGTGCATAATTTTGGGCCTGCAGCTCGAAATTATGCGCGCAGCAGACTGCAAACTCCTTGTCGGAAAAACAAAGTTTTTCGACAAAAGCAGTTAGGCACGGGGGTGTCCCGTGCCTAATTTTTCTCGTATTAAACCTGATCCCGCAGAAGGACGGCGGCCTCCGTGGCCATGTCCCGCTTCAGGAGGAAAATCCGGCGGATGGATTTCATGTACTGCTCGGACATACCACTGTCCAGCCAATCAACGGTCAGGCCAAAGCAGACACATTTGTAGTAGTCGATAATGGTTTTTCTGTCCTCGGGCGAGATGTTCTCCTGAGCCAAGGCGGTGTCTACATAGCTGCGAACGAAGTACTCGCACACCTGCATCAGCTTGCGTTCAAACACATCCCAGCTCACGGAGCGGTAGATGTGCAGAATGGCCCGGCGGCGGCGTGAGGCAAATTCGATGACCGCATCAAAGCCCTCCACAATGGAGAAAACGGAGGGGTAGGCCTGGATGATAGACTCGGCATCCTCCTTGATGATCTCCTCAATGAGGGCAGGGAGGTCCTGGTAGTGGTAGTAGAACGAATTGCGGTTGATGCCGCACCGCTCCACAATATCTTTAACGGTGATGTCGTTCAGGGGGCGCTCCTCCAACAGGGAGGTGAAGGCTTCCTTGATTGCCCGCCGTGTGAAATTTGCCATGGCGCAGGGCTCCTTTCTATAGCTAATATCATTATAGCATGTATTCCGAAAAAAACCAAGACCGGTTTTTGATCTGCCGCCGGGAGGCAACTGGATTCCTCTGTAAAAAAAGGTGGCTTTTTGCCGAAAAATGCCTTACAATAGCAGTAAAGAATATGAAAGCCGAGGAAAACCCCCATGAAAAAAACGCTGCAGGAAAAGCTATTGGCCCGACAGGTGAAAACGCCCAACGGCCTTCTCTATTGGATACTCATGCTGGTGGTGAAGGTTCTCAACAGGAAGACACATACCACCTTCCGCTATAAGGCAGACCCCCGTAAGGACAGAGAGCCGTTCATCATCATCAGCAACCACGCCTCTCGGGTGGACTACCAGTTCACCGGCCCGGTGTGCTATCCCAATAAGCTCAACTATGTGGTGGGATATAACGAGTTTTTTCGATTCCCGGCCTGCCTGCTGCTGAAGCTGGCCCAGGTCATTCCCAAGAAGAATTTCACCCCGGATCTGTACTGCATGCGACAGATGCGCAGCATCATCCACCGGGGCGGCCACCTGTGCATTATGCCCGAGGGAATGAGCTCCATCACGGGCATGGCCCAGCCGGTGATGGCCGGCACGGGCAAGTTTTTGAAGATGATGGGCGTCACGGTGTACTACACCAAGATATCCGGCGGCTACCTGACCTATACCAAGCACTGCCTGGATGAGCGTGTGGGCCGGGTGGAGGTAACGGTAGACCGGATGTTCACCCCTCAGGAGCTGAAGCGCCTGCCTCCCCAGGAGATCGAGGACACCATGAACCGTCTGTTGGCCCACGATGACTATATCTGGAACCGGGAGGCCCAGGTGACCTTCCGGGGTAAGGGACAGATGGCCAAAAAATTGGATACGCTGCTTTATATGTGCCCCAAGTGCGGCGCCATGTACCAAATGAAGTGCAGCGGCAATGAAATGCGCTGCACCGCCTGCGGCAACACGGTATCCCTGGATGAAAGGTATAACCTGCGCCCGGTGGGTGAGGGAAGCGTCTGTCCGGAGCTGGTCAGCGATTGGGTGCTGCTGGAGAGAAAAAAGGCGGAGGAAGATGTAAAGGATCCGAATTTTACATACAGCGGCCATGTTCGGGTGGGCAAGCTGCCTGAACACAAGACTCTCAAAGGAGACAATACCTCCGTGATCTGCGGTGAGGGCGAGCTTCGACTGGATCACAGTGGCCTGACCTTTGCCGGCACGGTGGAGGGGAAGCCCTGCAGCTTCCATCTGACCACGGAGCAGGTGCCCACCTTCGGCATGTGTACGGATATTTCCCGATTCTATACGTTCGTGGAGGGCGAGTTTATGGAGTTCTATCCAGACCGGCAGGATGTGCTCCGCTGGGACCATCTGACCGAGGAGATGCACCGCGTCTGCGGCGGCAAATGGCAGAACGTGCCCTACCGGCATTGCGACTCATTGCACTGAAGCGGCATAACAAAAAAGCGCGCAGGTGATGCCTGCACGCTTTTAGCTTGTATTTATGATTCCCGGGCCTTGCCAATGGCCATTAGGGGGATGGTGACCAGGATCAGAGAGAAGCCCAGCAGATCCAGCCAAGTGAAGGCGGTGTGCAGGAACAGCACAGAAATCACCACAGAGCCCACCGGCTCAATGGAGGACAGGACGCTGCCCACCAGGCTGCCCACAATGCTGCACCCACTCTGAAAGAGGCTAAAGGAGAGCACCGTGCCCAGGACAATAACGCAGGCCAGCAGCACCCAGAGTTTGCCGCTGAACTGCACACCCTGGATATGCCACGGGCGGAAGATCAGCAGCATCACTGCACCGCCAATGGTCATGCCCCAGCCGGTGATGGTGAGAACATGGTACTTCTGCATAAGCTTCCGGGGGGACACAGTGTAAAAAGCGAAGCACACGGCACTGATAAGACCCCATATGGCGCCCTTGGCAGGCACAGCCAGCGTGTTGAGGTCAAAGTGGGTCACGCAGGTAAAAGCGCCCAGCACCACTAACACCACGCTAATCAGCTCATAGGGATGCGGCTTTTTCCTGGTGGAGGCAATGCTCCACAGCAGAATGACGATGGGGCTGCAATAGGACAGCACCGTGGCGAAGGCCACATTAGCGTACTGAACAGATGTATAATAGCTGTACTGGCAAAGGGCGGAGCCCAGCAGGGAGAACACCAGCAGAGAGGGCCAGGCTTCCTTATGCCGCAGGATCGCCATAGGCTTATTTCCGGCAATGGCGGCTGCGGAAAGGGTGATAAGACCGCCGATGAAAAGACGAATAGGCACTAACCAATCGGAGATGACGCCGCAATCCCGGAATATAACCTGCCCGCATGCGCCGCCAACAGACCAGAGTAAGCCGCCCAAAAGAGTCATGATGTAGCCCCTGACCATAAGAGAACGATTATTCCCAGCCATAAAAAAGCCCGTCCTTTTTGACAAAATCCTGCATAAATATAGCATGGCAGGACACGGATTGTCCATGAGCTTAACTGACAAAAACAGGCAGAAAAGGCCAAGCTCTCCTGGTGAAAATAACCCGGCTTCGGCCGCCGGAACGGATTGAAAACCGCGGTGCAATGTGATACCATAAGCTGGAAAGGAAGGTGATGGCGCTGGAAATAAGGATCAAACGAGCGGAGGAATACTCGGCCCGGCAACTTGCGGCGGAAATGCTGGCAGATGCTGTCGGCTTTGCTCCGGAGGATATTTTTTTCTATCGGGGAGAAAACGGCAAGCCATTGACAAACCTGTCCCTGCACTTTAATTGCAGCCACAGCGGGGGCTTTGTGGTCTGCGCTGTGGGCGAAAGGGAAGTCGGCGTGGATCTGGAGCAGATCCGTCCGGTGCACCCCCGGTTGGAGCGGGCCCTCACGGCGGCAGAGCGGCAGTGGCTGACCTCGCTCCCGCAGGCGGAGCGGGATGAGGGCTTTTTCCGGCTTTGGACGCTGAAGGAGAGCTGGATTAAGTGCCGGGGCGGCCGGTTAATGGAGCTTCGCCGAACGGAGTTTTTGCTGCAAGGACGGGAGATCGTTTCTGCACCGCCAGGCTTTATCTTCCGTTTTTTGCCTGCGCCTATGGGCTATGTGCTGGCAATCTGTGAGAGAGAATAAAAATGCGGAGGTTTTTCCAATAGCCTCCGCATTTTATCTATATAGATCAGGTTATATGCTGTATTTCCGCTTGTACTCGTCGTAGTATTCTGCGAAGGACTCGTCCTTCATCTGCTTTAGGCTGCGGACATACTCGTGAGTATCAAAGGAGTCCGATTGCAGCTCAATGACTGCCAGGGCAATGTTGGAGCAGTGGTCGGCCACACGCTCAAAATTTGTCAGCAGATCATTGAAGACAAAGCCCTGGTTCAGCGTGCACACGCCCCGCTGCAGCCGCTCGATGTGATGGCTCTTCATCTCATCGCACAGGGTGTCCACGATCTCCTCCAAGGGCTCTACCCGGCGTGCGCCTGATACATTGCTTTCGATAAAGGTATCCACAGATAGGTGCAGAATATCCCGGATGGCCTGCTGCAGCACGGAGAGCTCCCTTTGCGCCTGCTCGGAGAAAACGATGTTTTTTTCGTGGATTTCCTTGGCACACTCGGCGATGTTCAGCGCATGGTCGCCGATGCGTTCAAAGTCGGAGATGGTGTGCAGATACTTGGACACCTCCTCACTCTGCCGGGTATTCAAGGACTTGACAGTGATTTTCATAAGGTAAGTGCCCAGCTTGTCCTCAAAACGATCAATGGTATTTTCCTTATCCTCAATAGATTGGAAGCCCTTGTCGCTATAATTGGAGATCAAGTCCAATGATGCTGTCAGATTGCTGCAGGCGGTGTTAGCCATGGCGGTGGTGACCTCCCGGCTCTGCTCAATAGCCAGGGCGGGGTGCTGCAGAAAGCGCTCCTCCAGCCGGTCCATCTCCAGCTGTGCGGGGTCGGCGCCACGCTTATCCGGGATCAGGAAGCATACAAATCGCTCCAAAAGCCCAATGCACGGGGTCAGAACGATGACCGTGGCCAGGCGGAACAGAGTGTTGAGCAGGGCGATGGACACGGTGGTCATGGTCATGGGCATAAAGGGGAAATGGACAAAGGCGTTCACCACATAGAATACGGTGGCCCAAATTATAACACCCAGCACATCAATGAGCAGATAGACAAAGGCGGTGCGCCGGCCGTGAATGTTGGCACCCAGGGCGCTGAGCAGCACCGGGACGGCTGCACCGATGGCGATGCCCATGATGATGGGAAACGCCACCTCAAAGGTGACGGCGCCGGTAATGGCCAGTGCCTGCAGGATACCTACAGCGGCGGAAGCGCTCTGCAGGATACTTGTAAAGGCGATGCCCACCAGGATACCCAAAAAGGGATTGGAAAAGCTGGTAAGAATGCCGGTAAAAGCCTCACTCTCCTTCAGCGGGGCCACAGCGTCGCTCATGGCGGACATGCCGAACATCAATACGGCAAAGCCCATGAGAATGTTGCCGATAGCCAGCGTGGATTGCTTTTTTCCGGCCATGCGCAGGATGATGCCGACAATGGCAACAACACCCGTAAGGGTGGCGGTGCTTAAAAGTTCCACCCAGCCGCTGCCGCCGGAAAGGTCGGACAGACACAGAATCCACCCGGTGATGCTGGTGCCCAGAATGGCGCCCATGACCACACCAATGGCCTGCTTGACCTGCATCATGCCGGAGTTGACGAAGCCCACCACCATCACCGATGTGGCGGAGGACGATTGAATTACGGCGGTGACGCCGGTGCCCAGCAAAACGCCCTTGAGCGGTGTACTGCTGAGCCGGTAAAGCACCAGCTCCAGCTTGTTGCCGGCAACTTTTTTCAGGCCGTCACCCATAAGGCTCATGCCGTACAGGAACAGTGCCACGCCGCCCAGCAGGGTTATGACGTCGGATACACCCATCCGCTTATCCCTCCCATTAATATTCCTAATTTAATAGTATACAAAATTTACGGAACATTGTCGATAGCAATTTAAGAAAACCGGTAAAAATCGCAAAAAGAATTGGACAAAAATTTCAGAGAAAAAACGCATTATTTAAGATAGATTTTACAGAAAGCGGATTTTCTTTTTAATAAGGATGCGGTATAATCAATTTGAAAGAAGGTGGAATGGGATGATCTATCTGCTGGAGGATGATGACAGCATCCGTAAATTGGTGATTTATGCCCTGCAAAGCCAGGGGTATGAGGCGGCGGGCTTTGAAAGACCGTCGGAGTTTTGGCATGCCATGGGCCGGCGGCTGCCGGAGCTGGTGCTGCTGGATGTAATGCTGCCGGAGGAGGATGGATTATCCGTGCTGAAGAAGCTGCGCTCCGCCACGGCCACTGCGGCCATCCCGGTGATTATGCTTACGGCCAAGAATACGGAGTTTGACCGGGTGACGGGGCTGGATTGCGGGGCGGACGACTTTGTCTCCAAGCCCTTCGGCATGATGGAGCTGCTGGCCCGGGTACGCGCGGTGCTGCGCCGCACAGAGAAGAAGCCGCAGGAGCAGCAGTGGCAGGTGGGCCCACTGCAGGTGTATCCGCTGCGCCGACAGGTGCAGGTGAATGGCCGGGAGGTCATGCTGACCTATAAGGAGTTTGAGATACTCTCTCTGCTTTTGCAGGAGCAGGGCCGTGTCCTGACCCGGGATACACTGATGGATCGTGTCTGGGGCCTGGAGGCTGAGCGGGAGAACCGCACCTTGGATGTGCACATCCGTACCCTGCGGCAGAAGCTGGGGGAAGCCGGCGGGCTCATTGAAACCGTCCGGGGCGTCGGCTATAAGCTGGGAGGCCAGGTATGACCGGTAAGATCATCCGCAGCTTATTTTCTCTGGCGATGCTGGTGCTGGTCATAGGCGCAGCATTGTTTTCCGGGATTCTCTATGGCTATTATGAAAAGCAATCCTTTGCCTCCCTTGCTCAGGAGGCAGAGCAGCTGCAGCAGACAATGGGATATGTTTCCCCTGAACAGATGCGCTCTACAGACCGCATTACCCTCATTTCCCCCGACGGGACTGTGCTCTATGACAGTGTGGCCAGGGCCGACGCCATGGAGAATCATCTGAGCCGGGAGGAGGTTGCCCAGGCCCTGCGGGAGGGGACGGGCAAGAGCAGCCATTACTCCAGCACTGTGCTGAAAAAGAATCTGTATTATGCCCTCCGTCTGGAGGACGGCAACATTTTGCGCCTGAGCCGGGAGCAAAGCAGCCTGGGGGCTATGCTGCTGAATATGGCATGGCCCATTGCTGCTACGGTAGCCGGGCTTTTGCTGCTGGCGGCGGGCCTATCTGTCCGCCTGGCCCGGCAAATCACCCAGCCTATCAATGCCATTTCCCCGGATGATCCGCAGGATGTGTATCCGGAGCTGCAGCCCTTGACCCAGCGCCTGCGCCAGCAGCGGGAGACGATTCGCAATCAGATGGACGAATTGAGCCGCCGTATGCGGGAATTCTCGGCTATGACGGAGAATATGAGCGAGGGATTCCTGCTTATCGACCTCCGGGGCCATGTGCTGACGGAGAACCACAGCGCGTCCATGCTGCTGCCCACGGATGCGGATAATATTGCCAAGTGCAGCCAAAGGGAGCTCTGCCAGGCGGCACAGCAGGCCCTGACCGGACAGCGGTGTGAACGGCTGCTGCAGCAGGGAGAGCGGACATTGTCCGTCATTGCAAGCCCCGTGCTGGAGTCCGGCCAGGTCACCGGCGCCGTGGTGCTGACTCTGGATGTGACAGAGCGGGAGCAACGGGAAAAGCTCCGCCGGGAATTTTCAGCCAACGTGTCCCACGAGCTGAAAACACCCTTGACCTCCATCTCCGGCTTTGCTGAGCTTATGAGCCAGGGCCTTGTGCCGCCGGATAAGGTACGGGAATTCAGCTTGGACATCCAAAAGGAGTGTACACGGCTGACAAATTTGGTGGAGGACATCATCGACCTGTCCCGCCTGGAGGAGGGCGGCGGCGATATGACCTGGGAAGATATTGACCTTTATACGCTTTGTGACGATGTGCTGCAGAGCTTGGAGCCGGTGGCAAAAAGGCAGACCGTCACGCTGCGCTTAGCGGGTGAGAGCCTGCAGGTCCGCGGTGTGTATCAGGTGCTCCGCGAGATGATCTATAACCTCTGCGACAATGCTATCAAGTATAATCGTTCCGGCGGCAGTGTCACCGTTACGGTGGCGCGGAGTGCGGGGAGAGCGTCCGTAGCGGTGGCTGATACCGGCATCGGCATCCCCTACGAGGACCAGAGCCGGGTTTTTGAACGGTTTTACCGGGTGGACAAGAGTCATAGCCGGGCCATCGGCGGCACAGGGCTGGGCCTATCTATTGTGAAGCATGCGGCGGCCCTGCACGGCGCGGAGATAAAGCTGCAAAGCCAGCCCGAGGATGGAACGGTTATCACGGTGCTTTTTCCCGGGGAATGACAGAAAATTTACAGGGCTTTAAGAGGGCTTCCCTTGCGGAAGCCCTCTTTTTTCATAATTTAATATGGATTTAACTTTTCTCCGGTTTCGGATTTAAGATGGAACAGATATGCTAATAATAGGTAAAAACGGAAGAGGAGAGAGATTCATGACATTTTTCGATTTCTTAACATTGATCGGGGGGTTAAGCCTGTTTCTGTTCGGCATGAACCTCATGGGCGATGCCCTGGAAAAGCGTGCGGGCAATGGGCTGAAAAACCTGCTGGGCAAGCTTACCAGCAGCAAGGCGGCGGGCTTTCTCACCGGCGTGGGCATCACGGCGGTGATCCAGTCGTCATCTGCCACAACGGTGATGGTGGTGGGCTTTGTAAACTCCGGCCTTATGGCACTGCGTCAGGCTATTTATGTTATTATGGGTGCCAACGTAGGTACCACTGTAACGGCATGGATCCTGAGCCTTTCGGGCATCCAGAGCGACAGCTTTTTCATGCAGCTCCTCAAGCCTACATCCTTCACGCCTGTTTTGGCCCTGATCGGTGTAGCGCTGTATATGATGGGCAAGAGCGGCAAGAAGAAGGATACAGGTATGATCCTTCTGGGCTTTGCCACATTGATGTTCGGCATGGATACCATGAGTACCGCCGTGGCGGGGCTGAAGGATATGGAGAGCTTCCGGGAGCTGCTGCTGGTGTTCACCAATCCCATTTTGGGCGTACTGGCAGGCGCGGTGCTCACGGCCATTATCCAGTCCTCCTCGGCCTCCGTGGGCATCCTGCAGGCCGTGTCTTCTACAGGCCAGATCACCTTTGGCGCGGCTATCCCCATTATCATGGGTCAAAATATAGGCACCTGCGTTACGGCCCTGCTTTCCTCCATCGGTACCAATCGCAACGCCCGCCGGGCGGCGGTGGTGCATCTGTCCTTCAACATCATCGGCACGGTGGTATGGCTGACGGTGTTTGAGGTGGTACGGGCCTTGGTAAATATCCCCCTGCTGGACGGCAGCATTGATCAGCTGGGCATAGCCATTGTCCACTCGATATTTAATATACTCTGCACGGCGCTTCTGCTGCCCATGACGGGCCTGCTGGAGAAGCTGGCCTGCCGCATTATCCCCGATCATGCCGGCAGCGACAGCATCCCCGAGCTGGACGAGCGTCTCATGGCTACTCCGGCGGTGGCTATGGAGCGGTGCCATGAGGTCACCATGAACATGGGCTTCACCTCGGTCCGGGCCACTCGAAACGCTATGCATGAGCTGAAAAATCATGATGTAAAGCGCGCCGAGAGCATCCGGGAGGATGAGCGGACCGCTGACCGCTATGAGGACGAGCTGGGAACTTATCTGGTGAAGCTATCTGGCTGTCATTTGAGCGACCAGGATCGGGTGGAGGCGGCGGAGCTGCTGCACATGATCGGCGATTTTGAGCGCATCAGTGACCATGCGGTGAATATCCTGGAGTCGACAGAGGAGCTGCGCGGAAAGGGTATCGCCTTTACACAGCCGGCAATAGAAGAAATGAGCAAGATGTTCGGTGCGGTGGATGAGATCATGGACCTGGCTCTCACGGCCTTTATCCACAGAGATCTCTCTGCGGCCCGAGAGGTGGAGCCCCTGGAGCAAGTGGTGGATACGCTGAAGGAGCAGCTTCGCTCCCGGCATATCCTGCGCCTGCAGGAGGGCAAGTGCAGTATGGAGGCCGGCTTTGTCTGGGCAGATATGCTGACGGACCTGGAGCGTATCGCTGACCACTGCTCCAATATTGCCGGCTGTGTGGTGCAGATGCAAAAGAGCCGGCTGGATATCCATGGCTATCTGGACGGCATCCGCAGCGGCAGCGATGAGTACCGCCAGCGCTATGACTTTTACGCCCGGAAATATGCCTTGGTCTGAGTCTTGTAAATATCTGCAAAAGTGTGTATAATAAGTGCATACTAAAGTTAGGAGCCAATATCCCATGCTGAAGCATTGCTTGATCGTGTTCGGAGTTTCCATGGTGCCGCTGATAGAGCTGCGCGGTGCAATCCCCTATGGCATCGCCTTTGGCTTGCCGCTGTGGCAGACCTACTGCATCGCCATCGTGGGCAACATGCTGCCGGTTCCCATTATCTATTTCTTCGCCCGCAAAGTCCTGGCCTGGGGCTGTGACAAGAGGTATATCGGCAAGTTTTTTACCTGGTGCCTGCAAAAGGGCGAAAGGGGCGGCCAAAAGCTCCAGGAAAAGGCGGGCCGGGGCCTGTTTTGGGCACTGCTGCTGTTTGTGGGCATCCCACTGCCCGGCACCGGCGCCTGGACCGGGACGCTGGCGGCCAGCATTTTAGACATGGGATTTAAGAAGAGCGTGCTGGCCTGCATGGGTGGTGTGCTGCTGGCGGGGATTATCATGGGCGGCCTGTCCCTTTTGGGCGTGGGTATCTTCACAACGGCTGCAGCCTGACTTGAACAAGAGGAGGATTGCATATGACATACACTTATCAGCCTCGGGGTGTTTGCTCCCGAAAGATGACCGTGCAGCTGCAGGACGGCATCATCCGCGATGTGCGGGTGGAGGGCGGCTGTAATGGGAATCTACAGGGCATTTCCCGCCTGGTTATTGGGATGCCCGCCCGGGATGCCATTGAGCGGATGAAGGGCATCCGCTGCGGAGACAAGCCCAGCTCCTGTCCGGATCAGTTATCCATTGCCCTGGAGCAGGCCTTGGCGAAGGGCGAATAAAGGAACAAAATGTGAAGCCGCGGAGATTTATCTCTGCGGCTTTATTCACCCCTGTCATCGCAGACGCATAGTATGGAGAGCAATGGGAGCGTGAGAGCGATGGCCTATAATGAGCGAGAGCTGCTGGCCCGGCTCATTCAGTGTGAGGCGGGAGGCGAAGGAGAAAACGGAATGAAGGCGGTGGCCGGCGTAGTGATGAACCGGGTGAATGTTATCGGCGGGGAGTACGATAGATTGGGCCAGGGGGATTTGTATAACATCATTTTTCAGCCAGGGCAGTTCACCTGCCTGGCGGAATACATTGCCGGTGCGTATAATCCCCAGAACATCTACAATATGCGACCCACAAAGGAAAACTTCGACATTGCGGATTGGGCCATAGCGGGCAACCGCTTGCCCGTTGTGGGAGACGCCCTGTGGTTTTATAACCCCTACGATAACCCCTGCCGAAACTATTTTCCCTCCCGGGTGGGGCAGTTTGTGGAGAAAATTGGACAGCATTGCTTCTATGCTCCGACAGATGCGTATTATGAAACTTGAGTGAGGTGTGATGTATGCTGCAATTACATACAGATATACAGGACGGAGCTTCTCCCGGCATGAGCGCCATGCAGGGGGGTATGAGCACCATCCAGAGCGGCGACACAGCCATGCAGAGCGGTGTAACTCCAATGCAGGCGGATCAGAGCAATATGGCCCTGATCCCGCAGCGGCCGGAGCACATGATGCTTCAGCAGAAGGAGGTTGAGACCGTGGAGAATCCCACCGGCACCCGGGATGTGACCAATAGCTCTATCCGGGGATTGCTGGCCCGGAATTTGGGATACTATATCGTGGCCAGCTTCCTTATGGGTACCCAGCAGGCCATACAATGGGAAGGGATCCTGGCCAGCGTCGGCAACGACTACTTAGTGATCTATCAGCCGGATCAGAACCGCTTTGTCAGCGGAGATATTTACGCACTGAAGTTTGTGGAGTTCCACGAGGATCAATCTGCCTGCGCCGGCTACCGCCGCCGGGATGCCTTCCAGAGCTGGTAAAAAAAGGCTCTCAAAGCGCCTTGGGCGCTTTGAGAGCCTTGCCTTATATAGAGCTGTTTTTACTTGCGAAGCTTATCCCAAGGGGTGATTTTCCCGGATTGGCGTGTCCGGTTCATATCAATGACCCGCTGGTTGCGGCTGCCGCGGAACTGCAGGGAAATGTCCTTTTCCTCCGGTATAAACCGCCCGTCGATGAGAATGTCGATACAGGAGAGCATTTCCTCCGTAGCCTCGCAGTGGGGGTGCGCACCGGGAGTCAGCAGCTCCTCCAGCTGATAGCCGGTGTAGCACCAGATGTTTTTTTTCGGGTATTTTTCCCGGATGCGGCGCAGCATGGGCAGCAGTGCCCGCTGGTTTTCCGGTTCAAAGGGGTCTCCGCCCAGGAGAGACAGACCGCCCACATAGGGCTTATCCAGCTCGGCATAGATCTCCCGCTCCGTTTCCTCCGTAAAGGGCCGGCCGTAGCAGAAGTCCCAGGTTTCCGGCTGGAAGCAATCCTTACAGTGGTTGCGGCAGCCGGAGACGAACAGGGACACCCGTACCCCCTCACCATTAGCAATATCACATTTTTTCAGCTCGCCATAGTGCATGGTTGCTCGACCTCATTTCTATAAAGGCGAGGCAGGCCCTGCCTACCCCGCCTATTTTTTTGCAGAGGAGAATTACAGGTGCAGAACCCGGTCCTTGATCTCCTGAGTGCGGCCCTGGTTCCAGAACTGGGTACCGATATAGCCGCAGGTGCGGCGGGCCACATTCATCTTATCCTGGTCGGTATTGCCGCACTGGGGACACTTCCAGATGAGCTTGCCGTCCTCCTCCACCACTTCGATCTCGCCGTCCCAGCCGCAGACCTGGCAGTAGTCGCTCTTGGTGTTCAGCTCGGCGTAGATGATGTGGTCATAGATGAACTTCATTACCTCCAGCACGGCGGGAATATTGTTCTGCATATCCGGGACCTCTACATAGCTGATGGCGCCGCCGGGGGACAGGTGCTGGAACTGGGCCTCAAATTCCAGCTTCGTAAAGGCATCAATAGGCTCGGTGACATGGACATGGTAGCTATTGGTGATATAGCCCTTGTCGGTGATGCCCTCAATGACGCCGAAGCGCTTTTGCAGGCACTTGGCAAATTTATAGGTAGTGGACTCCAAGGGTGTACCGTAGAGGGAGTAGTCAATATTTTCGGCGGTCTTCCACTCCTGGCACTTTTCGTTCATTTTTTTCATAATGGACAGAGCAAAGGGAGTGGCAGCGGGGTCTGTGTGGCTTTTGCCGGTCATGTATTTCACACATTCATACAGACCCGCGTAACCCAGGGAGATCGTGGAGTAGCCACCGTAAAGGAGCTTGTCGATGACCTCGCCTTTTTTCAGCCGGGCCAGAGCGCCGTACTGCCAAAGGATGGGGGCGGCGTCGGAGGTGGTGCCCTTCAGCCGGTCGTGGCGGCAGCGGAGGGCGCGGTGGCACAGCTCCAGGCGCTCGTCAAAAATTTTCCAGAACTTCTCAATATTGCCGCCGGAGGACAGGGCCACATCCGGCAGGTTAATGGTGACAACGCCCTGGTTAAAGCGGCCATAATACTTGTGCTTGCCGGGCTCGTAGTTGCCGGCATTGGCGATATTGCCCACCCCTGCATCGGTGAAGCGGTCAGGGGTCAGGAAGGAACGGCAGCCCATACAGGTGTATACATCGCCCTTGAGCTCCTTCATCTTCTTCTCGGAAATATAGTCAGGCACCATACGACGGGCGGTACACTTGGCGGCCAGCTCCGTGAGATACCAGTAGGGGGAGTCCTCATGGATATTATCCTCCTCCAGGGTGTAGATGAGCTTGGGGAAAGCAGGCGTGACCCAAATGCCCTTTTCGTTTTTCACGCCCTGGTAACGCTGGAGGAGCATCTCCTCGATGATCATGGCCAGGTCTTTCTTCTCCCGCTCGTTCCGGGCCTCGTTCAGATACATGAAAACAGTGATGAAGGGGGCCTGGCCATTGGTGGTCAGGAGAGTCACCACCTGGTACTGGATGGTCTGCACACCCCGGCGAATTTCCTCCCGCAGGCGGGTCTCTACCAGCTCGCTGATCTTCTCCTCACCGGGGTCCACGCCGATGGAGGCCATTTCACTTTGGACAATCTTGCGGATTTTCTGACGGCTGACCTCTACAAAGGGGGCCAAATGTGTGAGGCTGATGGACTGGCCGCCGTACTGGTTGCTGGCCACCTGGGCTACGATCTGGGTGGCAATATTGCAGGCAGTGGCAAAGCTATGGGGACGCTCAATGAGGGTACCGGTGATGACAGTGCCGTTTTGCAGCATATCCTCCAGGTTCACCAGGTCACAGTTGTGCATATGCTGGGCGTAATAATCGCTGTCGTGGAAGTGGATGATGCCCTCCCGATGGGCCTCAACAATCTCTTGAGGCAGCAGAATGCGTTCACTGAGGTCGCGGCTGACCTCACCGGCCATGTAGTCCCGCTGGGTGGAGTTGACCACTGGGTTTTTATTGGAATTCTCCTGCTTGGCCTCCTCGTTATTGCACTCGATGAGGGAGAGAATCTTATCGTCGGTTGTGTTGGATTTGCGGACCAGGGAACGGGTATAGCGGTAGGTGATGTAATGCTTGGCCACTTCAAAGGCGCCGTGGGCCATGATGTAATGCTCCACCATGTCCTGAATTTCCTCCACAGTGGGAGCGCGGCCGATCTTCTGGCACTGGAGCTCTACAGACTCGGCGATGCGCTGGATCTGCACGGGGGTCATGCGATCCACTTCCTCCACGGAGTCGTTGGCCTTGGTGATGGCAACGATGATCTTTGTGATGTCAAAGGCTACCTCGGAGCCGTTGCGCTTGATGATCTTCATTTTATTTGTCCTCCTCCGCCCCATCGAGGGCAAGTAATATTTATCACATGTGTGTATACACCCATGTTACACTATATGTTGTGCCATTACAAGGGGTTAACACACAAAATATAGAGAGAAACTGTACCAAATTTAGGCGGTGAAATTTGGAGGAACAGACAAAGACCACAAAATATAGTAAATGATTACATGGGATACACAAAATGTTGTATAATAAAAAACTATGCCGCCGGTTCTGCGGCGGCACAGCAAAATCCGTGGGCTTCAGGCCGGAGCGGACTCATGCTCCCGGCGATAGCGGTCCTCACAGACCACCATGAAGTAGGCCCAAAGGATGAAAGGGAGCGCGCACAGAGAAGCCTTGATCTCCCAAAGCTCCACAGCGAAGTAAGCTGACGCAGCGCCTATATGGAAGCTGAGAATGGTGGAAACATAGAACCACATCCGCCGCAGCTGTCCCTTTTCCCGGGCGCACAGATGACGGGCCAGGGAGAGGGCAGCCTGCTTGGTGTTGTTGGTGGAAAAGATGGTGGAGCTGACGTTTCCCTGCGCTCCGGAGAAGGAGCTCCATTGGACGCTCATGGCAAAGAAAATGGGGTAAAGAGCAGGTATAGTAGGTGTTTCCGCCGGGAGAAACGCCAACACAACAGCGCAGAGTGCATCCACTGCTGGGCTGACCCGCCGCATATCCCAGCCGAATAGGCGAGGCAGGAACACCGTGGACATGGTGCCCACAATATATATGACTAAAGCGCCTATATGCATCAGCACCCCCAGCCAATCGCCCTCAAAGGAGTTGAGCAGTATATCCAGCAAATTCAGAGTCTGCGCATTGGCCATGATGCCCATGCGCAGCAGGATTGCGTATGCCGCGAAAAAGCCGCCTACGGCGGCAAAGGACAGATGACGGTACCAATCTATATTAGAAATTCGGCTCATGGAGATTCTATCCTCCGTTTTCAAATGATGTTGCCTGTACCATCGGTTGACAAAGGCAAAACCGTGCCTGCCCCTGTTAACCGATGGTACCAGTATAGCAGAAAAATGTCGATGGACAAGAGAAAAGATGGACAAAAATAAGCAGATCCCGGGGAGAATCTATTGACAACAGACAGATTTGTGGTAGAATAATGAAAAATGCTGAGAGGAAGTCAAGCAGACAGCCGATCCCAAGCGAAACGGGGATAGGTGAGAGCCCGTTGGATGCCGGCGTCTGCATGCCGCTTCGGAGCGGCCGGTGAGGAGCCGGACGGTGCATTCCCGTTACAGAATGGCTAAGAGGGCAGAGCTTTCTGCCGAATTAGGGTGGTACCGTGGAGTTCAACTTCGCCCCTATGTGTGGGGCGGAGTTTTTGTTTTTTGTGAGGTGGTCAGGTGGCATATCGAATCGTGAATATGGCGGAGGACCCCCGCAGCGGGCAGTTTGCCTACTTTCGTGCCATGGCGGATCCCTGGGCGGGGATCACCGTGCCGGTGGACATTACAGCGTTTTACAACGCCCTGGACGGCAGACCCTTTTTCCTCAGCTTTCTCTATGCCCTGACTCGGGCGGCCAACGCTGTCCCGGAGCTGCGGCGTCGGCTGCTGAACGGGCAGGTGGTAGAGTTTGACCGGTGCAACCCCTCCTATACGGCCATGAAGGACAGCGGCGTGTATGTCTACTGCTTGGTGGACAGCGGGCTTTTGCCCTATGAGACATTTTTGACCGACGGCAAACGGCGGCAGGCGGAGGCCCTACGGGGCGATGAATTGGTGGAAAGCGGCGACCCGCTGAGCAACTTCTTTGTCTCCTGTGTGCCCTGGCTGGCCTACACTCAGCTCAAGCATCCCACCACCGGGCCGGACGACTCAAACCCCCGCTTTTCCTGGGGTAAATTTACGGAGCAGAACGGCCGCATTACCCTACCGGTGACGGTTTTTGTGAACCACGCCCTGGCGGATGGGCTGCACATCGCCCGGTTTTACGAGAATCTGGACCGGGAGCTATCAGACATTGTGAAGATAATCAAAAATTCAAGATAAAAGGAGTAATTGACCATGAGCCATCCCTATCGCGGCCTCAACGAGCTGCGGGAAATGTTCCTGAGCTACTTTGAGAGTAAGGGCCATCTGCGCCTGCCCAGCTTTTCGCTGGTTCCCCAAAACGACAAATCCATCCTGCTTATCAACGCCGGCATGACCCCCATGAAGCCCTGGTTCAAGGGGGAGGAGGAGCCCCCGCGGCGCCGGGTCTGTACCTGCCAGAAGTGCATCCGCACCGGCGACATTGACAACGTGGGCCATACCGCCCGCCACGGCACCTATTTCGAGATGCTGGGCAACTTCTCCTTTGGCGACTACTTCAAGCACGAGGCCATTGCCTGGAGCTGGGAATTTCTGACCAAGGTGGTAGGGCTGGAGGAGGAGCGGCTGTATCCCTCTGTATATGAGAGCGATGACGAGGCCTTTGACATCTGGAATCAGGAGATCGGCATCCCCAAGGAGAGGATATTCCGCTTCGGCAAGGAGGATAACTTCTGGGAGCACGGCTCCGGTCCCTGCGGCCCCTGCTCGGAGATTTACTACGACCGGGGTGAGAAATACGGCTGCGGTAAGCCCGGATGCACCGTGGGCTGCGATTGCGACCGGTATATCGAGATCTGGAACAATGTGTTTTCCCAGTTTGATAACGACGGCCACGACAATTATACGGAGCTGAAGCAGAAGAATATCGACACCGGTATGGGCCTGGAGCGCCTGGCGGTGGTGTGTCAGAATGTGGATTCGCTGTTTGATGTGGACACGGTGATGAACATTACCAACAAGGTTTCGGAGCTCACCGGGGCGTTCTATGGCCAGAGCCAGAAACGGGATGTGTCCCTGCGGGTCATCACGGACCATATCCGGGCGGCCACGTTCATGATTTGCGACGGTATCCTCCCCTCCAACGAGGGCCGGGGCTATGTGCTGCGCCGCCTGCTGCGCCGGGCCGCTCGCCACGGCAAGCTCCTGGGCGTGAACGAGCCGTTCCTGTATAAGATCGTGGACACCGTGATCCACGAAAATGAGTGCCAGTATGGCGACCTGCGGGAGAAGCAGACCTACATCACCAAGGTCATCCGCACCGAGGAGGAGAGCTTCGCCCGGACCATCGACGGGGGTATGCGCATCTTTGGGGAGATGCTGGCCGAGCACCAGCAAAAGGGCGAGACGGTGTTCTCCGGCGCGGACGCCTTCAAGCTGTATGATACCTTCGGTTTCCCCATTGATTTGACCGCCGAAATGGCCGCCGACGAGGGCCTGACGGTGGACGAGGACGCCTTCCGCCAGCTGATGCAGGAGCAGAAGGAGCGGGCCCGGGAGGCCCGGAAGGCCCTGGGCGATCTGGGCTGGGCCGGCGTGGAGTTCGGCAAAGAGGTGCCGTCCACAGAGTTCGTGGGCTATAATCAGGACAGCTGCGAGGCAAGCGTTGTGGCCCTGGTGTGCGATGATGAGCTTTGCGGACAGTTAGAGGAAGGCCGTGACGGCATTGTGGTGTTGGACAAGACTCCCTTCTATGCGGAAATGGGCGGCCAGGTGGCAGACCACGGCGTAATTACCGGGCAGGGATTTACCTTCACGGTGACGGACGTGCAGAAGAACAAGGGCGGCAAGTTCATGCATTACGGCCATGTGGCCCGGGGCAGCGTTACGGTAGGGGATACCGTGCGCCCGGCCATCGACACCCAGCGGCGCAAGGCCGTCTGCCGCGCCCACACCACCACACATCTGCTGGATGCGGCTCTGAAGAAGGTCCTGGGCGACCATGTGCATCAGGCTGGCTCCCTGGTAGAGCCGGATCGCCTGCGCTTCGACTTCACTCATTTCGAGGCCATAACTCCCGAGCAGCTGAGCCAGGTGGAGTGGATGGTCAATGATGCCATTTTGGAGGGCTGTCCCGTGGTAACGGAGGTGCTGCCCATTGAGGAGGCTAAGAAAAAGGGCGCAGTGGCTATGTTCGGTGAGAAGTACGGCGAGACCGTCCGCGTGGTGGAGATGGGCGACTTCTCCATGGAGTTCTGCGGCGGTACCCACCTGGATAATACCGCTAAGGCTGGGCCCTTCCGCATCAAGTCCGAGAGCAGCGTTGCCTCCGGTGTGCGCCGTATAGAGGCTACCTGCGGCCGTATGAGCCTGGAAAGTATGGAAAAGACCAGCGGCGTACTGGTCAGAGCTGCGCAGTTCTTCAAAACGGCGCCCTCCGGACTGCTGGAGCGGATGGAGCAGCAGGCCAGTGAGATGAAGCAGCTGCGCCAGGCCCTGGATAAGTTCAAGGCAGAGGCATCTCTGGGCGAGGCCAAGCAGTTCCTGGCGGCCGCTAAGACCGTAAAGGGCCTGCATGTGCTCACCGCCACCCGAGAGGGGCTGGATGCCAATGCCCTGCGCAAGATGGGCGACTTCCTGCGGGATAAGGATCCCACTGTGGTGGGCGTCCTGGCCAGCATTTCCAAGGAGAAGGTCACCTTCCTGGCTGTGTGCGGCAAGGAGGCTGTGGCCAAGGGCGTGAAGGCCGGTGACCTGGTGAAGCTGGTGTCCGGCGTCTGCGGCGGCAAGGGCGGCGGCAAGCCCGACAGCGCCATGGGCGGCGGCAGCGACCTGCTGAAGGTGGACGATGCTCTGGCGGCGGTGGATGACTTCGTGTCGGAAAAGCTGGGCTGAGATGATTCCTAATGACCCTGCGATTCTGCTAAGCTTCGTAAATGCCCGGCTGCGGGATGAATACGATAGCCTGGAGGAGCTGTGCGGCGCCCTGGATGTGAGCCGTCCGGACCTGGAGGAGCGGCTGGCGGCCATCGGCTACCTATATAATGAAACAATGAATCAATTTAAATGAAAGGAGCAGATCCTATGAAGAATGATTGCCTGTTCTGCGCCATTGCGGCAGGGGAGATTCCCTCCAACAAGGTGTATGAGGATGAGCTGTGCTATGCCTTTTACGACATCGCCCCCCAGGCACCCACCCATTTCCTGGTGATCCCCAAGAGCCACATCGGCTCTGTGGCGGAGATCAGCGGCGAAAACAGCGCCGTGGTGGCCCACATCTTTGAGGTCATCGCTAAGGTGAGCCGAGAGCTGGGATTGGAGAGCTACCGGGTGGTGTCCAACATCGGCGAACAGGCCGGTCAGAGTGTGCATCACCTGCACTTCCATGTGCTGTCCGGCCGGGATATGACCTGGCCTCCGGGCTAAAGAATTGCTCCGTGAATGCGGATGAGAATCAAAACCTCCGGCTTAGCCGGAGGTTTTGATTCATTCATTTTATAAAAGCTCAGAGCCGACTTGAAAACTCAAGTCGGCTCCGGGCTTTTGGGGGGTGAAAGATGAGAAATCGAAAGGAAGTGAGATTTAAAACTTATACTCCACGTACAGCTCCCGGACGGCGTTGGGGTCCGTGGGGGTTGCGGCGGGAGCAGCCGGGGCGGCAGGCTTATCGCGGTTGGCGATGAACTTGGGCGCCACCTGGGGGAACAGGGCCAGGGACAGCACATCCTCCTCGCTCTTGGCGATGTCCTTGAACTCCTCCTTATACTTTTCCAGCTCCGGCTCCAACAGATCTGCCGGGCGGCAGGTGATGACGTCCTCGGGGGCAATGCCCGCCTTGGCCCGGACCTCCTCATTGACCTCGCCGGGCAGCCTGCCGTATTCACCGCGAAGCATAGCCTTGGACTCCTTGGGGAATACCTTGTAGCGCTCGCCCATGATGATATTCATAACAGCCTGGGTGCCCACGATCTGGGAAGAGGGGGTCACCAGGGGCGGATAGCCAAAGTCCTTACGGACTCGGGGAATTTCCGCCAGCACATCGTAATACTTATCCTCCTTGCCCGCCTGCTTCAGCTGGGAGATTAGGTTGGAGAGCATACCGCCGGGCACTTGGTAGAGCAGAGTGTTGGTGTCCACCCGCAGAACCTTGGGATCCAGAATACCCGCATCCTGCAGCCGCTGGGCCACCTTGCGGAAGTGAACGGCAGCCTCGGACATCTTGCCCAGGTCCAGGCCCGTGTCGCGGACGGTACCCTTCAGCGTGGCCACCAGAGATTCGGTGGCGGGCTGGCTGGTGCCGTTGGCCATGGGGGAAAGGGCGGTATCCACGATGTCCACGCCTGCATAGGCGGCCATGAGCAGTGTCATATCGCCGGTGCCGGAGGTGTTGTGAGTGTGCAGGTGGATGGGTACGGAAACGGTTTCCTTCAGGGCCTTCACCAGGGAGTAGGCGTCCATGGGCAACAGAAGGTTTGCCATATCCTTGATGCAGATGGCGTCAGCACCCATCTGCTCCAGCTCCTTCGCCAGCTTTACGAAGTAGGCTTCACTGTGGATGGGAGACATGGTGTAGCTGAGGGTAGCTTCCACCTGGCCACCGTATTTTTTGGTGGATTTGATGGCCTGCTCCAGGTTGCGCACATCGTTCAGCGCATCAAAAATGCGGATGATGTCGATGCCGTTTTCAATAGACTTGCGGCAGAAGGCATCCACCACGTCGTCGGCATAGTGCTTGTAGCCAAGGATATTCTGCCCCCGGAACAGCATTTGCAGCTTGGTGTTCTTCACATGCTTGCGGATGGTGCGCAGGCGCTGCCAGGGATCCTCATTGAGAAAGCGCATACACGCATCAAAGGTGGCACCGCCCCAGCACTCCAGGGAATAATAACCGATGGAATCCAACATCTCCAGGGCGGGGAGCATATCCTCAATGGTCATGCGGGTGGCCGCCTGGGACTGATGGGCATCCCGGAGGATGGTATCGGTGATCAGCAGGGGTTTATTGGACAAAAATTCCATAGTCAATTACCTCCATTAACCGTACAGGGAGATCAGCACGCCGGCGGCGATGGCCGAGCCGATGACACCGGCCACATTGGGACCCATGGCGTGCATCAAGAGGAAGTTGCCGGGGTTATATTGCTGGCCTACCTTTTGGGAGACCCGGGCGGCCATGGGAACGGCGGAAACACCGGCGGAGCCGATGAGAGGATTGATCTTCTCCTTCAGGAACAGATTCATGAACTTGGCCAGCAGCACGCCGCCTGCGGTACCGAAGCCAAAGGCCACTACACCCATACCCATGATAGCCAGGGTCTTGGGGCTGAGGAAGGTGGCAGCAGTGGCGGTGGCGCCTACGGAGATGCCCAGGAAGATAGTGACGATGTTCATCAGCTCGTTCTGCATGGTCTTGCTCAGACGATCCAGCACACCGCACTCCTTAGCCAGGTTGCCCAGCATCAGACAGGCAATCAGGGGCGCCGCAGAGGGAACCAGCAGCGCAACAAATACGGTGACCACCACCGGGAAGAAGATCTTTTCCTTTTTACTTACCTGGCGCAGGGGCTTCATGACGATTTGCCGCTCCTTTTCGGTGGTCAGGGCCTTCATGATAGGCGGCTGGATCACCGGGACCAGAGCCATATAGGAGTAAGCTGACACGGCAATGGGGCCCAGCAGGGCCGGGGCCAGCATGGCGGTGACGAAGATGGCCGTGGGGCCGTCGGCGCCGCCGATAATACCAACGGAGGATGCCTCAGCTCCGCTGAAGCCCATGAGACGGCAGCCAACGAAAGTCATGAAGATGCCCAGCTGCGCGGCAGCACCCAGCAGCAGGCTCTTGGGGTTGGCGATCAGGGGGCCGAAGTCGGTCATAGCGCCCACGCCCATGAAGATGAGACAGGGATAGATGCCCAGCTTGATGCCCAGATACAGCACATCAATGAGACCCACGGAAACGGTGACGTTGCTCAGGGTCACGCCGCTGGCGGCAGCAAACTGCTCTGCACTGGCCAGGGTTTGAATCTGTACAGCGATGGAGTTTGCCACATCGCCGCTGGCGGCAGCGATCTGGGCGGCGGCCTGGTTCAGAGCGTCTGCATCGAACAGGCTCTGGGCGGTGGTCCACAGGGAATCCACATACGGCTGCAGCACATCGGCGGAAACACCGGCGCTAAACATCTCGGACAAGAAGCTTGCCGTGATGGGTTCACCTTGGAAAATATCCCAGTGGACATGACCGCCGGCAAAGAGGATCTCGTGGAACATGCCGGAGCCCGGCAGATTGGTCACCAGCATGCCAATGGCGATGGGTACCAGCAGCAGCGGCTCAAACTTCTTCTTAATGCCCAAAAATAGGAGCACGCAGGAGATGAGGATCATAATAAGGCATTTCCAGTTATCCCCCTGGGTGAACTGGAAAAAACCGGTACTGGTGAGGAAATTATTAATAGCTTCCATACAGCGGACCTCCGCTTAACCGATGACGCACAGCAGCGTACCGGACTCCACGGCGGCGCCCTTGGCAACGCTCACGGAAACGACCTTACCGTCGCAGGGGCTCATGATCTCATTTTCCATCTTCATGGCCTCCAGAATCATCAGCACCTGACCCTTTTTCACGGTATCGCCGGCGGAGACATTGACACTGAGGATATTGCCGGGCATGGGGGAGGTGATCTGCTCACCGCCGGCAGGGGCAGAAGCAGGAGCGACAGGCGTAGCGACAGGTGCAGCAGCGGCAGCGGGGGCGGCAGCAGCACCACCGGTGATTTCCTCCAGCTCCACTTCATAAACGGTGCCGTTTACATTTACTCTGTACTTTTTCATTGATAATATCCTCCTCAGATTTGTTTCATGGAAATAATACGGATGGCAGAAATATCAGTGCCCATCTCCTCGGCGATAGCGGCGGAGACGGCGGCAATCAGCTCAGGCCCAACACCGGCCTTGGGGGCATCTACCGTGGCGGCAGCGGGTGCGGGTGCGGATTTTCCCTCAGATTTGCGGCACACATAGCTCATCAATGTGACCAGTAGGATGATGCAGACCAAACCTACAAAAACGGTTCCTAATCCCATCAAGCACACAAAAAGGTTGGAGTAATCCATGGGCAGTTCCTCCTAAATCGAAATTTGGACCCATTGTAACAGAATTTTTACGCACATTCAATAGATTTACGGAAAAAACAAAAAATTCGATAGAATAGCTAAATTGTTTTTGAATATTGATGAAATTGTAACAATGACTTTTCTTTTAACGAATCCTATAGTATAATTTCCTTATTAGAAGTATTTATTACGGAGGGAAATTTCCTGATGCGATACGGAGAAGTTCTGCCGGCGGAGTTCATAGCGCGGCCCAATCGGTTCATAGCCCATGTGCGTTTGCGGGGGGAGGAAGTGGTCTGCCATGTGAAGAATACCGGCCGCTGCCGAGAGCTGCTGCAGAGCGGCGTGCAGGTCTGGCTGGAGAGAGGGACAAACCCCCGACGAAAAACGGCCTATGACCTTATTGCTGTGCGGAAGGGGGAGCGGTTGGTGAATATGGACGCCCAGGCGCCCAATAAGATTTTCGGCGAATGGGCTATGTGCCTGGAGCCGGGGATCCTGTCCGTAAAGCCCGAGGTATTTTTTGAGGACAGCCGGTTGGATTTCCTGCTGGAAACGGAGACGGGGCGCCACTACGTGGAGGTCAAGGGCGTCACCCTGGAGAGTGGTGGCCATGCGCGCTTCCCCGATGCGCCCACGGAGCGGGGCGTGCGGCATTTACATACGCTGATGCGCGCTGTGGAGCAGGGGCATCGAGCCACGGTGTTTTTCGTAGTGCAGATGGACAATGTGCGGGACTTTGCCCCCAACGATGAGACGCACCCGGCCTTTGGCGAAGCCTTGCGGCAAGCAGCATCGGCCGGGGTACAGGTGCTGGCTTACAGCTGCCATGTCACGCCCGAGGAAGTGACTATGGATCGTCCGGTGCCCGTTCTATTATAATTAAAAAAGAGCAACATGGGTACATACCCATGTTGCTCTTTTTCAGCGCAAAAAACTATTACAGCAGCAGTACGCCGGCCTTTTCGCAGGCGTCCACGGTGCCCTTGTCCCACTGGCTGGCTTGAACCTCGCCGATATGGCAGGTGCCGATCATCAGCATGCACAGGCGGCTTTGGCCAATACCGCCGCCGATGGTCAGAGGCAGCTGGCCCTCCAGCAGCATTTTGTGGAAGGGCAGCTTGCTGCGCTCCTCGCAGCCGCGCTTTTTCAGCTGGTAGCGCATGGAGATCTCGTCCACACGGATGCCCATGGAGGAGATCTCAAAGCCACGCTGCAGCACGTCGTTCCACATAAGGATATCGCCGTTGAGGGCCCAATCGTCATAGTCCGGGGCGCGGCCGTCGTGGGGCTTGCCGGAGCCCTTGAGGTTGTCGCCGATCTGCATGAGGAACACGGTATGGTGCTCCTTACAAATGGCGTCCTCCCGCTCTTTGGGGGTCTTATCGGGCCAGCGGTCCTCCAGCTCCTGGGTGGTGACGAAATAGACCTCCCGGTCCAGCTTGGTGTGCAGGCTGGGAAAAGCGATCTGCAGGGCGTCATTGGTCTCGCATACGGCACCCACGATAGCGCGAACGGTCTGGCGCAGGTAGTCCTCGTTGCGGTCCTCCCGGGAGATGACCTTCTCCCAGTCCCATTGATCCACATAGATGGAGTGGGTGTTATCCACTTCCTCATCACGGCGGATGGCGTTCATGTCGGTGAACAGGCCCTTGCCCACATTGAACTCATATTTCTTCAGCGCCAGACGCTTCCACTTAGCAAGGGAGTGGACTACCTGGGCGTTAGAACCAACATCGGGGATGTCGAAGGAGACGGGGCGCTCGACACCGTTGAGGTTATCGTTCAGACCCGAATTCTCATCAACGAACAGGGGGGCGGAAACCCGACGCAGATTTAGCGCCTGACCAAGGTTGACCTGGAAATTGCTCTTGATAAACTCGATGGCACGCTGCATTTCATACACGGACAGCGGCGTTTTGTACCCTTCAGGAATAACGATTTTGCTCATGTTGGTTATCACCTTTCTATAAAATAATGTAAAAATTATAATGTTGTATGCGTTGATTTGCAAGTGGAAAATTTGTTAATATTCACAGAAGAATTCTAAAAAAAAATGTAAAAGATGATAAAAAATGGGCGCCTGTCACTTATTTGTATTTATGGAAAAGGTATCGCCCGATTTAATTGAGTCATACCCTTATCCGCACATTTGCAGATTATTTTGATTCCTCCCAAATGAATATAAAAGCTTTTTATCCGGTAAAGCTCATCAACAATTGGCTCCTGTGAAGTGACTACGCTGGGCTATCGTCCACCTGCGCGCCTTGAACACGATCCTTTTTGTTTTAGCAAATATACATCATGCGGCGTATAAAAATCTCCCGGTAACAGAAGCGAAATTGCCGGGAGAAGGAGGAACAAAAAAACGCTGCAAACCCTGAAAAAAGGCTTGCAGCGGTGCTTTCTGGCGTCCCAGAAGAGATTTGAACTCCCGACCCCACGCTTAGGAGGCGTGTGCTCTATCCAGCTGAGCTACTGAGACATAATATTTAAGTTTTTCTTTATTGTACACGTCAAGAGAAAAAATGTCAATGCATACCGCGAAAAAATGCGAAAAGCTCTTGCATTCTTCCTTATAAGAGCATATAATACAAAGGTTAGTGCAGAAAAAATAAAAAGATACAGAATTCAGCCATGAGAAAGGGGCTTTTACCATTGCAGAACGAGAAATTGAGAAATGTTGCCATTATCGCCCACGTTGACCACGGCAAGACTACCCTGGTGGACGAAATGCTCAAGCAGGGTGGTGTGTACCGGGAGAACCAGGAGACAGTGGACCGGGTCATGGACTCCAACGATCTGGAGCGGGAGCGCGGCATCACCATCCTGGCCAAGAACACCGCCATTCGCTACGGCGATACAAAAATCAATATTGTAGACACCCCGGGCCACGCCGACTTTGGCGGCGAGGTGGAGCGCATTTTAAAGATGGTCAACGGCGTTATCCTGCTGGTGGACGCTGCCGAAGGCCCTATGCCCCAAACCCGCTTTGTGCTTAGCCGGGCTTTGGAGCTGGGCCACCGGGTCATTGTAGTGGTAAACAAGATCGACCGGCCTGACCAGCGCATCCATGAGGTGGTGGACGAGGTGCTGGAGCTGCTGCTAGATTTGGACGCCACAGATGAGCAGCTGGATTCCCCCATGCTGTTCTGCTCTGCCCGGCAGGGTATCGCGTCTTATTCTCCCGACGTGCCCGGCACAGACCTGAAGCCGCTGTTTGACACTATTATTGATTATATCCCTGCTCCGGAGGCCGATGTGGATGAGCCGTTCCAGATGCTGGTGTCCGCCATTGATTATAATGAGTTTGTGGGCCGCATTGCCATCGGCCGCATTGAGCGGGGGACCTTGAAGCAGAATCAGGAGATCGCTGTGTGCAACTACCACGACCCTGATGCCCCGGCCAAGAAGGCCAAGGCCGTGAGCCTGTATGAGTTTGAGGGCCTGGGCAAGAAGACGGTTACGGAGTCCACTGCGGGCAACATCATCGCCCTCAGCGGCATTGGTGATATCACCATCGGCGATACTATTTGCGATCCTAATGCCGTGGAGCCGCTGCCCTTTGTGAAGATTTCTGCCCCCACTATGGAGATGACCTTCTCTATCAACGATTCCCCCTTTGCCGGGCGCGAGGGCAAGTTCGTCACCTCCCGCCAGCTGCGGGAGCGGCTGTTCCGGGAGACGCTGAAGGATGTTTCCCTGCGGGTATCTGAGATTCCCGGGGCCATGGACGCCTTTAATGTGGCCGGCCGCGGTGAAATGAGCCTGTCTATCCTTATTGAGACTATGCGGCGCGAGGGCTACGAGTTCCAGGTGTCGCCTCCCCGGGTACTGTATGAGACCATCGACGGCAAGAAGTGCGAGCCCATTGAGCGCCTGGTGGTGGATGTGCCCAGCGAGTCCGTGGGCGCAGTCATTGAGAAGATTGGCGCCCGGAAGGGTGACATGGTGGAGATGACTCCTGTGGGAAGCCGCATGAAGGTGGAGTTCCTGGTCCCGGCCCGGGGCCTGTTTGGCTACCGCAATGAGTTTCTTACCGACACCCGGGGCGAGGGCATCATGGCCAGCGTCTTTGACAGCTACGCCCCCTATAAGGGCGAGATGAACCGCCGGAATACCGGGTCCCTTATATCCTTTGAAACGGGTGAGTCCATCACCTACGGCCTATTTAACGCCCAGGAGCGGGGCACGCTATTTATCGGCCCGGGTGTGAAGGTGTACGAGGGCATGGTAGTGGGTGTGTCGCCCAAGCAGGAGGATATCACCGTAAATGTCTGCAAGAAAAAGCAGCAGACCAACACCCGTGCCTCCGGCTCCGATGACGCTCTGCGCCTGGTGCCGCCCCGGAAGATGAGCTTGGAGCAATGCCTGGAGTTCCTGGCGGACGACGAGCTGCTGGAGGTTACGCCGGAGAATCTGCGTATCCGAAAGACCATCCTCAACCACGAGAAGCGGATGAAGGCCGCCCACGGCAGCAAGAAAAAGTAAAAAAACCCGGGCCGGCAGGTAAGCAACCTGCCG
>ERZ1106941.1069-NODE-1069-length-32320-cov-19.061894_pt1 | contig 32320 bp, 28 predicted proteins | sample MGYA00403670_ERZ1106941 | MGnify/ENA primary metagenome ERZ1106941 (study PRJEB35170, sample SAMEA104062400) | human gut metagenome | biome: human gut; feature: human-associated habitat; material: faeces | place: Denmark | collected 2012-06-04 ...
GCATGATCATGTAGTTGAACTCCAGGAAGCTCAGGCCCTTCTCCATGCGCTGCTTATAGCACTCGGCCCGCAGCATGTTATTCACAGAGAAGCAGGCGCCAACCTCCCGCAGCAGCTCAATATAGTTCAGCGGCATCAGCCACTCGGAGTTATAGAGCATCAGCGCCTTCCCATCAGAGAAATCAATGAATTTCTCCATCTGGCGCTTGAAGCACTCGGCATTGTGAACGATATCCTCCCGGGTGAGCATTTTGCGCATATCCGTCCGGCCGGAGGGATCGCCGATCATCGTTGTGCCGTCGCCAATGAGGGCGATGGGCTTATTGCCGGCCATCTGCAGGCGCTTCATCAGGCACAGAGCCATGAAGTGCCCCACATGCAGGGAGTCCGCTGTGCAGTCAAAGCCAATGTAGAAGGTTGCCTTGCCGTTGTTGACCATCTCCCGGATCTCGTCCTCATTGGTCACCTGTGCGATCAGCCCGCGGGCGATCAATTCTTCATAAATTCCCATTTTTTTCGTTCCTTTCTTTTATTGCAAATCAGACAGGAGAAAAAATCGCCCCCTGTCTCCTTGGACAGAGGGCGACATATGTCACGGTACCACCTCATATTCGCCGCAGCCTCGCGGTCTGCAGCCTCACGGAGTGCGCCGCACCCCTGCGCTGTAACGGGCGCGCCCGACGCATCCCTACTAAGGCTCCCGCCCGTTCGGAAGGCAGCTCCGGGATGTATTCACAGCCGCTCTCCTCTCCCCCTTGCACCCAACGGAGGCTCTCTTGGCAGGCAGAACCGGCGCTACTTTTTCCCATCATTGCTGTAGGAATATGAACTTATCAAATATTATAGAGAGCGATTCATTTTTTGTCAACAGCCCTTGCCAATGTTTTTTCAAAAACGTTTGCAGGACTACAATACATCGTAAACAAGTAAAAGGGGCAGAGAATCGGAAACGGCTCGATGCCGCTTATTCCTTCTGCCTGCTTAGGAATCCTGCAAAGCGCATGCTGTGCGTACTTGCCGCTCTAACGGCTGCCCGTGGAGCTCTCCGCTGGGCGTCTGCCCCGGAGTCCGCTGCCCGATATGCTTGACAAAGCTGCCTTTGCGCAAATACTGCCATTGGATGCCGGGAATAAGGAGGGAGGGGCGTCGGAGATGTAAAGGACAGCTTTATCGGGGGATGGAAAAAACGCTGCGGCAAAGCCTTTGGCAGCTTCCCGCAGCGGTAGGTATACTGGGTACAATATCCGGCCCGGATCAGGAGTGGAGGGCCACGGTGTACTGATACCGGTCCCCCAGCACGATGCTTTCGCATATCTCCACAATGACACCGCCTGACGATGTAACGCGGCTTACACTCAGGCCCGGGGCCGGGCGGTCGACGTTCAAAAGCTTTGCATCCGCCTTGGATATAAGGATGGCCTGGAAGGTTTCCACCGCTGTATCCGGCTGAAAGCTGCTGTTTTGACGCATGGTCTGGTACAGGCCCTTCTCGCGGATCATCTCCTCAGTCATGAATGGGTAGAGCGCCGCAGGGATGTACGAGGTCTCCAGTGCGAAGGGCTTGCCGTCGGCAAGGCGGAGCCTGCGCAGGGAGAATATTTCGGTGTTAGGCTCTATAGAAAGCCGGGCCGCCATATTGGCATCGGCCGGGAGTTTTCGAAAGGAGACAATGCTGCTGGACGGTGTGTAGCCCATGCGCTTGATCTCCTCACTAAAGCTATAGAACTTCACCAGATTCTGCTCCAGCTTCGGCATGGCCACAAAGGTTCCGCGCCCCTGCTTGCGCGTAACCAGCCCGTTTCGGACAAGGACATCCATGGCCTGGCGTACCGTGGAGCGGCTGACATTATACTCCCGGCACAGCTGCATTTCACCGGGCAGCATGCACCCCACCGGCCAAGCATTGTTCTTGATCTTAGCGGTAAACTCCCGCACCAGCTGCTGATACAGGGCGATGGGTAGGTTGTCATTCAGCATAGCAATCCTCCGAAAAACAACGGTTTATTCATTAAACCGCATAATTCTAAATTATTTTACACCATTGTGTCGCATTATCCAAGGCGAATTGTATAACATGAGGAAAAACTTGTCAAGTTGAATAAAAAGCAACAAATCATTTTGTGGAATCTTCCGTTTCCCCCCTATATTGACACGCCATCTTCATAATGATATAATGTTCGTACATTTAGAGACGGAGGAAGACTATGTCGGGTAATGCGTTTCTCAAGGAGCTGGTGACGGCCTCCAAGGCCGGCCGGCCGGCGGGTATATGCTCTGTATGCAGTGCAAACGAGTATGTGATCGAAGCAGCCATGGAGGAGACTCTCGCCTCGGGCGGGGTGTGTCTGATCGAGGCAACGGCAAACCAGGTCAACCAGTTTGGCGGCTACACCGGAATGACACCGGCTGATTTTGTGAGCTTCTGCAGAAAAATCGCATCCCGCACGGGATTGGATGAGGAACGGCTGATCTTCGGCGGTGACCACCTGGGCCCCCTGGTGTGGAGCGCTGAGGAGGAAGAGTCCGCCATGGAAAAGGCGGAGGCACTGGTTCGCGCCTATGCGGCCGCCGGAGTCCAAAAGATCCATATAGATGCAAGCATGCGCCTGGGAAGCGACGACCCCCGGGCGCCCCTGGACCCCGCCGTTGTTGCCCGGCGTGCCGCCCGCCTGTGCCGGGCGGCGGAGGAAGCACGGCCCGAGGGCGAGCTGCCCCTGTATGTGGTGGGCAGCGAGGTGCCCATTCCGGGCGGCGCAACGGAGGCGGAGGACGGCATCTCCGTCACGCGCGGCGAGGATCTGCGGAATGAGTATGAGCTGTTCAAAAGCGCTTTTCTCCGCCAGGGGCTGGATGATGCCTGGACGCGCGTTATTGCTGTTGTGGTGCAGCCGGGGGTGGAATTCGGCGACGACCAGGTGTTTCTATACAACAGAAGCAATGCGGCTGAATTGATCGCCTGCGCACGGACACTGGATGGGATCGTGCTGGAGGGACATTCCACCGATTACCAATCCGCCCGGGCTCTGCGGGAAATGCGGGAGGATGGCATTGCGATCCTGAAGGTCGGGCCCGCGCTGACCTATGCGTTCCGGGAGGCGCTTTTTGCCCTGGAACGGATCGAGCGTGAAATGAATCCCTGCGCACCGGCAGGAGGATACTCCGATTTTTCAGCTGTTTTAGATCGCGTCATGTGCCAAAATCCCGGGAACTGGATCAAGCACTACCACGGAGAGCCGTACAGAGTTGCCCTGATGCGCAAGTACAGCCTTTCCGATCGCTCCCGGTATTATCTCGACAACCCCGAGGTGCAGGAAGCTACCCGGCGCCTTTTCAGAAATATCAACGCCGCACCGTGTCCCACCGGTCTTTTGGCACAGTTTCTGCCGCGCCAGGCGGAGGCTATCATTGCCGGGACACTGGATACTGCCGCAGAGACTATTGTGAAGGAAAATATTAAGTACGTTCTGCGGTCCTACCGATGAAACACTGCTGCATGCTCATGCCGGAAAGGAAAGCTTTCACTATGAAAACAAACGACATTGTCACCATCTCGGATGTCTGCGCGGATCTGCTCCTTTTCGGCGATGACATTATGCCTGAATTCGGGCAAAAGGAAAAGCTGGGCAGCCGCTACTATCTCACCATGGGCGGCTCGTGCGGCATTTTTGCGTGCCAGGCGGCAAAGCTGGGACTAAAGACCGCCGTGGTGGGGACCCTTGCCGATGATGTGATCGGCCGTATGCTGCTGGAAAAATACAGAGAATCCGGCGTTATAACGGAGCATCTTAGATTCGCGGACAGCTATACGGCCATGAGCGTGGCGCACTGCAGGGGCTCGGACCGCGCGATCCTTACGCTGCCGGGCTGTATAGATTCTATTGCGGCGGAGGATGTTCCGCCGGTGCTTTTGACACAGACACGGCACCTGCATATTGCCAGCTTCTACATTCTAAAAAAGATGTGGCCCGGCTGGCGCAGCGTGATCTCCGCCGTCAAGGCATCGGGGGGAACGGTGAGCCTGGACACGAACTACGATCCGGAGGAGCGATGGGACATTCCGGAGCTGATGGATATCCTTCCGATGGTGGACATCTTTTTCCCCAATGAAACGGAGCTATGCAGCATTATGCATGAGTCTGATCCCATGACAGCGCTGGAGAGGGCCTCCGGAATCGTGCCTGTATGTGTTATGAAATGCGGCGGCAGAGGTGCTGTCGCCGCCGCCGATGGCAGGCGATACCACTGGCAGGCGGAAAAAGTCCGGGTCACCGATACCGTCGGCGCAGGAGATACGTTTGACGCGGGCTTCCTGTTTGGGTATCTCAATGACCTGGGCATACAGCGGAGCGGGGAGATCGCGACGTTCTGCAGCGCAGGAAATGTAGGCGGGCTGGGCGGTGTGGACGGCCAGCCGACGCTCCGGGAGGTCGTGGAGCGATTTGAGCTGTAGCATAGCGGGCAAAGTCCGCCTTGCGATACAAAAAAATGATAAAGAGAGGATAGACCAATGAAAAAAATGCTGGCACTTGTGTTGTCACTGGTCATGGTATTCGGACTCGTTGGCTGCGGCAAGAACGCAGGCGGCTCTGATAATGACGGCAGCACAAAGCTCACCGTATGGTATTGGGGTGAGCAGGAGATCCCGGGCTACAAGCAGTACATGGAAGAAATGGCACAGAAGTACAGCAGCGAAACGGACGGCATCAGCGTTGAGGTCGTGCTGCAGGAGAGCGACACGCTGTATTCTGCACTGCGCACGGCTGAGCAGGCCGGCGAGGGCCCGGATCTTGCGTTCCTCTGGGGCGGAACGCAGGCCCTGGACGATGTCTGGCTGGGGAACCTGGCGCCTATCTCCGACTATATGACGGAGGAGGAGCTGTCCTGCATGACTGCCAGCGCCCTGTCCGAAACCAACTGGGACGGCAAGCAGTGGGGCTTCCCCGCGTACAGCGTCTGCTTCGGCATTGCCTATAACAAGCAGATGTTTGCCGCCGCGGGGCTGGATCCGGAGAATCCGCCCACGACCTGGCAGGATTTTATCGCCGCCTGTGATGCCCTCAAGGCGGCCGGCTATACCCCCATTGGCAGCGGACTGAAGGACGGCTATCTGCCCGGCTGGCTGGCTGTTTATTTCGGCGCTCAGAATTATGACGACCCCAACGAGGCCATCAAGCCCTTCCGCCTGGAGGAATCCTATACGGACAAGGAATGCTCCCAGTGGATCTATCTGATCGAGGAGCTTATTAAGGGCGGGTACTTCAACGAGGATATTCAGTCCCTGGATCTGTACCAGGGCCAGCAGCTGCTGGAGACCTCTAACTGCGCCATGACCTTCCAGTGCGGCCCCTACACTGCCAGCATTGCGGAGAAGATGGGCGAGGATGTTATCGGCTTTATGCAGGCACCGGTATACGGCAACGGTGAGCTGGCCAAGTCCGTGTGCGTGGGCCAGCAGGTATTTGTGATGCCCAAGAGCGCCAAGCACAAGGATCAGGCAGCGGACTTCCTGCTGTTCCTGGCCAAGAAGGAAAACCTCAGCCGCATGTATGAGCTGACGAACGCGTGGATGCCCACGGTGGATTTCGATGCGTCCTCCCTGGACAATGAGATCTGCAAAAATGTTGCTACCTGGATGCAGGATCAGCGCCTGTATGACTATCAGTACACCTATCCCATCGGCTGGGAGAACGAGAGCCTGTGCCCCGTGATGCAGAAGATGTTCACGGAGGGACTGAGCGCCGCAGATGCAGTCAACGAGCTGCAGGACGGCATCAACAAATGGGCGGAGCAAAACGCCAATGTGCTGGAGGCCTATAAGATTTGGGTCGTCAAATAACGGCTCTGCATCAAAACGGCCCGGAGGGGCATTTGCCCCTCCGGGCAATTCTGAAGGACACGGGAGTCGGAGGTATTTATGCGAAAAAGAATGGAGAAAACTGCGCCATATTTGTATATTCTCCCGATGATTCTTGTTGTCGGGATTGTAATAATTTACCCGATCATCGAGCTGTTTATCGGGAGCCTTACTTCCACGAGCTATGACGGGAAAACCATTTTTGTGGGCCTCAGCAATTTTAAGATGGTGGTGGCCGACCCGCTGTTCAAAACAGCGATCATCAACAATCTCAAGCTGTTTCTGATGGTTCCGGTGCTGACGCTTGTCTCACTGGTGCTGGCCACGCTGCTGTCAAACCGGATACGCGGCTGGCAGTTCTACCGGGCCATTGTTTTTATCCCTTATATTCTATCCATCACCGCCGTGGGCATTATTTTCAGCTATATCATGCAGTATAACGGCATTTTCAACACGGTTTTGCGGGCCATGGGGCTGGATGCATGGGCCCTGGATTGGCTGGGCAGCCCCAAATATGCCATGGGCGCCGTGGCATTTGTGATCTTCTGGAAGCAGGTGGGCTTTGGCGTAATATTGTTCCTGGCGCGGATCCAGTCCATTGATTCGACCCTTTATGAAGCGGCTGCCCTGGATGGTGCGTCGGGATTGCAGCAGTTTATATATGTCACGATCCCGCAGACGGTTGCTATCATTGAGTTCTACGTTGTGATAACCTTGATCGAAATGCTCAGCTGGGTCTTTAACTACGTCTATGTTATGACGGCAGGAGGACCTGCGAGCTCTACATATGTGCTGGAATTCCTGATCTACAAGAAGGCATTCGGCGGCGGAAACTACAATATCGCCCAGGCGGTCAGCGTCACGGTGCTGCTGTTTGCCGTAATCATCATTATCTTCCGCCAGATACTGGCCGCGAAAGGAGATGGGACGGATGAATAAGAAATCGATAGCGCGTAATTCGCTGGCGCAGATCATTATGATCCTTACATCCGTGATGATTATTTTCCCGCTGTATTTCATGACCATCAACTCCTTTAAGACCCGGGAGCAGTATCTGGTCGACCCTGTGGGGCTGCCAAACCCGTTTACCCTGCAGAACTATGTGGACGCCTTCGCCGGAAAGGATTTTCTGCTTTGGTTTGCCAATAGCCTCATTCTTTCCCTGGGCGCTGTTGCACTGACGATGATTGTCGGCCTCTTTGCCGGGTACGCCTTTGCCAAGATGAAGTTTAGGGGGCGTGATGCACTGTTCAGCCTGATTATCCCGCTGATGTCCGTGCCGCCGGTGGCAATGCTCATCCCGCTGTTTCGCACGGTGGTCAAGCTGGGCATGGTCAACACCCTGGGGTCCGTAATATTCATCTACTGTGGCCTGTGCCTGCCGATGACCGTGTACATGATCCGCAATTTTCTTCTGTCGGTGCCGGATGCCATCCTGGAGGCGGCGCGTATTGACGGCTGCAGCCGCTTCCGGTCGCTGTTCAGCATCGTACTGCCCCTTTCCGTGCCGGCGATCATTACCTCGGGGCTTGTGAACCTGGTTTGGGCATGGAATGAGCTGATGGTGGCGCTGGTGTTTCTCCAAAAGGAGCATCTGCGCACACTCATTGTGGGTACGACGATATTCAAGAGCCGCTACAGTCTGAATGTTCCCGTGATTATGGCGGGATTAGTGGTAGTGACACTCCCGATGATTATCGTATATATTTTCGGGCAGAAGAAGCTGGTGCAGGGACTCATGTCCGGCGCCGTCAAGGAGTGACCGGCGGGAAACATATGCCGGGAGAGGAGTTATCATGCACAAAGAAGAATTGAAGCAGCTTTCGGAATATTACCTCCGCCATATACTGGACGATGTCATGCCGTTTTGGGATGCGCGCTGTGTGGATGAGGAGTGCGGCGGCTTTTTTACCTGCTTTGACCGGCAGGGCAAGCTGACGGATGACAACAAGTATATCTGGTTCCAGGGGCGGCAGACCTATACATATGCGCTGCTGTACAACCATATCGAGAAACGACGGGATTGGCTCGACAAGGCACGCCACGGCTTCCGCTTCCTGGCAGACAAGGCCTACGCAGGCGGTGGACGCTGGAATTATAAGCTGGATCGGCAAGGCCATGTGCTGGTGGGGACGACGTCCGTGTTTGCGGATATGCATGTGCTGCAGGCCCTGGGGGAATACAACACGGCCCTGGGCGGACAGGACGCCGAGGCAATGGCGATTATGCGTGCCACATATGATACCCTGGAGCGGAATTTTGCCGACAGATATTTCAAGGATATCTATGAGAACACCTGGCAGGAAAACCACATCTGGCACGATATGTACATGACGGCGCTGAGCGCGATCATGACATGCATCCCGGTGCTGGGGGAGGAGTATACGCGGCCCTTTATTGACGAGTGCCTGGATAAGATATGCAACTGGTTTGCAAGGGACGACTATCGGGCCATATTTGAGACCGTGTCGTGGGATAACCAGCTCTTCCTGGAGGAGCCGGCGGACCGATTCACAAACCCCGGCCACTCCTCTGAGGCGGTATGGTTCATCCTGGAGTATGCGCGCAGCAGCGGCCGGGAGAACCTGCTGCATCGCGCGGTGGAATTTGAGGATTGGGTGTATGAACGAGGGTATGACAAGGTGTACGGCGGCCTGAATTCCTACCTGGATGTGAACGGAACGGAGCCTGTGGCCGTGGATTGGTTTTTGGCCACAAACTCCCTCTGGGATGACAAGGTGTGGTGGGCAAATGCGGAGCAGCTGTGCGCCCTGGCTATGACCTATGAGGCGGGGGAAAACGAGCTGTATTGGGAGCGATTCCTGCGCCACCATCAGTATTGCCGCAGCAATTTCTTTGACCCGGAATATGGCGAGTGGTTCGAGCGGCTGAACGCAGACGGATCGGTCAAGGTGGACGCCAAGGGGACAGAGTGGAAATGCGCATTTCATCTTGTGCGGGCGCTGGTGTACACCCTGGAGGCTCTGCGGCGCATGGAGGCTGCACAGGACGAGTGAGCCCAGTGGACGGAGAAGCCGGAAAATGAAGAATATGCCTACAGGAGGCAGGAACGTTCATAATAAAGCCGCAGCGGACCATTTATGGCCCGCTGCGGCTTTGAATAATTATCCGGGGGATAAATTTTGCGATCAGGCAGGGAGCTTGACCAGCATCAGCAGCGTTCCGGCGACAATCAGCCCAAGGCCCAGAGCTGCCTTTTTGGACAGGTGCTCCTTGAACACCAGGGCCGAAAAACCGATGGACACCAGAATGCTCAGCTTGTCAATGGGCACCACCACGCTGGCGAGCCCATCCTGCAGGGCCTTATAGTAGCACAGCCAGGAGCCGCCGGTGGCCAGGCCCGAGAGAATGAGAAAGACCAGCTCCTTTTGGGGAACGGAGCGCAGGGTGTGCTGCTTCCCCTTGACGAGTACAATCAGCCACGCCATAACTAGCACCACGCCGGTGCGGATGGCGGTGCCCAGATTGGACTCCACGCCGTTGATGCCGATCTTGCCGAGGATAGACGTCAGGGACGCGAAAACCGCAGAGAGTACTGCGTATATGAGCCAGCTTTTTTTCTCGCGCTTCTCACCGGAAACGGACTTTTTCTCGATCATTAAAAAGGTGCCTGCGCCGATAAAAAGGATGGCCAAGCCCTTGAGCCAGGAGACCGGCTCGCCCAGGAAGATCAGCGCCAGCAGAATGGTCAGAATAGTGCTGGATTTGTCGATGGGGACCACCTTATTCACATCACCCTGCTGCAGGGCCCGGAAATAGCACAGCCAGGAGCTGCCGGTGGCCAGGCCCGAGAGAATAAGGAAGATCCACGTCTTGGCTCTGAGAGACGTGACGGTGGGCCCGGAGCCCACGATCCATACCATCAGCCATGAAAAGAGCAGCACCACAATGGTGCGGATGGCTGTGGCGGCGTCTGAATCCGTTTTCCGGATGCCGCACTTGGCAAGGATCGCCGTCAGCCCGGCGAACAGTGCAGAAGCAAATGCAAAGATAACCCACATAATAAAACCCCTTCTCTCCCATCTGAAGGACACAAATCGTCCGCAAAAATGCCGGTGCGGAAGCTGCCTCCATATTTTAACGCTGAATGTCGGATCCGTCTACCCCAAAAGAAGCTTTTTGGCGGTGCGCTGCCGGGTAACCTGGGGTTGAGAGGAGAGAAGATCTGTGGTAAAATCGAGAAAAAAATGCGTGGAGGGACAGATATGGAGCCAAGAATACTATTGGAGACGCTGGCTGTAGCGGAGCGGCTGAAGGACACCACCCGGCACTGCTACACCCGGAAGGGCCGGCACGAGAGCGTGGCAGAGCACTGCTGGATGATGACGCTGATGGCCTACTTCGTGCGGGATGAGTTTCCGGAGGCGGACATGGATAAGGTGATCCGGATGTGCCTGATACACGACCTGGGAGAGGCATTCACCGGGGATATCCCATCCTTTGACAAGACGGCGGAGAACGAGAAAACTGAGGAGAAGCTTCTGCGGGATTGGGTGGACACGCTGCCGGAATTCTACCGGGAGGAAATGACGGCTCTGTATGGCGAGATGGAAAAGCGGGAGACCCTGGAGGCGAAAATCTACAAGGCCATAGATAACCTGGAGGCAGTGATCCAGCACAACATCTCGGACTTGGCTACATGGATCCCCAAGGAGTACGAGCTGAATAAGACCTACGGCGACGACAAGGTGGCCTTCTCCGAATATCTCAGGGACCTGCGGGCGGAAGTCCGCAGGGACACGGAGAGGAAGCTGGGGGAGCGATGACAGGTGAAAAAAGGAAACGCGCTTACGAACGTAAGCGCGTTTTTTGTAATAGCGAAACACTATAGATATCGGTCCAAACCTCAATTTGCAGAGAAAATCATTGGTCGCATCTATCTGCCCACCAGCAATTTATAGTTTCAATACGATTAGACAATCTCTCCTTGTATCGGTTTAGCGGAATATCGAGCAAATCTAATAAAATAATTCTATACATGAGTGAAAGCTTGTGTAGGTAAAGCACACTCTCATCACCATTCAAGAATTTTCTATTCTGCTTACTTTTAATGTGAGCAATTCGATTCCTACTATTTACTAATATTTGCACAAAACCTTCCAAGTCTTTTTGGTACTCACCCCGAAAAATTTCTTGCCCATAATGGCTTATTATATATTTAAGATCCAAACCTAATTGGGACTCCTCACGACTCTTCCTTTTTGGCAAAACAAATTCGCTCTTTTTGCTCTGAATAATCTCGCCCACACCAATAAAGGCTTCAATTAGGAAAGCACATTTCATGTCCACAGGCATTTCAACTCTGGAAAGGCAATATAAAGCCGTATTGTGAACAATATCTAATTCCTCTTGAATCAGACACCAATTTGAAAAAAGTGTTTCGGAAAGCACCTCATCAAAATTAATCAAACGGTTATTTTCTCCAATCATAAAATCAGCAGAAAAATAATTAGGAAGCAACTTTTTCTGAATGCTTGTGGTGATTTCGACTCCATCCTGAGTAACCGATGTGATTGGATAAAACTGTCCATCCATTAGCATTATTAGACGCTTCAAATCAAAGTATAAATGATGAAGGTCGTATATGGAGGCATCCTCTACAGTATGAACCGTAATGATACGTTCACCAAATTGCTCTATGGAAATCTCTGCTAAACTATGTTGTTGGCCTATATAGGCTGTAATCGTTTTCTCGAACGGTCCACCAAGTATACCATTGTTGGGACATTCTCGAACAATGAATTCCATCTGGTCACCACCTTTAGATAGTGCGGAGTTTTCTCTTGGCTAAAAAGAAGAAAAGAGTTCTGTTTTAAATATCATACAGCAAGCTTTATATGAATTTCTATGTTACTCCAGACATATTAACTAATCGTTTATAAATTCCTCAAATCCGCGGTATAAAGTATAGTTATACTTTGCAATTTGCGGTTGCCCTCCAAAGAGTTTGGAGGCTCCTGGATAATACGAAAAAGTAGACTTGATTTGTGCTAAGTAAGTATATGGATTATTAATGTTCCCTACTCTTTTCTCAAAAATCCCAGTCAAGATTCCGGCCCACAAGCCGGAAGACTCAATTGCGCCTTTATATAAATCAGGGAAATTACTACAATACCCCAATACATCCGCAGCTACAGTAATTACAGTTGTCAATATACCACCAAACTTAGCAACCCTTAAAATATCCATACTTTTTCTATATTCATTCGCTGCAGAATCAATTTTTTTCTTTTCATCATTAATAATTGCCTCTATCACTTCAGGAGCATCTGCTTGAGCCAGCTCATTGCGAAGAGTTTTAATGGCATTCAAAAATTGATTGCACTCATCTTTTCGCTTTTCACGAAAACGAAGAATATCTGTGGGAGGAACATGCAAAAGATCTTGTGGAAAAATATCAGGAATCATAATCGATACTAATGCTTCGGTGCTCGGTTCAATGTATTCTTTCCCCGGTCGATAATCATCCTGAAGAGCTCCTCCGTATAAAAAGTAGGTTGATGTTGTCCACAACTCTTGATTTCTGGTCCACAAAGATAGTGAATTCTTTTTTGCAATGTGATTTGCTAAAAAGGTCATATAGAAGTTCACAGTGTGGGGGCTTGCATACAGCCAGTTTTCATCCTCGTCAATATGTTTTAGCTTGAAGAAAATATCCTGCAAGAGTTTGACATCCATTTTTGAAGAATGAATTCGGATATATTCTGTTTCATCATCCTCAATCAGCGAAAGCGCAGCTGCTTTTCTATGATTCTCATCCATAAACTTCGAAAATTCTTCACTCGCTTCTTTTGAATACGGAACAGGAGATAGTGGGATTCCAATTTCGCCGGTAGAACACAACTCTCTAATATTTCGCGGTTCATTCAATTCATATCCAGGGGGCACAATTCTATATATTTTATCCGCAAAAAGAGCTGCATTCCAGAGCCATTGATAATCTTCGTGGCGAAACTCAATTGTCGGATAATAAAGAATAGAGTTACTCATAATTCAAGTTTCCTCTCTATAATTTTAAGGAATATTTTATTGATGAATTGAATGGCTTATGCGCATCATCCGTCAATTTCTATACATGATTCAAATTGTTACTTTAGGTGCGTCCTCCCCAAAGATAACTTAATCAATAGCATCTTAAACTCTGGTGCAATCCATGAAGCAAACTCGCAAGCAATCATCGGATGAGCAAATGTTCCTCCGGCTTTACCTTGCTTAGAAACAATGCCGATTGCCTTTGTTCGGTCGATCCACAGCTTTGGTGTCAATGTAAAAGAAGCGGCTTTCTTCTTTTCTAAAAGCTCCTCATAACCGGCTTCGCTGTAATCAGGATTATTTTCCTGTTCCCACAGGTTGAGGAAGGCTAAGGTGTTTCCACTTCGCAGCCAACTCTGAATCACATATCCTGGAGCATCCTCACTATGTGCTCGAGCAATCTCGGTAAGAGAAATATAACTCTCATCTTGCTTCTTGTCCTGTGATACCGAGTCCTTTCTCCGTGCAACACTTTCCAATACCTCACTCTTACTCTTGCCATAGCCAGCGAGAGCGGAGAGCGTATATTCAGCAATATCATTTTCCTTTGCGATTCGCAGTATAATTCGATCTCGTTCCTCGCAGGTGATATTATCCGCTGCCACAAGGTATTCCAACAAATTTCCAATGCCAGCTAAATCTATCATGCTGATTTTCCTTGCCACACGCCTCACCTCTTGAGGCTATTGTAGCATAACTTGTAGAAATATGAAAGATAAATCAAATCTGAATCACGGCAGGGGAAACATAGCGTGTGCCTTTCCTTGGTGTTCCTTCCTTATCGTAATCAACATTGCAGCGGGCAGACTTCTCAAACTGTGCATCCATGAACTTCTCCATGCCAATAACAGCTATGTATTTACCATTAGAAAGAAGATGATCTACCGCAGCTCGAGTCCATTTTGCTTTTCCGGTCGGAGAAGATATTTGTTTTGCATGAAGCATATCCACGACCTTTCCCAAACTTGCTCCTGCCATATAGAAATCAAAAATCATACGCACAACATTTGCTTCACTCCTATTGATTTCAAGTGTCCCGCTACTGGTCAAAGTAAAACCATATGGTATTCTCATGTTTTGCCCCTCCTAAAAAATAAGAATTCCTATGCTGCCGCCTCACCCGAGAGGCAAAACATAGGAATATAGAATATATTGTTTTCTTTTGTGCTGTCATTCTGCACAGTCAGCAAGGTTAATTGGTCTTCTTTGGTGTCATAAATGACAAAACCCGTGTATAACTTAAGTTATACACGGGTTTTGTCTAATATGGCGCAGTGGGAGGGATTCGAACCCTCGTGCCGCTTTTGACGACAACACGATTTCCAGTCGTGCTCGTTATGACCTCTTCGATACCACTGCGTATTCTCTTTTTGCTGCGAACAGCAAAATTTATTATACCAAATTTTTGGCGCTTGTCAACACATATTTCCCAAAATCTGAAAGAATTTATGAGCAGGATGTTCCGGGAAACACCCTGCCCATAAATTTCCTTTAATCCAGCTTCTTCGCCACGGTCACCATCACCGTGTCCAGAGCGTTACCCATCCGCTGCATGGCCTGGCCCACAGCGGTTTTCCGGCACTTGGGACGGGGACAGACGATCATCTCTGCGGTGACACCCACCATAATCCCGGCGGCCATGCCCCAGAGAAACGGACTCTTACACATTTGCAATTCACTCCTTTGTCCACGCGGATAGTATCTCCCATTTGCCCGGAAAAAACCGTCAGGGCGGTTGCCAAATTTCGCCGCGTGGCGTATAATATCCATAAAAAAATCGGACAGATAAGAAAAGGAGCTTTTTATGTCTGCTGAACGTCTGCAGGCGGCCATCCGCCGCACAAAGACGCCGGTGGCCCTGGTGTTGGATCCCCGGGAGGACCGGCTGGAGAAAAAATATTTGAAGAATTTTACCGATCTGTACGGGGATTGCCCCATGGCCCATGCCGAGGCCCTGCGCTACCATGGCAGCCAATCCATCTCTCAGGCGGCGGGGAAGCTGCCGGCGGTGATGCTGCGGGCGGAGCCGTATCTCCGACAGGGCTTCATGGGGATGGATGTTCTCTCAAACCTGGTGAACATGGCCAAAAATCAGGGGCTGTACACCATTGTGGACGCCCGGTGCGCCGGAACGGAGCCGTGGCTCCGGGGCGGTGTAAATGCCGACGCCGTGACCATCCTGCCCTATGGCGGGGCGGAGAGCTGCCGGGTAGCGGAGGACAAGCTGGTTATCGCCGTGCTTCGTACCAGGGAGGCCGGGGTGGCCTCCGTGCAGAATCTTATGGCCGGGGACCGGCAGGTGTTTCAGGCGGCCGGGGAGCAGATGGCCCGCTTCGGCGCTGCCTGCATGGTAGAAACGGGCTTTAGCCTGGACATCAAGGACCTGCGCAGGCGGATGAAGGACGCCTTTCTGATCCTGGCCTGCTGCGATGGAGACAACGCCTATCCCGCCTTTGACGAATATGGCCGCGGCGCCCTGGTGGCGGACGGAGAGCTGCAGTATGCAGAGGATCTGCCCGCGGCCATAGACGCGGCGGTGGCCGACATGAAGAAAATCATTCAAGTACTGTAAGGAGAACGCCATGACCCGCATTTATTTAGTCAGACACGCCGAGGCAGAGGGGAATCTCTACCGCATTGCCCACGGCCATTATAACGGACTCATTACCGCCCGGGGGTATAAGCAGATCGCAGCCCTGCAGCAGCGGTTTGAGCACATACACATCGACGCCGTATACAGCAGCGACCTGTTCCGCACCCGCACCACGGCCAGGGCCGTATATCTGCCCAAGGGCCTGCCCCTGCACACCGACCCGAACCTGCGGGAGGTGAATATGGGCGTGTGGGAAGGCCACACCTGGCAGCAGCTGCGCATGGAGGACGAGGAACGCATTGTGGACTTTAACCGCCATCTGGACCGCTGGCAGGTGCCCGGCGGCGAGACGGCTCAGCAGGTGCTGGATCGGTTTATCCCGGCGCTGATGAAGATCGCCCGGGAAAACGACGGCAAAACCGTGGCGGTATTCAGCCATGGGGCGGCGCTGCGGATGGTGCTGGGTACTTTGGAGGGCAGGCCCCTCAGCGAGCTGGGCAGCACGCCCCATGGGGACAACACGGCTATCTCTTTGGTGGAGTATGACGAGGATGGCTTTACCGTGCTGTACCGGGATGACAACCACCATTTGATCGATGCGAACCTGTCCACCTTTGCCAAGCAGAGGTGGTGGAAGGATGAGCGGATGCTGGAGAGCGATATGTATTATCTGCCCATGACCGATGCCCAGCGGAAGGAGCTGGGCATCGGCCCGGAGGGAGAGGCCATTGCCGTGCTGCATGGGGGTGAGCTGGCCGGCGGCGTACAGCTGCTGCCCCAGAAGGAGCCCGGGGTAGGCTGGATTGGCTGGTACGGGCTGCTCCCCACCTGGCGGGGCCTGAACCGGGGCATCGGCCCCCTGGGACAGGCGGTGCAGTATTACCGGGAAAAGGGCGCACAGCATATCCGCCTGCACTGCCAGGACGCAGAGACGGAGAGCTTCTTCCGCCATTACGGATTTGAGAAAACTCCCCAGGGCGACATGGATCTCTACATAGGATACGGAGAAAAGGCATGAGAGGAACGGAATTCCTTCCGGTGAGCCGGGAGGAGATGCGGGCCCGGGACTGGTACTACTATGATTTCCTGGTGGTGATGGCTGATGCCTACATCGACCACCCCAGCTTCGGCAGCACGCTTATCGCCCGGCTTTTGGAGGCAGAGGGCTATCGGGTGGCAGTGCTTGCCCAGCCGGATTGGCACGACTACACGGCCTTTGCCGAAATGGGAAAGCCCCGGTTTGGCGTGTTCATCGGAGGGGGAAACCTGGACAGTATGGTGGCCCACTACACCGTGGCGAAGCGGCGGCGGGACAAGGATCTCTACTCCCCGGGGGGGAAGATGGGGTATCGCCCCGACCGGGCTACCATTGTGTATGCCAACCGGGCCCGGGAGGCCTTCGGAAGCGGCACACCCATTATCATCGGCGGGCTGGAGGCGTCGCTGCGGCGCTTTGCCCACTACGACTATTGGGACGATAAGGTGCGCCGGCCCATTCTCTTTGATGCACCGGCGGACCTGCTGGTGTACGGCATGGGGGAGACGGCCACGAGAGAAATCGCCCGGCGGCTTTCCCGAAAGACGCCGGTGAAGGATATTACCGACGTCCGGGGCACGGCATTTTTGAGCCAAAGTCCGGAAAAGTGCATTTATCGGCCGGTGACGGCGCCCTCCTACGAGAGCGTCCGGGAGGATAAAAAACAGTATGCCATAGCCACTAAGCTGCAATACGACGAAAACGACCCCATCCGGGGCTGCGGCGTGGTGCAGCCCTGTGAGGGCCGGTTTCTCATTGTGAACCCGCCCCAGCGCCCCCTGCCCCGGGAGGAGCTGGACAGGCTCTACGACCTGCCCTTTGTGCGGGAGGTGCATCCCATGTACAAAGAGCCCGTGCCGGCTATTGAGGAGGTGCGCTTTTCCATTGCCCACAACCGGGGGTGCTTCGGCGGGTGCAATTTCTGCGCGCTGACCTTTCACCAGGGGCGGATGGTCACTTCCCGGAGCATTGAATCCGTTCTGCGGGAGGCGGAAATACTCATCAAGGACCCGCAGTTTAAGGGGTACATCCACGATGTGGGCGGGCCTACGGCCAACTTCCGCCACACCTCCTGCCCGGGGCAGAAAAAGCACGGCTGCTGCAAAAATCGCAGCTGCCTGGCCCCGGAGCCGTGCAAAAATCTGGATGCAGACCACACGGAATACACGGAGCTTTTGCGGCGCCTGCGCAGGCTGCCGGGGGTAAAAAAGGTGTTCGTCCGCAGCGGCATCCGCTACGACTACATGCTGCTGGACAAGAAGGGAGACTTTTTCCGGGAGCTGGTGGACTACCACATCAGCGGCCAGCTGAAGGTGGCTCCGGAGCACTGCGTGTCCTCGGTGCTGGACTACATGGGAAAGCCCCATTTCGATGTATTCGAGAAGTTCTGGCGCAGGTATCAGAGGCTTAATGAGACGGATCACAAGGAGCAGTACCTGGTGCCGTACCTCATGTCGTCTCACCCGGGCTGCACCCTCCGGGACAGCGTGCGCCTGGCGGAGTTCCTGCATAAAACCGGGCATCTGCCGGAGCAGGTGCAGGACTTTTACCCCACGCCGGGGACCATCTCCACCTGCATGTACTACACAGGCATCGACCCCCGGGACATGACGGAGGTGTATGTGGCCCGGAGTCCTCACGAGAAGGCCCTGCAGCGGGCGCTGCTGCAGTGGGGACGCAAGGATCTGCGGCCCCTGGTCATAGAGGCCCTGGAGAAGGCGGAGCGGACGGATTTGATCGGGTATGAGGAAAAGTGCCTGATTCGCCCCCAGAAGGGGGAGAAATACTTTGGCAAGAAGCCGGAGGAGCCGACAAGGCCTGACCGGCGGGAAAAGCCCCGGGGCGGCAACTTCCGCCACAAGCGGCCGGAGAATCCGGGCCAAAAGGGGAAAATGCCCCAGCGGAAGAAGGAGGCCTTCGCCAAGCGAAGAAAAGGGAAATGAGCAAAGCCCGGCGATTTTCAAGAGCGGCGGCCGGGTGGGGATAATTACTGCCCCATAATTAAGTAAAAATTTTGATGAAGCAATCCTCGGCATGACCGCTGTTCGGTCATGCCGAGGATTGCTTCTTTTTTGCTGTGTATTTGGGCCCATGCGGCTGCGTCGTGGGCAGCCGCTATATCACATAGTCATACCCGCCGGGGTCACTGTGGGTCAGATCCGCCAGGGTGATATTCTCAAAGTATTCCGTAATAAGCTTATCCAGGCCCCGCCACATGGGAAGCGTGCGGCATTCGGCGGAGTGAGGGCAAGCATCCGCATCGGGATCCAAGCAGGAAACAGGAGCGATAGAATCCTCCGTAACGCACAGGATGCTCTCCACCGTGTACTGCTCGGGCGCCTTTGCCAGCTGATAGCCGCCGCCCTTTCCCCGCACGCCGGTCAGCAGCTTTGCTTTTACCAGGAGCTTTATAATGTTCTCCAGATATTTTTCAGATATTTCCTGCCGCTGGGCAATGACCTTCAGCGGGATAAAACCGTCTGCCTGATGCTCGGCCAGGTCGATCATGACCCGAAGCGCGTACCGGCCTTTGGTTGAAATCAGCATTTCTGCGCCCTCCTTTTAAGAACAAGCCTATTATACAGCGGGAAAGTGGGTAAATCAATAAAAAATTGAAAAGCCTATTGACAAATGGGGGAGGCGGCATTATAATCCATATAAACCCACAGGAAAGGTTGGTTATTAAATGAGCTTTATATGGAGATACCGATGTTGCCGCTGTCAGTGAGCAGGCATACAGATAACCGGGAGCAGAATACTAAATAAAACAATAACTACTTAGGAGGAAAATACGATGAGTAAGGTATATACATCCGCCGATCAGCTGGTCGGCAAGACTCCGCTGCTGGAGCTGGTTCACATTGAGAAGGCCGAGGGGCTGGAGGCCAAGGTCCTGGGCAAGCTGGAGTATTTCAACCCCGCCGGCAGCGTGAAGGACCGTATCGCCAAGGCTATGATCGACGATGCGGAGCAAAAGGGGCTGCTGAAGGACGGCTCCGTCATTATTGAGCCCACCTCCGGCAATACAGGCATCGGCCTGGCTTCTGTGGCGGCCGCCCGTGGCTATCGCATCATCATTGTCATGCCCGAGACCATGAGCGTGGAGCGCCGCCAGCTGATGAAGGCCTACGGTGCGGAGCTGGTGCTCACCGAGGGTGCCAAGGGCATGAAGGGTGCTATTGCCAAGGCAGATGAGCTGGCCAAGGAAATTCCGGGCAGCTTTATTCCCGGGCAGTTTGTGAATCCCGCCAATCCCGCTGTCCACAAGGCCACCACAGGCCCCGAAATTTGGGAGGATACCGACGGCAAGGTGGACATCTTTGTGGCAGGTGTGGGCACCGGCGGTACGGTTACCGGTGTTGGCGAATACCTCAAGAGCCAAAATCCCAATGTAAAGGTGGTGGCCGTGGAGCCTGCGTCCTCTCCGGTGCTGAGTAAGGGTGTGGCCGGCAGCCATAAGATCCAGGGCATCGGCGCAGGGTTTGTTCCTGATGTGCTGGACACCAAGGTCTATGATGAGATCATTCCTGTGGAAAACGAGGATGCCTTTGCCACCGGCAAGCTGATTGGCAAGAAGGAGGGCGTTCTGGTAGGCATTTCCTCCGGCGCAGCCGTATGGGCCGCCATCCAGCTGGCAAAGCGGCCGGAGAACAAGGGCAAGACCATTGTGGCCCTGCTGCCGGATACCGGCGACCGTTATCTATCCACCCCGCTGTTCGCAGATTGAGGAAAATTCAAAGGGGGGCTGAGCAGCCCCTCCGGCATGAGCCGGAGGGGCTGCTTTTTGCTTAGGAAACAGGGATCAGGAATGGGGATAAACGGATTTCCCGGCTTGCTTGTTTTCTGAAAATGCCGCCGCTTGGGAAGCAAAAAAGCACCTGCTTTCAGTATCGAAAACAGGTGCTTGGAGAGTTGCTCGGCTTTGGAAGCGGAGCGTTACCATTTTCCCTTTTTAATCCTTCCGCCAATCAGGATAACGGGAAACAACGAAAAAAACATCGTCCCAAATCAGGCTCTTTTGACGGTATTATAGCAGAAATTTATGAAATTTTCTACCGCTGGCTATCTGCCCCGCCTTTTTCGCAGCTTTTTGCAAGTCGCTCTTGAAAGGATCATGATTCTATAGTATACTAATCGTAAACGAACGGTCGGTTTGTCTTGGAGGCGTGATCTATATGAAAACAACAGAGCAACCGCACAACCAGAGAAAATGGAGGTCTTAAAGCAAGGGGGCGCCCTGTTTGCGGATAAGTACAAGGAAAACCAAGCATAAGTCGGTCGGCCGCCGCCTGTTCACGGCGTGGGCGTCGGTGCAAAACTCCGCCGTAATAATTCCGAACGGAGGGAAGAAGATGAAAACAGAAAGGAAACTACTCACAGGTACACTTTTGGCACTTTGCGGAGCTCTTTTGGCGCTTTGCATCGTGTTTGCTGCAGGATGGAGCAAGGCGGCAAAAACCGACGCCGCGCTACCGGAGGTGCGGAATAACGGCACGGCGATCCAGTGGAAATACAGCGATGAAACCGATTGGCGCGACCTGGTGGCGCTTACCGAGCTGCGGGGCGCTGCCGGAGAAAACGGCAAGGATGGAGTCAACGGCGAGAATGGCACCGACGGTAAGAACGGAATAAACGGCACAAACGGAAAAGACGGCATTAACGGCGTTGACGGTAAAGACGGAGCCGATGGAAAAAACGGCAAGGACGGAATTGACGGTGCCAACGGCAAAGATGGTATCAACGGCACTGACGGCATGAACGCCAAAAGCATAGAGGTGCGGCGAGCCGAAACCCACATACAGTGGCGATATGAGGGCGACGAGTGGCAGAACCTTGTGGCGATCGCCGATATCACAGGCCCTGCCGGGCAGAAAGGCGCAGACGGAGCAAACGGGAAAACACCGGAGTTCCGCATAAATGAAAACACCCTGCAGTGGCGCTATGCCGGCGATGAAATATGGCTGAACCTCTACGACCTTACCGCATTAAAAGGTGCGGATGGCAGAGACGGCGTTGACGGTAAAGACGGCATAAACGGGCAAGACGGCAGGGACGGTGCGGACGGCAAGGACGGAGCCGACGGTATAAACGGAAAAGACGGAGCCGATGGTAAGGACGGTGCGGACGGAAACACCCCGTTTATCGGCGAGAACGGCAACTGGTGGATCGGGGAAACCGACACCGGCGTAAAAGCCGCAGGCATTGACGGTGCTGACGGTGTTGACGGCGAAAAGGGTGATAAGGGCGACAAAGGTGACCCCGGCGAAAAGGGAGACAAGGGAGATAAGGGTGACAAAGGCGACAAGGGCGACCCCGGTCAGAACGGCGGAAGCTCCGGGTATTTTCATGCAAAAGCGTCAGTAGGAACGGCTCTTCTTAAAAACCATTCCGCAAGAATTGGATTTACTGAAAAAATAAACAGAGGCGGTCTGATTTCAGCTTCCCCAAATGAAATTACGCTGAAAAAGGGGCATACATACAATATCATCATAAGCGGCTCTCTCGGAGTCAGCTCAAACGCTCCTGGGAAAACCGGTTATTATGGCATCCAAATGACAGACAGCAGTGAGGATGCAGATTTTTGCAGGAATATCACACGCATAAAAAGAGATGGAACAAAACTTCCGTATAGTAACGACTATCATTCCTTTAACTTCAACAGAATGTATGACGCATCAGCCCGAGATATAACATTGAAATTTTTATTTGAGCAATCGGAATACAATACACTTCTTGTGGAGTTCAGCGGCACCATTACAATAACCGCTCTTGACTGAGCCGACCTACACGAAAACGGAGGAAACGAAAGATGAGGAAACGAATAATCAGTATCCTGCTCACCCTTTGTATGGTGCTATGCCTTGTGCCGATAACGGTTTTTGCCGCAGGCGGTGCAAAAGCCATTCTGCCCGGTACGAGCGCCCAAAGCATATTAAAGATCGACAAAAGCAGGCTGTCCTTTGCGGGGCATGAATGGTGGGTGATCGGCCAAAAGACCGACAAAAGCAATAATGCGCCCATCATTACCCTGCTTGCGGTAAACAATGATTTCGGAGATGTCCCGTTCCGCACGGGGAGCGCCGTGCCGTTTGAAAATGCAAGACGCTACAGCGAGGACAACGGTTATTATGCCAACAACCCGTCCGATATGTCGCAATGGAGAAAGCCCAATGAGTATGCGGGAAGCACCTTGCAGCAGAAAATGGTTTCCCTGGCCGAGGCGATCCCCGAAAAGGAGCAGGCGGTCATCCGCCCCAAGGACATCACCGAGGGAATCACCGGGCAGGAGGTCAAAGCGCAGAAGCTCTGGGCCTTCTCGCAAGAGGATAGTATTTATTTGTACAGAAATTCGTGCAAGTACGCTGCAAAGTGGTGGACGCGTTCTTCCAATGAGGTTTACGGCTACGGATCGTGGACGATTCATCCCGATGGCAGAAGCGGCAGCGCCCTCAACGTGGACTACGATGCTGCCGTGCGGCCTGCCATGGAGCTGGATCTGTCCTCCGTTCTCTTTATATCTGCTGCCGAGCACGGAAAAGTTGCAGATTTAACGACCCCGATCGCCGAATACGCCGGAGATGAATGGAAGCTGACCTTGCATGACAGCGACCGCGACGATTTTACGGCAAAGACGGTGCTGGTCAACGGTAGTGTGCTGGAGGTCGAATACAAGAACGCAAAAGTGGGCGATAATGAATATATATCTGCCGTTATTAAGGATGCGGACGGGAGCATTTCCCGCTATACACGCGTTGTGCAGCTGGACGGCACGACAAACGGTACACGCGGCAGGGCAGCGATTGACCTGACCGACATAGACATGACCGGCAAGACGCTCTGCGTGTTCAATGAGCAGTTTAACGGCGATCATAAGACCGACTATGCCGGCGCACTTCGGGAAGTGAAGCTGACGGACGAGATCGACGAACAGTTTACCCTCACCCCCGGCGGCAGATACTATTTTGACCTATCGGCGATGAATATTCCCGGAACGGTAAACAGCAATCTGCCGGACAAAACGCTGCATTATGTGCCGTTTACATATGTGGGTACGGTGGATGCCTATTCGATGGAAAATGAAACCGATACCGCCAAGCAGCCCTACGAGCACAGCCTTTTTATTGCGGACTATAACGTGAAATGTTCTTTGCAGCGGGAGACGTTGGCAGAAATGAACCTGATTTATGGCCAGACCTATACAGCGAGTAACGTGAACTATACGCTCCGCGCCCCATCTGTTGGAGACCATCACCGTAATGAAGGAGAAGGCTCTGGTCTTGCACCAATTGACAATGAATGGGATACGATCTATCAGAAGTCAGCCGATTATATCAAAAACTGGTATAAAATGCGCTCTTTCGGCCAGGATATAGGTACTGGGAATGTCGAGGGAATGTATCTATCTCGTGGTGGACACTTCGCTGCACAGGCTACATTTTGGGCAAGGCCAACCCTTCCGGTGCGGGACATTGGTTTCCGTCCCGTCCTTGAGCTGCCGACAGATCTTGCCGCTGACAGCCTAAAGGCGGTTGAGCTGCGGACGGGTGAATTTATGCCCGGCGAGCAGCAGAACTGGATCAACATTATCGTGAAAAACGGCGAGAGCTTCACTGCGCCCTCTGCCGAGGGACTGCCCCGCCCGGACGGCATTTCGGCAGATGCACAGCTGTGGTGGGTAGACGAAAATTCAAACTTCTACAAGCCCGGCGATACCGTTCCCGCAGATGTTTCGGCACTTACCGCTTTATGGGGCGGCTTCGGTCTGTTTTTGGATCGCGGCGACGGCGAGGTCGAGGTCACACCGGACAATTATACCGATATTTTCGGCGACGGAACTGCGTCCTTTGTTCTGCCTAAGGGCAAGAACTTTAGTACACTTAGGGATTCAGTGGATCTGACAGGCAAGGATATTTTGGAATTTTATTCGACCGGCAGGCTTGAAAGATACGGTTGTGTTTTCCCGAATCTGAAGCTCAAGAATGCCGACCTGACCTCTGTGCGCTTGAGCGAAAAGTATATCGGAAAGAGCAACCCGCTCTTTATCACGGCGGACGGAAAGAATACCGTCGAAAGCCTGAACGGAATTAGCAAGAGCAGGAACACCCTTTCCATTCTCGGCAACGGCTCGCTGACGCTGAACGGCGCACTGACGCTCAGCGAATACACCCAGTATGGCGGCGGCAGCGTCACCATGACGGACGGGCTCACGGCGTACTATCTTAACGTAGACAGCGGCTCGCTTACCGTAACGGGCGATCCGCAGGCCATTACGCTGCGGGATCAAGATATCGGCTATCTGGCAATGGGAGACGGTGCGCGGCTGTTCACGGGCTCTTCGGCACAGGATGCCACAGAGGCTGTTATTCCGCAGCTTTCCGCTGAAATGCAGGAACTGTATCAGCGCTATCTGGCGGGTGACAACACGCTGACAAATGAAGAGTTTGCCGCGCTGAACAACGCACTCAGAGAGCAGTTTAACGCTATCTCCCAGCAGCTTCCGGGCAAGGCCTATGTGCGTATCACAAACGCTTGGGATGTGACTTATAAGCCCGGAGAAAACGGCACAGGCAATGCGGTAACGGATATTAAATTCTATAACGATGCCCTCACGCTGCGAGGCGCTTTGTTCACCCGCACAGGCTATACCCAGACCGGCTGGGCGACCGTGGACGGCGGCGAAAAGGTGTATGGCCTTGACGCTGTTTATACCAAAAACGAGGCGCTGATGCTCTATCCCGTGTGGAACACGAATCAATACACAATAACCTTTGATACCAACGGCGGCAGCGAAATCGCACCCATTACGCAGGATTACGGTACAGAAATTACCGCCCCTGCCGACCCGACAAGAAAAGGTTATACCTTTAAGGGATGGGATAAGGAAATCCCCGAAACCATGCCGGCGGAGAATATAACGGTTAAAGCACAATGGGAAATCAATCGGTACACAATCACTTTTGATACCGCAGGCGGCAGCGAAATCGCACCCATTACGCAGGACTACGGCACGGCGATTGTCTCCCCTGCCGACCCGACAAGAGAGGGCTACACCTTTATCGGCTGGGACAGGGAAATTCCCACGACCATGCCCGCCGAGAATATGACGCTTAAAGCACGGTGGAAAGACACCGAAAAGCCCACAGGCGAAATTATCATAGGTGCCAATAAATGGCAGGAATTCTTAAACACGCTCACCTTCGGCCTGTTCTTTAAGGACACTCAAGAGATAACGATAAACGCCTCCGACAACAGCGGAACCGTGTTTATCTCCTATTTGGTGACCGATCGGGATCTCTCCGAGGCGGACCTGAAATCTCTTGTGTACCGTGCGTACGAGGAGCCGTTCCGCATAGACCCCAACGGAGAATACATCGTTTATGTAATGCTTGTTGACGAGAGCCTGAACATAACATACCTTCGTTCCGACCGCGTAACGCTTGATAATGTTCTGCCTGTAATTAGCGGTATTGAGGACGGCAAAACCTACTGCGAGGCGCAGACAGTCACCGTTGACGAAAAGTATGTGGACACCATCACCGTAAACGGCACAGAGGTCACGCTTGACAAAAACGGCAGCTTTGCCCTCTCTCCGGCAGATGGCGGTCAGAAGATTATTGTTACAGATAAGGCCGGCAACACCGCCGAGATGACCGTGACGGTCAACGACGGGCATACCTACGGTGAATGGGTATCGAACGGCGACGGCACGCACACCCGCAAATGCGCGGTGGACGGCTGCACTGGCTCTGAAACCAAAGACTGCTCCGGCGGCAAGGCGACTTGCAAGGACAAGGCGGTTTGCGAGGTTTGCGGCAAAGCCTACGGAGAGCCTGACCCGAAGAATCACACCGCCCTCAAGCATATCTCCGCCAAGGCGGCCACCGAGGACAGCGAGGGCAACATCGAGTATTGGTACTGCAGCGGCTGCAATCAGTATTACAGTGACAAATACGGCACCAAGGAGATCAAAAAGGCCGACACCGTAATGGCGAAGCTGCCGAAGTCTCCCCCGACCGGCGACAACAGCAGCCTCATGCTGTGGATTGCACCGCTCTTTATCAGCGGCGGAGCAGTTATCGGCACAGCTGTTGTCAGCAAAAAGAAAAAGCACTCTGCCGAATAACGGAGTGTAGAATAATGTGAAGCGGCAGGCTTAGTTTCATAAGAAGCCTGCCGCTTTTTTTGTCATAGTTCCGATGACGGCTTTCAGGAGGCCCCGTCAGGATTTATGCGCAAAATTATTTGCAGGCTCCGACAGACCTGAGGTCAGCCGGCAATGAAGGCGTTGCCCGGAGCCGCCTCCAGGTGCTTTCCGGGAAAGCATTACCGTTACAGGCGTCGACGATCCCAGCTTCAGTGCAGACTATTTGACGGGTGATGCTGCGGTGATCGATCAGAAGTTTTCGGAGCTTACTGCGGACGATACCGGTTTTACGATTTTGCTTTCCCATAGACCGGAGCGGTTTGATTCCTATGTCGATCATGACATGGAATTGGCCCTCAGTGGGCATGCGCATGGTGGCCAATTCCGGCGTTTTTTTGACCGCATCTTGGAGGACTGCATCCCCATCATGTTTGGCGGCGACAGCTTCCGCAAAAGCACCGCTGCCGACAATTAAAAAAAGAGGGCTCGACTTCTCGGCTGATGAACCCGAGAAAGGAGCTTTTACATGGAGAATTGCATCGGCATCAACAAGATCGGCAGCATGCTGAGAGCGTCCAGCTGCCCCTTCGTGTTGTCCGTCGGGACGAAAAAGCCGGACAAGCGCCGGGAGCTTGAAGAGTACATCAGCCGCACAATGGCAATTTGAAGGCAAGTTCACTATTGAGAAAAGAAAGCCCTTGTGCTACAATTATAAAATGCATAGGGGCCTTTTCTCATAGTGAGAAAGGAGTTTCCGAATGGGTAAGAGTTTACGAGGCAAAGAATAATGATTCCATGTCAAAAGCCGTATTACAATTTGAAAAAGTGCAGCAAAATCAAAAGGGTACAGTAATGGTACAGTAAGCGCCGTTCAAGTGCCGAAAACCCTTGAAAAATAAGGAGATAGAGAAAACTATGAAATTAGGTATCGTAATATATTGACCGATTTTCATAATTCCATGTATCTTTATAAAAGTCCGTAAACCCGCATGGTTGCTGCATTTCTTGAAATCGCAACTTCATAAAGAAGCACATAAAACCATATAGTTTCATGCCATTTGGGTGTAAAAATGGGTGTAAAACAATAGGTACAAATCAGAGTCCAACGCACAAATTCAGTTTATATACGCGTTAAGGCTAAGACTATTTATTATTTTAAATTGAATATGGAACCGCTAAGGCGGCGTTTCTCACTTCCTACCCGGAAGAACAGGAACGCCGCTTTTTTTATGCCCTCATGTTACGCAGTAGGGGCAGAAAGAGCCTTGATATATAAGGCTTCCAGAGCGCGGAACCGGGGAAGCAAGGGAAAGATACCTTTCCCCTCAAAATCCGCGTTCTACTGCGTAACAAATCCACAGCAAAGGAGCTGATAAGCTATGGCAGTTTTCAGAGTGGAACGGAACACAGGATATACCGTAATGAGTAACCACCATTTACGCAACAAGGAGCTGACCTTGAAAGCAAAGGGCTTGTTGTCGCAAATGCTGTCTTTGCCGGAGGATTGGGACTATACCCTTGCAGGGCTGTCCCATATCAACCGGGAAAGTATCGACGCTATCCGTACCGCCGTCTGGGAGCTTGAAAAAGCCGGATATATCACAAGGCGGCAGGGACGCGACGAGAAAGGCAAAATGACCGCCATTGAGTACACCATTTACGAGCAGCCACAGCCCCCGGAGTTGGAAAAGCCGATATTGGAAAATCCAACAGCGGGTAATCCGGTATTGGAAAATCCGACAACGGGAAATCCGACGTCGGAAAATCCAATGCAAATAATTAAAGAAGAACAAAAGACTAATCTATCAAAAAAAGAAAAACCAAATACAGATATACAAAGTACCCATTCCATTCCTATCCATTCCCCTAACCCCTCTCCTTTTGAGGGTGCGGCACAGCCGCCGGAACGGAAACGAAAGGAACCGAACGACGCATACCGGGTATATGAGGAAATCATCAAGGACAATATCTGCTATGACATTCTCAAACAGGATATGCCCTACGACCATGACCGGATAGATGAAATCATTGACCTTATCCTTGAAACGGTCTGCACAAAGCGCAGGACAATCCGTATCGCAGGGGACGACTACCCGGCAGAGCTTGTGAAGTCAAAGTTTATGAAACTGGACAGCGAACATATCCGGTTCGTCCTTGACTGTATGCGGGAGAACACCACGAAGATACGCAACATCAAGCAGTACCTACGGGCGGCACTGTTCAACGCGCCGTCCACTATCGGCAATTACTACACTTCCCTTGTCGCCCATGACATGGCAAGCGGCGCACTGGCTCCGCGAAAGCCACAGTTTGGCGACCCGGATTATTATTCATGCAACGAGGGCGAAAGCCTGTAAAACAACACAAGGAGGATTTTTTTATGGCACAGAGAACCGGAGCATTGGTATTTGACGAGCTGACCGACCGTTACGACATTCGTTTTGACCTTTCCGACTACTACGGGGGCTTGCATTGCGGCGACTGTCTGGAAGTATTCGTAAGGGGGAAATGGAAGCCGACCCGTATGGAGTACGGGCAGAACTGGTATCTGGTAGGGGTACGCGCCGAGGACTTGAACGGGCTTAGGGTACGGATTTAAAAAACGGCAGGCACAGGGCAACCGGGAAACGGCTGCCCTTTCTTTCTGCCCGGAAACGAAAGGAGGACGATAATTGCAGGAGGAAGTCAACGAAAAAGTGATTGCCCTGTCAATCAAGACCGGGAAACTGTCTGCGGAAGTGCTGCAAAAATCCATGAAATTCTTTCTCTCACAGATAAAGAAACAGGCAAACAAGCGGCAAATGCCCCACGGCAAACAGACCCTAAAGCAGCTTATGAAGCAGAACGCAGGCGTTTCCAATATCGAAATCACGAAGGACAATATCAAAGCCTTTGAAAGTACCGCGAAGAAATATGGGATTGACTTTGCGCTGAAAAAGGACGTGACGGAAAGCCCGCCCCGGTACCTTGTTTTCTTTAAGGCGCGGGACGCTGACGCGCTGACCGCAGCCTTTAAGGAGTTTTCCGCAAAGAAGCTCTCACGGGAGCAGAAGCCCTCTATCCGAAAGGCGTTAGCCGCGTTCCGGGATAAGGCGAAGCAGCTTAATATGAACCGGGAGAAAGTCAAGAAAAAGGAAAGGGGGATTGACCGTTGAACAACATAGACTTGAAAAAGCTGATTATCCCGAATATCCCCTATCTGCTCTTTGTCTGGCTCTTTGATAAGGCGGCGCAGGCGTTTAGGCTGTCGCCGGGGGCTGACCTGTCGGAAAAGCTGCTTGCCCTTGGGACGGGATTTTCCGCAGCCTTTTCTAACGCCGCGCCGAGCTTACACCCTATGGACTTGCTTATCGGCATAGCGGGTGCGGTGCTTATCCGGCTGATTGTCTATTTCAAAGGCAAGAACGCGAAGAAATACCGGAAAGGCATGGAATACGGCTCTGCCCGTTGGGGGACAGCCGAGGATATAAAGCCGTATGTAGACCCGGTATTTGAAAACAACGTCATTCTGACCCAGACCGAACGGCTGATGATGAGTAGTCGCCCGAAGCAGCCAAAGTACGCAAGGAATAAAAATATCCTTGTAATCGGCGGTTCCGGCTCCGGCAAGACAAGGTTTTTTGTGAAGCCGAACCTCATGCAAATGCACAGCTCCTATGTTGTCACAGACCCGAAAGGGACTGTCCTTGTGGAGTGCGGAAAGCTCCTGCAACGGGGCGGCTACAAGATAAAAGTGCTGAATACCATAAACTTCAAGAAAAGTATGCACTATAACCCGTTCGCCTATCTCCGCAGCGAGAAGGACATTCTGAAACTGGTAAATACCATAATCGCCAACACCAAAGGCGACGGGGAAAAATCCGGGGAGGATTTCTGGGTAAAGTCCGAACGGCTCTTTTACTGCGCCCTTATCGGCTATATCTGGTATGAAGCCCCGGAGGACGAGAAGAACTTCACGACGCTGCTTGAAATGATAAATGCGTCGGAAGCACGCGAGGACGACCCGGAGTTTCAAAGCCCGGTTGACCTCATGTTTGAACGTCTGGAAGAAAAAGACCCGGAACACTTTGCCGTAAGGCAGTATAAGAAATTCCTGCTTTCCGCGGGCAAGACACGTTCCTCAATCCTTATTTCCTGCGGGGCGCGGCTTGCCCCGTTTGACATACGGGAGCTGCGGGAACTTCTGGAAACCGACGAAATGGAGCTTGACACACTAGGCGACCGGAAAACGGCACTGTTCGTTATCATCAGCGACACAGACGACACCTTTAACTTTGTCGTGTCTATCCTTTACACGCAGCTTTTCAACCTGTTGTGCGACAAAGCCGACGACGTGTACGGCGGGCGGCTGCCCGTCCATGTGCGCTGCCTGCTTGACGAGTTTGCCAATATCGGGCAGATACCGAAGTTTGAAAAGCTGATTGCCACCATACGGAGCCGGGAAATCTCCGCTTCTATCATCTTGCAGTCCCAGTCACAGCTAAAGGCAATCTATAAGGACAACGCCGATACCATTGTCGGCAACTGCGACACCACCCTTTTCCTTGGGGGCAAGGAGAAAACCACACTGAAAGAAATGTCGGAGCTTTTGGGCAAAGAAACCATTGACAGCTTCAACACTTCCGAAACCAGAGGGCGGGAGCTGTCCCACGGGCTGAACTACCAGAAGTTAGGCAAGGAGCTTATGACACAGGACGAAATCGCCGTCATGGACGGCGGGAAATGTATCTTGCAGCTACGGGGTGTGCGTCCGTTCTTTTCGGACAAATTCGATATAACGAAACACCCGAAATATAAGTACCTTTCCGACTATGACAAGAAGAACGCTTTTGATGTGGAACGGTACATGAAACGCCGCCCCGCAATCGTGAAGCCGGAGGAACCCTTTGACTGTTACGAAATCAGCGAAGCGGATTTGCAGGAGGGCGCAGGGAATGAATGAGCGCACCGGGGCAAAACCAGCAGGACACAAAAAGAAAGTCATTTCCCTTACCGACGAACGGAAGCGGCGGGAAATGCAGGAGCTTGTCAAACTGTTTGAACAATTTTATGCGAGGAAGGTCAAACCATGAACAGACGTATCAGAAAGAAAGTAGCAAAGCGCAGGCTTGAAAAAGCTATTCGCGGGCTGATTGATTATGCGCTTGAACAGGCGCAGAAAGAGGAAGAAATCAAACGGCGTTTACTGGAAAGCTATGACCGCTATTACAGAGAACGGACACAGAGAAAGGAGGAATTACAGCAACCGACTACATAAACATTGGCTACATGATACGCGCACCCACTGGAAAATCCATGTTCCCCACGCTTACAACTGAATACCGCTGCGCCGCAGAATTTTAAGCGGCGCGGGGACTTATGACCGCGGCAGTTACCAAAACTGACCGCCGTTTTTTATGCCCTTTTTCGGGTAGCCGCAAAACGCGGCAGGAAAGGAGAACTTTATGGAATTTTTCAACAGCGCAGTAGACGTATTGCAGACCCTTGTTATCGCACTGGGAGCCGGACTTGGTATCTGGGGCGTGATTAACCTCTTGGAGGGTTACGGAAACGACAATCCAGGTGCAAAAAGCCAGGGCATGAAACAGCTTATGGCTAATTAGATGTAATCAAGATAAAGAAAGGAAAAACACAATCCAG
>ERZ1106941.1075-NODE-1075-length-32149-cov-11.197919_pt1 | contig 32149 bp, 29 predicted proteins | sample MGYA00403670_ERZ1106941 | MGnify/ENA primary metagenome ERZ1106941 (study PRJEB35170, sample SAMEA104062400) | human gut metagenome | biome: human gut; feature: human-associated habitat; material: faeces | place: Denmark | collected 2012-06-04 ...
ACGGTCCGTACTCTGCATTGCTTTCAGCAGTCCGTAAAAATTACACGTTTCTCCCTTAAATTCCGTCGAAGCATTCGCCGTAATTTTGCTGTACTGCTGCATCAGATTCGCCTCTTCAATCAGATCCTCCACGATACAGTCATCGGCCAGTTTCTGCCCAACTTCCATATTCTTCACAAAAAAGTCCCCAAACTCCCCGGCAAACTCTTTGATAAACGGAGACTCAAGAATCACCTTCTCCGCCTTCTGCATCAACAACCGAATCGCCGGAACCGTCTCATTCCAGAACTGAACCTCCCCTTCATAAAACGAATCCCTGGTATCCACCGTATATCTCACCTGCGCCACTTCCGCCATCGTCGCCCAGACATCCTCGCGCTCCTTCTCTTCCATAAAAAGCCCGCGCAGCTCCTCATACGACTTTACGTTTTTCAACGCCTCCGTATATGCTCCGATCTTCTCTTTCTCCACTTCCATATCCGGTCTTACATACTCAATTTCCGAAAATTTCTTCATCTCTTGTCTTACCTCCTTCTCATTTGAGAACACCCAACTTCTTTAATTCATGATAAACCCTGGACGCCGGAAGCCCCATCACATTATAATAGTCCCCCCGGATCCCTTTCACAAACTTCGTTCCAAACGCTGTCTGAATCCCATATCCACCAGCCTTATCCGACCAGACCGGAGCCTCCCCCTCTCTCTCGAGAGCAAGATACCCCTCAATCTCCCCGTCCGTCATCGGATAAAACTCCACATCCGTACAGTCACAGAACGTCACGACCCGCTTCGCGTCCCTGTCCTTCACCGCAATCGTAACCCCAGTATACACCTGATGCACCTTCCCCTGCAACTCCCGCATCATCTTTCTCGCATGCTCAATCCCCTTCGGCTTTCCCAGAATCTCCCCCTCAAAAGCCACAACCGTATCCGCTCCAATCACCACAGAGTCACCTTCGTTACCCTCTGCCACATCCAGACACTTCAACCTCGAAAGCTCCTCCACAACCTTTTCCGGTTCCGCAGAAGTCACAATCTCTTCCGCCCCCGACGGTCGCACCTCACACGCAACCCCCAACATCTCCATTAATTCCCTTCTTCTCGGTGACCCTGAAGCCAATATAACTTTCATCATCTCTATCTCCTTTATTTTTTCAACCAATATCAGCAGGCAGTGAGCCGCCTCACCGAGGCGACTCACGTCCCCGCGTCCGTACCTTTCACGTGCGGGAGGGGAACTGAGCACGAGGGATTGCGACTTGAGGCGGACATCCAGACAAAATAAGTACGCCGGGAACGAACACAATCCACTCGTGTCCGTTCCCGGCGTACTTATTTTGTCTGGATGTCCGAATCACGGAGTGATCCCCCGTCGCAGCTCCCCTCCCGCACGTGAAAGGTACGGACGCGGGGACTACAACTTTCCGTCCTAATACAAAGCAAAACGATAAGCCGGGTTATGTCGTGTGTAATCATCTATCCAATGGAACTGTCGCCAGTCCCCTTCAGCGACCCACCTGAAAACATGACGGGCAGCCATATACGTTTTCTATTCGGTCTTGCTTCGGATGGGGTTTACATGGCTTCCTCTGTTACCAGAGAAACGGTAGTCTCTTACACTGCCTTTCCACCCTTACCAGAAGAATCAAAGATCCCTCTGGCGGTATCTCTCTGTTGCACTATCCCTGGAGTCACCTCCGCCGGACGTTATCCGGCACCCTGCCCTGCGAAGCCCGGACTTTCCTCACCTGGCCCCTTTCGGTCCTGCCAGCCGCGATTACATATCTTACTTCGTCATAAAACGGAACATCAGACAGTAAATAATCATATCACAAAACTTCTATATTGTCCATCCCCAAACTTGAGAAACACGCTCCGCGAGAGTTACACATCAAAACAGCTTCCCCCCACAAACTCCCTGAGGATCGAATTCTTCGGAATATCCTCAATCGGCACCCCGACAAAATAATCCAGGAACTTCAGCAGCCGCTTCGCCTCCTGATACTCCGGCTCCCCCTCCTCAATCTGGAACAGCAGCGGTTCCGCATACAGCTTCAGAACCGAAAGCTCATACACCAGCGCCGAATTAAACATCACATCCGCCTTCTCCTGGTTCGGAAAAATATTCCGGTCCTCGCCGCGGCGCACCGACGGCCACATCGCAATCGTCTCCTTCGCCGACGTTGCCCGCGTCCGGCTGTCGCGCACCATCCGCCGGATCAGACGTCCGTCCGTCGTCGGAATCCGGTTGTGCTCATCCACATTAATCTGCGTCAGCGCACTGATATAAATCCGGAACTTGCTCTCCGCCGGAAGCGACCACGTCAGTTTCTCATTCAGACCGTGAATACCCTCCAGCACCAGCACATCCGTCTCCTGCATCTGGATAAAATTCCCCTTGTACTCGCGCTTGCCCGTCTTAAAATTAAAATACGGCAGCTCCACACGCTCTCCATTCAGGAGCTTCGTCATATCCTGGTTCAGCAGATTAATATCCAGCGCCTCCAGGCACTCAAAATCATACTCCCCATTCTCATCCCGCGGCGTATCCACCCGGTTCACATAGTAATTGTCGAGACTGATCGGATGCGGCGTCAGCCCATGCGCCGAGAGTTGGATCGAAAGCCGGTTGCAGAACGTCGTCTTGCCGGAAGAGGACGGACCCGCGATCAGCACAAACTTCACAGTCTTTTTCTCCGCGATCTGCTCCGCAATCTTCGCAATCTTCTGCTCCTGCAGTGCCTCCGCAATCAGCATCATCTGCTGGATATTCCCCTTTGTGATGCGTTCATTCAGATCCGCAACCGTCGAAATTCCCATCTGCTCGCCCCAGCGCTCCGATTCCCGCTGTACCTGGAATACCTTCGGGGAGAGATTCGCCGCCGGCACCGTCTCCGGGGCTTTCTTCTCCGGCATCTGCAGAATAAAACCATCGTCATATAAATAGAGACCAAAATACTTCAGGTAGCTCGTATCGTACGTCATAAATCCATAGTAATAATCTTCAAAATCCCCGAGACTGTACAGATTCACCCGGGAAACCCGGCGGTAGCGAAACAGGCGGTCCTTATCCGTCATGCCGTGCAGCCGGAACCGCTCTCTCGCTTCGTGCGTATCGACACTCCGCTTGTAGATCGGCACTGCCTTTTCGACCTGCTCCTTCATATAAGTTTTCACCTTGTCGAGAAACTCCTGATTCAGCTCGATGTCGCCGTCCACTGTATAGAAAAAGCCCGAACCCGCCGAAAAATGCAGCATCACATGACGGATCTTATCGTAGCCGCCCACATGGTATACTGCTTTGACCAGCAAAAGGGAAAGACTTCTCTGATACGTTTTATGTCCGATCTCATCCTTCGTCGTCACAAATTCCAGTTCACAGTCTTTTTTCAGCTGCTTGTGCAGCTCCCTCAGCCGTCCGTCCACCTTCACCAGGACAATCGGAGCATCCATCGTTTTCTCAAAATCTTTTGCAATCTCATAATAAGAGCAATTTTCCGGATATTCATATTTCTTTCCATCAATTGTTACCTGAATCACTTGTAATTCCTCCTTCTTGCAAAGCTTTCTGAAAATTCAGAAGAAAAACGAAGGCGCGCCCGAAAATTACAAAACCTGAAATTTTCAGACACGCCTCCTCATAATAAAACGCTGTCATTACATCGTATGGAACCGCGCAAGCGCAGATTCCAGTATTGCCTCTTTTTCTTTTAATTCGCAAAGCCGCTGTGCCGCCTTCTCCCCCGGATTGCCAGAGAGCTGGCCGATCAGCATTCTGTTCTGGTTCTGCTGTTTCTGTAGATATTCCAACAGCACCGGATTCTGGTTTTCCAGAAGGCGTGGTCCATAGAAAAGCTCCTCCGCCTTCAGATCTTCCTTTTCCCCATGCACTGCCCGCAGAATCGGATAGTATTTTCCATCCTCCTCCACGAAATTCTCCTGTGCAAGGTAAAATCCGTGCTCCAGCAGCCATGCGCGCACGCGGTCGATATCTGACTGCGGCTCCAGAATCAGCTCACCAAAGCCGGACAGCAGCGGCTCACCCTCACTTAAAATCCTTACGGTGAGCCCGCCGCCCATGCCCGCGATGAGGAGAGAATCCCCCTCCCCCGCCTGCAGGGCATGAAGGCCATCGGAAAGCCGTGTTGCTATGTAGTCCCCCATGTTATACTGCGCGATATGCTCCCTGGCCCGTTCTAACGGTCCGCGGTTCACATCCATGGCGATTGCGGAGGAAATCTTCTTCTGTTCCAGCAGCGCAATCGGCACATAGCCGTGATCTGTTCCCACATCGACCAGGCAGCCGCCCGGGGTGACAAACTCCGCTACCGCGGAAAGTCTTTTTGATAACTGCATGTCTTTTCTCCTGACCGAAAACTTAGTCCAGATAATCTTTGAGTTTTCTGGAACGACTCGGATGGCGGAGCTTTCGAAGCGCTTTCGCCTCAATCTGACGGATACGCTCTCTTGTAACGTTGAACTCTTTACCAACCTCTTCGAGGGTTCTCGCACGGCCGTCATCGAGTCCGAAACGGAGACGCAGAACCTTCTGCTCACGGTCAGTCAGCGTGCTTAACACATCCTCGAGCTGCTCTTTCAGCATGGTGAATGCTGCCGCGTCTGCCGGTACCGGCACATTGTCGTCCTGGATGAAATCGCCGAGGTGGCTGTCCTCTTCCTCACCGATTGGTGTCTCAAGGGAAACCGGTTCCTGGGAAATTTTCAGGATCTCACGCACACGCTCTACAGACATGTGCATCTCCTCTGCGATCTCTTCCGGAGTAGGTTCGCGGCCTAACTCCTGCAGTAACTGACGGGAAACGCGGATCAGCTTGTTGATGGTCTCTACCATATGAACCGGAATACGGATCGTTCTCGCCTGGTCTGCAATCGCTCTTGTGATCGCCTGGCGGATCCACCATGTTGCATAGGTGGAGAATTTGTATCCCTTACGGTAATCGAATTTTTCAACCGCTTTGATGAGGCCTAAGTTACCTTCCTGAATCAGATCCAGGAACAGCATGCCGCGGCCGACATAACGTTTTGCAATGGAAACAACGAGACGAAGGTTGGCCTCTGCCAGACGTTTTTTCGCATCCTCATCGCCCTCTTCCATTCTCTGTGCCAGCTTGATCTCTTCCTCTGCGGAAAGAAGCGGCACTTTACCGATCTCTTTTAAGTACATGCGGACCGGGTCCTCAATGCTGACACCTTCCGGAACGGAAAGATCGATGTTTTCCATATCGATCTCTTCTTCCTCGGAAAGGTCGATGTCATCGTCGTCCAGAAGGAGAAGATCGCGGTCTGCCGCATTTGGATCCTCGGTCATATCGGAGAGGCGCAGTACGTCGATACCGCTTGCCTCCAGGTACTCAAATACCTTCTCCATCTGCTCCGCATCCAGCGGCATATCGCGGAAAAAGTCGTTGATTTCCTGATATTCCAGGACGCTCTTTTTCTTCTTGCCGTATGCTACCAGCTCTTTTAATTTTTCCATAAATTTTGCTTTATCGAACTCCATTGACTGTCCATCCTTCCATAGCTTGTATATATTCTGTCCCTGTCCTGCGAAATTAAACACACAGAACAGAAGATTCCAGGGTTTTTCTTTGGTATCCAGTTTTGCTTAAAAAGTGAATTCCGGAAGTTCCCCTGCTTTCCACCGCTCCAGGCTTTTTTTATCTGCCATCAATTTCTGCAGCGCCGCCATATCGGTCACATTCATATGCGCCGACTGATATGCAATACTGTTCTCTTTCATATTGCAGATCACATCGTGCAGCGCGCGCCGTTTTTCCTCCTCTGTCTCCAGCGGGATTCTGGCATTAAAAAGGCCCGCAACTTCTTTCTGCTCCTCGGAATCAACAAACTGATTCAAAAGCTTTGCCGGATTTACGCCGCCCTCGTGGTACTGCAGCACAATCATCTCTGCAATCTGGTGGTAGAGAGGGGTGGTAAAATCCGCCGGCGTAATATATTTTTCCAGCTTTCCAATGAGCGCCGGATAAGAGGTCATCCACGTCAGCATCAGCTTCTGTGCTTTTTCGACGCCGCCCTCTTTTTCTTTTTTGTTTGAGGCTGTATTCCGCGGCTTTACGCTCTCCGTCCTTCCGGCTCCCGAGAGTGCCATCTGGCCGACCTGCTTGCGCAGTACCTCGACGGCAATGCCGTACTTTCCCGCCACAGCCTCAAGATAGCTGTTCCGCTCGATCTCATCCTCAATTGCTACAAGGCGGCGCACCGCTTCATGAAGAAAATCGGATTTGCCCTGCGGATCGGCAAGGTCAAAGTCACGCTCCTTCATGCGGATCTCGTACAGAACGCTGTTTTCCGCCTCCTCCAGGCGTTTTTCGAACGCCTCGCAGCCCTCGTGCTGGATAAACTCATCGGGGTCCTTATACGGTCTTAAATTGACGACACGCGTGGTAAGGCCGACACCCTTCAGCATCGGAATCGCGCGGAGTGCTGCTTTGACACCCGCCTCATCGCTGTCGTAGATTACAAGGACCTCGTCGGTGTACCGCTTCATGAGCCCCGCCTGCAGCGAGGTGAGCGCCGTTCCAAGAGATGCCACCGCGTTGTTGAAGCCCGCCTGGTGCATGGAGATGACATCCATATAGCCCTCGCAGATGATCAGATTTTTCCTCCGCGAAGAGCGCGCCAGGTTCAGCCCATAGAGGTTGCGGCTTTTGTCGAAGATCTTTGTCTCCGGCGAGTTCAGGTATTTCGGCTTTCCATCCCCCATCACACGGCCTCCGAAGCCGATCACGCGGCTGTTGGCATCCATGATCGGGTAGATGACACGATTCCAGAACTTATCCTGCATACCGTGCACTTCGTCCGCCAGAAACAATCCCGACTGACGAAGGATTTCATCGTCATACCCTTTTTCTTTTAAAAAGCGGTACAGCAGGCTTCCGTACTTATCTGAGTAGCCAAGGCCGAATTTCCGGATTGTATCATCCGAAAGACCGCGCCCCTTTAAGTAATCGTAGCCCTGCTTTCCGCGTTCGGTGTGGAGCTGGTAATAATAGAATTTCGCCGCCTGTTTGTTGATTTCCAGCAGCGTGTTCTTTAAATCCGCCTGCTCCTTTGCTTCTTTCGAATACTCCATCTGCGGAAGCTCCACCCCGGCCCGGTCGGCCAGAAATTTCAAGGCTTCCACAAACGTAAAGTTTTCGTATTCCATCAAAAATGTGAAAACATTTCCTCCGGCTCCGCATCCGAAGCAGTAATACATCTGCTTTCCGGGGCTGACGGAAAAAGAAGGGGACTTCTCATTGTGGAACGGGCAGAGCCCGAAGTAAGAGCTTCCTCTTCTTGTCAGCTTTACGTAGCCGGATATCACATCTACGATGTCATTTTTCATACGAATCTCTTCCACTAAATCATCGGAATATCGCATTTTTTCCTCCCTGTATCTAATAAACCGCCCAGGCTTTCGGCACGAACAGCTCCTCGTATTTGTGCATGGAATACTGATCGGTCATACCGGCAATGTAATCGCATACTACCTGTGTCTTGTCCTCGCCGCACCCGATCAGATTCCGGTACTCGCGGGACATCTGTTCCGGGTGCTCCTGGTAGTAGGTGTAGAGGGAAATCAGCATCTTCTTTGCCTTCTCCTCCTCTTTTTTCGCCTCCGGGTTGCGGTAGACGTTCGCGAACATCAACTCCCGCAGCATGCGCATGCCCTCGGCAATCTCCGCCGACTGGCGCACATACTCCGTTCCGCGGCTCTGCTCCACAATGTCGTGGATCAGCGTATTGAGCCGCTCGCGGCATGTATCGCCAAGGACGACGCGGATCGTAATCGGGATGTCATCCTCGCTTAAAATGCCGGCACGGATGGCATCGTCCATATCGTGGTGGATGTAGGCGATCTTGTCGCAGAGACGCACAACCTGTCCCTCCAGGGTCGACGGCTTTCCCGCCGTGCGGTGGTTCAGAATTCCATCCCGCACTTCCCAGGTCAGGTTCAGGCCCTGTCTTTCCTTTTCCAGAACCTCCACGACACGGACGCTCTGTTCCGCGTGTCGGAAGCCCCCGGGATGCACCGCATTAAGCGCCGCTTCCCCGGAATGGCCGAACGGCGTGTGTCCGAGATCGTGGCCGAGCGCAATGGCTTCGGTCAGATCCTCATTCAGATTCAGCGCCCGCGCAATCGTGCGGGCAATCTGGGACACCTCGAGTGTGTGCGTCAGGCGGGTCCGGTAATGATCGCCCTGCGCAGCGAGAAACACCTGTGTTTTATCTTTCATCCTGCGAAAGGCTTTGGAGTGGAGAATCCGGTCCCGGTCTCTCTGGTAGACGGTGCGGATGTCACACTCCGGTTCATATCGGTCCCTTCCTCTGGAATTCCGGCTGTGCGCCGCATAAGGACTCAGCTCCTGAAATTCCCGTTCTTCAAACGATTCTCTCAAGTTCAAACGAAGACCACCTCTTTCCCGGTAATATGCCTGTAACAGTTCTTTTCATTGTCCTCCTATTTCCTATATTCGGTGCCCGATTCCGATTTCCTTTTTTATTTTTCAAATTTTTCAAATTTTTTCAAAAAAAGTGTTGACGGCTTACAACTCTGGTGCTATAATACATCTTGTCGTCAGCGAGATGACAAAAACTTAAAGAACATGCGGAAGTGCTGGAATTGGCAGACAGGCCAGACTAAGGATCTGGTGGTCATTGCGATCGTGTGGGTTCAAGTCCCATCTTCCGCAGAACGAAAACCCTTGTGCATACAAGGGTTTTTTCCTGCTCAAAAAAATCAGACCAGACAAAATCCAGATAAAAATTTCTACTGCTCTTCTTTTTATTTCCTAAACTATTTTTCTTTCAAAAAAATCAGAGGAAATTCCTTTCTGGATCCCTCTGATTTTTTATTTTTCTTTTTTTCAGAATTTTCTCTGCAATTTCTGTTTTTACAGGTTCGGTCTTACAATCTTCGGTGTATAGCCAGCCTCTTCCAGTGCTTTGACGATACGGTTCTTGTGATCGGTGCCGAATGCCTCCATTGTGATGCGGAGCTCTACTGCAGCACTTCTGTTCGTTGTGAAGAACTGGTTGTGGTCCAGTTTGATGACGTTTCCGTTCTCGTTTGCAATCACCTGGGAAACGCGTACCAGCTCGCCTGGTTTATCCGGCAGAAGAACGGATACAGTAAAGATACGGTCTCTCTGGATCAGTCCGTTCTGGATCACGGAAGACATGGTGATGACGTCCATATTTCCGCCGCTTAAGATCGAAACAATCTTTTTGCCCTTGACATCCAGATGCTTTAATGCAGCCACAGTCAGAAGACCGGAGTTCTCAACGATCATCTTGTGGTTTTCTACCATATCAAGGAATGCTACGATCAGCTCATCATCATCCACGGTAATGATCTCGTCCAGGTTCTGTCTTACATACGGGAAAATCTTGGATCCCGGTGTCTGTACTGCAGTACCGTCTGCAATTGTGCTGACAGGAGATACGGTCGTTACCTCGCCTTTTTCAAAAGAAGCCTTCATACAGGCTGCTCCGGACGGCTCAACACCGATGACTTTGATGTTTGGTTTCAGCAGTTTTGCCAGTGTGGAAACACCGGTAGCCAGTCCGCCTCCTCCGATCGGAACAAGGATATAATCTACGAGCGGAAGCTCCTGAATCACTTCCATAGCGATGGTTCCCTGGCCGGTTGCAACGGTCAGATCATCAAACGGGTGAATAAAGGTATAGCCATGCTCTGCTGCAAGCTCGTATGCTTTTGCACATGCCTCATCGTACACATCTCCGTACAGAACAACCTCAGCGCCGTAGCTCTGGGTACGCTCTACTTTGATGAGCGGTGTGGTAGTCGGCATTACGATGACAGCCTTTGCACCGTAGCATTTTGCCGCATACGCAACGCCCTGTGCATGGTTTCCTGCAGATGCGGTGATCAGTCCTTTTGCGCGCTCCTCTTCACTTAAGGTGCTGATTTTGTAATAGGCACCGCGCAGCTTATAGGCGCCGGTCAGCTGCATATTTTCCGGTTTTAAGTAGACTTTATTTCCCGTCTGCTCGCTGAAATATTTGCTGTAAACCAGTTTGGTCTCCTGTGTTACTTTTTTTACGATTTCAGACGCTTCCTCAAATTTCGGGAGTGTCAGCATTTCTTCTGCCATAGTCTTTTCTCCTTGTTGTCTTTTTTAAGCATTCTCTTCGGATGTATGGAACAGTGCATTTACAAACTGGTCTGCATCAAATTTCTGTAGATCGTGGATGCTCTCGCCCACGCCGATGTATTTGACCGGAATATCAAGCTCGGACTGGATGGCAACGGCGATACCGCCCTTTGCAGTTCCGTCCAGCTTCGTCAGAATGATACCGGTGACATTTGCCACTTCTGCAAACTGTCTTGCCTGCTGCAGCGCATTCTGGCCCGTGGTACCATCCAGCACCACCAGCGTTTCCAGGTATGCCTCTGGGTACTCTTTTTCCAGAATCCGGTAAATCTTGTGGAGCTCTTCCATCAGGTTCTTCTTGTTGTGAAGTCTTCCTGCCGTATCACAGATCAGCACATCCGCATTTCTGGCTTTTGCCGCTGCGACTGCATCGTACACGATGGACGCCGGATCTGCTCCGTTCTGTCCGCCGATGATATCCACGCCGGCGCGGTGCGCCCACTCCGTGAGCTGCTCGCCTGCCGCTGCACGGAACGTATCTGCTGCCGCAAGAACAACCTTTTTGCCCTGATCCTTCAGAAGGCCGGCCAGCTTTCCGACGGAGGTCGTTTTTCCGACTCCATTGACACCGATCACCAGCACTACCGATTTCCGGTTTTCAAATTCATAGGCTGTATCGCCTACATCCATCTGTTTTTTGATGCTCTCGATCAGAAGCTGTTTGCACTCTGCCGGATCGGTAATGTGCTCTTCTGCCACCCGCTCTTTTAAGTGGTCAATAATTTTGGTCGTTGTATTGATGCCGATATCTCCCATGACGAGAATCTCCTCGATCTCCTCATAAAAATCGTCATCAATATTGGAATAGCCGCTGAAAATAGAATCAATTCCAGCTACAATGCTGTCTCGGGTCTTCGTCAGACCGTTGACAAGACGTTTGAAAAAGCCTACTTTCTCCTCCGCCATACCGTTCGCCTCCCTTTATCTTTTCTATCTTACTTCTTTCGTATTGTATCTTATTCGTTTCTATTTGTCCAGTTCTCCCTCGATCAAATCGACAGAAACAAGGGTAGAAACACCCTTCTCCTGCATCGTGATGCCGTACAGACGGTCTGCCGCCGTCATCGTACCGCGCCTGTGGGTGATGACGATGAACTGGGTATTTTTTGTCAGCTTATGCAGATACTGTGCAAAACGCGTTACGTTGGAATCGTCGAGCGCCGCCTCGATCTCGTCAAGTAAACAGAACGGGGACGGCTTTAAGTTCTGGATTGCAAAAAGCAGCGCAATCGCGGTCAGTGCCTTCTCGCCTCCGGAGAGCTGCATCATATTCTGCAGTTTCTTTCCCGGCGGCTGGGAGATGATGCGGATGCCCGCCTCGAGCACATCCGTGTCCTCCTCGAGTTCCAGCGTTCCCTTTCCGCCGCCGAACAGCTGGCGGAACACGCGGTCAAACTCTTTCCGGATCTCCTCGAATTTTTCCGTGAACTGCTTGCGCATACCGGCATCCAGCTCATCAATGATGCCCTGCAGTGTCTCTGCCGCCTTGACAAGATCGGTGTGCTGTGCATCGAGAAAGGCGTGGCGCTCCGAAATCTCTTTGTACTCCTCAATCGCATTCACATTGACAGAGCCAAGTTTCCGGATCGCATCTTTTACTTCCAGCACACGCCGCTTTAATTCACTGCGCTCCGGAATCTCCTCCATCTGGAACTCTCTTGCGTGGCCCGGTGTCACTTCGTACTCTTCCCAGAGATACGAGGTCTGTGCCTCTTTTGTCTCCTCCAGCTTTTCTTTCTGGCTGTTCAGACGGAAGCACTCTTTGTCCATCAGGGAAATCTGGTCGGAGAGCTGATCCCGCTTCTCGAAAAATTCTTTGTGATCTGCGCTTAATGCTTCTTTTTTCTCCTGCAGTTCCACAATCCGGCGGTCTTCCTCTTCTTTTGCCTGCACTGCTGCTGCAATCGTCTTCTGTATCTCCACGATGTCCTGCTGTTTCTTTTTGACATCGTCTTTTTCCTCCGCCGCTTTTTCCAGCATGGTGCGGCTTTCCGCTTCCAGTTTTCCCGTCTCTTCCTCAAGACGGCGGATGTTCTGGGCAAGGAATCCATCCTTCTGGGACAGATTTGCGTAATTTAACCGGATTTCTTCAAGATCCTTCGTATATTCTGCTTCCCGGCGGCGAAGCCCTGTAAGCGCCTCCTGCGCCTTCTGGATATTCTCCTGCAGCGTGCTTTCCCGCTCCACCGATTCCTGCATTTCCTGACCGATGACTTTCCGGTTCCGCTCAATCTCGGCGATCTGATTTTCAATCTCGAGACTCTCCTTCTGAAGCGCTTCAAAATCCAGACGGATTTCCGTCTTTTTCTCGCGCGCTTTTTCCAGATTCAGGCGCACCGTATTCTGCTCGATGTACTGCCGCTGCAGTTTTTCATTCAGCTCGGTGCGGAGATCACGGATTTCATTCCGCTTATTTTTCTTCTCTTCAAGTTCCTGCTGGATTTCCCGCAGTTCCTTCGCAAGACCCTGTACGCTCTTTTCGAGTTCCTCAATCTCACGCCGTCTTCCGAGCAGGTTGCTGTTGTTCCGGAACGAACCTCCTGTCATGGAACCGCCCGGGCTCAAGAGCTCGCCCTCGAGGGTTACCATGCGGAGCGTCTGACGGTATTTCCGCTGGATCACAATGGCATGGTCGATCGTGTCGACCACCAGCGTTCTTCCAAGCAGCTGTGCCACAAGGCCCTCATACACCGGGTCGTACGAAACAAGTGCATTTGCCACACCAAGCACACCGGTTTCTCTTGCCGCATCCTCATTCACCTGCGTTTTTTTCCCGCGCATACTGGTGAGCGGAAGGAACGTCGCACGGCCGAAATGGCCCCGTTTCAGGTATTCAATCAGGTATTTCGCCGTCGCCTCATTGTCGGTGACAATATTCTGAATGCTGCCGCCAAGTGCGGTCTCGATCGCCGTCTCGTACTTTTTCTCCGCCTGCAGAAGATCCGCCACAACGCCGTGGATGCCGGGATTCCGGTCTTTCTGCTCCATGACCTTCCGAATACTGTTTCCATAGCCGTCGTACCGCTCGGTGATGTTCTTTAAGGATTCGAGCCTTGACGCTTCTCTGTGGTAATTGGTCTGGCCGGCTTCCATCTCTTTCGTCTGGTTCGAGAGATCCGCCGTCAGCGCGGTAATCTTCTGATCTGCCTCCTGGTACTGCTGTTTCAGGCTGCTTACCGTCTCTTCGAGCGCTTCAAACGCGTTCTGCAGTTCTTCCATCTGCCCGTTCTGTTCGGACTCGCTCGTCTTTAAATGCAGCACCCTCTGGCTTAATTCTGCCTTTCGGATGCCGATCTGCTCGAGCATCGCATCGTAGCGCTGCATTTTTCCCTTCGTGGAACCCCGCTGGTTCAGAAGGCCGATGACTTCGCTCTTATCCTGTTCACTCTGCAGCTCGACTGCCTGGATCTGCTCCTGGCATTCCGAGAGAGCGGCCTCTTTCTCACTCTTTTCCGTTTCTGACGCAAGAAGTGCTTCATGAAGCCCGTCCTTTTCTGCCTGATATGTATTTTTTTCCGCCGTCTTTGTGCGGCTCTCCGCGCGGATCGCCTCCAGACGTTCTCTTAATGTGTCGCTGTTCCTCTCCGATGCATGAATCTGCTCGTTCAACACCTCGATCTGGTTTTCGAGCTGCTGGCGTTTCAGTGCATTCTCCCCCGCCTGATCGCGCGCAGAAAGAATCGTCTGGTCCAGTTTTTCCTGCTCCTGTTCCAGCTTTTCATACTCCTGCTTCGTATGCTCAAAAGCCTCTTTCGTGCTCTTTAACTGCTCTTCTGCAATCCGGTACCGGTCTTCTACTTTCGCGAGATCGTTCCGGATGCGCTCCATCTCGAGCAGAAACATATTGATATCGAGGATCTTTAATTCCTCTTTCTTCTTTAAATAAATCTTTGCCGTCTCAGACTGGCGTTCCAGCGGCTCTAACTGCCTTGTCAGTTCCGAGAGAATGTCGTTGACGCGCACCAGATTCTGCTGCTCTTCCGCCAGCTTCTTTTCGGTCACGGCCTTCCTTCTCTTGAATTTGACAATTCCTGCCGCCTCGTCAAACAGCTCCCGGCGCTCTTCCGGCTTACCGCTTAAGATCTTATCAATCTGACCCTGTCCGATGATGGAATAGCCTTCTTTTCCGATACCGGTATCGTAGAACAGCTCGTTGATGTCCTTTAACCGGCACGATGCGCCGTTCATCAGATACTCACTCTCACCGGAGCGGTAGAGCCGTCTCGTCACCGTGACTTCCTCGAAATCGACATTCAGCTTGTGGTCGGAATTGTCGAGTGTAATTGCAACCGACGCGTAGCCGAGCGGCTTTCTCGTCTCGGTTCCGGAGAAAATAACATCCTGCATATTTCCGCCGCGGAGCTGCTTGGCGCTCTGTTCGCCGAGCACCCAGCGCACCGCATCGCCAACATTGCTCTTTCCACTGCCGTTCGGCCCTACAACGCCGGTAATACCGTCGTGGAACTGCAGAATGGTTTTGTTGGCAAACGACTTAAATCCCTGCATTTCAATGGATTTGAGATACATAATTCACCTACGCTTTTTTTCTGGCAAGAATTGCATCGTATGCCGCTGCCTGTTCTGCCGCTTTTTTCGTTCTGCCCTTTCCGGTACCGAGCGCTTTCTTTCCGACGCTGACCTGTGCCCAGAAGCTCTTGTCGTGATCCGGTCCCTCTTCTTTTAAGATGGTGTAAACAATCTCTTCATCCGTCTCACCCTGGATCAGCTCCTGCAGAATCGTTTTGCTGTCGTAGAAAAGCTGTTTGTGTTCGATATCGTTTAAGATATAGTTCAGAACGAACGTTTTTGCCGGTTCAAAGCCGCCGTCCAGGAAAATCGCACCGATCGTTGCCTCCATGGCATCCGAAACGATGGAATCGCGGTGACGGCCGCCGGTTGCCTCCTCGCCCTTTCCAAGGAGCAGAAAGCTGCCAAGGTCAATCTCACGGGCACAGAATGCCAGTGCCGGTTCACAGACGAGGCTGGCGCGTTTTTTCGTCATCTCGCCCTCCGGGAGACGCGGGAATGTCTTGTATAAAAATTCGCTGGATACAACTTCCAGCACGGCATCTCCTAAGAACTCCAGACGCTCGTTGCACTCCAGGCGCTCCATATGGTGCTCATTTGCGTAGGAAGAATGGCGCATCGCCATCTCCAGCAGTCCGAAATCCTGAAATTTATACTGGATCTTCTTTTCCAAATCCACGAGTTTATCAATATTATTCATAACCTGTTTTAAGCCTGTCCTTCCTCATAGTTACCGTTTGCAGGTGTTCTGCGGACGGTAACAAAGGGGCTGTCCTGTAGCAAACAGCCCCTTCGCCATTTTCTATTATTCTGCCAGTTTCTTTTTGATCTCTTCCACCGCATCCTCAACCGATACGATGTGCTCTGCTTCTTCTGCTTCGATCTGGATATCAAATTCTTCTTCAATTCCCATCACAATCTGAAATACATCCAGGGAATCCGCTCCCAGATCATCTGCAAAGGTTGTCTCCATGGTTACTTCATTCGGATCTACGTTTAATACATCCGCAATGATCTCCTGTAATTTTTCAAACTCCATCTTTCGCTGCCTCCCTGCTGCTCTTATAGTCTGCCAGATGCTCCTGCACTTTCTGCGGAATCTTCTCCTCGCTGAATGAAATGCACTGGAGAATGGAATTTTTAAATTCGTTGGCTTTTGAGCTTCCGTGCGTTTTTACAACGAGTCCTTTTAAGCCAAGCAGCGGTGCTCCGCCGTACTCACTGGCATCAAAAGACTTCAGTGTCTCTTTCAGCGCCGGTTTCACAAGAAGGGCTCCGATTTTACTGCGCAGAGATGTCATCATGCCCTGTTTTACCTTGGAAATCAGGGTCGCGCCGACGCCCTCATACAGCTTTAAGATAACGTTTCCGACAAACGCCTCACAGACAACAACGTCTGCGGCTCCGTTTGGAATTTCTCTTGCTTCGATACTGCCGACAAAGTTGATATACGGGTTTTCTTTCAGAAGCGGATACGTCTCTTTGACGAGCGCGTTTCCTTTTTCTTCTTCCACACCGATATTCACGATTCCCACACGCGGATTTTTAATGCCGACAACGTGTTCCATATAGATGGAACCCATCATGGCAAACTGCACCAGATGGGACGGTCTTGCATCAACATTCGCACCGCAGTCGATCAGAAGGGATACACCGTCTTTCGTCGGGATCAGCGGAGCCAGCGGCGGGCGCTCTACGCCCTTGATGCGTCCTACGATCGTCTGTCCGCCGACCAGGACTGCTCCGGTGCTTCCGGATGAGACAAACGCGTCTGCCTCTCCGTAGCGCACTTTCTTCATGCCGACAACGATCGAAGAATCCTTTTTATGACGAATCGCATTGACCGGCGGTTCTCCCGTCTCAATGATTTCGGTCGCCGGGACGATCTCAACCCGCTCCTTCGGATACGTATATTTCTGCAGCTCTTTCTCGATGACATCCACCTGGCCGACCAGCTGGACTTTGACACGTTCATCTGCGTTTACGGCCTCAACGGCGCCTTTTACCGGCTCCACAGGCGCATAATCGCCGCCCATCGCGTCCACTGCAACTCTGACTAAGTCACTCATGTTTTTTCCTCTTTTCTCTTTTCTAAAGCGCGTTTGAAAACTCTTTTTCTTTCAAAAAACCGTTTTCAACCACGCTCTAAAAGCACTTATGCAAGTGCTGTATTAACTATACTAAACTCCTTTGCAAAAATCAAGCACAAATGCCCATCCGCGCTTTCTCCTGTATTCCAAAAAAGCGGGTGGATTTATCCTTCCAAAATCCACCCGCTCTGTTTTGTCTTATTTTTCTTAAGAAACCTTGACTCCGCTCGAATTCATCTCATGACCGTCTATGGTTGTATTCCGTGCCATGACACCGGTATCCGGATCCAGATAATATTCCTCACCATCCTGCGTGAACCAGCCGGTCTGCATCTGACCGTTGTCCGCCAGATAATACCATTCTTCTCCGCTCCAGTACCATCCTGTCACCATGTATGAATTTTCATCAAACACGTACCAATAGCCGTCGATATTCTGCCAGGTATTGGTTGCATAGCTTCCATCATTATTCTGATACTGCCATCCGTTTTCATTCTGAACCCATTTCCCTGCCGGAATTACCGTAACTTCTGTTACCGTACTCGTCGCCATGGAAACGGTATTTCCAACCGTGTTTGTTGCCACAACGTAATAGTAATCTTTGCCCTCCGCCGAAGTATCGACCTGGTATGTCACTTCTGTTGCGCCTTCAATCGGCGTTCCTCCGCCGTTGGAATTTACGTTGTTCTTATACCACTGATATGTTACTGTGCCTTCTCCCGTTATTCCTGCCTCACAAGTCAGCTTTCCAGATGTATTTCCAACGGGAATCTGCAGGCTCTCCACCGGATTTACCGAAAAAACCGGCTTTTCCAGATTGGCATCTACATGAACAGCATCGCTGTCCTCTTTTGAAATATCTACACTGGCCGAAGACGAAACCGTCGTCTCAGTTCCCATCATTTTATCCATCAGACTGTCTGTGGAACATCCTGAGAGGAATACTACACTGCACATGCATGCTGCCAGAAATATGATTCGTCTATTCTTCATATGCTTTGCACTCCTTTTTTATAATTGTTACGAAAATGTTGCAATATTGTTTCAATTCTCACCGAGAACATTATAGCACATCACGACACACCACGTCAAATCTTTTATATGACGCTTCCAGACAACCCGCAGAGACAACAAAAAAGCCCCCGGTGACGGGAGCCTTTTGCTGCATTGCACATCGGAACTGATTCCGATTTATGAATATTAGTCCATTGCAACGACTTCTTTTTTGTTGTAAGAACCACAAGCTTTGCAAACTCTGTGCGGCATCATAAGAGCACCACATTTGCTGCATTTTACAAGGTTCGGAGCAGACATTTTCCAGTTTGCTCTTCTCTTATCGCGTCTTGCTTTGGAAGATTTATTCTTAGGACAAATGGACATAGTTACACCTCCTTAAATTTGCTGAATATATCTTTGATTGCAGCCATTCGGGGGTCTAGCCCTGTGGTATCACAATCACAGGTCTGAATATTCAGATTCGCACCACAACGGCTGCAGATTCCTTTACAGTCATCTTTACACAGCACTCGAATCGGCCATTGGACTATGAGTTCATTACGAACCAGTTCTTCCACATCGAGCGCGTCTCCCTCCACAAACGAAGAGTCCTCTTCTTTTTCCTCGCGTTCTTCCTCTGACAGATTCAGATCAATCTGCAGATCGAACTCGAGCTGGAATGGAGTCGCTACCGGTGTCAGGCATCTTGCACATGGAATCTCCATTGTAAGGTCTGCGCTGCCGGTGATCGTGATCACACGATTGCCTTCATGCGTAAGGCCAAGGATAACAGGATGTTTTTCGATTACCCGATAGTCCTGCCCGCCGATCGAAAAAGTTTCGGATGTAAGCGGAATTTCATACTTTTCGGACTTTCCGTCCTGCGCAAATAACTTGGTCAGACTGATTTTCATATTGTTCTCCTAATCACACTTTACCAATTATACCCGGGAAGGTAAGAATTGTCAACTGCTTTTTGAATTATTTTTTATTTTCCTTTTACTAACTCTACGGTCTCCTCGCAGATTGCGATTTCCTCGTTGGTCGGGATCACGCATGCTGTAATCTTGGAGCCTTCTTTGGTGATGATCTTCTCAACGCCACGGCAGTTATTTGCCTCAGAATCGAATTCCAGACCCATGAACTCAAATGCTTTGCAGATGGTCTCACGAAGCGGAATAGCGTTCTCTCCAAGGCCTGCGGTGAAGGTGATCACATCTACGCCGCCCATAGCTGCGATGTAGGAACCGATGTATTTGATAATGCGGTAAGCGTATGCTTCCAGACAGTTGATGGCATCCTGATTGCCTGCCTCTGCTGCTGCAGATACATCACGGTAATCGCTGGAGATGCCGGTCATGCCGAGCATACCGGATTTCTTGTTCAGAATGTTCAGAACCTCGGATACGGTCAGGTTCTCTTTGTTGCACAGATACTCAACAAAAGCCGGATCGATATCTCCGGAACGGGTTCCCATGATCACACCTTCGAGCGGGGTAAGGCCCATGGAGGTATCTACACATTTGCCGTTCTTTACAGCGGAAAGGGAAGCACCATTTCCCATATGGCATACGATGATCTTCAGATCGTTGTAGTCTTTGCCAAGGAACTCTGCGGTTCTCTTGGATACGAATTTATGAGAAGTTCCGTGGAAGCCGTATTTACGGATTGCGTATTTCTCATAGTACTCTTTCGGAATACCGTACATATATGCTTTCGGAGGCATGGTCTGATGGAATGCGGTATCAAATACTGCTACGTTCGGAACGCCCGGCATCAGTTTCATGCAGGCATTGATTCCCATCAGGTTTGCCGGATTGTGCAGAGGACCGAGGTCAGCGCACTCCTCGATAACTTTGATTACTTCGTCATCGATGATAACAGAGTTTGTGATCTTCATTCCGCCGTGCAGAACGCGGTGTCCGATGGCATCTACTTCTTCCAGGCTCTTGATGACGCCGCTCTTCTCGTTTACCAGAGCGTCCAGAACCATCTGGATTGCCTCTACGTGTGTCGGCATTGCTGCTTCTGTTACCTCTTTTTCGCCGTTCTTTGGCTCATAAACGAGGCGTCCGTCGATACCGATTCTCTCACAGAGTCCTTTTGCCAGGACGTCACGGTTATCGTAATTGATCAGCTGGAATTTCAGAGAGGAACTTCCGCAGTTTACTACTAATACGTTCATTTCTAAATTCTCCTATTTTAAAATTCTTATTAAAACTTCTGGCCGGCCTGTTCTCCGCAGCCGGCCAGAAAACCGCTTGTAATTGGTTTTATTTCGTGCTTACTGTGCCTGGCACTGTACAGCAGTGATTGCTACAACACCAACGATATCCTCTGCGGAGCATCCACGGGACAGATCGTTGACTGGAGCTGCGATACCCTGCGTCATCGGGCCGTATGCTTCTGCTTTTGCCAGTCTCTGTACCAGTTTGTATCCGATGTTTCCGGCATCCAGATCCGGGAAGATCAGAACGTTTGCTTTTCCTGCTACTTTGCTGTCCGGAGCTTTGGATGCACCTACGCTTGGAACGATAGCGGCATCAAGCTGCAGCTCGCCGTCGAGAGCGAGATCCGGGTTTGCTTCTTTTGCAATTCTGGTAGCCTCAACAACTTTGTCTACATCAGCATGTTTTGCACTTCCTTTGGAGGAGTGGGAAAGCATAGCAACTCTTGGCTCGTTTCCGGTCAGCATGCGGTAGGACTCTGCGGAAGACTCTGCGATTGCAGCCAGCTCTTCCGGATTCGGGTTCTGGTTCAGACCACAGTCACCGAATACGAATACACCGTCATCGCCGTACTCGCAGTCCGGAACTACCATCAGGAAGAATGCGGATACGAGTTTTGTGCCTGGTTTGGTCTTTAAGATCTGCAGGCATGGACGTAAGGTGTTTGCGGTAGAATGGCAGGCACCGGAAACAAGTCCGTCTGCATCTCCCATTTTAACCATCATAACGCCATAATATGTATAGTCATTCAGGATGGTCTCTCTTGCTTTCTCCGGAGTCATGCCTTTCTTTGCACGAAGCTCTACCAGCTTATCTACATAAGCCTGTGTTTTCTCGTTTTTCTCTGGATCTACAATAGTAGCTTTGGAGACATCCAGTCCCTCGCTGCCTTTCTTTACTGCCTCTTCGCTTCCGATGATGATCAGATTTGCAAGGTCCTCTTTCAGGATCTGTGCAGCAGCCTCATATGTTCTTCTGTCTTCTGACTCTGGCAGTACAATTGTTTTTTTGTCTGCTTTTGCTCTTGCTTTAATTGTGTCAATAAATCCCATGATCTTTTGACTCCTTTCGATAAATTTACTCGATATTTTCATTGTAGTACGCTTTTTGCCCTTTCGCAAGTATAAAATTCAAAACAACTGGACAAAAAATCCAAAACGGAGGAATTCTTGCATTCCTTTTCTGTTTTTGTTACGATAGGGCTATGTGATCCGCGGTTCCTCTCTATTTGGAATCGTGCTATTTTTTTCGAAAGAAGGTACGTTTTATGACCATTACCGCAGTCATTGCAGAATATAATCCTTTTCATAACGGCCATGCTTATCAGCTGGCAAAAGCCAGGGAGCTTACCGGGGCGGACTATCTTGTCGTGATTATGAGCGGCGATTTCGTCCAGCGCGGCGCACCTGCGATTCTTGACCAACACGACCGTGCGGAGCTGGCGCTTCTTGGCGGCGCGGACCTTGTGCTGCAGCTTCCGTGTCACTTTGCGCTCGGCAGTGCGCAGCATTTTGCACGCGGGGCGGTATCGCTTCTTACTGCGCTTGGCTGTGTCGATTTTCTCTGCTTTGGCAGTGAATATGGAGACACGGCGCCGTTTCTGGAACTCGCTGATGTTCTGCTCCACGAGCCGGAGGAATACCGTGAGCTGCTCTCCGGTCTGCTTCGGAACGGACTTTCCTTCCCGACGGCGCGCGCACAGGCACTTTCCGCTTATTTTTCTGACAGCGCTTCCTTCTCTTCGCTTTCAAAAGAAGAACTTGATACCTTTTTAAAAGAACCAAACAATATTTTAGGCATTGAATATGTCCAGGCACTTCTGCTGTCACAAAGCCGCATTCGGCCGGTAACGATCCGCCGGGAGGGCAGCGGCTACCACGAAGGAGCGCTTTTCACACAGGCACTCCCTTCTGCTACAGCAATGCGGAATCTTCTTTTTTCCAATCCGCATAAGGATCCGGAACTGTCCGCGCTCGCCTCCTGCATGCCGGAAGCGGTCTTTCCCGCTTTCCAGAATGCCGTCGCATCTCATGGACTGTTGACCGCCGATGATTTCAGCCTGCTCCTCGCCGCACGGCTCCTCACGGAGACGAAGGAATCTCTCTCCTCCTGTCTCGACCTCTCGCCGGATCTTGCCAACCGTATCCTCCGCCTGCGTTATGCATGTTCCTCATTTTCAGAATTCGCCATGCAGCTTAAAACAAAGGAAATGACGTATACCCGCATCAGCCGCGCCCTGATGCATCTGCTTCTGAACCAGAAAACATTGTACCCGGCCGGCTATAACCGTGTTCTCGGTTTCCGAAAAAGTGCCGGTGCATTGTTAAAAGAGATTAGAAGACGTTCTTCTCTGCCGCTCATTGCCAAGGCAGCCGACGCCCCGCGGCTTCTTACCGGCGATGCACTTGCCGCCTTTGAGAGCGATATACAGGCCTCTCTTTTTTACGAGACTGTCCGTTCTCACAAAACAGGGACACCGTTCGTCCATGAATACACAAAAAAGCTGGTTCTGTTATAGAACCAGCTTTTTTCCAGCATCAGCATCTGCTTATATCGCAAACGGTGAAAACTGCGTACCTTTTTATCAGTTTCTATTTGTGCCATAATTATAGCTATCCTCTTAATTAACGCAAATTCCAGATGCGTGGAACCACCCTTTGCAATCATTCGTACTTATTGTTTCTAAGGCCGCTTTTACAGCCTCAGGTAATTCAGCAGCAACACGGACTTTCCTCTTTCTGAGAAAGGATTTCATTTTTGACCACATTTTTTCAATAAGATTCAAATCTGGACTGTATGGTGGCAAATATAGATAGGAGATCCCCGCCTTGTCTAAAAGTTCCGTCACTATTTTGGCATGATGAGAACGCATGTTATCCATGATTACAACATCGTCTTTCTCAAGGCTCGGTATCAATTGTTTTCCCATATATTCACGAAATCGCTGTGCAGTTGTTCCACCTTGGTACGTAGTATATACCAGACTGCCGTTAAGCCGGATGGATGACAAAACAGTTGTTCCGGCAGGCGTGTTGATCGGGGTAGTATCCATGGCACGTTTCCCATGTACTGCATGTGCATAGTGTCTTGTGAGGTTTGTATTAATACCGCTTTCATCGAGATATATTTGATGTTCTGCATTTGCACCAGATATAGTTTCTATCCATTGACTGCGTTTTCTCTGCACATCGGGGACGATCCTGTTCTTTTGCGTGCAAAGATTTTTTCTTATAAGTATAACCTTGCTTTATCAGAAAACGCCTGACGGCTTCATCGCCTACAGGTAAATGAAGCGTTTCGACAATCTCCTTCATTGTGATATCCGGTTGTTCTTGTACAAGTTCCAGAATATCGTGGTGCTGTTTTTCTGTAAGAATTGTTTTCCGGCCTCTCAGCTGCGTTCTGGTCTCATAACTGCCAGTGCGTGCACGCTCTTCTATAAGGCGGTATACGGTGCTTTCATTTACTGAAAAATATTTTGCAATTTCCCTGACATTATGAGTTTTATCCCAGGCCTCCAATACCCGTTTTCTAGCTTCATTGTGTAGCATACTATCATCTCCTACACTATATTTTATCACCGCTGTAAAGGGACTGCATTATTTAAGAGGTTTGCTCTAGAAGCCGCATCCATAATCACAGCGATTATGGATATTCGGTTATTCGCCGCAGAATACTTCGATCATATCCGTAAACCACCGCAGTTCACGGGCAAAGCGTTCTCGCAGCTGTGCCGGATTTTCACGGCCCTTGCCAATATCAAAGAAACCGTGTCCACTGTGAACAGCAATATACAGTCTGCCGTCCGGTTTGAGATTCACGGCGAATTTACCGATGGAAGAACCTGCCAGCGCCAGAATCCGCTCCATCCGGTCGGGGGACAGAATACGGAGTACCACCTCTTCATCATCGCTGCTCAGATTGAATCGTTTGTCAAAGTCCTCATTCCCTGTTTGGATGGTTTTGGAACGGAATAGCTTATCCATTTTGTCCCGCGGCCAGATGGTCAGCCATGTAGGAAATTCCCGGTTCAACTCACTCAGCATCCACTGACCGGTATAGACCACCTGCTCGTTCTTTTCCCACATGCCGGTCTCCTCCCGCTGAAACTCACTGACTTCCGTCAGACGGACGGTACACAGCTCCGTATTCAGGCCGCGATATGTTCCGCGGATATACCCACTGCCGCTGCAACAGGTGTGGTTGGGCAGGGGAATGTTGGTGTCGTTTGCGTCCAGGAGGGGAGGATCGGGGTTCATCTGTACGTTTTCAAAGACGGTTCCCACGATGTCCGGAGCAATGGCATCGAAGGCCTGCCGGTCGCTCTGCTCCTTGGACTTGCCCTGTACCATCTGCCCAAGGCCGAGGATCACGCCGCCGATGACAACCAGTACAAGGTTACCACCCAGGATGATGCCTGCCACAGCAATCACCACTCCCAGCATCGAGAGAATTTTTCCACTCAGTTTGCCGCCTTTGCTCTTGCGCAGCTCCTGCTCCAGCTGTTCCTCTGTCCTGTTCGTTTTCTGTTCTGTCATATTCTTCTTCTCCTTTCGCCCCGCCGGCCAGGTCGGAGCTTTTCATCAATAGATACAACTCATTTCGTTCTCTCTAACTCTTAAAATCACATCTAAATATGGCATAATATCCTCTACAGAGTATCCCATTTTTTCCAAGTATTTTCTTTGTATATTGCTATCGTAGCTTAGCAAAAAATAAGTTCTTGCAACATCATACAATTCTGTTCCCTTACATACATTCATCATGTCAATAAGCACCAATTGATTATTTTGGTCAAGCATTACATTTTCCAAATGGAGATCGCCATGAATAAAGCAATCACCATCAGCTAAAGCATTGATTTTAGCAATTGTTTCTTCATCTGTTGCAAACATTTTCAAAAAATCTTTATATGATATAACATCGTCTATATTATGTTGCATTAACTGTTTATGAAAATCAACAAACTCATCCATCCACTCATCATATACCCGTTCACTTGATTCGTTGAATTTAACAGAAAGTATTTCTCCGACAATCCGGTCATAAATAATACCTTTTCGTTCATCCGCCATGATGAGCCTGTGAGCCTTTGGAGTTCTTATTCCTAATTTCCATGCCATAGTTGCATTGCAAAACTCATGTTCAATAATTTTTGTTGGATATTGTGGATAGAACAATTTACATATCAAATTATCTCCATACTCATATATTTCTGCGGTATTCCTTTTGCTATCAATTTCATATTTATAATCCCCTTTCCTTCAAAGGAACCTTTGGTTCCTTTGTATCTTCGCTTTCCCGTGTAAAGTCAAACTGCATGAAACGCATCTCACCATTGAGTATAAAATTGATCATAACATGATGCATGATGTGTTCTGCTGTTCCCTGTGTGATTGCTTCCATCGTCATCTGCTGTTTTATCCGATTAAGATCATCTGTATTGCCAGATGCATAACGCATGATTTTCTCACGGATATAATCATCAAACATTTGCTCATCTGACTCCGGGAAAATATTATCACCATTTAACAGCTTTGTATCCTGATGGAGCTTTCTGCATTTTCCTGTATCCTCAAAATCAATGTACAGGATTTCTATATAATGATTTTTGAGCGCTTTTTCATATATTGCAGCCTGAACCGCTTTCTCCAACAACTGAATTCCTCCTTGTTTTCTCATGTACTATTAATGCTTCATAGCACTCCCGCATTGTTATATTTTAGTCCTCCCGTCTATCTTTCACTGCTTATTTGCCACTGCCCTATCAATTATATTTCACCAATTTATGAATTACTTTTATCAGTAATTCCACATCAACAGGCTTAGCAACATGTTCATCCATCCCTGCTTCTTTTGCTCTTATTCTGTCCTCCGTGAACGCATTTGCTGTCATTGCAATGATTGGAATTGCCTTTGCATCCTCTCTGTCCAGAGACCGGATCATCTTTGTCGTTTCATAACCATTCATGACCGGCATCATAATGTCCATAAGAATGACATCAAATTCACCGGGTTCACTATTTCTGAACAGCTCAACAGCTTCCTGACCATCCCATGCTTTTGTCACGTTGGCACCTTCATTCTGAAGCACAAATTCAGCGATTTCCATATTCAGCTCATTATCTTCTGCCAGAAGAATATGCAGCCCCTTTATAGATTTTTCGGATACATCCTTCTGTTCTTCCCGTTTATCCGCATCCAGATCTATCTTAAACGGAACCCGGATCACAAATGTCGTCCCTACGCCTTTTTCACTTTCAAAAGTAATAGTTCCCCCCATTTTCTCGACCAGCTTCCTTGAAATAGACAGTCCCAGGCCTGTTCCCGTAAATTTTGCACGGCTTCCCGTATGTTCCTGTGCAAATGGTTCAAACACACATTTCTGGAACTCCTCCGTCATTCCGATTCCAGTATCCCGACAGACAAATTCCATCGTCGTCATTTCCGGCTGTTCGGATGGAATTTCCATGCAGCTGATATAGATCTGTCCGTTTTCTCTGTTATATTTCACTGCATTCGACAGGATATTCATCATCACACGTTTCACATACCCCGGACTTCCAATAAGATCTCGATGTGTGATTTCTTTTTTCTCCCACATGATCCGGATATTCTGTTCTGCAGCCATCTGCTCGATCACAATAAATACTTCCCTAAAAATACTGCTCAGATTAAATGGAATTTCTTCCAGAACCACTTCACCTGACTCCAGCTTACTCATATCCAGAATTTCATTTACCAGTTCCAGCAACAAATTGGATGCCTCTTTCACCTTTGTTCTGTATTCTGTCTGTTTCTCCGTATCATCTGCATAATGGTCTGCCATATTGACCAGGCCGCAGATTCCATTGATCGGGGTCCGGATATCATGGCTCATCCGCTGAAGAAACTCTGTTTTTGCCTCATTGGCGGCTTCTGCCTTTTTTGCGGCTATCAAAAGTTCTGACTTATATTTTTCATCTTTTTCCTGTTCCTGTTTCTGATGTGCCTGATTGGTTCTGTATGTCCAGAACCAGAAGATACTGAACATCAGGAAATAAAGAAAAATAACACCCGCTACACTTAGTGGAAGATTATGGAACACTTCCGTATCCGGAAGATACGCATAAATATAATAATCCCGCTGCTTTAGCATGATTCCATAACATCCGGTTCCTTCATTTTTCAAATGATAAATATGCTGACTGTCTGTATGCTTTTTCATTGCCTGAACAACTTCATTGTCGGCTGTATTCTGCCCTAACAGACTCTCATCATTACTGGCAACAACGATCCCATTGTCTGCAACAATGATCGTTCCATCTTTCTGGACACTATAACCATTTAAAAGCCCCTGTATCGTCAAAGTATAATTTCCGGTAAATTCAGGAGATGTGTAATAATAGATTGCAACGATACCCGGTGCATCTTTTCTGGCACAGGCTGCAATGTCAATATAGGATCCATCTTCCCTGGCAAACCGTTCCGAATAGCTTCTTTCTTCATATCCGGCAAAATCCATAATAATGTCTTTTTGCAGATACTCCGTGATCTCATTCGTTAGAGACTCATCCATACTGTATTCACAGTCCGTCTTTCCTTCTTTATCCAGCACAATGATGCCATCCACCCAGAGAGTCTGCAGATTTTCTTTCAGGAAATCCTCTCTTAGCTGCCCGCCGTTTTCTGTTTCCATTTTAATATTTGTACTCATTTGTCTGGCACTTTCAATGGCACGGAGGAGACTTTTGGATTCCGAAGATTCATTATAATGGGTGTAGGTGGAACACTGCACTTTCACATAGTTTACAATCTCCACCATTCTTTTCTCTGCTTCTGCTTTTTCTGCGTGGAAGAAATAAAACAGAGAGACTACAGCTACACAAATTCCTATCAGACCACCGAGCAGCTGGATTCGTTTTTCTTTTTTCTTTCTCTTAATATACAAGATCATTCACCTCCAGATACTTCTGGGGATCATCCAGGTATTTTTCAATGATTTTCAGGGATGTGCCATCCAGACGCATCTCTTCCAGTGTCTGGCCCATCTGCTCACAGATTCCCCTGTCATCCTCTTTTGCAAAAGCAACGCCTATTCCGGTGATCATCAGAGGCTCTTCCAGGATACGGAAGCTTGCATCATAATCCTTCCTATACTGAACGATAGATTCCTCGTGTGCGGCAACCGCATCTACATATCCTTTCCCCAGAAACGTATAGATCAGCTCCCGGTGTCCCAGGCTGATCAGATTTCCCAGCTTTGGGATCCTCTCATCCGTCCGGTTCAGAAAGATACTTTCCGGTTTGGTTGTGGACTGGACAGCCAGGTTTTTTCCCTCCAGGTCACTCAGTTTATAGATATCACTGTTCTCATTTACAGCAACCACCTGACGGCTTGCTATGTATGGCCCTGCCCAGCGGTAATCGTCAAGACGTCCTTCCATAGAAAAACAGCCCATGATACAATCAATCTCGCCGCTCTCCACCAGTTCTTTTTTCTCCTCCCAGTTGATCTGGACAACCTCCACCTGATATCCCATTCTTTTGAATGCTTCCGTAGCCAGTTCTACATCAATTCCTGTCGGTACACCATCCTCATTCAGATAATTGTATGGTGGATAGCTGTCGCTGCCGAGGGTAATAACAGGCTTTTCGGTTTCTTCTTTCGTGTTATCTGTGTTTTTACACCCTGCCAGGGTGACTGCTAAAATTCCCGCAAGCAGAATGCCTGCAATCACTCTTTTTCCTTTCATTTTCCTTCTATCCCTAACTATCCTTTTCGTTTCTTTCATATCTGATTTCCCGCCTTTTGTTAGGTTCGGTACCTTTCCCGCCGGATCTTATACCTATGATCGTCTTTTCCTGTACCTTCATCTCAACCGGTTTTGAAATATAAACCGATGCAAATTTACCGTTTTATCCGTTTCGGTTTTCAGGTATGCCTGCATCTCCGGAACAAAAGTTGCAGGTAAGCACAGTTTATCATATCCGGCTGTAACCTTCAATGCTTTAATTCACTGGCTTCACATTCCTGCGCTGTCTTTTCTCAAAATAATCCGCTGCACTTTTTGGCGATATTCTTCTCTTCGGCTGGTTGATTATTTAGCTCCTAACAGATTTGCGTAAACTAATCCGTTGCTTGTTCGACCGATACCGCACCACTTCCGAATAAATAGGACCCGGAGTACAGACTGCCGTTTTTGGCCTGTACTCCGGGTCCTCTTCAGTTGTAAATCAGTTCGGAATGCACAACGTCTTCAACATCCCAGTCGTTTTGCGTACGATTATATGCAACTTAGTGATTATGACCTACCGACAAAAAGATCCCCCTTGCTCGAAGGGAGATCTGATGGTGAATCAAGCTGTGTTATTCAAGAGCCAGCGAGAAGGCCGGCCGCATATATTCCTGTGCGCTCCGGCTTAATCCGCATTCCGCTGCCAGACGATTCCAGTTTTCTCGGACAGTGTTCAGGATATCCGCTGCCATAGCTGTTGCGTCCTTGGTGCTGACCCCACAATACGGTGCGATCTCCAGCGCAAGGTCAAGGGAGATCGTCGCATCGTCCTCATTTACGCAGAGAGACAGCTCGTCACCCTCCGGGACAGGGTTTACATCATACAAGGGTGAGAGGTGCCAGCCATCCGACTTGAGGATAAAGCCGTGGTTTCTCATGTGGTCATCCGTATTGGAAACAGCCATATTGAACACGATCCGCTTCCATAGCTCCGTCAGATCTCTCTTGGGAGCAGCGCCGTTGGCCTTGATAAAGGACACCAGTTCGAGATAACTGGAACCGTCCGCAGCCGAAGCCCCGTCTGTTTTTCCAAGCATTGTCATGGCGGACGCGAAATGAATCCGCGCAGCGCCATTCCGGTCAAACCTTCGTACAAGGAAGGTGCTTCCGTACTTGGAGAAGTCGATCAGCATGGACTTGGGAACATCCAAGCCGCAAAGTCTCGCAAGGTCATGGGTGACCTTTTCCCATGCACCTACATTAACATCGTCGTGCTTGGACGGGAACTTGGCGATCCATAGATTCCCCTTTGTATCCAGAACGGTGGCCTTCGGACGAGCGCCGCCCAGTGAGGAACCGGGCTTGATGAGTTGATTGATCCATTTCTGCTCGAGACCGGACTCATCGTTTTCGAATTGGCGGGAGGCTTCCTCCAGCGTTCGCAGGCTGGTCCAGGGAGGCGTCGGGGGTTCCGAATCATCCGAAAGGAACGGCCCGTCTTTGTCCAGCTTGAAGCGGATCGCGCCCATCCGCGTCTCGTCGTAGACGCCCAACAGGAAGTCGCTGTCTAAGAGCTTTCGAGGCTTCCGGCCTTCCTGTTCCGCCAGTATTCTTTCTCTGCGCGTCATCAGCAGGCGGCCCCAGCGGTCAGGGGAGGAGTCAGCGAAAAGGGCGAACACATTTTTTGCACCGGTGGGATACTGCCGCCCGGCATACAGTTGAAGATCCGGGTCGAGATACATGTAGTTTGCGCTGCTTTTTAACCAGTCAGCATCATACTCAAAGGAGTAGCTCTCCCGGCCGCGGACATTCTCCACGAAGAGAGTCCCCAGGAAGTTTGGCGTTGTAGATCTGAAGCTCTCATAGACATAAATTACTTTTTGGTTTGACGCCACGGTTAATCACCTCCGTTTCGTGGTGCTCTCTTGCGCATGGTAAGTTCAAGGTCTTGGAGTTTACGCCCCAGCTCATCATCCTTTGCAACGAGCAGAAGGTCTTTATCCATATTGTTCAGTGCGTGCAGAACTGCGGCATAGATCCCAATCGCGACAGAGGGGTTTCCCTTTTCAACATTCCACACTGTGGCTCGGCTTACACCGGCTCTTTCCGCAACCAATTCGGCGGACAGATGCCGCCGTAATCTGGCAAGTTTGATCTGTTCTCCCAGCTGTTCTAAAATCGCCTGCGTCTGCGGCAGCACAGCAACACTCTTTCGTCCCATTCTGCACACCACCTCTACATCATCTTTGTGCTTGTTATTATAGACGATACATCTATTATTGTCAATAAATAAAGACATTAAAAGCGGCGTGTCTGCGATTATCCCTTACTTCATTGTGTGCTGACCATCTTGCCGATATGCATCCGGTCTTATTCCTGATTGGGGGGAATTCTATGGAAGTAATCATTCATTTGCCGCGCTCAAAGGAAGGTCAGGAGGAACTTGCCAAGCGCGTTGCAACTGTCCATGCACAGTTGATTTATAATTACATCTCAAGGGTGGAGTGTTCAACAGAGCAAAAGGTCGCCCTTCTCGATGCGATTCAGGAGAACATCCACGATGAAATAAAGAAAGAGAAAGAGGGATGATCCCTCAATCTCCTACACTTAGACGGATTCTTCGACAAGGTATCCGCCACCGAAGATAATCTCCAGCTTGCCGCCAGGATAGACCTTAATGCATTCTAGCATCTGACGGACGATGGAGTCATCGTACTCCATGCATTTGCTTTCTCTTTCTGAGATGATGGCTTGAATCTGCTCGAGACGGTTCTGCTCACCGTTATCCTTGGCAGTACTTTCTTGAATGGCAGCTATACGCTGCTTGAGAAGTTCTGTTTCTTGTGACAGTGTCATGAACTCGCTTTCATGGGCCTCGATGCCATCGCCGGAGCTGACACTCTCATTGACAAGCGCCAGCATCTTATTGTTTAAGGCTTCGATTTTTCGCTCCAACATATAATACTGTTCTTCCGTGGAGTTTGGATCTTTAGGGAATACCTCTACGCCTATATCGCAAGAAGATGTCAGGCCGATTTTTTCGCCGTTCAGAGATAACCGAGCATAATCGATACGAAGTCCCAGAAGCTCTTGGCAGAGAAAGTCGATATCCACTCGCTCCAGCGCTTGGCCAGATATAGCCGGAAGTCTCTTATATGCTGCGATGACTCTCCCGCCGATAGTTTCGAGATCATTGCGCGATAGATATTTCAATTGCATATCTCCTATATATGGAGGTTCTTTGCTTCAACAAACCACTGATCCTCGTCTTCGAAGAGATATCTTCAGAGGCTGAACTCATTCAGCAAGGAAGTTGATTATAAATATATCCAGAAGGACATCCACCTCATTGGGGAGCTGGCTGTCCTCCAGCCGCAGGCGGACATCGG
>ERZ1106941.1090-NODE-1090-length-31683-cov-19.272923_pt1 | contig 31683 bp, 36 predicted proteins | sample MGYA00403670_ERZ1106941 | MGnify/ENA primary metagenome ERZ1106941 (study PRJEB35170, sample SAMEA104062400) | human gut metagenome | biome: human gut; feature: human-associated habitat; material: faeces | place: Denmark | collected 2012-06-04 ...
ATTTTACCATTCTTGCAAACAGTTCCCCGTGTTCGGCAAAGGATGGCTGAACCGCTGCGACGATGCGTTCAGCATGGCGCAGGAGCTTGTTTAATCCTTAAATCTCTATTCGTTCATGGCATTATTTCCCAGGCTTCGCGGCAAGGTGAAAGAGGCGGTCCAGATATTGGTTTCTCCGTTTGCTGATCATAAATTCAAGCACTGGCCAGCCTCCGAACTTGACCCGGAATCCCTGAAATCTCTGAAAGAGTCCATTGCTTCCGGGCGGCTGGACCGGCAGGAACAGCTCTTTATGGCTATGCTGGAAAAATGGCCGCGTCTCCGGAAGAATCTTGGGGAAATAGCAAACGCCGTTGCCCGCATGGAATGGACAGTCATGCCCTGGACGGAAAAAGGACAGCAACCGACCCCGGAAGCGCAGGAAATGGCGGAGCTTGTCGAATCCGCCTTCTGGCGGTCAGAACCGGAACCGGACACGGTAGAGCAGGGAGCAGACGATTTGCTCAAATCCCTGACCTATATGCTTACTTGCGGCAACACCGTTCATCAAATCAAATGGGCGTCGGATGATATCATCTACCCCCGCTGTTACGAGTCTCTTTCCGCTCAATTTTACGCATGGGAATATAACTACGGCAGGAAGGATCGTTTGCTCCTTTTCCGCAACGGCCTGGAAAACGACCTGGAAGGAGAAGAATTTCCCCCGGACAAGTTCCTGATTGGGCTGAATAAGGCCGACGTGTTCCACCCTATTTTTGGCGCCAAGCTCCGGTGTCTTGTGGGATGGTTCGGAGCCGCCTGTTACGGGTTGCCCTGGCTGATGACGTTTTGCGAGCTTTTCGGCATCCCTTTCCGGACGGCTAAAGTCAGGGGTGACGAAAAAGCAAAAACGGAGGCGGCGGAAATGCTGCAAAACCTTGGTTCCGGGGGATGGGCCGTCACAACGCAGAATATGGAGTTTCAGCTTCATGACGCCGTAAAGGGAGCCAACGGGCTGCCCCAGGCGGATTTGATCAAACTGGCGGACGAACAATGCGACAACCTGATCCTGGGACAAACGTTGACCAGTTCCAAGGGGGACGGAGGGGCGTATGCCCTTGGCAAAGTGCATGCCGGTATCCGCAAAGAGGTCATTGAAGACGCGGGGCAGGCCGTGGCGAATATTCTCAATTCCCAACTCATTCCTGCCATCATCCACTTGAATTACGGGCATATTCCTTCCCGTCTCCCTCAATTTGTTCCCTCTATCCGCGGCATTGACGCAGAAGCCCTGGAAACGGTTGCCAAAGCGGCGGAAATCATGGATGTAGGAGAAGAATTCGCCCGCACCATCGTCAAGATACCCAAGCCGCGTTCCGGCGAGCCTGTCTTGAGAAAAGCCCCGTCTATCGGTTCCGCTCCGGGCCAATACGGGGATGCCATTGAAGCCGCTGCCTCCGAGGGAAAAAACTAGCTCCGCTCGCCCTGGCCGTCGAGTTGGAGCAGGACGCGGAAAAGGCCGCAGAAGAAATTTTACAGGCGTGGGCCGAGCCATGCGCTGATTTTGTCCGGGAATTGATCGGCAAAGCCCGTTCCGGGCTTTCTGATCATGAATTTCGGGCGGAACTGGCCGCTGTGCTTGCCCGCCTTCCGGAAATGGACCTCACCAATGATGATTTGCTGCAGGAAGCCCTGTGGGACGCCAGCGCGGAAGCTTACCGGAAGGGGTGGGAAATCAATCGGATTGAAGACGAGATATGAACCTGACGATCGACTTGAACGGTGTTGACCCGGTAATTGCAGAAGTGAAAAAAATAGCAGCTCCGGAAAGTTTGGCGAAAGCCAATGAACGCATGGGGGAGGGAGTGAAAAGCTGGCTTTCGTCCTGGTACAGGAACAAGGCGGAATCCGGACACTTTGAAAACACGTCCCTGCCGACCCACGGGCCTGGAAGGAAGAAAACCGGGTGGGCCAACGACATTGCCCGAAACTGGTTTGCCGAGACGACGGCGGACGGTGCCCGCATCTACCTCACCGGGCAGGCAGGGGAGGGGAACGGGGGGGAACCTCTAGACCTTGCACAATCCCTGTTATTGAAAATCTACGGCGGCACGGTGACGGCCAAGCGGGCCCAGGCGCTGACCATTCCTGTCATTCCGGAGGCGCACGGCGTTCGCGCTGGCGCTTACGCCTCTATGACGGGCCGCAAACTTTTCACTCTTCGTAAAAGCATCCTCAACCTTCGCAACAGCATGACCGGCTCCGGATTGGAGCCGGGCTGCCTTTTTGAATCGGACGGGCATGGCGGAGTCAGGGCCGTCTATAAGCTCAAGAAGTCGCAGATCTTTGCGCCATGGCCGGAGGCTTTTCCGGATATGGAAGAACTTACGGGCATAGCATTCAAACACTTCATGGATGCCATGCTTGATGACGGGGGAGGTTCCGAAGACTGGATAAATTGACTAGGAGAGCTAAGCTGAAAGACGGTGTAAAATAAACCGCCGCAGAGGGGAAACTGCGGCGGAGTAGAAAAAAGATTTGTTATAGAAATAGTTTTATTTCTTTTTTAAAATATAATGTTCGGATAAGATTCCTTGATTAATTGATCCTTCTTTGTCTGACAACATTAATTTACTACCATCAAGTATTTTATAATAAGATTTTTCATTAGAAGAGGTTAGAGATAATTCAATCAAGTTTCCATTTATCAAATTATAATGACCTTTTGATTCGAAAGTTGCGCTTTTTTCTCCTTCTCCTATATATTCGCTCCTCAGTATATAAGTTTTATCCTTATTTAATGTCAGTGTCGTCTTTATACCTTCACAATCGGCAGCGGGAAGAGTTCCTTCATAAGTGCCGTAAAAATTAGAATTTTCCGACTTGTTTTCTATTTTTGTTCCACCGTTTTCAATTTGATCATGATTCTCTTGAGGAGCATTGCAACCGGTTATGACAACTAAACATGTGGCCCATAAAAAAATCATTTTCATGGTAAGTACCTTTCTTTTTTAATTAGTGTTTTTTCTTAATTCAATAGAGCAGGGACTGAGAAATCAATTCTCTCCCAATACCATTATAATATTACGTAAAACTTTGGGAGGTGGCAAGATATTATTCTCGGCCAGCCGGGATTTTATTCCTGATCGTTACGGCTTGAATATTTTGTAGCCCATTTTGCGTCTATTGCCCCATACCTCCACTGTGCCTCATCATGGGGGCATGAGTACGCTGATAACGACGGTAGCCGGCAACCACGGCAAGGCTCCCATGGCTATCCTGTGGGCCCCCAAAGGAGAACATACTATTAAATGCTCGCTCAACGGCCAGCCGGGAACGTGTGTGGTGCGGGTAACGTCCGACTGCGTTCCCCGGCTCAATGCCGACCTGGAAGCCAAGCTATCCAGCAACGTCAAACCGGTCGGGCTCTATGATCATGAGATGGGGCCCGCCTCTTACAAGCCGGGACGGTTTGTGTGGAACGAGGAAAAAGGCGTTGTGTTGGAACTGGAAGGATGGACGGAGAAGGGAAGAACGGACGTGGAAGGCGGCAATTACGGCTATCACAGCCCCCGCTTCCGGCGCGACAAGGGAACCGGGGAAATCCTCGGCCTGTTGCCGGAATCCATAGAAGTAGGTTCCTTGGTCAATGACCCCGCATTTGACGACATCGAACGCATTGCCGCCAGCCGAATGGAGGGCGACGTAGCCCATTTTGACGACGTTGAAGACCCCGGGAAACCGGGCGACAATAGAGACCTTGAGAAGCCCAAGGAGGGCCTCGACCAGCAAGACAACCATACAACCAACCGAGACATGGACATCACTAAACTCGTTGCCCTCGGCATTTTGACCGAGGAAGAAGCCAAGGCTGAAAATGCCGAGGCTATCGTGTTGGAGCGCATCAAGGCCCTGCAGGACAAAGGCAAGGCCAGCTCCGACGAATTGGAAGCAAGCAAGAAGGAGCTGGCGAAATGCCAGGAAGAAATTGCCGCATCCAGGAAGCAGGTGAAGGAACGCGCCGTCCAGGACGTTGCCGATGCCATTGCTGCGGGCAAAATCGCCCCGAAGGATGAAGCATCCAAGACCTTTTGGGAACGAGCCCTGACGGAAGACTATATTGCCGCCAGCAAGCAGTTGAACGCCCTGCCGAAAAATCCCGCATTCGATGACGTGAATGCCGGCAAGCCGGAAGGCTCCCCAAAAGAACCCGTCACGGGAACCGCGGCTCTTCGCAGCTCCTTTGAAACCGAACTCAATAACCTGAACAAGTAATATGCCCGCGAAAGAATTTATGACCCTGCTGGACGTGCTTCAGCAGGAAGGAACAGGATCTATCAAGGCCCTTGACGCAGTCCGTTCTGTTGGACTTGCATCCCCGGAAGTAACCGCGTTTCCCGTTACCGTTATTGACGGAACGCAGTACGAAATCAATATGCCCACCGGCATTCCCCGTTTCGGGTTTCGTCCGGCCAATGCCGGAGCCAAGAACCTGACGACCGAATACACCAATAAAACCGTTAAGTGTTACTACATTGACGGACCTATTGCGGTGGACAAGGCCGTTGTCACCAGCTCCGCCAGGGGGGCGCAGCTGCTCACCAAGGAAACCCGAAGCGTTACGTTGGGTGCCATGGCCTCCATTGCCCTGCAGATGTGGTACAGGCTTCCGGAACAGGAAAATGTGTTCCCGGCTATTTCTGAACAGATGGGGGATTATATGACCATTTCCGCGGATCCTTCCAAGCAGGAAGACTCGGAAGCCAACCGCGCCGACAACTCCGGAGCTTCCGCTTACCTGGTCATTTTGGGTGACGACTTCCTGCACTCCATATGGGGGAACAAGAAGACGCTTTCCATGTCTCCGGTGCAGGAAGAGACCGTAGCCAGGAATACGGAAGACGGGGAATCAGGAACAATGAGGGCCTATACTTCCCGTTTGGAAGGCTGGACGGGCATTGCCGTGGAATCTCCGTTTTCCGTGGCCCGCATCAAGAACATCAGCGCCCAGCATCCCTTGACGGACAAACTTGTCGCCAAGGCGAAGAGCCTGTTTCCTGCGGCCTTGCGCGGCATGATTTCCTATGTGGTTATGAACGGCAATGTGAAATTGCTGTTGCAGGAATCCAGAACCCTTACGCCTGCCACCGGAAACGGCGGAACGGGCATGATCGCCCCTGAACCCGATTCCGTGATGGGAATCAAGATTCTGGAAGTGGATTCCCTGCTTGATGACGAATCACTGTCCAGTGTCCGCGCCGCATTTGCGGAAGACTTTTTCCGCGCCCGTCGCAACTCCCTTGCCCTCAAAAATTAACCTTTTATCCGCAGAAAGGAGAAACACACCACATGATGAAGAATATGTACCGCAATGACGAAGCGCTTACGATCCGTCTGAAGATGCCGGGAACCGGAAAGACGGTAACGTCTGCCCCGATTCATATCGGACAGAAAGGAGGCATCGACAGCGCTGTCATTTCATTGAAGCACGAAGAGCTTCCCGCGCTGGCCGCCGGCAAGACGATGACCCTCACCGTCGAATCGTCCGAGGACGGTGATGCCTGGACGGAACAGGATTCCCCGAAGCTGGTTGCGACGGGGGGTGAGAGCAATGGTTCCGGCTCCGGAGAAGTGTTCATGCGCGTTCCGTTGGAGGCCGGCCCCTGGCTGCGCCTGAAAATCGCAGCTGAAACGTCCGCAGGCGACAGCACGGCACAGGAAGCCGTCCTTGCCGTCAAGGTATAACCTTATTGAAACAATGGCCCTCGTAAGGATTACTCCGGAAGCGGTTGCCCGCTATTGCCTGGACAAGGAAATTACTTCCATTGCCCGGGACAAAATCAGCGACATCATCCGCGAGGTCTGCAACGAGGTGGCGGCTGCAGTCAACTCCTGCCCCAGAAATGCCAGGATTGCGATGGATTCCAGTTCCGTTCCCGCGGAGTTGGTATTCACCACCTGCATTCTGGTGCGGGATGCCGTCACCAGCTCCGTGCCAGGTTCAAGCGAATCCCTGCAGGGGACGGCGCGGGCGGCTCAATATCAGGATGCCCGCGCGAAACTCCGCGCCGTGGCTGCCTGTGAAGTCGAGTTTGCCCCCTACGATGGGCACCAGCCCAGCGACGTCATTTACGGAGGGCCGAAACACCAGGATTGGAGCAATCCGATATGAAGAAAACCCTGAAGAAGTCGCCTGTCATTGCATTTGCGGAAGTCCTCTGTCAGCGGGCCGTGGAAATTTGCTCCGCGGCCAACAACGGGGAAGACCCGGAAATCATTATTAAGGCATGGGACGGTTCCTTTGAGGAAGAAATCAAGAGGGTGACCGGTTCCCTGGAAACCGTCATCGTCATGGAGCGTCCGGAAATTGTTCCGGACAAGTTGAGCAGGAGCGGCAAAAGCACGGCCAGATGGCACGTCACCGTGGAGAGCAACCCGCTTCTGGACGGTGACGGCTGGGACGCCGACGACCTTGCCGACATCATCCAGGAGGGCTTTCACAAGTGGCGCCGCAACCATGCCCGGCTGATGATGACGGAGGTAATCGTTACCAGCTCCAAGCCGGCTCTCGCCAAAATCCTGAAAAAGTCCATCGTCCTGACGATGGAAACAACCCTGATTATCAAACATGGCAACTAAACCCACCACTGCCGCGGCCCAGGAGGCCGCTACTGCTCCGGCGCCCCGCATCGTCAAATGCCGGGTGGCCGTCAACAAGCTGGAACTCCCTCACGGCATCGCCGCGCGGGGAAAAATCGTCCACATCCCGGAAGACGTGTACAAAGTCCACGCCGACGCCGGGAAAGTGACCTTTATTGACTACGTAAGAAGCTAACAACCATGTCAGAACTCTACAACAAGGAAATGCTGGTCGGCACCTTTCTCGACCTGTGCCCGTTCGGAACGACAGTCACGGCCGAAAGCGGCACGGACACGGTGGACGAGCATTTCAAGCCGGCGAAGGACTCCGACGCCTGGATGATTGCCAACGAAGTCATCGACTACAAAATCACGCCGACCACGGAAGACGACGCCCGCACGGTATTTTCCCGCGACACGACCTCCTATGTGACGCGGAAGAACACCAAAGTGACGGGCAACACCATCGAGATTAACTCCACGGAGGTTAATCCGGTCTGCTGGCAGGTGATTTACCAGTGCGACAGGCTGGAAGCCGGGAAGGAAGTGCAGCCCTTTTCCCGGAACATCTACGGGCAAAAGGTATGGGCGCGCCTCACCAAATACCAGGAAGACAAAAAAGAAATGATGGTCCTGGAAGTCGCGGCGCTGCTCAAGGTGGAAATCCCCACGGAAAACAACAAGCTGATCACGCCGAAATTGACGCTTGAAGTGATACCGTCCTCCCTGAATTCCCTGACGCCCACGGAAGAAATCGCCTTCCCGGCCTCCGCCGGAGCATGACAGCCGGGGCCGCCCCTCTGTTTGCATGGGGAGGGGCGGCCCCTGTTTCCCCCACCATTATTGAGGCATGGACACGACCGTATCTCCCTTTTCCATTACCTTTGACGGGCGCCCCGTCGTGCGCGCCGGGGAATTCCTGCTCGACTCCCTGCCGGAACACGCTTTCCCGGTGCAGTTCGGCACGTCCGCCACGCCGATCATCAACAGCCCGTTCCCCAGGCTGGACGCATTCGGCAACCTGTCCCTGTCCTTCACCATCTCCACCGTGCGGGAATGCGCCTCCCACATGGACGCGTGGAGCGCCTTTTACGAATGGCTCAACGAATGGAAAACGGCGGGGAAGGGGGAATGGACCTGGACCGACGCCTGCGGCCGTGAACAGCGCTTTGAAGCTGTCATCGCCGACGCCGAGCCGAAGGTTCAAGGCCTGCGCCTTATTGTCTCCTACAACTTCACCCTCGGCCGCCCCCTGTGAAAACCCTTGACGTATCTTCCGCCGACTTCCTGGACATGGCCGAAAGCCCGTCCTACAACCGGCTCTCCTTCGGGGGAGCCTCCGTCTCCTTCCGCGCGCCGGTCTCCCGGTTTGCCTCCTGCCCGTTTGAAGAAGGGGAAATAGTGAAAGTTGTCTGGCGCGGGAAAACCCTGCTCATCGGCCCGGTCATCGACCTGGAACACTCCCTTGAAGGAACCTCCGAGAGCTGGGACATCAGGATTTGCGATTACTGGTGGAACCTGAGCAACATCCAGTACTTTGTGAACGGCCGCGCCAACGGCATCTTTGCCGAATACCGCCAGGGTACAGGCGGAAGCGGTCAGGAAAAACAGGCGACCGCGAACATCCGGGACGCCCTCTCCGGAGTCCTGGACCACGCCGTCAGCACGGCCCTGGTCCCCATCAAATACGACCTCCGGATCGACAAGGATGCCGAAATCATTCCGTTTGCCTACGCGTCGGAAACGTATGCCTCCCTGCTTTCCAAGATCCAGCAATGGCGCCCCAACATGGCCGCGTGGTTTGAATACGGCGCGGATGACTCCGCCACGCTGGTCATTGCCGACCATGCCCATTTGCCGGATGTCGTGCTCGACCTGTCCGCCGTGGACGTAAGCGCCCTGTCCCTCAAGGCGCGTCCCGATCTGGTGCCTCCGGCCGTGGGGCTGACCTGCAACGCCTCCGTTATTTCCCGGGTTCAGCGCGCGCTGGCCGTCTATCCCTCAGGCGCCTCCCTGTCCCAGCTCTATGTGGTGACGGCGGAAGTGGACGTTCCGGGCGGCGTCAAGGTCTCCGACACTGCCGGGCAATACAGCCCTGTGGAAACGGACTCGCTGGGTTACGACGCCCCGCGGATGATTGTCCGGGGAGACAAATTCCCGACCGGCACGGCCCAGTGGGCGGCCCGCGTCAAACGCTGGGCTCCGGCCCTGGAGGATTGCGCCGGCCTGGAAGTGGCGGCCAGTCCGAAAATCACGTCCATCACGCCGGCTGACGCGGAACACCGGGGATACAGCAGCGCGGCCATCACCCACGAACTGACCTCCGGGGAGATTATCAGCATTTCATACTATTCAATATTCAATGTTTTTCAGCAATCATGCTTTCACATGATTCTATAAAATGCCATGAACCAAGGTACAATTCAAGGTGCATCTTGAAAGCCTCTTTGAGTCATGTTAATTCTTTTTTGCTATGGCTGGATTGAAGAAAAGAGGGAACACATGGTTTGCATCGTACTACGTAGCGGGAAAGCAGTTGGTCAAAACAACGGGCATTCCCATCGTTCCCGCTGCTATTCCACCCGGGAAAACCAAAGCGGCCATGATGAAGCAGAATGAGGCATCAGCACGCCTCATAGCGCAGGAGCTTGAAAAGGCCGTTTACGGGCAACAGGTGGACGCCGCCTTGATAAAGGCCCTTGCTGGTGAAAAAAAGGGGCGTCAGCTATTGAGGGGCAAGCAATATATGCAGGGGGTGAAAGATTACCTTAATGAATGGCTGCTTACAGAAAAAAGTACTGTAAACAATGGAAATAAAGCCGTGTCTCTTTTTGTCTCTTTTCTGGGAGATTCTCAAAACATGCCGTTAGATATGGTGACGCCCCAGCATGCAAAAGACTTTATGAGCCAGGAATTAAAACGCGTTAGATCTCGTTCGGTAGAATCGTACTTAACCTACTTACGAACAGCGTTTCAAAAAGCGGTAGATTCCCGCCTGATCCCCTTCAATCCCTTTCACAAGGTTAATCCGGGCAAATTAGACAGGGCGGATAAACAAGAGCGAAGAGCCTTTACGATGGAAGAAGCAAAACGCCTGACGGAAGTTCTACCGGGGGAATGGCCGGATATGGTGCGGGTATGCCTTTATACAGGCGGGCAGCGGCTGGGGGACGTTGCAACCCTGACTTGGGACCAAATAGACATGAAACGGGGCATAATCGTTATGACCTCCCAGAAGACGCGCCGCAAGATGGGAAAGCCTATTATTCCGCCTTTGGTGGACGTTCTGAAACGCCGTCACGCTTGCCGGATAAATGAACGCGTTTTTCCCTCTGCCTTTCTGAAATGCGAACAAGCCGGAGGAAGAACGTGCCGCCTTAGTATGGATTTTAGAAAATTGTTGTGGGATTATCAATTTATTGAAGCTAAGAATCCGAAAGAGCGCCGGAATGGAGGGAGAAACGCTTGGGCAAAACTTTCCTTTCATTGCTTAAGGTCAACGGCTGTAACCGCCTTGAGGCTGGCCGGGGTTCCTGCCGACCTTTGCCGGGTAATTGTGGGGCATGACTCCGAAGAGATTGAACGGGTTTACTTTAGGCCGGATTCCGGAGCCATTGCAGAGGCTATGAAGCACCTTTCCCTTTGATAACGGGGCGTTTGTGAAGTTATTTTCAACCAGTACGCGCATGCGCGTATGCGCACACATATATATATGTTTTTTTTGTGCCTTTGTGCCCATAGTATATAACTTATTCATTTATCAATCTTGTTATGGGTACATTTATGGGCACAAATGGGCACAAATGGGCACAAAATAGGGGAGTCTGGGCACATTTTTCATGATTGGCTTGTCTGGCCATTGTCTGAACCTCCGGTGGAGCAGGAGCGTAAAAACGATTTTAAGGCCGGTTCTGGGCTGTTTGCTCTCTTTCCGCTGTTGTTGAGCGTTTCAGAAGTAAAACGCGGCACAAGGGGGCAACAGAGGCGCAAATTCGGCATGTTTAAGAAAGCGCGGACTTTTCGGACAACTACGCGCGCGCGTAGTTGTGTAAAAACTCATTTCCCTTGTCAATGACGCCCTAGCCCTTTTTCAGGGTCATGCAGTTAATCAGAGAATCATTCATCATGGGGGAATGAGAGAAAGAACAATTCGCTTGCGAAGGAACAAGCCAGACAGAAAGGGGCGCCCCGGCTTCTGGAAGATGCGTTTAACGTGGGTGAAGGATCCGCGCCTTGTGGGGAAGCTTTACGAAGTGGGGCTAGGCACCAGGGACGCGCGGGAGGCCGTCAATATGGCGCGGGGCGTTCAAGCCCTGATACGAGCCTTGGAAGGAAAAACGCCCCTTATTCTGTTTTCTGAAAGCGAATTCCCGGTACACAGAGGGGGAATGAAAGGACAAACGTTCGCACAGGAAGCGGACAATATGCGGACAGAAATTGAAGAAAAACCTACGTAGGTTATTTCCGAAAACCCAGAAGAAACCCAGTCGGTTTTTTTTGAGAACCCAGAAGAAAACCCAGCAAAAACCGTAAGGAAGGAAGGAAAGGAAGGAATTCACCCCCTTACCCCCTTTCCGTGCGTTGCGGGATTCAGCCTTGGCTATTGACCGGAAGAGACATTTTCCCACAATGCGGGAAATGAAAACATCATCTTATCGTTTGCAACGGAAAGAAAACGGAAATTTTGAATTGAACGCTTCCTTGTTCATGGGGGCGTCTAGGCCTCGGAAGTGGGTAAAGGTTGACTTGGAAACCAATGACCGGGAGAACGCGGAAGATCGTTCTGTCCTCATTCTTCGCCTCTCTTACCGTTTGGGTTTATTCCCTGCTGATGAAGTGCCGTTATCGAAAGTGAAAGATCCACAAGGTAGGGAAAAGCGGAGAAAAGAAGGCCGCAGAATAGGGAAGCGTCTGCCCGGCGTTCTGACCTTGAATTGATGCCGTTCCGGACAGCGTGGGAGGGGGCGTTAAACGTTACCCCCCCCTCATTTTGAGCTTGCACGGACGCCCCAGGCAGGAATGATGGCGAACATGAATAGCTTTAAATTGATGCAGGGAATGGCTTTTTTTGCGATGCTGACATTCATTTTCTTTTCCGGATGTGAGAGCAAAGAGCCCCAGCTGATCGAACAGAGAGAGGAAAGGAATAAAAATATAGACGGACATCTTAAGGAAGCAGAGAAAAAGCGGATTAACTTAATTGAAAAAAATAAGAGGAAGCAATATGCTGAAAGAATAAAAAAAGATTATTTCCAGGCAGTAAAAAATATAGAATATAAATATGAGCAAAATATTGAAAATATTAAGCATCATTTGAAATTGTGCAAGATGGAAATTACCCAAAAACTTGAAGTTGATACAGCTGAAAATAAATACAAGCGTCTTGATATAGAAGAACAGTATCAGGACAGGAAAATCAGCAGGCATGAAAAGAAGCATAAACTTTTACTTCTGGATCATGAACTTGAAAGGATAAAGGAACGTGCAAAGATAGAATATGCCAAAACGGAACTTTCTCATTCAAAAGAATTAGAGAAAGCTCTTAGAGAAACTATGAATTTTAATAAAGAAATTATTAATTTCGAAAAAACGCTAAACGAGAAAAATTGGTTGAATCTGCTGAAAAATGAAACTGTGATTCTTCAAAAGAAATATGACGAATGGAAAAACGAAATAGAGAAAAACAGGAGCATATAAACATTTCTTGAGCAAATAAGAACGCCCCGGACGTGCAAGACGTTGCGGGGCGTTTTCTTTTGGGTGTGGGATGGGGGCGCCGACTTTATTCTAGGCTTTCATTGATCACGTCCACGCACCATTGACGAAGAAGCTTTCCTTCCGCCGTGGCAGCCCTGTTCCAGGCATCAAAGGTGGTATCATCTACTGTGAGAGTGATTGCATTGTCCGCCGCGCTGGGGGGCGTTTCCGGGGCGTTGTCCACCGCGGGATATTGAACCATGAGGCGTTCAATGAGGCGGCCTGATTGCTTGGGAATTGGGCGCTTACCGTACATGATGGAATTGATAGTGGGAATAGTAATTCCGCATTGTTGCGCCAACCAATCACGATTCTTCCCTATGGCCTTGAGCCATTGCTTTATATCTGCCTTTTCCATGCGGTGGACAATACCAAGCGGCGCGAAATATGGCAAGTGTAGATATATAATAAATACATAGTATATATTTTAGTGTTGCGTATATGCGCAATGTATATATGATGGTGTTGTCATGAAGACGAAACAGCATCAAATCACTTTGGCCTTCCCCCCCGGCATCCTTGAATTCCTGAAAACGAAGGCTGCCAAGACGGGAAAGGCCCCGGAAGAGTTCATTTCCAACCTTATCAACAAGAACGCGCTCCGGGTGTTGAAAGAAGCCCCGCAGGAACAGAACGCCTATTCTCTGACCGTCAACACACTTACAGCGAACAATCAATAAAACCGATAGAAAGAAAATCATACGATGACCACAACGAAAACTGCCAAGAAAGCAACCACAGGGGGAACCCCCTCCAAAGTGACGAAGACACCCCGGAAATCCGCCACAGGTTCCCCTGGCATAGAGGGATGGAAGGGAGCTATTGCAACGTTTGTAAAGACTGGGGAGAAAGTAAAAATCGACGTTGCCGGCAAAAAGGTTCCCGTGCGGACGATGGAAACGGACGGATTCACGGATAAAAAAGACTGGTATGCATGGCTTGAACAGGGGGAAAGCTTACTGGCTCTTGCTCAAGCCTTAGAGGATGATATGAGAATCAGCGATTGCCGCCCCTTGCTAAGAACGCCTTGTGAAAGAACTGAAGAAGCAAAAAGGCTTGTTGAAGAAGCCGTTTCTAATCTGATGCAAGCCGCTAACGTTTTTCTTTCTGGTATTTCCTATGAATCTAGAATGGAGTTGAGTAAATGCCTTGCCGTCATTTGCCAAATACCGGACAGAGATAACGCCCAAATGCTGGCAAAACTTTCTCCGGAAGAAGTATTTGACGTATTTGAAAGGAAAAAATACCAAGATGCCAACCGCTCCGAGATGGCAAGCTTCATCCTCAATAACACCCTTATGCGTATGGAAAAGGCGTATCTGGCCGTGGATAAATCATTCATTTTTTGACCCGCCATTCATGAGTTGCAAGACGCCTCGCCGTACATCTCCCCCCGGCGGGGCGGTTTTGTTCAAGGGATTATTCAAAAGCAATATCCATTATTGCCCCTTCCCTTCATAGCCCATTTTGAAACTATGGTAAGCAAAGCCTGTATGCAGGAGAATACAGGAACACAACTGCAACAAAACCCGCATGAATATGATTGCTCAAAAACCCTATTTAACCGCGGCGGAACTGGCGAAAGTCCTTCAAATTTCCGTGCGTACCGTATATAGCCTTAACCGTCTAGGAATGCCCCATTTCAACGCAGGCGTACCTACTGGATCCGTTCAACGGTCTGCCCCCCGCTATGAGCTGGAAAAGGTGCAGGCATGGCTTGAATCACGCATGAAAAAGGGAGGGACGGACAAATGAACGCCCCTATGAAAGAAAACCCGCTGGAAAAGCTGAAAGCGGAAGGCATGGGCATGATGCCCCTGACGATAACCGCCGCCTTGTCCTGGTCTGAATGGTTCCTTGAACGCCTGAAAACGGATGCGGGGGAAGCTGACGGCCCCGCGGGCGCGGGCGTTGTATGGGCAAGCCAAAAGACGCTTGCCGCCCGGTACGACATGAGCAAATCAAGCTTTACTCGCTATCTGGCTTTTGCCATGGCCGCCGGAAAGGTGCGTTTCATCAAACCGCACGACGGAGAACGGGAGGGAGTCACGAAATACAGCGTTGAGGATATGGACGCGTTCATGACGGGGCAAGGGAAAGGAGGGCAATCATGAAGTTTGAACTCGCGGACCTGAAAACCCCGGACGCCCTGAATGAATACTGCCGCCGCACGCTGGGGAAGCCCCAGCAGCGCGGAAGCGTCATGATTTATCCTTGCCCGTTCGGAACACATGCGCGTTTCAAGCTGCAGGTCACGGAATATCAGGAGGAAGGCCGTTTCAAGTGCTGGTCCTGTGCCCGGGGCGGGGACATTTTTGACCTTCACGCCGGCATCAATGGATTAGACACGAAAAGGGACTTTTCCGGCGTCCTGCGGGGCGTCTGCGACGTGTTAGGAGTGAGGCCGCCCGATGATGACGGAACGCCCCTTCCCACCCGTAGAAGGCCCGTCAGGCCCCGCCCGGTTCCGTCCATGGCCGCCGCTTCTCCGACGCCCCTTCCTGTTTTCGTTTCCGACCCGGACGAAGCCGAACTTGACGCGTGCCGGGAACGATTACAAAAGGACGATCGTCTTGCCGGGGAACTGGCGGCAGAAATGGGCATTCACTTCCTGATGATGCATATCCACACGGCGCGGGAACTGGGCCGGGGCCTCTTGGGGGCGACGCCGGACAATCGTCTTTTATACCTGTACACGGCGGAAGATGAAGGAGGGAATACCCGCTACACCGGAGCCAAATTGCGCCGGCGGGACAAACACGCCAACCCCTGCCTGAAGCTTGAAAACGGGCAATGGATCCCTAGCGGAACTATGAACCCTTCCAGCGGCAACCCGCACGGCATCCGCTTTTTGTGGACCATAGGGAAAGCCGCGGCCCCCTGGGGCCTTGATTCCGCCCACGGCAAGCGGTTTGTCATCATCACGGAAGGTGAAAGCGACTGCCTTGCCGTAGGACAGGCTCTTGAATGCTTCCGGGAAGCCTATCAGCAGGACGTTGACCCCTGCACGGGCCGCCCCTACGAAGACGGGCGCGGAAGCCTGGAAGCCGTCATTCCCGCCGTGATAGCCATTCCTGGTGCGTCAGGCTTCAAAACCGGATGGGAAACCCCGCTTGCCGGGAAAAACGTCATTCTTGCCCTGGACGCGGACAAGGCCGGACGGGAAGCCGCCGCCAAACTGAGGGAACGGCTGGCCGCCGCCGGCTGCATCATCCGCGACTGGATGCCCCCCTACAAAGACGCGCGGAACATGCTTCTATGCGCCGGGGAACGCGCCCTGTATGAAAGCATCTTTGAATCTATGAATGCCCCGGCACCCACGATATACCCCCTTTTAACTACCCACTAAAACCACCAATACCAAACCAACATGATCATGAATCAAACACCAGAACAGACAACCGAAACCGCCAAGGGAAACGAACAGAATATGTCCATTAAATGGAAAAACTTCTCTAAAGAAATCGGTGAAATTATTGAGAGCAATTTAGAAGAAGGAGTAGAAGCCTTGCTCATGACCAACCACATTATTGAAGCCGCTTTAAAAGCGGGTCTTAACCCTAGAGCTATTTTTCTTCAGATATTTCTTGAATTGATAAAGCTCAAATATGCCCGTTTCCGAGTTTCCAAAATGAAGGGTTGCCTTTTAGCAAATGAACTGCCCGGATTCATGCTTGAAGAAATCAATGCCAACCTCAACGCCACGGAGGAATAAAACCATGTCAGACAGAGACTTGAACATCAACATCAGAACGACCGCCGACACCTCCGGCGCCGACCAGACAACGGAAGCCATTAACAAGACCAGGGAAGCCGCCCAAGAAGCCGGCGGAAGCGCGGACGCCATCAACCAGGTAACCGACTCCCTGAACAACGTCAAAACGGCCGCTGAAGAAACCGGCGCCGCCATGAAGGACGGCATGGGGGCGGAATATGAACAAGCCCTGGAAAACGCCAATTCCAAACTTGACCAATACGCCGACGCCCTGACCGCCGCCGGCTCCCGGATGAAAGCCGCCTTCAACGACAACCCGGGATTGACCGGGTTTATTGACGAAGTCACCAACGCCGTGCTGACCTCCGAGGAATTCAGGAAGAAGCTGGAACAGGTGGATGACGTCTTTGAAGTCCTCAATAACAAAATGTCTGATTTGGACCTTGGGGCGAAATGGGGAGATGACCTTGACGAAAACCTTCAACAAATCATCGACGGCTACAACAAGGAAATGGACGCCGCCGACAAGGCCGCGGAAAAGGCGGAAGCCGCGGAGGCCCGGAAGCAGCAGGCCGCCGCCGCCACGGTGGAACGGCTGGAAGCCAACAACCGCCGCGCCTCCGCCACCTATGAAGAACTACAGGCCGAACTGGAATCCTACATTGCCAAACTGGAAGAAGCCCGGAAGGCCGGGGACAACGTAGCCCAGGCGGACGCCCTGAAGAATATCCAGGATTTGGGACGGCGCATCAAGACGGCCGGGGATGCCGGACAACTCACTTCCACGCAGGTCAAGGGGCTGGCCGGGCAAATCACCATTGCGGCAACGCGCATCCTCGGCATGTCCAGTTCCCTGCGTGGGGCTATTCCGTTTATTCGTCTTTTTGGAACCACCATTAAAACGGCTATGGGGCCGCTGGGCTGGGCTATGCTGCTGATCCAGGGGCTGACCGCCGGCATTACCGCTTTGATTGACCACTTCAAGGCTAAAAGCGACGAACTTGACAAGGCCGCCGAGAAGGCAAAGAGGAAGCATGATGAAATCAACCAGTATTTGAGGGATGCTGAAAAAGGCCGTCTTGCGCTTGTCCAGAAAACGAAACAGGAAGAAGCGGCCCACGTCATCAACCGGGAGTATGAACAACATATTAAAAACATTACTTATGAATATGAGAAACAGACCCGGGAAATTGAACGTCAGCTTGCTTTAAAGAAAAGAGAGATAGCGGGAAAATTAGGTATTGATACAGCCAGAAATGAATACCAACGTCTGGAAATAGAAGAACAGTATCAGGACGGGAAAATCAGCAGGCATGAAAAGGATTATAAGTTATTAATATTGAGCCAAGAGCTTGATAGAATGATTGAACAATCAAAGCTTAAAATAGCACAAGCCGAATATCTTGCACTATCTGACAAACAAGGACTTGCCGAAGAAAAAAGAAATAATGCGTGGAGAGAAAAAGACCGATTGCAAGATGTAAAAATGTCTCTTCCTTCTATTGATGAAATGGGAGGCTTGTTCAGAGAGCAAAGCAATGCACAAAGAAGGGTTCAACAACTTGTTAAACAACTGGAAGAAGCAAAGAAGCCTATTTCTTGGGGCGTTACTGAAAGCGTTGAAACAAGAGGGGAAAAAGTAAAAAAACAGGTAGAAGACATAAAGAGATTGGAAGAATTTGTTTCTAAAGCTCAAAAAGATGTTGATATAATCTCTTCTCGTATATCAAAAATAAAAGAGCGTATAGAAGAAGAAAAAATTTATTTTAATCCATCCTATGGGGTTGATAAAAAAGGCAATCCAATAACAGATGAACAAAGAACAGAAGAATATAAAACAGCTTTTAAACATCTTGACGATAGACAGGAAGAATTAAATAAAAAATTAAGTGAATATTTCGTTTCTATAGAAAAAGTTTCAGAAAACATAGGGGATAAAGAAGAAGAAATCGAAAATCTTAATAAATTATTTTCCATCTATGAAAGAAACCGGATCAAAGCATCTAAAGTAGGGGAGAAAGAATGGAAGAATGAAGAAAAGAAGGATGCCGAGAAAGAGCAGAAGAAGCTTGAGAAGGAACGTAAACGTGAACTGAAGAAGCTTCAACAGGAACAGAAGCGGGAAATTGACAAGGCTATTAAAACTTTTGTGGAAGGTTTTACCATCAACGCCGGCAAGAGCGCTACTCCACATCAAACCTCTTTAGTCCACAAGGCTATTGACGGCATTAGAAAAGATATAGAACGCGCCGCGGCCGACGGACACATTGATGAAGCTGAAATGAGGGAATTAGGCAAGCTCTACATTGCCAAGCTTCAGGAATTAGGACTGGCAACAAAACGTGCCGTCAATGGATTGAAAGAGGAATTAACCCAGGGGTTGAAAGAAATTAATGCTCAAATTGACGCAATAGGCAAATGGGCCAATACTACCCAAAGGCAGAAACGCCCCGGTGGAATTGTTAATCTTCCTTACCGTAAAAGATGATGAACAAGCCCCTAGCACCTACGCCCCTGACTTCAGGGGCACATTCCATGGACGAAGAAGCCGCCGCCATGAAGAAAGCGCGGGAAGAGGCCGTAAAGCCCCCCTTTCTGGCCCTGGGGACACAGGGGGCGCAATTCGTCTACTACACACGCCGGACAGAACAGATGTTCTATTGGAGAACCAAGGAACATACGCCGTTGAACATGCGCTTTCTGGCTCCTGTGGAATGGTGGCAGAAGACGTTGGACCCGGACGGCAAGCTAACGCCCCGCCAGGTCATGGACAGAGCCATTGATTACTGTATTGAAACAACCGGCAACCGGAAATTCGACCCCGACGCCATACGTAAATGCGGCGTATGGGACGAAGACGGGGCCGCCGTCTATCACGCGGGAAACGCCGTCTATCTCTTTTGCCCGGAGAACGAACAGGAACGCCCCTTCCTGCCCGTGGACCATGCCCGGACGGGAAAACCTCTTTATTTGCCCGGCAAGCCCCTTCTGGCTCCGTCTGATGACATGCTGACGGACGAAGAAGGGAACATCGTTGCGGCGTTCATTGGGGCGCATTCCTGGAAACGCAGAGAAGACGCCTTTCTTTGCCTGGGGCTGGTCACGCAGTCCATTTTATCCGGATATCTCCGTTTTCGCGCCCATGGATGGATCAACGCCCCTTCCGGTTCGGGAAAAACAACCCTCCGGGAAAGCGTGCAGCTTCTCATTGGCGGCATGGCCCGGTACTTCAAAGGACTTGAAACCACGGACGCCGGCTTGCGCCAAAAGCTGGAAAGCGATTCCTGCCCGGTCATCTTTGATGAAGCGGATTCCGACAACGCCGCCAAAACCGCCAACATGGGGCGCATTCTTGCCCTGTTGAGGACAGCTACGGACGGAGACGTGGGAATCACCAAGGGCGGCGCGGACGGCAAGAGCGTTACCTACCTCATGAGAAACGCCTTTCTTCTGTTTTCCGTGCGCTCCATGATTGAAAAGGCCAGCGAGCAATCACGTATTTTTGAACTGGAACTGGAAAAGAAAGAGCCTTCCGAAACCGCGCCCCTTTTCCAACGGCATAACGAACTGGCCGCCGTCATCCGATCCGGGGACCTGGGGCGCAAATACGTCACCCGCATCATTCATCACGCCCCGGACATCCGCCGCAACATTGAACTCCTGAGGCAATATCTGGCCAGCCGGGGAGAGGAAGGCCGCCGCGCGGAAATGTTTGCTACCGTGTATGCCTCCGCGCACTTCGTCACCAGCGGGCGCGACCTGACGCCCCAGGACATGCAGGAATGCGCCGACATGGCCGCCGGGAGCGATTACGCCCGTGTTCTTGACGACGACGGGGAACGCTGCCTGGAATGGCTGCTGGGTTATTCCCCTCCCATTGCAGGGGGGCGCACCCTCCGGGAGTTCATTAAGGAAGCCGCCGCCGCGGAAGTCTCGGAAGATTCCGCCGTTCTGGAACGTTACGGAATGTATGTCCGCAAGACGGCGGACGGGGACAAATGCGCGTTCCTGAACGCCAGCAGGAAGAACCGGAAAATCAGCGAGATCTTTAAGGGTTCGGAATGGGAGGGCGTGAACGTGAAAAAAGTTCTCCTGAATGTGAAGGGGATGGAAGAGCAATTTTTCCGCATAAATACCAAGGTGGACAGCAAAACGCGGGGAATCAGAATCCCTCTTAACAGCGTAATCTATTGAATATTAGAAATAAATCATGGGCACAAAATGAAAAACACGGGTACAATTCAACAAAAAAAACTAACATTCAATGTGTTGCTTTCTTATGGGCACACTATGGGCACAAATGAAAGTACCCATATTAGCATTGATAAATGAATGAGTTAAGCCATTGGGCACATTTTTTGCGAAAAAAGACCCCTATATACACACGCGCGAGAGAGACAGCCATGACCCCGGAAACGCCCCTCATCATCATCGACAGCAGAGAGCAAACGCCCCTTGCCTTTGAACACTTCCCTTCCAGGTGCGGGACGCTGCAAAGCGGGGATTATTCCCTTGCCGGTCATGAAGGCCGGTTCACGGTGGAGAGGAAGAGCGTTGCCGACCTGATCGGAAGCCTGACGGCGGGGCGTGAAAGGTTTGAGAGGGAATGCCACCGCCTCCGGGGTTATGACTTTGCCCGGCTGCTGATTGTGGGACACCCTGACGAACTGCCCTTTTATCTGGCCAGAAGGAAAACGACCAGCAAGGCCATTCTTGGAAGTCTGGCCGCCTTTGAAGTGAGATACCGCTTGCCCGTGGTATGGGAGCCTTCAGAAAAACGCGCAGCTGTCCAAATTGAGAAATGGGCGTGGTACTTCTACCGGGAAGCATGGAGACCCTTCAAGACCCTGCCAACGCCCCCAGGGGATATTCACGGACACGGGCAGCCCTCAAAAATGAGTTCAGTTCCCCCGGATTTTTTCATACCGCACCATGAGGAAGAGAATGAGGATGAAAATGAGAAAAAAGCATGATGCAAGGTCCATATTAGGGTGCTGTTATTGTATAACACATTGATATAAATATATATTTATCTGACCTCCGGCCAGATCAACGGAAAGAGCGCGAGAATCAAATGGGGCAAGGTCCGGGTGGATTTGCGGGTGCGGGCGACGGATCCCCCCGACACGGTGAAACAATATTTTCCGGAATACGGCGGAAAATCCGGAACCGGGGACCGCTGGATCGGAACATTGACGTTTGAAGTGACCACGACGAATGTCGGCTACGCATCCTACCGGGTGGACAGGGCAGGGACGGTGGAAAGTGTGTCCGACGACGGCGGAAGCTCCGGAGACGACGAAACATCGGGCAGCTACGACACCTCCGCACTGTATAAAAATTTCCTGAAATCCTACTACGAAGCCACCCGCGCGCTGCCCTATGACGGATCCGCGACCGTCCACGACGACTTTGACCAGGTCTGCGGGGGGCGCCTCTCCATCACGGGAGGGTTGAAAGAATGGGAAACCATGCGGTCCGTCATCCAGGAAATATCCCTCGACCTTAAAACGGGAGTTTCCGACGTGACGGTGGGAGCCCCGGAACAGATCTCCCTGCAGGACTCCATCGACCGGAGCCGGCAGCTTGCCGAGGCGCTGCGCCGGACGGCCTGGGCGGACTCGTCCACGTCTTCCGGGGGAGGTTCTTCGGGCGGAGGATCCGGCAGCGGAGGCTCTTCCGGAGCGGACGATGAAGTCCCGGAGCTTCCCAGCGTCGGGCCGTCCGTAAAACTGCTGCAGGCCCAGGAACCGCCCGCGTGGGGAACCAGCGCCGTCGAGGTGGGATTCCAATGCCGCCTGTCTTACGGGAGCGACGGCAAGGTGTCCGACGCCTACATCCGCCAGGGGAAGGCTATCTATGCCGGCAACTATATCGGGGGGCTGCTTCCGGAGGGGGCCGGTTCCGGGGGATGGGTGAAAAGCCCCGTCACCTCCGGGGAAATCTGGCTCAAGATCCAGTTGGACAAGGACGCGAAATACCTCGGATCCTCTCTGTCCGCCGCGGGCGGCGTCTCCGACCCCGTCAGGCTCGCGGAGGAAGACCGGGAAACCCCTTATGAATATTATTTCCATCTGGCCACCATCGACGGCAGCAAGGTGGTGCAGCACCAGGCGGGCACGGTTTATCTCCAGACCCACCCGGGAACCTTCGGCCCCTCCGGAATGTCATGATCAGGATATACACCTTCACCTATGCCGGAGACGCGCAGGAAGCCGTGGCCTGCGTCCGGTGCGCCAGGACGGCTCTTCCGGAGGCGGTGGTTACGGTGGTGGACGACAGCGCAGCCCCGGTGCCCCCGGAGGCCAGGAGGGCTCTTGTAGCGCATGGGGCGCGGTATCGCCGGAGTTCTTTCCCCCGCTGCGGCAACCTGCGCGGCCCGGAGTGCGTCCGGGGAATCATTGCCACTCTGGCCGGGGGGGCGGCGGATGGCGATACCGTCGTCAAGATTGACTCCGACACGGCGCTTCTGTCGGGCGGATGGGTCCGTGATATGCAGCATAACGGTCTTGCGCTGCACGCCTCCGGATACCGGGTCCCCAGGAACCCTTCCGAACGGTCCGCCTACGGAAATTGCTACGCCCTGAGCGGCCGGACGGCCAGGATGGCCGCAGAAGCTCTGGAATGCGCCGCTATCCCCCCGCTCGCCCCGGAAGACCTAACCATCTGCCGGGCCGTCATGGACGTCTGCGGCCGGGAGCGTGTCCGGCTTGACGAGCCGTGGACGCCCCTGAACCGGGCCGGGCGGTGGTCCTGGTGGAACTGGGACAGCCGGACGGCGAATCCGGAGGACTATGCCCGCAGCTATGACGTGGTGAGCGTCGGCAATCCCCGGCCTCCCCACGTTCCCAAAAGCGCCCGTAGGGAAGTCATGCGCGCCCTGTGCGACGCCCGTTTGAATCCATGAATGCTCCGGCAACCACGGATATGCCCCCCTTCAACTACCCGTTGAAACAACAACAGCCAACCAAATAAAACCAATCAGTAAAACCATGTCAGACAGAGACTTGAACATCAACATCAGAACGACCGCCGACACCTCCGGCGCCGACCAGACAACGGAAGCCATTAACAAGACCAGGGAAGCCGCCCAAGAAGCCGGCGGAAGCGCGGACGCCATCAACCAGGTAACCGACTCCCTGAACAACGTCAAAACGGCCGCTGAAGAAACCGGCGCCGCCATGAAGGACGGCATGGGGGCGGAATATGAACAAGCCCTGGAAAACGCCAATTCCAAACTTGACCAATACGCCGACGCCCTGACCGCCGCCGGCTCCCGGATGAAAGCCGCCTTCAACGACAACCCGGGATTGACCGGGTTTATTGACGAAGTCACCAACGCCGTGCTGACCTCCGAGGAATTCAGGAAGAAGCTGGAACAGGTGGATGACGTCTTTGAAGTCCTCAATAACAAAATGTCTGATTTGGACCTTGGGGCGAAATGGGGAGATGACCTTGACGAAAACCTTCAACAAATCATCGACGGCTACAACAAGGAAATGGACGCCGCCGACAAGGCCGCGGAAAAGGCGGAAGCCGCGGAGGCCCGGAAGCAGCAGGCCGCCGCCGCCACGGTGGAACGGCTGGAAGCCAACAACCGCCGCGCCTCCGCCACCTATGAAGAACTACAGGCCGAACTGGAATCCTACATTGCCAAACTGGAAGAAGCCCGGAAGGCCGGGGACAACGTAGCCCAGGCGGACGCCCTGAAGAATATCCAGGATTTGGGACGGCGCATCAAGACGGCCGGGGATGCCGGACAACTCACTTCCACGCAGGTCAAGGGGCTGGCCGGGCAAATCACCATTGCGGCAACGCGCATCCTCGGCATGTCCAGTTCCCTGCGTGGGGCTATTCCGTTTATTCGTCTTTTTGGAACCACCATTAAAACGGCTATGGGGCCGCTGGGCTGGGCTATGCTGCTGATCCAGGGGCTGACCGCCGGCATTACCGCTTTGATTGACCATTTCAAGGCTAAGAGTGATGAACTTGACAAGGCCGCCGAGAAGGCAACCGAAAGGATGAAAAAACGTGCCAGGGATGCTGCCGAAGCCATCAAAAAGAGTTATGAGGCCATCCAAGACTATAACAAAGCCGACCGGACGCAGGAAATCAACAAAGGGTTCGAGGACTTCATCAAGGGCATTACGACGCAATACCGCTTGCAAACGCAGGAGATTGAACGGCAAATCCAGCTACGGAGAGAGGAAGCCGCCCGCCAGAAGGGTATTGACACGCAGGAAGCCGAGCTTGCCCGCGTGAAGTTGGACAATGACTTTGAAGACGGCAAAATCACCAAACGTCAGCGGGACTACGGCATGATGATGATTGACCAGAATCTTGACGACAAAATACGCCGCCGGGATCTGGAAGTAGCGCAGAAGGAATTCATGGACTACGGAAAGCAGTTGGATACGGCCGTTCAAAACCGTGACCGTTTGCAAGATAAGGACTTTGACATGAAGTTCATTCAAGGTCAAATGCCCTCCCTTCAAGAGGTTGAAAGACTGTTCCAGCAACAGTTCAAAGCCCAGGAACGGATTGATGCGAGTAACGGTAGAATTAGCAAGGTGAATGAAAAAATAAATGATATTGAGGCGTTAGCAAGAGTCCCTAACTCCGAAGGACGAAAAGCTAGGGAAGAATTGGCAAAACTTCAAGCCGAGAAGCAACGCCTTCTGTCTGCCCGTGATGCAGCCCAAAACGAGGGAAATGCCGCCACTGTCAGAATAGATGAACTCCGGGACTTGTTCCGCCAATCCGGCGTGAACTTTGAACCATCCTACCAGCAGGGAACGGACGTAACCAGCCGAACCGGGGAATATCAAAAAGCCCTGGAAGACCAGAACACCAAGGCAAAAGAACTTGCGGACAAACTTGCCGATGCCAGAGAAGAAGCCGGGAAGCTGGGGGATATTATGGGGGCCTATGAACGCAACATTGTTGATCAGGAGCGGAGCATCAGGACGCAAGACCGGCTCAATTCCGCCAATATTGACCTGTTCAACAAACGGGCCGACAAAAAGGAAGCCCAGGAAGCCAAGAAGGCCCAGGAAAAGCTTGAAAAAGAGCGGGACCGGGAACTGAAGAAGCTTCAGCGGGAACAGCAGAAAGATACTAAAGAGGCGTTTAAAACTTTTGTACAGGGATTGCTCATGAAAACGGGCGAAAGTTCTAGCCCCCAGCAGTCAGACCTGGCCAACAAGGCTCTTGATGCCATACGTAAAAATATTGAAGCTGCAGCCGCGGATGGACACATTGATGAAGCTGAAATGAGGGAATTAGGCAAGCTCTACGTTGCCAAGCTTCAGGAATTAGGACTGGCAACAAAACGTGCCATCAATGGATTGAAAGAGGAATTAACCCAGGGGTTGAGAGGAATCAATGCTCAAATTGACGCAATAGGTAAATGGGCCAATACTACCCAAAGGCAGAAACGCCCCGGGGGAATTGTTAATCTTCCTTACCGGAGATAGATTTCTTCAAAGGATTAAAAAATATATTTTATATCTTGTTGAAAAGTAGAAGGAACAATATGAAAACTATTTTTTGTATATAATATTCGAATCTTTTGTTTGAAAATAGTCATTGATAGTCAACCTTTCTAACAGAGTAGGGATTTCTACTATCATTGATAAGCTTGATGAGTTCACTAGATTTAATGACGAGTCCAAGGTTAATCATCTGTTTAGATATTATGATAGGGATAGGTGGAGGAGAAAAGCTGTTTTTTATAGAATTTCCATAACTATATCCTTCAGTTATAATGCCCAATAAAAAAACTTGTATAATTTTTTTGCTGGTAGATTTTAAATATTTAATAAGAAAAACAGGACTTCCGCTACTTCCTGGAAAGATGGAAGCATCAATGAGAAATTGATACTTTCCCTCATAATTTAACGAAATAGGTGTAGCAGTTATACCTTTTCGTGCAATAGGGGAGTTATTGTATGTATCGTATATTCCTGTAGGATAACCAATGAACAGAATATCTTCAATGGCATCAAAATTCTCCACTTGCTTCCGATTTGGAATTTGATTTGGAGTTAATGTTTTTGCAGAGGAAGGAATATCGTTCAATATACAAATAGCTATATCATACTGCAAAATTGTTATAAAATTATTTTTTATAACAAGAAAATCATCTTGACCATAAAATTTCAATTCTATTTCTTTTGAATCTTCAACAACATGTCTATTCGTTACCAAAAATATATTTTTATGAGAGTAAAATAAAAAACCTGTTCCAGATGTTAAGGAATCTTTATTTTTAATATTAATTAAGACAGTTGTTCTTAGTAATTGTTCTCCTATAGTAAGTATCTCTTTCATAAAATAATGTATGATATTTCATACATAGAATGTTCTCTAGAAATGTGAGGCACAGAAATGTTGTTGGTGTTGAGAATAGCAAGAATATAGCAGCAGAACTTTAGAAAACTGGAAATACAAAGGTTTTAGTCGTTTTCGAGAGAATAAGCGTTCTCTGGCTATAACGCACCAGAATTAAGATGCTTCTAACCATAGAGCCCCTAATTAGGGGCAGGAACGTTTTAATCCTTGTCAATATTATACATTCTCTTGGAAATTGTAGTGAGTAGCTCGACGGTATTAGAAAGTAATTTAATGACTTTGGCACACCAGAAGCATCCAAGGCAGGAGAAGGCTCCGGAAAGTAGGTAAATGAAGCCTAAGACTGGTTGCCGATCTTTTGCAGTTGAAAAAAGCAGCACAACCCCAGCGAGTAGAGCAAGAATACCTGCAATACGGAATAAGCCTTCAACGGTTATTTCCAACGGTTTAATATCCTTCTGTAACTCTTTCTTGGGCTGCTCCTTTGGAATGGGATCATATTCATTCATCAGTCTTTCCAAGGCTTGTTTTTTAGGTTCTTCACAGGGTTGAACTTCTTTCTTCCGCTCTTGCTCTAAAATTGTCCAAAACTGCACCCACTCTTGACCGCCAGCAATGCAAACAAGGCTTTTTTGTGTTATCTTGCCTTCGGCGTAGAAAGTTTCTAGTGATGCAAAGGAATACGGCCCTTCCGTCTGTCCTTCCTCCGTTGCAATGTAATACTGTTCCATTGCTTTTTATCATTTCCAGATAGTATTTTTCTGCAAGTCCAAAATAGACAAGGCTGATTTTTTCTGGCACTCTTCCTTCTGGAAAGAATTACCGAGAACACGAGCAAGAAGCTGTGACGCACTGCAAGTTGTCCGTAGGTTGTCCGTATAAGGGGTTAAATAGGGTCAAATACGGATAAGTGCGGACAATTATGAAAGGGGGGAGGATTAAATAACCCATTGAAAATGCTAGAAAAGTTAAAATAAGTTTAACGTCCGTAAGTGCCTTCTAAGCAGTGGGTCACTGGTTCGAATCCAGTTGGACGTGCCATTTTTTAACCCCGTATTCTTTTTAAGAATACGGGGTTTTTCATGCGATAAAAGCTTTTTCACCAAAAGGCGGCTTTCTTAAAAATGGAGAGGCAAGGTAAGTATGGTTAACTCTGGTGAACAGGCTGCATAGAAGCACTATTAAGCATGGTTCGGCCTGTTTTGCCAATCAATAGTGATTGATTTTCGAAACTGGAGGGATGGAGTAATGTGGCTGAAGATTTTTTTCTCTGTGTTGAGAGATAGGATAAGTCTGTGGCCGTCGTGATAAAAGGAACAAAAAAATGAAAGGATTCCGTGAAAGATTAAGAAGAAAGGCCCGGAAGGCCAGGCCGGAGGAGAACCTGCGATGTTTTAGAAAAATACCGGCATGGGTATGCAAACAGTGCATTTTCAGAAATTCTCCCGTGGATAAGAAAATTTGAACTTTTGAATAATTCTTATTTTATCCGGCGGTGGCAAACCTCTCCGGTATTGGTAATACGGAAGTATGGAGACGCCTTTGAATATTCATCCTGAGTGAGTACATTAACGCATAACTCCAGGATTTTATGCATGCCGTACATGGGAAGATCTATGTCCGGATGTAGTTCTTGGAACTTATGAACAATTTCCATTTCCGTTTCCGGAAAATTCACGGGAATGGTATTGGGAAGCTGAACTTTCCACGACTCGCCTTCATTCATCAGCTTATCGATAAAGAGATATTGGGTGACGGGAATGTTACCGCGTGCAGTAAACCAGGTATGTACGGTGCGGACGGAAACGCGGCATTGTTCCGCAAGCCATCGGCGTGTTTTGCCGTGAGCCCGGAGCCATTCCTTGATTCTGAGTTTTTTCGGGTCACATTCTTCCGTATTGGAAGGTGGGTTCAGATCTGAATCGGGAATCAGGCCTGGAATGATGCGGGAAAGCGCTTTTTTGGTATTGGCCGATATTTTACGAACGCTCATCTGTGCGTAAAAAGTTTGCGGCCGGATGCCTATCTCCTCCGCCAATTGATAGGATTTGCGGTTTTGGCTTTGCAGCCACTCCTTCACCAGAATGCGTATATCGTCGTCAGACATGAATTTGTGCAGATTTGTAATGAAAGAAAAGATAGGGAAGAGGCGATAACAGCACTATTTTCTCTTTCTCTGGAATCGATCCGGAATATCGGATCCTCTTTTCAGCTTCTGCTTTTGATGCTGGAAAGAGCATCCAGTGCTTCACTCGCCCATTCCGGAACGGTCAGGCCATGGCGTTCAGCTTCGTTCCTGAACTTTTCATACTTTTGAGGAGTAACGGGAACGTGAATACTGTTCGGATTTTTTGTTTGAGCCAGGCGTGCCTGTTTGGCGTACTCTTCCTTCATGATTCTGATGATAAGGCGTTGTCTGGCACGGGGAATTGGAACAGTGGAAAGCCATTTATCGACCTGACTTTTGCTGACGCCGCAAAGGTCGGCAAATTCGTCCCGGGTCATTTTCGTAAGAGCGAGAAACTTTCTGATACTGGACTTCATTTCATCCATGAGCGCATTTTTCGCATTCAGAAAAATCTGGCAAGCCATTTCTGGCATATTTTCTATTTTAGAAAATAATATTGTCTTTGTGTATCCAAAAAGGTAAATCATTTTTCCTAAATCCAATGAAACTCAAAAAAATGTGGATGCCGGGCGTGTTTGTTTTCTTATTCCATATGAAAAACTTCATGATTAATATCTTTTCTTTTTGGGAGTGTTTTGTCTTCCATTCTGGTGGAAAGAACACGATAACGGCTCTTCTATCTTTCCTTTCCTTTTTCTATTGGCTTGACGCAGAAGGTTACGGTAGTACCGTGTTACCATGTTAAATTCCTCTCTATTGGTTTTAGGATGTTCCATGATCTTTGCGGTGTCTGCCGGAATGCCATTGCACGCAGCTTCTTCTGAGAAAAAGGAAAACAAAACGGTTGCTTCGGAGGATGCCCTTCCATCACTTGCTCTGGATGGTTTGCCGGATGTATGGATACAGGGGACTCCGGTAAAGGAATGGGAAAAGGACAAAGTGTACATCTTTGAATTTTGGGCTACCTGGTGTGGCCCGTGCCTGGCAGCTATGCCCCATATGGAACAATTGCATCAGGCATTTAAGAATAATCCTCATATGCAGGTTATCGGAGTTAACGTCATGGACAGGAAATCTCCGGAATCTCTGAAAGAATTTTTAAAAAACCGTCCATCGCCCCTTACTTATGCCATGGCCGTGGATGTGGATGGGAAAAAGACCAGGGATAAATGGCTGTCTCCAATGGGGGTTAACGGCATCCCCCATGCTTTTGCCGTTAAAAACGGCAAGCTTATTTGGAGAGGGCATCCTGGAAAACTTTCTGAAGAAATGATGCGGGCCATGTTGAAGCCTGATTTTTCTGCAGCCTCTCTTCCGGGGGATAATCCCGGCGCAAACGCCCGTGCATGGAAGCTCTACCGCCAGGTTTCTGAGAGAACGGGAGAACTTGCCCGGAAGGGAGGAAAGGGGGAAGCGCAGGCCTTTTTAAGGCAAATTCAGGATTCGGGACAGTTTCAGCAGGATCAGATCATTCAACTGAAAATGGTTCCATTCAGCGTCTTGGCGGAATTGGAAAAATTCCAGGAAGCACAGGCCGTACTGGATGATCTGTGCAAAGAGTATCCGGACAATTACCGTGTACAGATTGATGTGGCGGGAACGCTTTTAAATGGAAAATCCGTGCCTGCCGGAAAAATGGATGCCGCCCTGGTGGAAAGAAGCCTGAACCGTTGTATTGAAATCTCCAAAAGGAATAACAAGGAAGCTTCCTTGCCATGGAAACTGATGGCGGAACTTAGGGAACGGCAGGGAAACATGGAAGAAGCGTTGCAGGATATGGAAAAGGCGCTTTCCTTAACGTCCATCAGCAAAGCCTGGACGAAGTTGCAGCAGCTTTCAGGTAATAAGGAATCCTTTCAGAATCTTGTAAATCAGGCAGTTGTTGAAATAAAACCGGCACCTCCGAGGAAGATGCAGGAAATGGGAGTAGTGCAGGAAGACAAACAGTACACTCCCCTGTTCAGCAAATTAAAATGGTTCAATCATCCCGGTCTAACAGGACTTCCTGTCGGCAAAACTGTATTCATCAGCTTCTGGAGAGGCCACAATAATATACTTGGAGAAACAGCCCCTGGAAGAGCTCTTGATGCCGTTCTTAAAAAACACGAGCTTTTAGACCATCCGGGAGTAAAAGCCGTGGTATTGGGGCTCAATCCGTCGGCGGAAAAACAGATGCGGGACTATTTATCCGGGCCGGAAGGATGGACTCCTTATCCTGTCGGTATTCCATCGGATCGTTCGGTCATTGAATTTTGTGATTTGCTCAAACTTGACTCATTTCCCGCCGCGGTCGTCGTTCGTGACGGAACATTGCTGTGGGCTGGAGAAATTAAGAAGATGCCCGAATGGGTGGCGGAAACTGCCAGATTGGACTCTTTTGACAAAAACAGGTTTGCGGAAGAAGATGCGAAACGGAAGGCCCGCCAGCAGGCCATGTATGCTGTCATAAAAAAATCCTTTGAATTGAGGCGGGAAAAGAAATTTGATGAATACCAGAAGTTGATTGAGGAAAATGCAGGGCAGTTTTCCGATAACGGATGGTTTGCGTCTACTGTGGCGGAAGTGCGGGCGGAAAAGGCTTGGAAGGAGAAAAATTATCGGAAAATGGTTGATATCTTTGACCACGTCTTGGAGCGTTTCCCCCGGGAAGATTCACTTGCTTCCTATATCCTGAAAATCCTTAACGGGTCGGAGGAAATGCGTAAATACAGCTATAAGGCGGCTCGGCGCGCTCTCCAGATTATGAGGGATTCTAATACGAGGGATGATGGCGGATACAATGCCGCCTGCTATGAAGTGATGATGAATATGGCAATGGAGAAAAAAGATTACGCCCAGGCAAGGAAGGATGCTGTAAACGCCCTCCGGGAACTGCCTCTGGTTCATCAATACGCAGTCATGAAGAAAAAGAGTGGAGGAGGTAAAAAGTAGAGAGAAACTTAGGACTTCTGAAACGTCTAGGCCTCTTTCGTGGTGAAAGAGGCTTTTTTATTAAAAAAAAATAAAAATGCAATGCGTTGATAATCAGATATGTTTCGATTTTGGGCTCAACAAGTCGAAAAAACATCTCGAAAAAAATTGACAAAAAGGTGTGGGATGGTAGATTTCTCGG
>ERZ1106941.1102-NODE-1102-length-31199-cov-27.536765_pt1 | contig 31199 bp, 26 predicted proteins | sample MGYA00403670_ERZ1106941 | MGnify/ENA primary metagenome ERZ1106941 (study PRJEB35170, sample SAMEA104062400) | human gut metagenome | biome: human gut; feature: human-associated habitat; material: faeces | place: Denmark | collected 2012-06-04 ...
AGGCTGTGGCTCTCAACAACAAGGTTGAGGGCTGCAAGCCGAAGGACATGATCGGTATTCCGTGGATGCTGGCTTTTGCCCTCCGTGATACCGGCTGGTATCTGCGCAACGACATCATCTGGATGAAGGACAACCCCATGCCGGAGAGCGTGAAAGACCGCTGTGCCCGCTGCTATGAGCACATTTTCCTGTTCTCAAAGTCCAAGAAGTATTTCTTTGACTACAAGGCAATTTCCGAGCCGATTGCCCCTGCAACGGCAGAACGCCTCAAGCGCGGCATGAAAGGCGGCAACAAATACGGCAAGCCCGTTCCTGGTCAGCCTCAGCCGCAATCCATCAACCGCGCGCGTGAGCATGGCGAGATCAAGGACGCAGACATCAATCCGCTCCGCAACAAGCGCGATGTCTGGAAGATCAACACCGTCCCTTTCAAGGGCGGTCACTACGCCGCCTATCCTCCGAAGCTGGTTGAGACCTGTCTTCTCGCCGGTTGTCCCGAAGACGGCATTGTGCTTGACCCATTCATGGGAAGCGGCACAACCGGCATGGTTGCCGCGCAGATGGGGCGTCATTTCGTCGGCATCGAGCTGAATCCGGCGTACACCGAGCTTGCCTACAAGCGGATCGGAGGTGAAATCTGATGTCCAAGGAACCGGAACTCAAAGCCCGCGACAAGGTAGTTCTGCGGATGACGCGAGACGGCGCGGTCGAGAAAAACCTGACGGCTGGCACCGAGCAGCGTGTGTCAAAGCGGCTGGAAGAAGCAGAGTTGGTGAAGTCCGCTGAGACAGTCGCGCCTTCCGAAGCTCCTTCTGCGGAGGAACAGAAAAAGGTGCAGATGCGCCGTCAGCATCGTCAGTTTCAGGCGGAACACGCCGAGGATAACGACACACAGCCGCCCTCGGAAACGTCCGTCACAGAAGAGAAAAGGGCAGAAAATCCACCCCAGAATGCACCTGAACCGCTGCCCTCGGAAACGCCGTTCAAGCCCCCTGTTTTGGAGCAGCACGGCGTTTCTTCGCATACCGGCACGGTGATTGCCGAAACGGTTGTCACCCACAAGCTGCGCAAGACCTCTGCGGTTGAAGCCGTTGATGCAGATGCCGTTCTCACTCAAGCGGCGGAGACTGCCTCTGCAAAGCCGCTCTCGGACGATGCCGTCCCGCCCACGAAGCGGATGCAGAAGCTCGAAAGGAAGTCTGAGAAGGCACATGAGCGCCTGGATGCTGCCCGTGAAAAGCTGCCCACGCACAAGGTTCTCAAGAAGGAGCGTGTCTTCGATGAAGAGACCGGCAAGGGCAAAACCCGCCTTCATTTTGAGGATGAGCTGAAAAAGCCCAAGGGCAAAGGCAAGCTGCAATTTGAGGCAGATAAAACCGTCCGCAAGGTCGGTGACACCCTCGCTTCCGGCATTCACGGCAAAATCCATGAGGTCGAACAGGAAAACTCGGCGGTTGAGGCGGCACATAAAACGGAGATCGCCGCTGAGACTGCCGCTCGGCATTTCAGTCATCATCGAGAAAACAGCGTCAACAAGCCTTATGAGAAGGTCTCCAAGCTGGAACACAAGGCGGATGTCGCTGATGCGAAGCTCCAATATGAGAGAAATCAGCAGGAGCATCCTGAGATGAAGACGCAGAACATGAACAAGCATTACCAGAAGCAGAACATTAAGAAGGAATATGCCGCCGCTCGAAATGCCGGTTCTCAGACTGCCGGGACTGCCACAAAAAGCACCGGCAAGAAGCTCGGTGAGAAGGCGTCTGAAAAGATCAAGGAGTTCTTTGAGAAGAACAAGAAGGTCTTCATCTGGATCGGGGTCGGAATTGCCCTTCTCGTTTTGCTCGGTGCCGGTATCAGCTCGTGTTCGATGCTCACTTCTACCGGCTCGTCGGTTATCGCTTCCTCTTATCTCAGCGAGGATGACGCGATGCTCGGCGCGGAGGCGCAGTATTGCCAAATGGAGCAAGAGCTGCAACGCTATCTCGACACCTACGAAAGCACCCATGACTACGACGAGTATCACTTTGATCTGGACGATATTGAGCATGACCCCTATGTGCTGATCTCCATTCTCTCGGCTCTCCATGAGGGCGAGTTCACGCTGGATGAGGTGCAGGGTACGCTCCAAATGCTGTTTGAAAAGCAGTACATCCTCACCGAAGAGGTCATAGTCGAAACCAGATACCGCACGGAGACCGACACATGGACGGACGCAGACGGCAACACGCATACGGAAACCTACCGCGTCCCGTATGACTACTACATCTGCAACGTGAAGCTAGAAAACTTCAATCTCTCCCATGTCCCGGTCTACATCATGTCTCAGGAACAGCTTTCCATGTACGCAACGTATATGTCGGTGCTGGGCAACCGCGAGGATCTGTTCGGTGACTCTCCCTATGTGGACAAATACATCACCAATCCTCCCGCCGATTACGATGTCAACCCGGAGTATCTGGCTGATGAGAAGTTTGCGACACTGATTACCGAGGCGGAAAAGTATCTCGGCTACCCGTATGTGTGGGGCGGCTCCAATCCCGACACATCCTTCGATTGCTCTGGCTTTGTCAGCTATGTTCTCACGAACAGCGGTCTTGTGATGACCGGGCGGCTGGGCGCACAGGGGCTTTACAACGTCTGTACGCCGGTTTCAAAGGCGAATGCACAGCCCGGTGATCTTATTTTTTTCGTCGGGACGTATGACACCCCCGGTGTGTCTCACGTCGGCATTTACGTCGGTGATGGCGTCATGATCCACTGTGGCGATCCCATTCAGTACACATCCATCAACTCTTCCTATTGGCAGCAGCATTTCTACGCCTTCGGAAGACCCGCCTATTAAAAGAAAGGAGTTTTTCATGAATCCCAAGTATCAGAAAGTCCTCTCCGACATTGAGAAGGCTGAAAAGAAGAAATCCGAAATCGAAGGTCAGCTCAAGGAGCTGTACGACAAGAAGACGGAGCTGGAAAACCTTGAAATCATCAACACCGTGCGCTCTATGGTGATGGACAAGGATCAGATCATGGCGTTCCTGTCTTCCATGAAGGGCGGCACCAAGCCCGCTGAAAATACGGAGGTAATCGACAATGCGTAAGAAGTTTCGTTTTCTGACCGTCCTTGCGGTCTGCGTCATGGTTCTGTCCTGCTTCTCGGTGACGGCGTTTGCCTACGCCGATGATACCGAGCAGAACCTTCCCGTTACGGAGGCAACACAGCCGGAACAGCAGCCTGAAACCACTCCCGCGCCGGAAAAGCCGATGGGTGAGCCGATTGACGATGAGGGCAACGCCTACACCCGCGACTTGCTCTATGACAAGGCAACCAACAAGCAGTTCATCACTGTCCAGACGAAGAACGGCAACACCTTCTTCATTGTCATCGACTACGATGCGCCCATCAACGAGGATGAGGAACAGTATCAGACGTACTTCCTGAACATGGTCGATGAGAGCGATCTGCTTGCGCTGCTGGATGATGACACTGCGGCTGCTCTGACCACCTGTAACTGCAAGGAAAAATGCGCTGCCGGTCAAGTCAACACCGACTGTCCGGTCTGCAAGACCAACATGAGCGAATGCACCGGCACAGCCCCCGCTACGCCTGAGCCGGATAAGGATGCAGAAACCGATGTCCCCGCCCCTAAACCCGAAAAGAAATCCAACATCGGCATGATCCTCGTCATCTTCGTTCTTGCCGGTGCTGCGGGTGCAGCTTATTACTACATCAAGTTCGTCAAGGGCAGAAAGCCCAAGGATGAAGATATGGACTTCTTTGATGATGAAGGCTACGAGGAAGAACCGTACATCAACGAGGATGAAGAGCCGCAGATTGCGGAGGATGCTGAAACGGATGGTGATGAAGATTGATCTTAGTCATTGCTGAAAAGCCCAGCGTTGCCCAGTCCATCGCAAAGGTGTTGGGCGCGACGTCCCGCAAGGACGGCTACATGGAGGGCGGCAATTACATCGTTTCGTGGTGCTTCGGTCATCTGGTGGAGCTGGCAGACGCCAGCTCCTACGATGAGCGGTATGCCAAGTGGCGGTATGACGATCTGCCCATTGTTCCGGAAAGCTGGATGTTCGAGGTCACAAAGGACAAAGCCCAGCAGTTCAAGGTGCTGTCCTCTCTCATGAAGGACAAGCGCGTCACCGAGCTGGTCTGCGCAACCGATGCAGGACGCGAGGGTGAGCTGATCTTCCGACTGGTCTACGACAAAGCCGGATGCACCAAGCCCTTCAAGCGTCTGTGGATCAGCTCGTTGGAGGACTCCGCTATCCGCGAAGGCTTCCGGCATCTCCGGGACGGTAAGGAATATGACCGCCTCTATGAAGCGGCACTCAGCCGCTCGAAGGCAGACTGGATTGTCGGCATCAACGGCACCCGCCTGTTCACCACGCTTTATCACAAAAAGCTGGTGGTCGGGCGCGTCCAGACGCCGACCCTTGCAATGCTGGTGGAGCGTGACGGGAAAATCTCCACATTCCAGAAGGAGAAGTATTTCAACGTCCACGTCGGCAAGGGCGATCTGACCGCCGATCTGGAAAAGGTCAAAACCGAAGAGGAAGCAAAGAAGATTGCGGCGGCTTGCGAGAAAAAGCAAGCCGTCGTTTCTTCTCTCAAGCGGGAGACGAAAACCGTCAATCCTCCGAAGCTCTATGATCTGACCACCTTGCAGCGCGAGGCAAACCGATACTACAGCTTCACCGCCCAGCAGACGCTTGATCTGGTTCAGACGCTCTACGAAAAGAAGCTCCTGACCTATCCGCGCACGGACAGTCAGTTCATCACGGATGATATGGAGGACACTGCCCGTCAGGTCATTTCTATCGTCTGCCGCCAGCTTCCGCTTTTCTCCGGCGTTTCAATCACTCCGGACATTGCCCGCGTAACCGACAACAGTAAGGTCACAGATCACCACGCCATTCTCCCGACCGTCCAGCTTGAAAAGCAGGATGTTTCCGCGCTCCCTCAGTCGGAGCAGAAAATCCTCAATCTTGTCGGGATGCGCCTTCTGTGTGCGACCGGCGAGAAGCACACCTACGCAGAGACGCAGATCACGCTCTCCTGCGAGGGCTATGCGTTCAAGGTCAAGGGCAAGACTGTTGTTCAAAACGGATGGAAAGCCATTGAAGAGATGTTCAAGGCTTCCCTCAAGACGAAGGAAAAGGACGATCCCATGAAGTCCCTGCCCGAAGTCCATGAGGGCGATATGCTGGAAGGTGTGTCTGCCAGTGTCACCGAACACTTCACAACGCCTCCGAAGCAGTACACGGAAGACACGCTCCTGTCTGCAATGGAGACTGCCGGAAATGATCAGTTCGACGATGACACCGAGAAGAAAGGTCTCGGCACTCCCGCGACCCGCGCCGGTATCATTGAAAAGCTGGTGAAATCCGGCTTTGCAGAGCGTAAAGGCAAATCCCTCATTCCCACAAAGGACGGCTGCAACCTTGTCTGTGTTCTGCCGGAACAGATCACGTCTCCCGCAATGACTGCGGAATGGGAAAACACGCTCATGGAGATTGAGCGCGGCAAGGCAGATGCAGACGCCTTCCTCAGCGGTATTGTCCAAATGACCGGGGATCTCGTGAAAGCCTACCCGTTTCTCTCCGATGCCGAAGCCCAGCGTTTCGGCACGGGCAAGGAGGAAATCGGCAAATGTCCCCGCTGCGGCTCTCCGGTCTACGTCGGCAAGGGCAATTTCTACTGCTCGAATAAGGAATGCTCATTCTGCCTGTGGGAAGACAACAAGTTCTTTTCCAGCAAGAAAAAGAAGCTGACCAAGAAAATTGCAAAGGAGCTGCTGGACAAGGGCTGGTGCCGCGTGACCGGGCTTTACACGCCGAAGAAGCCTCAGCTCTACGATGCGGTGATTCGTCTGGATGACAGCGGCGGCAAATACGTCAGCTTCAAGATGGAGTTTGACCGATGACCCGCCCGAAGTATATTGCCTCTTGCAGCGGAGGCAAAGACAGCGTAGCGACGCTCCTGCTGGCTGCACAGCACAATGAGCCGCTGGACGAGGCGGTTTTCAGCGAGGTCATGTTCGACAAGGATACAAGCGGCGAAGTCCCGGAACACCGGGACTTCATCTATGACCGGCTCAAGCCCTTCTGCGAAAAGGAGCTGGGCATCAAGTTCACCATTCTCCATGCAGACAAGACCTACGATGATGTGTTCCATCATGTCATCACTCGCGGACCGCATAAGGGAGAGGTTCGCGGTTTCGCATGGGCTGGTATGTGCGCGGTCAATCGAGACTGCAAAATCCCGCCCGTCCGCAAGTACAATGCCGCACTCTCGCCGGACACGGTGAGCTATGTCGGCATCGCGGAGGATGAGCCAAAACGCCTTGCTCGTCTGGATGGAGTAACGAAGGTCAGTCTGCTTTCCAAATACGGCATGACCGAGGCGGACGCCTACAAGCTCTGTACGGAACACGGGCTGCTTTCCCCGATCTACGCTCATTGCCGGAGAAATGGCTGCTGGTTCTGTCCCAACGCCAGTGACTCGGAGCTGCTGCACATGGTCACAAAGCACCCGGATATGTTTGACCGGCTGATTGAATGGGAGAACGAGGATAACATCTTCCATCGTCGGATGACGCGCAGAGAAACCCCGTCTGAGGTAAAGGCTCGTTTACTGAGCAAATCCCAAACGGGGTTTTCTTTGCCCAAAAGCAAATAAGAAATGGAGGTTTGAGATGGCTGAAAACAAAAATGCACAGCAAGTCCGCGAAATCACGGACAAGCTGGAACAGGGCATCAAGGAGCTTTTTGAATCCGAGCGGTTCAAGGAATATCTCCGCACGATGTCCAAGTTCTACAACTATTCCTTCAACAACACGCTGCTCATTGCGATGCAGAAGCCGGAGGCAACCTATGTTGCCGGTTATACCTCGTGGCAGCGCAACTTTGACCGTCAGGTCATGAAGGGCGAAAAGGGCATCAAGATTCTTGCACCCGCGCCGTACAAGGCGCAGGAAGAGCGTGAGAAGATTGATCCTTTGACGCAGAAGCCGGTGATCGGCGTAGATGGGAAGGCTGTCACGGAGACGGTTGAGGTTCTGCGCCCTGCCTTCAAGGTGGTGAGCGTGTTCGATGTCTCCCAGACGGACGGCAAGGAGCTTCCGGACATTATCGTCGATGAGCTGAAAGGCACCGTCGAAAACTACGAGGCGTTCTTCGATGCACTCAAGCAGGAATCTCCCGTCCCTATTTCCTTTGAGGACATTCCGGGCGGTGCAAAGGGATTCTTCTCGCCGGTTGAAAGCCGCATTGCCATTCAGGAGGGCATGAGCGAAATCCAGACGGTCAAGACCGCCATTCACGAGATCGCCCACGCAAAGCTCCACGCCGTCAAGCCGGATGAGAAAGCCGCGCCAGAAGATAAGAAGGATCGGCACACCAAGGAGGTTGAAGCGGAAAGCGTTGCCTACACGGTCTGCCAACGGTACGGCATTGAAACCTCGGACTACTCCTTCGGCTACATCGCCGGTTGGTCTTCCGGCAAGGAAACCAAGGAGCTGAAAAGCTCTCTGGACACCATCCGCAAGACGGCGGCTGAGATGATCGAGGGCATTGACGCCAAGCTCAAGGTGCTGCTGGCAGAGAAAGCACAGTCCGCAGAGATGGAAGTCGAAGCTCCCGTAAAGGAAGCTGTTCCGGAGGAAAAGCCGGAAGTCCCCATTTACCGCGAGACGGCGAATTATGCCTATGAAGCCGGTGAGCTGGAGTCATATCGTGCTGCTCTCGCCGCAAACGTGGAATGCCGCAGAGCGATTGAAGCGGCGATCAGCTCCAACTACGGAGATAACCGGCTGGATGCGGATGCTGCCGTGAAAAGCGTCCTTGAGCAGTTCTCTCCGGAGCGTGTCCGGTATATCCTCGCAAACACCATTCAGCAGAAAGACTTTGACGGGCGTATTCCGCAGCCCCTCAAGGAATGGGCAAAGAGCATTGATGTCTGCCAGGAGAATGCCTCCCGCTTCCTTGTGGATAAACCCAATCCCGGACTGACCGCCCTTTTCGTCGATGCGTTCCGCCAGCAGACCGAAGCTCAAAAGGAAGTCACTTCTGAGAAAACAGAGGAAAGAGACCCGGAGGTCGTTGCATGGGAAAGCGATGAGATTACCTCTATTGAGGTAAAAACCGTGGAGGTCAAGCCTCCCGTTATCCCCTTGCCGGAGGAAGCAGCGCAAGCACCGAAGGCACACCGTCTGACCGCCGAAGAGAAGGAAATCAAAGCCGCCGTCATGGACACGCTCAAGGGGCAGATTGCCTATAACAATGACGGAATGCGGGCGTCCTATCGCGCCTCTAACCATTCCTTCAATCTGCTGGCACGGAACGGCGTCAGGATCGAGGGCAACACGGTTACGCAGAACGGTGAGCCACTGTTCAAAATCCATCGCCGTCATGCGGCGAGGAAAACACAGGGCTGCTATCGTGAGCTGCTGCCGACGCTGGAATACGTCAAGCAGGAGCAGAAGCAGGAAAAGCCCTCTATCCGCGATCAGCTAAAAGCTGCCGCGAAACAGCAGCCGGAGAAGAAGTTACCGGTCAAATCCAAAACGCACGACATGGAGTTGTGAGAAAGGAGACGCATGAAGAAATACACAGACGTTGACATCATTGCGGAGCTGCAGAAGCTCGTGGACAGTCATGTAGACAGCTACAAGGAAGACTTCGACATCGACAAGCGCATCATCCGCCGCGCCACCGAAAGCCAGAATCCCGAAGACAAGACGCTGATGTGGTTCTGCCGTCCGCATGGGACGCACTGCCTCAATGAAAATCAGGTCTTTATTCAGGGAACGCGAGATCACAACACCTTCCGTTTCTATGCGGAACAGACCTACGACGAGTGCATTGCCCGCGTCATCATCCCGAAAGCCGTTAAGCGCGGCAAGGTCTTCGGAGATGTCTTTGAGATCAACTACCGGGAACAGGCGGCAAATGTGGCGCAGAACGCGGTTGCGCCGGATCATGACCGGCTGACCTTCGCAGACGGCTATGTGCTGGACGCACCCTGCCGCAGCAGCTTCGATGCAGCAATGGCTCTGGTCGGTGAGCATGGCGGCGTCAAAACCCGCCAGACGCTCCCGAAGAACGCGGATGCTCTGGCGGAAGTGCTGTCCAAACAGAAAAGCCGCCGTGACAGACTGCCGGAGGCAGAGAGAACAGAGGTGCTTTCGCCGCTCCCCGTCGCAGAACTCCGCAAATATGAGGCAGTCAAAAAGGCTCATCCCGACGCGCTGGTCTGCTTTGCCCAGAACGGCTATTTTGAGCTGTACGGCAAGGACGCGGAAAAAGCTGCGCCCTTGCTCGGCACAAAACTCCTTGAAAAGAAGGTGCGCGGCAAGCCTTCCGTGCCGGTGACCGGCTTCCGTGAAGCCGCATGGGTAGCCGGTTCTCACAAGCTCTGGAAGTCCGGCGCAGATGTCTTTCTCAGCAAGGACGGCGAAACCTTCAAGGAACTCAAAGCCGCAGATTACATTCCTGTCGGCGCGACGCTGAATGTGGACGGCATCAGGTGCAGAATCGACGCGGTTGATTTTGCCGCTGATGAAGTCCGGCTGACCAACATCGAGGACAAGAACCGCCCCATCCGCTTTTCCGAAAGCATCCAGTATGTCCGCGCCTATGTGGAGGATGCCGGAACTGCCATCTACGACACCATCACGAAGAAGCCCGCTGCCCGTGAATCCATCCGTGACAAACTGAAATCCGCACAGAAGGCACAGCCGACCCACACGCCGAAACCGCAGAAATCGAAAGGAAAGGATATGGTACTCTGATATGAAAAACTTTACCGTAGAAGAACTCAACCTCATGTGCTGCTTCAATACGTCCAGCCGGAAGCGGCTGATCGACGATATGAAGAGCGTCACCCTGAACGACATGGACGGCGAGATCGCAGAGCTGATGTATAAGACCGTCCGGAAGCTCGAAGCCATGACCGACGCGGAGTTTGAGGAACTGTATATCATGCCGGACGGCATGGTGGATGACTGAAAGGAGGATGCCGATGCCCGTATTAGACGGTGATTTTGAAGCCTTCGTCACGAACCTTGGCAAGTACAACGAGGGTATGCTGGTCGGTGAGTGGGTGAAGCTGCCCACCACAGAAGAAGAGATGCAGAAGGTCTTTGAGCGCATCGGAATCGGCAAGCAGGATGAGTTCGGTCAGCCCTATGAAGAGTGGTTTATCACCGACTACGAATGCCCGATCTACGGTGTTCAGAAGATGCTTGGCGAGTACGAGAGCCTTGATAAGCTCAACTACCTTGCCGCTTTGATTGACGAGCTTTCCCTGAGCGATCAGGAAAAGCTCGTTGCCATTATGGAAGCCGGTTGCGATGAGGTCAGCGACATCGACGATCTCATCAACCTGACGTTCAATCTGGACTGCTACGACATTATGCCCGGTATCAACGACGAATCCGACCTCGGCTATTATTACGCACACGAAGCCGGTATCTACTCCGAAAAGGATCTCGGTCCTCTGGCAAACTACATCGACTATGAACGCTATGGGCGCGACATTGCGATGGATGAGCAGGGACGCTTCACCGATGAGGGCTATGTCCGTGTCGCAAGCGAGAGGTGGGACAGGCAGTTTGACGGGGAGCTTGATGATATTCCCGACGAATACCGGATCACCGGCTCAGGAGAAGCCGCCGAGCGTGACAGCACTATTGCAGTTCTCGTTGTTGAGCCGGGAAAGGAGCCTTATGTGAAAGAGATTGACTCCGGTCTGGAGTCCTTGCAGCATGAGGTCGGCGGCTGCATCGAGGCGATTTACCCCTACGAAGACCCGGTTGCCTTAGTCTGTAATGAGGAAGGCAAGCTGGAAGGTCTGCCCCTGAACCGCGCTCTGCGAGATGAGGACGGTGACATCTACGACGTTGTTGCCGGAACATTCATGGTAGTTGGCTTGACGGATGACAGCTTCGGCTCTCTGACCGTAGAGCAAATGCAGAAGTTCTCTGACCACTTCAAAGTGCCGGAGCAGTTTGCAAAGCTGGGCGATAAGATTGTGGCAATCCCCATGATCTCGAAGGAGCAGCAGAAGCAGGAAGCTACCGAGCAGAAGGACTTTGAGATGAATGCCGACACTTCCGGTCTGACGGTTGCCGGACACATCGGGACGTGGCACACCATTGACCAGCACGAAGTCGGCGGTCACAGCTTTTATCTGATGGAGCATGACACCTACGGCGATGAAGCTGCCTGTGTCATTGTCGATGAGCGCGGCAAACTCGTCCTTGATGATGTCTACAACGGATTTGACGATGACACGCTCCGCCTTCTCGACCTTGAGGTCAAGGAAGTGCCGGAAATGCCCGATCCCGCGCTCTCCGTTCAGGATATGAAGGACTACGGCTACGCATGGGCTGGCGTTCTTCCCGCCGGTCAGGAGGCGGCTGAGAAGGCTTTGGAGAAGGGCTGCGAGGTTTACCGTCTCTATTCCGATAACACCGAGGGCTTGTGCGTAGATGCCAAGGAGATAGCCGATCATGCGGCAAAGGGCGGAATGCTCGGTATCAGCAAGGAAAGCTGGATGGCGGCACTTGAGAAGGAAAACTACCTCAAGGCAGCGGAGATGTCGATGGAGGATGACTACGGCATGATTGACGGGATCATCAACAACGGTCCGAAGGAAGACAAGACCGCAGAGGTCAAAGCCCCCGAAAGGGGCGAAAAGTCCTCCATCATGGACAGGCTCAAGTCTGCAAAGGCTGAAAAGCAGAAGGAATGCTGCCCTCCCAAAAAGCACAAAGGAGAGATTGAGCTGTGAGCAGAAGTCAGAAATGGCGGCAGGAGTGGTCGTTCTTCATCGGGGACAGCGGACGCCGGAAGTATAACCACTTCTGCGTCCGCTGCGTCCATAGCTGCAAGCAGAGCTTCCGTGCGGATCTCATCGCCTGTCCGCACTTCTCCCGCAAGGCATCGAGGTGTAGACAGTTAGGGGTCGAAAAAGCCTGTGATTGCAAGCCTCAGAGCGGCGCAAATTGACCAGCCTAAGTGATTGTATTCCCTGCGCAGTTTCTTCTTTAGCGCGGAAATAAGTGTCGATTTCGGCACTTGTTTGAATGCCCGGAAAACGAACCAAGAGCCTCTGTCGATGCCCGGTTTGGGTATCGGCAGAGGCTCTTTTTTTGTATCTTTTCTGTAAATACCGTTGAAAATCACGCGCTAATACACAGCGTCACTATTAGCGTTTCTGTATAACTATGCCTCTAACCCATATAATTGTTATAAGCGTTATAGAAAAGGTGTAGGTACGCGCTATGATTGACAAACGAATAGGTAAACGAGTAAAACAATGCCGGGAACGCCTCGGAATCTCGCAAGAAGAGCTTGCGGAAAAGACCGGGCTGACTGCAAATTATATTTCTACGGTTGAACGTGGTATGTCGTTTCCTCGCTGTGAGAAATTGATCATTCTTCTCAATGGGCTTGAGGTTTCGGCAGACGCGATTTTCTGTGACGTCCTGGAGCATTCGACAAGCTATAAATCGTCTGAACTCTCGGAGAAACTTGCTTCGTTGTCTCCGCAAGCGCAGAAGCGCATTTTGCAGATGGTTGAGCTGATGATTCAGCAGGAAACGGCAGATAATGGCTGAATCCGTCATGGGCTGTGTGATTTTATCACGCAGCCTTTTTTCCTCCCTTATTTCGACAGAATATTTCATATCTCCGTGCTATACTATGTATTAGAGACATAGAAACAGTCTCTAATACACAGTCAGGAGATGAAAAAGAAAATGAAGACCTGTGCTTTTACCGGGCATCGTCCGCAAAACCTCCCGTTTGGTTTCAATGAGGAAGACGAACGCTGCATAGACCTCAAAAAAACTCTCAGGGAGCAAATCATCAATCTCATCGAAAATGAAGGCGTCACGCACTTTATATCCGGAATGGCAATCGGTGTAGATATGTATGCCGCCGAGATCGTGCTGGGGCTGAAAGCATCCTATCCGGGAATTACGCTCGAAAGCGCCATCCCATGTGAAAGTCAAGCCGCAAAGTGGTCGGAAGCTCTGAGAGATCGGTATTTCGACATTGCGTCCAAGTGTGATAAGGAAACACTGATTCAAACCCATTACTCGCCCGACTGCATGGACAAGCGCAACCGTTATATGGTTGATCATGCGGATGTCCTGATCGCGGTTTGGGATGGAAGCCCCAGCGGAACCGGAAAGACGGTCAGATATGCTCATCAGCAGGGTAAATCTGTTACGGTCATTGACCCGGTTTCCCTTGATGTCACACAAGAATAAGGCAAATAATATCCCCTCTGAATCAAGCATTGTGAAAACCGTAAATTTACTTACGATAGTAAACACACATTGCACTGAACAGTGATTATTGGAAGCGTGTACGGTGTGTGCTGTCCCGTGAACTTCTCCACGGAATGCACCGAGTTTTCACGGCTTCACAAAATGGAAAGTGCCACCCTACGAACAGTTCCTCGTCGGGGGAAAATTTAATCGCTGGAAACGGGAATGCCCCCAGCACTGTGCATCTGGCACAGCGCCGGGGGCATTTTTTCATCACAGGAGGTCATTCAGAAGATTCATGCACTTAACCTTCTGTTGGAGATTTGCGCTCCCGTACACATTCAGGGTAAAAGATACGTTCTTATGTCCGAGAATTTCAGAAAGAGACTTTATATCAAACTCCGGTATCTCGATTGCTCTAACTGCGAATGTATGCCGGATCTCATGAAACTTCACTTTCTCCAATCCGTTCCGCTTCAAGAAACGTGTGAAAAATTGCCGATATGTTCTCGGCTCGGTTGGCTTTGTCTTGCCCGTGAGGAAATAGTGATTCGGGTTTTCCGTGTAAAACTTCTTGATGATGTTCATGAGAAGCGACGGAACAGGAATCGTTCGCGCGGAGGTCTTCGTTTTCGGCGGTCCTATATGAAGATACGATTCACCCTTCTTCTTGTCGTAGATACGCTGGACGGTTTTGTTGATGCTAATGGTCTTGTCCGTCAGCGAAATGTCCCTCATCTGCAAGCCGCACAGCTCTCCTATCCGGATGCCGGTAAACAATGCAATCAGGATCCCCGCTGTCTTCCGGTTCAAGTCCATGTAGATACACTGAATTAGAGCTTGCTCTTGATCTTTTGAGAGAGAAACTACTTTCTTGATACCAAGCTCTCTTGGGTATTCGATTAGGTCCCAGTTCAGGAGTGGAATAGCCCGTTCCTTGTAGGCATACTCCATTGACAACCGGAGAACGAGGATAACATCCCTTATCGTCTTCACGGTAAGCCCTCCGGTCTTATCCAAGCGTCCAGCATTGTAGAGATACGAAATGTAGCTCTGGATGTCCGCTTCGGTGATGCTGCCAATCTTACGCTTGCCGAAATATGGGATCAGGTGATTTTCGGCAATCAGCGTAAAGCTGGCGTGGGTTGACGGCGTGATCATGGGCTTCTTTTGATTTAGCCATGTGTTCACAAGCGTCTTGAATTGTGTATTGTTAGTCATAATGACCACCTCCACGATCATTATCCGGTGGAGGGATAATCAGGGCATTAACACCCTCAAGTAACGGTCTTGAGAAGCGTCCGAAGCTCCGCTTTCCGGGCTTCGATGAGCCGTACAGATCGGCGCAATTAGGCGATATAGCGGCTCTGGTAAATCGCACTGATCCAAAATCTAACGCGCCGATCATGATGCTTAGTGCCGGAAATGGCTTCATTATGCAGTCCGAAAAGTATTCCAGAGACAATGCTGGACAGAGCCTCAAAAAATACATTCTCTTGAAGCAAGGGGAATTGGCATATAATCACGGCGCATCTAAGGCTAAACAGTTTGGTTGTTGTTATGAGCTGACTGAGCCAGAGGCACGAATCCCCTATGTGTATCATTGCTTCAAGATCAATAATCACGAATATACACCATTTATTGCAATGGCACTCAATAACGCCAAAATGGATAAGCAGCTTAAACGCCTCGTATCGTCAAGCGTTCGTATGGATGGGCTACTCAATATTTCTTTTGAGGATTACATGAGCGTAACAATTCATCTTCCTTCGCCCTCCGAACAAAAGCGCATAGCCGACTTTCTTCAAAAAATTGATGAGCGAATCGCCGCGCAGGAAGAACTTCTTGCTTCCCTCAAGAAGTATAAAAGAGGACTCATTTCCGAAATACTTAATCAGAAGATCAGAATCACTCATGAAGATGAAAAGTGGGAAGAAGTATCATTAAGTGCCGTGGCAGACGGCTTTGAGTATGGAATGAATGCCGCTGCGACTATATTTGATGGTGTTCACAAGTATATAAGGATCACTGATATTGACGATGACTCTCATACATACATAGACTCTGCGCCCGTTTCACCGGCTGGTGTTCTCGAAGGCAAATACCGTGTTAGAGAGAACGATATTTTATTTGCTCGTACCGGTGCTTCTGTTGGCAAAAGCTATCTTTATCAGGCATCTGATGGAGATATGTATTTCGCTGGATTCCTTATCCGTATTCATGTTATTGACGGTGTGGATAGTGGATATGTCTTTTTGAATACGCTTACGGAAGAATACAACAGGTGGGTGGCGCTTGAGTCTACGCGCTCTGGTCAACCCGGTATTAACGCCGAACAATATAGACGGTATCGCTTTAAGCTGCCACCACTCGAAACCCAAAAACAGATTTCGGCAATCGCACAAAAGATAGACGCGCAAATCAAAAGAGAAAGCCAATGTTTGCGTCTCCTACAAAAGCAGAAAGATGGGTTTTTACAACAGCTCTTTATATGAAAAGTTGTTGTAGGAAAGCCTTGCGCTGGTTGATAAGAATAGATAGCATTTTTTCCTGATTAGATAATTGCGAATCAAGCCTCAAAAGGACGGACGCTATTTTAGACTGCGTTTTCTTGTCGGGGACCGTGCATTTAAGTCTTAATAGTTTGTTTACAGCAAGACCGGGTTGTGCGCCCTGATCTGAATACTGCCCAAGTTTCATGAAGCCAAGCAAGTACAAGAGGAATCCTGTATCGTTGTCTGCATTTGCGCGGACAGCAATAGCGTGTTCAGACAAATAGTTTTGACCCTGAATAATACGAACATTTCCGCATAACGCCCCTTGCCTTCCGATGACAACGTATTCGCCCTCATGACTATATCGGTCACAATACCCGCGTATACCGTTGCCACCGTACACAGGATAATCTCCGGTTTCATGAATGAGAGTTGATGATATATTTCGTCCGCTTCTGAACTCACTGCATAAGTCGCCAAGGTTTTTCTGCATCCATGAAGATGCAGAGGAAAACGCTTTGCTTTTACCCGAAAGAATGTGGGCAATAGCACCTCTTTTATACTTCTGATCAAGCCAGCAGGAAGAGCTATATGACAGACGAAATCCCTTGCAATAGCGGAAAATCTCTGCTACTGCAAGGGATTTTACTTTTGACTCATACCGGCATGGGATCTGAAAAAGAACCTCAAGTAACGGTCTTGAGAAGCGTCCGAAGCTCCGCTTTCCGGGCTTCGATGAGCCGTGGAGAGCAGAGAAATTGTCTGATTTTGCAGAACGAGTAACACGAAAAAACAGCAACAATGAAACTGACCTACCCCTGACAATATCCTCGAAAGATGGTCTTGTCGATCAAATCAGTTACTTCAACAAAACCGTTGCAAGCAAAGACATGAGCGGATATTACCTTTTGAGAAAGGGCGAATATGCGTATAACAAGAGCTATTCCGTAGGTTACGACTTCGGTTCAATAAAGCGGTTAGACCGCTATCCTATGGGAGCGTTGTCTACACTATATATCTGTTTTGCGCTCAAGAAGCACGATACAGACTTCATTAAGGTGTACTTTGATTCACTTAAATGGTACAAGGAAATCTATATGATTTCAGCAGAAGGGGCAAGAAATCACGGATTACTTAATGTCCCAACAGATGAGTTCTTCGCCACAAAACACTATCTGCCGGAGAATACTGCCGAGCAAAGAAAAATTGCAGACTTTCTCATTGCCTTAGATCGTCGTATCGACGCGCAGCAATCTCTCGTAGATAACCTCAAGAAGTATAAAAGAGGTGTCATTCAGCAAGTGTTCGCTGGAAGAAAAGGAACCGGAAAAGCGTGTTACCCCGAATGGCAGCAATCGTCTTTAGGTGAATATTTCACCGAGCAAACCATAAGGACATCAAACACCCCATCCACGCCTTTAGTCAGCCTCACTGTTGAGGATGGTATAACGCCAAAAACAGAACGTTATTATCGGGAGTTTCTTGTAACTAAGGAGGGGGAAAACTACAAGATGATTAAGCCCGGTTGGTTTGCATATAATCCCATGAACGCCCATCTGGGCGCAATCGCTCCTAACCATCTCGGATATACCGCCGCTGTTTCAGGCTATTATAATATCTTCTCTGTCAATGAGCCTGATACGATTTGCTTCTGGGAAGAATATCTGACATCGTACTCCATGCTAATTCACTACAAGCTCATCGCTACTGGATCACTTATTGAAAAGCAAAGAGTCCATTATTCCCAATTTGTCCGCATCCGTCGATGCTTGCCGTCAGTGGAAGAACAGAAGCACTTGTCAAAGCTATTTGAGACTCTAAATAAAAAAATAGCGAATGCTGAAAGTACAGAGCGCCAGTTGGTTGGAATGCGAGTCTCTCTTTTGCAGCAGCTCTTCATATAAAGAGCTGTTGCATCAATCCCTTTTTTATAGAAACAAGGCTCTTTAGAACACCCTCTTGCGTTATTAAAGCCTTTTCTATTGCCGAAAGAAATTTCACGATTCGCTCTTGCTCAACGATGGGGGGTAAAAAGACGCGCTGATTCAAAACAGTTTTACGATCTATGCCTTCAATCAGTCCTGTTGCCGATTGCTTCATTTTCTCAGAAAGATGAAGTGTGAGGTAAAGGCAAAACTCTTTGGTCATGCCTCCATGGGGGCGCAACGCCATAAACTGTCGTGCAATGTGTACCTTATCTTGAGAGAGAAATGCTACTGCGCCAGAGCCGGAGCCTTTGCATACCAGAAGTGTATCTCCATGATAAGCGAAGCACCGGGGAACTGTTGTCCACCTTGAAACGACCGTCTGTCCTTCAACAATGCAGCTTGCTCCCGTCATGTAAGGTATACCTTTTCCTTGCTCATTAAAATCAGTCGGTGCAAAATCTTGACCAGATTGAAGGGTGATCAACTCGCTCATCTTATGACTTTCCCATTTATTTTTCTCCGCATGGAAAGACACTCTTTGAGTGAAAATACTCTTGATAGCACCTCTTTTATACTTCTTGAGGCAATCGACAAGATGTGCCTGTTTTGCAATCCTCCGCTCAAGTGTACCGAGCATATCTGCTACCCGGTTTTGTTCTGAGAGAGCTGGTATGCAGACCTTGATTGTTTCAATCTGAGGATACTTCAAGTTCCATGTGTCAGAGGTCATGCCTTGAGAGTTCTTTCTAAATTCATTGATTAGATTAGGGCTTTTGAAAAAAGCTGCAAAATATCCATTACTAATCGGAATTTTAGGCATTAGAACTGTGTATGCAGGACTCACTATACCATTACACGGAGAGATGCCGTTTGCTCCTTGCCACATTCTCATGGAGTTATAGACCATATCTCCCGTTAGAACAACCTTATAATTGCTTTTGTCTTCACTTGAGTTATCTTTGCCTTCAATCTCAGAGCGAGGCATAACGCCATCGTTCATCGTGACAGAAAGCAGCTCCATGTCAGAAGCGCCTCGCTGACTTCTTTCTGCGTAAATATCACCTATATGACATTGCTTGTACGGCTCATCGAAGCCCGGAAAGCGGAGCTTCGGACGCTTCTCAAGACCGTTACTTGAGGATACATTTGCCATAATTATTTGCCCTCCACGTCAAAGGGGAAGTCCAGCCCCAGCTCATCAAAAAACGGTTTCAGTTCCGCATCAATATCCTTAATTTCAGATTGGAGCTTGCGGATCTCAGCGGCAACTTCATTCAAGTCAATCTCAGGTTCCGGCTCAAAGGTGTCAACATAGCGAGGAATGTTCAGGTTGAAGCCGTTCTCTTCAATCTCCTGCATGGTCGCAACATGAGCATATTTATCGACATCCTGACGGCGCTCATAGGTCTCAACAATCTTGTCGATGTCGCACTCCCGAAGGATGTTCTGGTTCTTTCCTGCTTCAAAGTTGCTGGAAGCGTCGATGAAAAGGATGTTGTCAGAGTTGCCATTGCGCTCTCTTTTAAGAACAAGAACACAGACAGGGATGCCCGTGCCAAAGAACAGATTTGCAGGCAACCCGATTACCGCGTCCAGAACATTTAATTTCTGAATAAGGTGCTTGCGGATTGCTTCCTCAGCAGCACCACGGAACAGGACGCCATGCGGCAGGAGAACGACGGCTCGTCCATCCTCGTCCATGTGGTAAACCATGTGCTGAACAAAGGCAAAGTCAGCCTTGCTCTTCGGAGCGAGTTTTCCGTACTCGTTGAATCGCTCGTCCTCCATGAAGTGCATATCGGCAGACCAGTTTGCAGAATAAGGTGGATTGGCAACCTGAACACGGAACTTCATGTCTCCGAAGTAGTCATGCTCCAAGGTATCACCGTTGTAGATGTTAAAGTTGCGATACGGGATTCCGCGCAGAATCATGTTCATTCTGGCGAGGTTATAAGTCGTGGAGGTCAATTCCTGTCCATAGTAGTTTCTCACGTTGGCATAGTTCTTGAGGCGCAGCAGCAGTGAACCAGAGCCACAAGTGGGGTCGGCTGCATCCTTGACATCCGTGAGACCAAGGCAAGCAAGGCGGCAAAGCAATTCGGCAGGACCGGAAGGCGTATAGAACTCACCGGCTTTCTTGCCAGCAGTTGCAGCAAACTGACCGATCAGATATTCATAGGCATTCCCCAGTACGTCAATTTTGGTATCATCCACGCCGAAGTTGATTTCGTCCAGCGAAGCGATGATCTTTGCCATAACAGCACTTCTATCCTTGACAGTATGACCGAGCTTTGAGGAATCGAGCTGCATATCAGAAAACAGTCCGTCAAAGTCTTCCTGAGAATCGTTTCCGATTGTGGACTCCATCAGGGCGTTGATTGCACTCTGCAAGAACTCAATGTCGAAGGAACGGTTTTCTACCATCTTGACCATCTTGCGGAACAAATACTGCGGCTCGATGACATAGCCGAGATCGCGCAGTGCCTCTTCGATAACGGCGGTCTTATATTCTTCGTCTGCCCACGCCTCTTCATAACCGATACCGTCATCCTTGAGAAGATTCGCCATATACTTCTCCGTCCGGTCGGAAAGGTAGTAGTAGAAAATCATGCCCAAGATGTAATTCTTGAACTCATACGCCTCCATGTTTCCGCGCAAGGCATTTGCCATTGCCCATAGCTTATTGCAAAGCTCTTTCTGATGAGCCTGAATCGAATTATCCATTTGTCTCTCTCCTTATTGGTATTTCTCTGTGTGCTGCCGGATGAAGTCAACAATCCGATTTACAAGGGAGCGCTTCTTCAAAAGCGGCAAGGGCTTCTCAATCCTATCTCGGATATTTCCTGCATCCATTGTGCCAGAAAACTCATATTCCGAAATAATATCCGTCAGCATAGATGCGTCAATGTCCTCAGTCTTCGCAAAGGCAACAATCTCTTCGCGCTTTGCTTCATTTTCAAAGTCGTTATAGGCTGCATCAATTTCATCCGCACTTTCCAAGCCGACAACAACACGATCCAAGAACGCTTGCAGGATTTCGACTTTCCGGAGCAACTGCGGATTATCGGTTCTTCCCAGCTCATCCTTAATGTGTTTAATATCGTAATCCTTCTGCTTGGGATCGTCGAAATGAATGTTGCGGATCAGGTTCATGATGTATGCGACATTGATCCTGTCACTCTCCATCAATTCGATGCAGAAGTCAACGTCATTCAGGACGGAGACAACCTCGCGGTCTGTTTTTTGCCTTGAGTAGAGCATGAGGTATTTGCTCTTATAGTCCTGATATTCCTGCTCGGACATGATAAGAGCATCCTGATCGAAACTGAACTCAATAAAGGTCTGCAACGATTGGAGGTACTTTGTCAGCTCACGGAAGGTCACGACAAACTTCTTCTGATCGTCCTCGTTCTGCATTGTGTCCACGGACTCCGGAAACAGAGCAATTTCCTTGAGCTTCATCACCATTTCGTTGAACTTCTCTACGAAGTATTGATAACCCGGAACAACGATGCCAGAGGTATCTTGACTCTTAGAGAAGAGCGTCAGCGCGTCATCAGTACGTTTTTTGAGGTTGCGGTAGCAAATGATAATGCCAAAGGGCTTTGTTTCCTTCTCAACGCGGTTCGTGCGGGAATAGGCTTGCAGCAAATCATGATACTTCAAGTCCTTGTCCACATAAAGGACAGAGAGCTGCTTGCTGTCAAATCCGGTCAGGAACATATTCACGACGATGAGAATATCGAGCGACTTTGTTTTCTTTCCCTTTACTCGGTCAGAGATGTCCTTGTGATAAGCTGAGAACGTATCTGTGGAGAAATTGGTTCCGTACATCTCGTTATAGTCCTTGATGATACGCTCCAACGAATCACGGCTATGCTCGTCCTTGCCCTCGGCATCCTCATTCTGCCCGTAGGAGAAGATGCCGCTGATATTCAGGTCATGCTTGATCTTCTTGAAAATGTCGTAATACTTAACAAGGGCATCAATAGAGGACACGGCAAAAATAGCCGTATACTGTCCATTTCGGGTTTTCGCCTTGTGGTTCTGGATGATGTGATTGGCGATCAGAGACATTCGCTCATCGGACATATAGAGTTCGCCTACATCAATCGCGTCCGCGAGTGTCGGGTCATCCCAGTCGAAATCACCCTCCATTGTTTTTATGTATTCGATGTGGAAGCCCAGAACATTATTATCGAAGATGGCGTCTTTAATCAGGTAATTGTGAAGACACTCACCAAAGAGCATTTCTGTTGTTTGCGTGATTTTACCCTCAGTTTTACCGTTGACTTCAAACCGAGGTGTCCCCGTGAAGCCGAAAAACTGTGCCTTTCTGAAATGCCGCACAATGTCCTTGTGCATATCCCCAAACTGGCTGCGGTGGCACTCGTCGATGATAAAGACAACCTTCTCGTCTTTGTATGCGTCCATTACTTTCTCGTACTGAGGGCGCTTTACAGCGTTTGCCATCTTCTGCATCGTGGTGACGATAAGCTGCCTGTTCTTGTCCTTCATCTGGCGGACAAGGACATCGGTGCGATCTGTAACATCAACGGAGCCAGCCTCAAACTTGTTAAACTCTTCGGTTGTCTGAGAATCCAAGTCTTTTCGGTCAACAAGGAAAATGACTTTCTTGATGTTCGGATTTGCTGCGAGGATTTGCGCAGTCTTAAAGGATGTCAATGTCTTGCCCGCGCCGGTTGTGTGCCAGATATACGCATTCCGGTTTGTAAGCGTTGCTTGACGGATCAGCGCTTCTACGGCATAAACCTGATAGGGACGCATGACCATCAAAATCTTATCGGTATCATTTAGGATGGTGTAGCGTGTCAGCATTTTAATGATGTGATCCCTTGCAAGGAAAGAAATCGAAAAGTCCTTCAAATTGGTGATGCGGACGTTATTGAAATCAGTCCAGAAGAAAGCAAGACTATACATCAAGTCTCTGTCGGAATTGGCGAAATACTTTGTGTCAACACCATTGGAGACAATGAAGAGCTGAATGAAATGATACAGCCCGTTGTAGGAGTGTTTCTTATAACGCATGACCTGATTGACTGCCTCGCGGATGTCAATGCCACGGCGCTTTAATTCTACTTGGATCAGGGGCAAGCCGTTTACGAGAATCGTAACGTCGTAACGATTGACGTATTTTCCAACCACGGTTGTTTGATGAGTGACTTGGAAAATGTTCTTCGTGTGGTCCTGATCAAAGAAGGACAGATATACCTTTGTACCATCTTCACGCTCAAGGACAAACTTATCCCTCAAGATTTTTGCGCTCTGGAAAACAGACTTTCCGAGCATGAGGTTGAAGATACGCTCCCACTCTTTATCGGTGATAGGCGTATCCAGCTTTGGCGCATTGAAGGCTTCAAACTGAACTTTGAAGTTCTCCACCAGCGCGTCATAATCAGGAATTGCGACTGTGGTATATTCCTGCTTGTTCAGTTGCTCAATAAACTGCTGTTCAAGAGCCGCTTCGCTTTGGTATGCCATATCTTCATCTCCAATACTTGAGGATCATTTGTTGGTTGCCAGCCTGTCCTCATTTCTATTTTATCATAGCAAGTGTCCCAAATACCGGACTTATTTTCGTTTCAACTGCAAAACCACGTCTCCATCATCTGTAATTTCCATTTGCATTGTTTTTAGGTACTTTGCGATGAACTGTTTTTTCTCAGACAAACTCATCTCAATGCGCGTTGCCTTCAAAGCGGCACTGAACATCTCGTTGATATTGAGCCTGACGGTTTGGTCAATATAACGCTCTATTTCTTTGAAAAGTGCGCCGAGCTTGATGTCCTCGGCATTCCCAGAGTAGAAGTCATCAATATAGCAATAAAATATCCCTGCATTCAGAAGTGCATTCTTCAAGTCCGGTCCGCAGTTCTCTCGTTCAATCATAACTAAAAAACGTGCTTCCGGCAGAGACGAGATTAACCCCCAGTAGTCGGAGTCGCTGGAAACAAGAATAAAGGAATCGACGTTATTCTTGTAGTGTTCCTGACAAGTTCGGGCAATAAGCATGACATCAACGAGTGACTTGCTTTGCTTCACCCGTTCAATCATCATGTGTTCAACATGAATTGCGGTGAAGCTGTCTAATATCCTCCATGCGGAGGCGGTATGCACATCATCAAAGAGAATGATCGACGCAATTTTTTGTGTATACTCGTGATCGAGGTTTTTTAAGGTAGCACACAGCTTGTAGGGATCAGAGTTTTCACAATCGACAACGATAACAGTCTTTTCGCTGCTCTCAATAAACTCATAAATACTTCCTTTGATATAACTCCCCGCATCTGAGACTTTGCTATATTCGGTGAAATAGTCGTTGTTCCAACTGTACAGCAAGGTAACGAACTTCTTATCATTGTAAAGAATGTTGCCGACTTCCTCCGGCTGCCAGTTTATGTACATCTGATAGGGATAAAAAAGCAAATGAGAGTAATAAATGTCGGCAGCCTCTCTTGTACCATCTTCCTTCAAACCATCAGGCATGACGAAAAGTGCTTTAATGTAATCCCAATTTATCCAGAGTGGAAAGAGCTTCTTGCAGTTGTTGATTCTATCGCAAATCAACCTGTTAATCTCGACAACGTGTTGGCACAGTTTTTTGCTGGTGTTTTTGATGAAGTTCACTCCGTCAAGACTTAGCTGGTTTATGCTTTCCTGCGGAACATATTCCGGCATACTCAGAATGGTCTCATACTGGAATCTCATGCGTTCATTGATGCGCTTGAAATTGCGCTCAATCGCAGTTCGTACAATGCAAAGATGTCTTATAATCCGAGCTGTTTTATCACTGTCCAACCGATTGTATACTTCAACTTTTGGGGCTTCATGTTCGTTGTCAAAGATGCGTTTTGGCACACCAATCAGGTAAGCCACCTTTGAAACGATCTCGTAGGTGCTGTCTTTGTACGCTGCCCTGTCATCGGTGAGAGGGCTTGTTGCATTATCCAACACCTCATTCGGTATGGGATTTTCAAGTATACTCATGATTGCTCCTTTCCACGGAGAGCGTATCTGCTTGTTTAAGAAGCGGTGAGATTAGAAGAACGGCTGTCCAGTGCCTACGCTCTACTTTATCCGATCAGCAATGCTGTCGAGCTGCGCTGCAATTTTAGAAAAGTCGCAGTCCATGTCCAATGTCTTCACACTGATCTGATTCCCGCTCATTTGATAATCATTGTTTGGCTGAATCGCATCGTCTGTTCCCGCATATAAAAGCATACCGGAAACGACCTCATCCGGCGCGGCAGACCAGTTCTTCACATAGGTGAAAATCTGATACAGATTTCCGGAATGAAGCGTCTGCGTCATGTACGGTGCTTTCATTTGCATATTGTGCGTGTAGTATTTGGCGTCGATGATGAGCGTTTTCTTTGCTGCCTTATTCGTAATCACAATGTCGGACTGCATCGTCGGCAAGAGCGTTCTGTAGCCATCTGTGACTTGCCACGCAATTTGTGGAGAGTATGCTTTTAACTCTGGATGCTCACGCTGATAGTATCCGAGAATAAACTTCTCGTATAGCTTCGCCATTGTTTGATCATCTGCATAATCCATAATCTTTGTTGAGCCATCGGCTGTCGTTTGCAAAAGCCCTTTTATCACAAATCGGCAAACGGCTATCAACATCCGATATGTTTGATTATTGCGATCATATTGAATGTCCCAGTTGATACTATGGATGTCCAATATGCTGATGCCATCAAAGAAAATCATCAACTTCCTGATCTCCTTTTTTCTGGCTTTTGAAATACTTCCACGAAGCAGCAAATCCATTGTTGTTTTGATGATTCGGTTGGGGTAGGCATCAACCGAAAACTCATCATAATTGCAAACGAGCTGTTTCTTGCGAATAACCTGTGTCTTTATGGATTCACCAATTTCAAGTTTCCCACGGGGAGACGCAAGTGCTTCCTCTCTCGAAATGTATTGTCTGATTAAGCCTCTCTTTATCTGGACAGATACTCCACGGCAGAGAATAGCAGACAGAAGTTCAGCCACATTATCAAACTCTTCGGTGGCGACATTTTTATACCCTTGCTCATGCAGCACTTGGAACGCATAAGCCAGCATATAATAAACGTTCTGGACACGGATCATTTGACTACCTCGCGTAATGTGCGGCTCCAATCCTTCACTTTAACTGCCTCGTCAAACCAGTATTCTTTCAAAAGAGGTATCAGTTCATATTCGACAACAGACCGCATCCATTCATCGTTGATGGTTGCGTTTGTACAGAAATAGCTATGTCCGATACAGAACCCCTCACCGAGCGAGTCATCGTTTGCAATTACGTCGTTAAGCTGCTCAACTGTTGCAATGAGCCGGTCAAACTTCGGGTTATTGACTTTCGTTCTGTATGCTCTGAATCCAGCAGACGAAAATGCCGGAGCAAGCTCAAAGAAAGCAAAACGACGTCTAAGTGCGTAGTCCAGCATGGCGAGGCTACGGTCAGCAGTGTTCATCATGCCAATGATATAGACGTTACTTGGAATGGAGAACTGCTCATCTGCATATAGAAGCTGCAATTCGACACCGCGTTTATCACTCTCAATCAACATGAAGAGTTCGCCAAAAATCTTGCTGAGATTGCCTCTGTTGATCTCGTCGATAATGAAAAAGTATGGACGATCATCCTCAGCAGCTTGCCTGCAAAACTCGTAGAATACGCCCTTTCGCAGTTCAAATCCTGTCTCCGTCGGGCGGAAACCCATGATGAAATCTTCATAGCTATAACTCTGATGAAACTGAACCATTTTCACACGGTTGGTGTCCTTTTCTCCCATGATAGAAAATGCCAGTCTTTTTGCTGCGAAGGTTTTTCCCACGCCCGGTGCGCCTTGCAGAATTACATTCTTTTTGGTTAGAAGCAGCGACTTGAGAACCTTATACCGATCTTCGTCCATATACACATCAGTCAGAAAATCATCAGCGGTGTATGGCTCGAAAGTGATTTCCTCATCAGCGGCATCGTCGAAGGTATCTTCGTGCTTATCTCCGTCAATCATGTTTTGCAGCTTCTTGACGTAATCTGTGTAGGACGTAATATCCGTCAACGTTTTGATTGCACCCTGATCTGATAATTCCCACTCGCCCTTATCTGTCCAGCGAACCTTTCGGGTATTGGCATATTGACCGCGTTCAGGGTCAAAAACGTATTCGCCTTCGACCAACCCGCGACCGAGGATCTGCCTTCTGCCTTTTTTAACAAAGACAACATCACCGGGTTTCAGCTCGTTTGCAAATTGCCATGTAGCAAGAACCTGATTCTTATATGAGCCAGTATCCCCGTAGACCTCTTTCATCTTTGCCCGCATTTCTTCTTTGGAGCTATATTCCATTAGATCACCAAGGTCAGACCAGCCGATAGCCATAATCCCTTCGGCATAATCATTCTCCCAATTTGCGGAACCATCACCCGCTGCGTACAGCCAATAGTGTGTTGCAGTAGCGTCGGATGAAAGAGCTGTATCTGTGTTCTCCTTCGGAATAATTCCATCAAAGATTTCATCGTCGAAGGATATATCAATGTTGTTCTCTTCGACGATCTTTTTGCATCCTCTACGAATACTGTTAGACTTGTTGCCGGTTTGTTCGTAGTAATATTTAATGTTTTCCTGAGTGGCTTTTAGAGCATTGACCATCTGCTCCTGTCCGTAGTCTTTTCCGATGTGGACGATGAAGTAAACTGTAGTTTCAGTGTTGGACCTGCGAGTGTATTTTACGCCCTTCATCATGGACGCAAAGAGCATAATCGTCAGCTTGTGCGAGGTTTCTCCAAAGCACGGAACATCCTGACACATGGCTTTTACAGCAGCGTCCATCTCCATCGTGCCATCATAAACCATCTTGGCATATTTGTAGACAATGACTTCGCAGTCATATTCATAGCCGATATACGTCTTGACGCCACCCTTAGAATCAATAAATTCTTTCAGACGTTTCAAATCTCTATAATACTGTGCAGTGCGTTCGTCTGCTCGATCAGACATCACTTCTTGTTTTAGGTAGTCGAGGATTTCGCCCTTTGCCTTCTCCATAGCGGCATCACTTTCAAAACACTTCCAGAAGGATAGTGCAATAGTGTTTTGATACAGATAGAACGCATCGGAAACATGGGTGCTGATAGTCGTATCAGCCCAGTCAGGGTGAGTTTCCCGTAAGTATTCCTTGTATTCTTTTCTGACTTTGCTTATCGTTACGCCAATATCCATCTGTTATCCTCCTTCTTCTGTAACAGTCCTGCTACGCACAAACCTTTAATCCTTCTCCACAGGTATATAAAAAAGCCGCACGGAAAAAGGACATATCAGTTGCCCGTCCGCACAGCCTCACAAATATCTCCAATGTCACAATTCAAATAGCCGCAGATGCGCAGCAAAATAGAGAGGGACACTTCTTCCCCCTTATTCAGTTTCGTCCATGTTCCGGATGCAAGGTTAAGCTCTTGCCGGAAGGTGGACTTCTTTATGTCTCGTTCTATCAGGAGCATCCAAAGTTTTTTGTAGCTGATTCCCATGATACGCACCCCTTTACTCATCCGCTAATCATGACTTCCATTCTATTATACACGAAAACCTCTTTGAATGCAATTATCTCATGCACAAGTTCACAAAAAAGATGCAAGTTCTTGATGGTTTTGATTTTCAAAAAGGGAAAGGCAGTTACTCATGAAAACTGCCTTTCCTTTTCTCTTTATTCGCGCTGAGAATTGCGTTGATACTCTTGGTCGCGCTCTGCGCTTGGCTTGAGGAAATCGTCCACGTTTGCCTTCAAAGTGTCGATCATCCGAGCTTCCTTTTTGAGCCTCGCACGTTCGTCATAAAGCCGCTGCTGCTCTTCAAGAAGTCTCTGCTGTTCCGCTTGGAGCGTCTTCAAGCTCGGCAGCTTTTCATCGCCTTGCATGGCAAGCAGTGTACTCCGCGCCGCCTCAAAGATCACAAGCTCGGCTTCGTGCTTTGCCTTGAAACTCGGCTTGTCTTTCGTCTCCTGGAAGGCGTCATATACGGGTTTTAGGCGCTGGTAGTTGGAGATGTTTTTGATAAGCGGCTGGACTTCCCGCAGTCGCGCTTCAACGCTTTTCAGCTCCTTGCCGGTACGGTCATAAGAGCCGTGAACGTCCTCGACCTTCTTCTCAAGATCAGCGTATTGGAGCAAGTTGTTTTCCGTGAGAAAGTTGAGCGTCCGCGCCGCTTCCTTGAGGATTGTGAGCTTGGCTTTATACTCATAGCCCTTGCTGTCGATAAGTCTGATCCGCTCCTGAATATCTCCGATGAGAGAGATGCCCTTCGGCACGGGCTGTCTCCGGTTTCTGCGCGGCGTCCGTCCGGCAATCCGCTCCTTGATGCGTTCCTCGGTGTAGTTCTCTCCGATGGTCTTAGAACGGGTAAACCGCTCCTGACCTTCAGCGCGGAAGGAGATGTATTTGCCGGTCTTGATTTCATAACCGGCTTCCTGCATAAGCCGCAGAAAGTCATCGTAGTCCTTCGCTGTAATGACAAGCCGGTCGATTGTCTGCTTGAGTTTCTGCTTCCAGCTCGTGCCGCGTTTGGCTTCGGTGTACTCCTTGTAGCCTCTGCCCTTGTTCTGCGACGGAGGGATCACAGACAGCCCATGTTCCTTGCATATCTCATCACTGAGTTGGCGCAGCTCACGATAGGTTCTCTTGTTGCTCCGGTAGGCATGAAAGTCCACATAGTTCACGGCATTGAAGATAATGTGATTATGGCAATGTCCCTTGTCGATGTGGGTAGCAATCACATACTCGTACTTGCCCTTGAGCCATTCGTCCGCAAGCTGCTTTCCAACTTCATGAGCCTCTTCCGGCGTCACTTCACCGATGTCAAAGGACTGGATCAGATGACGCGCAAGCACCTCTGGCATCTGCATTCCTTGCTGTATTGCAAGGTTTCTCGTCCACTCAAATTCTTTCGCTGCCGCGTCGCTTGCGGCACACCCATAGGACGAAACATAGAAGGCATCGTCAGTCTTCTGTGGGTCGAGAATATAGGCGAGAGCTTTGTTTACAGTTCCTCGGATTGGCTTGATTTTAGTAACTGCCATATCTCACCCTGCCTTTCTTTCAGCTCTGCAACATCATCCGCATAGAAGTGTCCGGTGGAGTTGATGCGGCGGCAAATTTGATTGATGTTCGAAGCAACACGGCTGACTGCGGCGGCAAGTTTCTTCTGCTGCGTGTAGTCCACCTTGATGATATAGCCGTCAATCGCCATCTTCCGGAGATATGCTCCCATGTTCTTTGTTCCAAGCTGCGCCATCTTTGCCTTGATGATTCTTTTCTCATCGTCGGAGACAAAGAAGAGAATCTGATTTGGTCGCGTCCTGTTTGCCATAGGCGTTCCGTCCTTTCGTAAAGGAAGAGGGTTTGGGAGACTTCCCAACAAGCATTTCTGCGATTAAGGGGAGGGTTTCCTTAATCGGAAATCGCCGTGTGTATATACACCGGCTGTGCTTGCTATTCTCTAAAATCGTATTCCCTCGCAGAGACTCCCCGTAAAATACCCCTTCACAATACAACGGACATTTTGTTCAGCTTTTTGGAGTAGCAGAATGGGATTATTTTATTTCCCATGTGAAAGCCACTGTGTCTGTCACATCAATATCATCCGGCTCAATCTCAGGTGCGGCGCACTTGCTCATCGCCATGAGAGGCTGAATACAGTCTTCGACCTCATAGCTCGTTCTGGAATACACATTGAGTTCGCCCCAGTTATAGTCGATATTGAGTAGCTGTCCCAGCGCATTGCCAGACGCCTTGCAAAGAATCTCCGCCTTTGCTCTGGCGTTCTCCGTCGCATTGATCAGCAGCTCTTCGCTGACTCTTGCCGGGTTTTTCACGGTGAACGCAATGCTGAGTTCTGGTTGCGCCCCACAATCCGCAATCGCAGAAATGACCTTTGCAAGCTGCTTGCTGTCAAAGTCAAAAGCAAGTTTCAGATGATAGCTGCAAGCATATCCCGCAAACTCCCGTTTGTAATTTCCTTGCCGATCCTTGACGTTCTCATATCTTGTCTGGACAATAAAGCTCGTGGTCTTCATGTCACTTTTTTCATACCCTACAAGGACTGCGGCATCCTGTAATTTTTTAATTCTCTCGGAAGCCTCCGTCATCGCTCGGTCATAGGTTTCGGATAATGCTTCAATGTCCAAGGAAAGAACAATATAATCAGGTCTTGCAGAGACATTACCTATTCCTTTTACGGTGATCGTTCTCATTGCTTTCTCCCGTCCTTTCTGGAATTAAAGTCCTCATCAATACGCTTTTTCCAATTCGTACCCAGAGGTACGCTGCAACGGACAGCAGAAACCGCTTCGCTCAGAACCTCATAGTTGAGCTGCGTTCCCTTATGGTCAGAGTGATAATTGACCGCTCGGTCTGCTCCAATAGCGAAGTGCTTTGCCGTTTCAACTGCGTCAATATTTGCGCCGAGGAATAGAAACTC
>ERZ1106941.1109-NODE-1109-length-31099-cov-15.273934_pt1 | contig 31099 bp, 29 predicted proteins | sample MGYA00403670_ERZ1106941 | MGnify/ENA primary metagenome ERZ1106941 (study PRJEB35170, sample SAMEA104062400) | human gut metagenome | biome: human gut; feature: human-associated habitat; material: faeces | place: Denmark | collected 2012-06-04 ...
CCGCTCGGCAATGTTCAAATAAATTTGACATTGCCCTCGCTTATTCGTATCTTTGTTCCCCTAAATCGACGTAATATGGCTGGTTCGAACTTTGTAGACTACGTGAAGATTTTCGCCCGTTCGGGGCACGGCGGTGCCGGTTCGGCGCATTTCCGTCGGGAGAAGTTCGTCGCCTTCGGCGGCCCCGATGGCGGCGACGGCGGACGGGGCGGCAGCATCGTTTTGCAGGGCGACAGTCAGTATTGGACGCTCATCCACCTCAAATACCAGCGCCACCAGTTCGCCGAGGACGGCGAGGGCGGGTCGGGTGCCCGTTCGTCGGGCAAAGATGCGCGCGACATCGTCATCCCCGTGCCGCTGGGCACGGTGGCCAAGCGTGTCGTGGAGAACGAGCAGGGCGAGACGGAGTTGGTGCCCGTGGGCGAGGTGACGGCCGACGGCGAGCGGCTGGTACTGCTCAAAGGCGGCCGCGGAGGACTGGGCAACTGGCACTTCAAGAGTGCGACGAATCAGGCGCCGCGTTATGCGCAGCCGGGCGAGGAGGGCGACGAAGGGGCTTTCGTATTGGAGTTGAAGGTGCTCGCCGACGTCGGGCTGGTCGGATTCCCGAATGCCGGCAAGTCGACGCTGCTGTCGGTCGTGTCGGCAGCCAAGCCCAAGATCGCCAACTACGCCTTCACGACGCTCGAACCCAATCTGGGTATCGTCGAGTGTCGTGACGGCAAGTCGTTCGTCATGGCCGACATCCCGGGGATCATCGAGGGGGCGCACGAGGGGCGCGGACTGGGGCTGCGCTTCCTGCGCCATATCGAGCGCAATTCGGTGCTGTTGTTCATGGTGCCGGCCGATGCCGACGATATTCGCCGCGAGTACGAAATCCTGCTGGGCGAGTTGACGCAGTACAATCCGGAGTTGCTGGACAAGCAGCGGTTGCTGGCCGTGACGAAGAGCGACATGCTCGACGAGCAGTTGATCGCCGAGATGCGGACGCACCTGCCCGAAGGGATTCCGGCGCTTTTCATCTCATCGGTGACGGGATACAACATTCCGCAGTTGAAGGATCTGCTGTGGGAGGCGCTGCATAAGTAATGGAGGAGTTCGACGCCGAAATTTACGATATCGTCCGCCAGATACCGCCGGGCAGGGTCGTGACTTACGGACAGTTGGCGCGGCTCGCGCAGCGTCCCCGTTGGGCGCGGCGGGCGGGACGGGCGCTGGCGAATGCTCCCGAAGGATTGCCCTGTCACCGCGTCGTGAACAGCAGCGGAAGGCTTGCGCCCGGATGGCCGGCCCAGCGGGAGTTGTTGGAGCACGAGGGCGTGACGTTTCGCCGCAACGGCTGTGTCGATCTTTCGAAACACCTGTGGGAGGAAATCGCGCCGATTGCATGAGCCGTGCGGCAGGGAGAGGAAAGAGATTGGTTCTTCGTAAAAATCCACTGAATTTTGCAGTTGCATCGACTGTTCGCCGACGGCGGCAGGATGCACGAACCCTGGTGAGTTGCAGTCCGCCGCATGGGGCGGCGGCGAACTGCCGGCATCGCAAAGCGATGCCGAATGATCCTGATGACTGAGGTGTTTTTGAAAATAAGCAGCGCCGTTCCTCACGGAATCCGCCCCTGCCGCAACGATCGCGACAGGGGCGGATTTTCAGTATCGGCAGCCGGAATTCGGCCGGAGGTCAGACCGTCGCCTCTTTTTCGGCGGCTGCGTAGTCGCGTTTGCCGAAGATGAGCGACCCGATGCGTACCATCGTCGTTCCGTAGTCCAGCGCCAGCGGATAGTCGTCCGACATGCCCATCGAGAGCGTGTCGAACGAGGAGTCGAAATACGCTTCCAGCTCCTTTTTATATTGTTGCAGCAGTTCGAAGTCGAGTCGTACGCGGAATTCGTTGGAGGTGTAGGTGGCGATACCCATCACGCCGCGCACGCGGACCCCCTTCATGGCTGCCAGTGCACCGCTTTTGACGTATTTCAGCAGCGCGTCGTAGGTCCATCCCGACTTGGTCTCCTCGTCCGCGACGTGGATTTCGAGCAGAATGTCGATTACGCGGCCGTTGCGGATCGCCTCGTCGTTGATTACCCGGATGAGCCGTTCGCTGTCGGCCGAATGGATCAGCGCGACGAAGGGGGCGATGAGCTTTACCTTGTTGGTTTGCAGGTGCCCGATCATGTGCCATTCGATGTCCTTGGGCAGCGCTTCGTATTTTGCAGCCAGCTCCTGCGGCCGGCTCTCGCCGAAGATGCGCTGTCCTGCGGCGTAAGCCTCTTCGATGAGGGCCGGGGCGTGCGTTTTGGATACGGCCACCAGCGTGACGCCTTCGGGCAGTGTCTCCCGCACGTCCGATAATTGACTTCTGATCGACATACTCTACTCTTTTTTTTCGGTTAACGCTCGGGTAAAATTAGATAATTTTTTCGTATTTTTGACCGCAAACCCGATTTTGTTTATGAAGAAGCCTTTATTTTGTCTGCTGACGGTCTTGACGCCGTTCCTTTTGCTCGAAAGCACCCCTGCCGGAGCGTGTACCAACTTCATCGTCACGCGCGGCGCTTCGACCGATTCGACGACGCTGGTGAGCTATTCCGCCGATTCGCATGCGCTGTACGGCTGCCTCTATAAGTTCAACGCACCGAAGGGCGGGTTCCGTCCGGGCGAAATGCTCTCTGTCTACGAGTGGGACACGGGGCGTTATCTGGGCGACATCCCGCAGGTGGAACATCCCTATTCCACGGTGGGGAACATGAACGAACATTCGCTCATCATCACCGAAACGACCTACGGCGGCCGCGGCGAACTGGCCGATTCGACGGGACGCATGGACTACGGTTCGATGATCTACATCACGCTGCAACGCGCCCGCACGGCGCGCGAGGCGATCCGCGTGATGGCCGATCTGGCCGATACCTACGGCTATGCGTCGGAAGGCGAGTCGTTTTCGATCGCCGATGCGGACGAGGCGTGGATCATGGAGGTGATCGGCAAGGGTTTCGAACCGGACGGCAAGGGCGGCAACGCCCGCAAGGGAATCGTGTGGGTGGCGCGCCGCATTCCCGACGGTTATGTGTCGGGCCATGCCAATCAGGCGCGCATCACGACCTTCCCGCTCGACGATCCCGACAACTGCCTCTATTCGCCCGACGTGATCTCGTTCGCCCGCGAGATGGGGTACTACGAGGGACCGGATGCGGAGTTCAGTTTCTGCGACGCTTATGCGCCGGCCGATTTCTCGGCACTGCGTGCCTGCGAAGCCCGCGTGTGGAGTTTTTTCCGCCGCGTGGCCGACGGAATGGACGCCTATACCGACTACGCGATGGGGCACAATCCCGCCAACCGGATGCCGCTGTGGGTGAAACCCTCGAAAAAGGTCTCGCCCAAGGAGGTGTTCGACGCCATGCGCGACCACTACGAGGGGACGCCGATGGACATGACCAGGGATCTGGGTGCCGGCGGTTGCGGGCTGCCGTATCGCTGGCGGCCGATGTCGTTCGAAGTCGACGGTACGGAGTACGTCAACGAACGTGCCACGGCCACGCAGCAGACCGGTTTCTGGCTGGTGGCACAGGCGAACCGTGCGGCGGGCGACGATCTGGGGATTCTGTGGTTCGGCGTCGACGATGCCGCCACGTCGTGTCTTACGCCGATCTATTGCTCGATCGATCGCGTGCCCGAATGTCTGAGCGAAAACAACGGGTCGATGTTGAAGTATTCCCCCACGTCGATGTTCTGGCTCTTCAACCGCGTCACGAATTTCGCCTACCTGCGCTACGACCGCATGTCGAAGGATTTGCAGGCGGTAGCCGATCGGTGGGAGAATCGGGTGCTCGGCGAGGTGCGCGAGGTCACGGCCGAGGCGCGGAAACTCGAAGGGGAGGCGCGCGTGAAGTACGTGACCGACTATTCGGTGATGATGGCCCAGACCTTGTTCGATCTGTGGAAGCAGATGGACGAATATTTGCTGGTGAAGTACATCGACGGCAATGTGAAGGGCGAGACCGAACCCGGCAAATTCAAGGATAACGGCAACGGCCGCGATATCCCGGGCGAAATACTCTTCCCGGGTTACGACGAGAAGTGGCAGCGCGCCGTGGCGGCCGACAACGGCGAGACGTTGAAAGTAATTAAAAATTAAGGGGTGACGGGTTGTGTAAAGGACAATCCGTCCCGTTGGAAATTCATACGTTATGAACCATTACGATATTCTGGTGATCGGCGGCGGCCCGGGCGGTATGGGCGCTGCGCTCCGAGCCGCGGAACTGGGGCGCAAGACGGCGCTCGTCGAACGCGCCGAGCTGGGAGGCGTCTGCCTCAACTGGGGGTGTATCCCCACCAAGGCACTGCTCAAAAGCGCGCAGGTCTACCACTATTGCCGCACGGCCGATGCTTTCGGCGTGACGCTCGGCGGCGAGGCGAAGCCCGATATGGCGCGTATCGTCGCCCGTTCGCGCGGCGTCTCGGAGACGATGCGCAAGGGCGTCGGATTCCTGCTGGAGAAGAACAAGGTCGATGTGTTGCGCGGCGAGGCCCGTCTTGCGGGCGAAGGCCGTGTGATCGTGGCCGACGAAACGGTTTCGGCCGACCATATCATTCTGGCGACGGGGGCGCGGCCGCGCGAAATGCCCTTCATGCCGATCGACCACGAGCATGTCCTCTCGTCGCGCGACGCGTTGGTGCTCGACGAATTGCCCGAATCGATGGTCGTCGTCGGATCGGGTGCCATCGGCTGCGAGTTCGCATCGTTCTACGCTGCGCTCGGCGTGCGGGTGACCGTGGTCGAGTACCTGCCGCAGTTGATGCCGCTCGAAGACGAGGAGGTGGCGCGGACGATGGAGCGGGCTTTCCGCAAACAGCGCATTGCGGTGATGACCTCCACGACGGTCAAGTCCGTGACGGTCGACGGCGAGGGTCGGTGCCGCGTGCGCATCGAAGGCAAGAAGGGTGAGGAGGAGCTCACGGCCGACAAGGTGCTTTCGGCCGTCGGCATCAAATCCAACATCGAGGGGCTCGGGCTGGAGGAGCTGGGCGTGCGTGTCGAACGCGACAAGATCGCGGTGGACGAACACTACCGCACCAATGTCGAGGGGGTCTATGCCGTGGGCGACATCGTGCCCGGACCGGCGTTGGCCCACGTCGCGTCGGCCGAAGCGCTGCACTGCGTGGAACATATCTGCGACGTCGAATCGGATCCGGTGGATTACTCGGTCATCCCGTCGTGCGTCTTCACTTCGCCCGAGGTGGCGTCGGTCGGCCTGACCGAGCGCGAGGCGCTGGCCCGGGAGATTCCCTATACGGTGGGGCGCTATTCGTTCATGGCCTCGGGCAAGGCTGCGGCCGCCGGCGAACGCGACGGCTTCGTGAAACTGCTTTTCGACGCCGACCGCAAGCTGATCGGGGCGCATCTGGTAGGAGCCAGCGTGACCGAGATGCTCGCCGAGCCTGCGCTGGCCTGCCGTCTGGGGGCCACGGCGCGGCAGATCGCCCGTACGATCCATGCCCACCCGACGATGAACGAAGGGGTGATGGAAGCCGCGGCGGCGGTGCCGGAGCGCTGATCGGCGCGGCGGGAGAAAAAGGCGGGGTGCGATCTTGACGGTTGCACCCCGATTTATTGTCGGTCGAAGAGGATTTCGTGGTTGGTGATGCGAAGGCGGTAGCGGCCGTTGAAATACTCGACGATGCCGCAGAGCGTTCCTTCGCCTGCGGGCAGCGGTTTGCGGGCATAGTCGCAGCGGCGGTCGGTGCGGACGACGAATTGCCGGCCGGCCGTATCGAGAAGCGTGCGGTCGGTCGTGACGGGGTCGCCGGTTTCGGGGTCGAAGTCGCACCATGTCGTCGCCTCCTCGGCCAAACGCACCCGGTCGAAGCGCACGTAGCGGCTGATGTGGCGGGGTGCGACCTCCTCGAAACCGAGCGTCAGCGGTTGCCGGCGCGTAGCGGCCGGTGTCACGGCGAGGTAGCGCGCCACGTCGGCCGCGGGGATACGGTCGACGCAATAGTCGCCCGTGGGGAACGTTCCCAGCAGCAGCGTGCCGCCCTCGCTGCCGAGCGCCAATCCCTGACAGTTGATCGTGACGAAGTCGAACAGACGGCAGGTGCGGTAGAGCCGTTCGTCGTCGATCGAGAGGACGATGCCGCCCGTGTCGTCCTCCACGACGATCTCCTTGTAGAATTCGCCCGCGGTGTCGTTGGCCACGATGTGTCCCTGAATCGATATTTCCTGCGTGATGCGGGTCGTGCGGTCGTGGTAGAGCGATTTGAGGACGCTGATGCTCTGGACACCGATCGGCGGAACGTCACCCTCCTGCGCATCCTTTTCGTACGACAGCCGGTCGTCGTCGCGGCATCCTGCGATGCCGGCGGCAAGGAGTGCCAGTGCGCAGAGGCTAATGCGTGCAGTCGTTCTCATCGCGCATTTGGAGGATGAATTGTTTGCCGTAACTGCCGGCCGTGCCGTATTCGAGCACACCCGTCAGCGAGCACTCTCCCGCCGGAATCTCCCGATCGGCGAAACGGGCGTAAGCACTCGTATAGACGGCGATCGTCCGCCCCGCGGCGTCTTCGAAAAGCCGGTAGCCCTCCCACGTTTGCGGGACGGCCTGTTCCGCGTCGGGGCGGAACCGCAGGGCGTCGATGCGAACCAGACGGCCGCACGACGCCGTGCCGAGTCGTGCGATTTCGCACGGTGTAGCGAGGGGTTCCTGCCGTTCGCCCGTAGGATGCAGCAGCCGTTCGAGCAGTACGCGCGAGGAGATGTAGCCGGTCGGGTAGGGGCAGTACGCATCGGGCGGCAGTCCGATCTGCAATACGCCGTTCCGCTCGCCGAGCGCACAGCCCCGCAGTGAAACGGTCAGGCGGCAGCCCGGCGGACAGATCGTGTAGAGATTGTATTCGGCGATACGCAGTTCGGCTCCGCCCGTGCCGTCGTCGAGCACCAGCGTGCGGTAGAAGTTACCTGCTTCGTCGCTCGACACGACCGTGCCGCCGACGGTCAATTCCTCGCGGACGACGACGGTTTCCGCATGGAGAAATGCGTGCAGCGAGGTGATCGTGATGTTCGCCGCCGGAGCGTCGGCCGGCGTATCGGGCACGTCGAAACGGTCGCGGCATCCGCACGACAAGCTGCACAGGGCGAGCAACGCGATGACGACCGGCCGTTTCATTCCCTCATCGTTCGATCCACGAATCTTTCAATCCCAGGAAATAGAGGATGCCGTCGAGGCCGATCGTAGAGATCGATTGGCCGGCGGTGGCCTTCACCTTCGGTTTGGCGTGGAAGGCGATGCCGAGTCCCGCGAGCGAGAGCATCGGCAGGTCGTTGGCGCCGTCGCCCACGGCGATCGACTGGGCGATGTTGATGTTCTCGAACTGGCACAGAAGCCGCAGCAGTTCGGCCTTGCGGCGGCCGTCGACGATCTCGCCCGCGTAGCGTCCCGTGAGACGGCCGTCGACGATCTCCAATTCGTTGGCATAGACGTAGTCGAAGCCGAACCGCTGCCGCAGGTAGTTGCCGAAATAGGTGAAGCCGCCCGAAAGGATCGCCGTCTTGTAGCCCACGCGTTTGAGAATGGTCATCATGCGTTCGAGTCCTTCGGTAATGGGCAGCTGTTGCGCGATCTCCTCCATGACCGAGACGTCGAGCCCTTTGAGCAGCGCCACGCGCTCGGTGAAACTCTCGCGGAAGTCGATCTCGCCCCGCATCGCGCGTTCGGTGATGGCGCGCACTTGCGCGCCGACGCCCGCCCGTTCGGCCAGTTCGTCGATCACTTCGGTTTCGATGAGTGTCGAATCCATGTCGAAACAGATCAGCCTCCGGCTGCGGCGGAAGATGTCGTCGCGCTGGAACGAGATGTCCACCCCGTTGTTCGAGAAGGACATGAACTGCTCCTGAATGGCCGTCGTGGCCTCTTCGGTGAGCGATCCGCGCACCGAGAATTCGATGCATGACTTGGGCGCCCGTTCGTCTTCGTGCAGCGGAACGCGGCCCGTCATGCGCTTGATCGCGTCGATGTTGAGCCCCTGCCGCGAGATCACGCCCGCCACGTCGGCGATGTGGCGCGCCGTGAGCTGACGCCCCAGCAGCGTGATGATGTAGCGGTTCTTGCCCTGCATACCCACCCATGCCGTGTAGCGCTCCTCGCTGATGGGCGTGAAGCGGATGTTGATGCCCAGCTCCGAAGATTTGAAGAGCAGCTCCTTCATGATGGCACCCGATTTGTCGGAGGTCGTCTTGATCAGGATTCCCAGCGTAAGCGACTGATGGATATTGGCCTGGCCGATGTCGAGAATGAAGGCGTCGTAGCGCGCCAGGATGTCCGTGAGCGACGACGTGAGGCCGGGCTGGTCCTTTCCGGCTATGTTGATCTGGATGATTTCTACCTGAGATTCCATGATAGGATGTTAAATGTGCAGACAAAATTAGTGGTTTTTTCGGATATAAATAGTACTTTTGTAACTTAAACGATAAGAATTTGCTTATGCTGGGATTTTTTCTGGAAGCGGAGACGCTGATTCTGCCCGACAGCGTGCAGAAGGCGCAGTGGAAACAGATCGTCGAACGGTTCACTTCGCTCGACGCCGAGACTTTCCTGCGTGACTTTACGGGACAGGTGATCTGGGTGGCGTTGAAGATCGCCGTGGCCTTCGCGATCTATGCCGCCGGGCGGTGGATCATCAACCGGCTGGTGCGCCTGATGGACGCGTCGTTCGACCGCAGGCAGGTGGACAAGTCGCTGCGCTCGTTCCTGCGCAGCCTGGTCAAAGGTGCGGCCTATACCATTCTGCTGCTGATTATCGTTCAGCTGTTGGGCTTCAATACCACGTCGCTCGTCGCGCTGCTCGCGGCGTCGGGTTTCGGTATCGGTATGGCGTTGAGCGGAACATTGCAGAACTTCGCCGGAGGCATAATGGTCATGTTCATGCATCCCTACCGCATCGGCGACTACATCGAGGCGCAGGGGCAGGCAGGTACGGTCAAGGAGATACGTCTCTTCTCGACGGTGGTCACCACGACCGACAACAAACGGATCTACATTCCCAACTCTTCGATTTCGAACGCCATCGTCAACAACTATTCGTCGGAGACGATGCGCCGTGTCGAATGGAAAGTCTCGCTCGCCTACGGCGACGACGTGGCGGTGGCCAAACGCACGATGCTCGCCATGCTGGAGTCCGACAAACGGGTGCTCCATACGCCGGATGCGCCGGCCGATCCGTTCGTGGCCCTGTCGGAACTGGCCGACAGCGCGATCGTCGTGGTGGCGCGGACGTGGACGCTCAACGGCGATTACTGGGATCTCTTTTTCGATATGAACGAACGGTTCTACAACGAATTGCCGCAGCAGGGGTTGCATTTCCCCTTCCCGCAGCTGGATGTGCATCTCGACAAATAAATACGGAAAACGAACGATGAAGAAGCTGATTGTATGGGCAGTGTTGTCCGCTGCGGTTGCGGTGCTGCCGTCGTGTGGAGACGATGAGGGCGAGGGATGTTCGACGCCCGTGATTTCGGAGGTGAACTACTCGCCGAAAAATCCGTCGAAGAGCGAAGAGGTGACCGTGACGGCCAGGATACGCAACGAACATTGTCCGTTCCAGGCCTGTGTGACCTACCAGGTGGATTCGATTACGGGTACGTGGGGCAATACGACGGAGAGCTATCGCTCGACCGATCCCGTCTATTCGACCGTGGCGGGCGAGACCTACGACTTCATGGCCAAGATTCCCGCCACGAAGCTGACTGGTCGCAAGGTGCGTTTCATGATCGAAGTGACCACGCAGCATCGCCTCTATGTCTCTTCTGATTTCGAGGAGTACGTCGTGCCCGGTCCGATCGAGCCCGATCCCGACCAGCCGGGCGATTCCGGCGAGAGCGACGGTTCGGAAAAATAGCGGGGAGTAGACGCTCGTGCGCCGTTCGCGGCGGAAGGTTGATGAGAACTTATTATTTTGTACGAACTTAATTCTTGAAGGTTTATGGAATTGAAGGAGATTTTGGCAATATCGGGACAGCCCGGGTTGTATAAGTATGTGGCGCAGTCGACGAACGGCGTGATCGTCGAATCGCTGCTCGACGGGAAGCGGATGAATGCTTCGGCGTCGTCGAAGGTGAGTGCCCTGACGGAGATCTCGATCTTCACCGAGGGCGACGACCTGCCGTTGGCCGACGTGTTCACCAATATTTATAACCACACGGGCGGCAAGGAGGCGATCAGCCACAAGGAGGCTCCCGAGAAGTTGAAGGCCGCTTTCGCGGAGGTATTGCCCGACTACGACCGCGACCGCGTGCATGTGTCGGACATGAAGAAGGTCTTCATGTGGTACAACATCCTGCTCGGCGCGGGATTCACCGAATTCAAACTGCCCGAGACGGAGGAGGAATAAGCCCTCCGTTCGCAGTCCGTACCTGCCGTCCGCCGCGATGCGGGCGGCTTTTTGTTATCAAAATGTAAAATTCGGGGACGGCCGTTTTGCCGATTCGTTTTTTGTATTATTTTTGTCTCCGGTTGCGATGCGCCGATGCCCGATTCCCCTGTTTTATCGGGGCGGGAGGGGCGGAGCCGCGATACCGGAACGTCTGTCGGAAACGACGCTTCCCGCAAACGGGGAATCCTTCCGAGCGGGGGAAGCGATGATTGAAAATAAATGACGATGAAAGAGAAGAAGAAAGTTGCACTGGTGGCCCACGACAACATGAAACGCGATCTGGCGGAGTGGGTCGACTGGAATTGGGAGATTCTGCTCCGGCACCATCTGGTTTGTACCGGAACGACGGGTAAGATGGTGACGCGGACGCTGACAGAGCGGGGCGGTGCCGAGGAGATCTCGCATTTCGACATCACGCTGCTCAAATCCGGCCCGCTGGGCGGCGACCAGCAGCTCGGTTCGATGATCGCCGACGGGGAGATCAGCGCTCTGATCTTCTTTTGGGATCCGATGTCGGCGCAGCCCCACGACGTGGACGTGAAGGCGCTGCTGCGCATTGCGACGCTCTACAACGTCCCGACGGCGATCAACCGCTCGTCGGCCGATTTCCTGATCTCGTCGCCGCTCTTCGAGCACGACGACTACCGGCCCGTGGTGAAGGACTACACCTCCTACATCGAGCGGGTGTTGAAGTAGCGGTGCATGGAACGCCGATGCAAAAGGGGGTCGACAGACCCTCTTTTTCGTTTGCAGCGAGGGGGCGAACCACCGAGTTCGTTTTCCGAAGCGCTTCGCTCGACAGCGCGGGTGCTGTCGGCAGTCCGCCGCCGTTCCATGCGCGGATCGCATCCGCTTGTGCCTGTCGCGCTACCGGAGGCGAACTGCCTGCAATTCGGAGAAGGGGTACTTGCGTATAACCGTATTTTTTCACTATCTTTGACTGTGTCTTAGATACTCCGCCTCGGCAATGTTCAAATAAATTTGACATTGCCCTCGCTTATTCGTATCTTTATCCGATCTAAGAACCTGAACATGAAGAAAACGTTACTTTGCTGGCTGGCGGCCCTCGGTGCCGCGGCCGTGATTCCGGCCTGCGGCGGCGCTGCGGGCGATAAAAGTTTGTCGGGGCTCGACCGCGAACGGTTCCGCTCCGAGGTGAACGGCCGGCCGACCGACCTCTACACGCTGACCAACGCCGCGGGAATGGAGGTTTGCATCACCAATTTCGGCGGCCGGATCGTATCGGTCATGGTGCCCGACCGCACGGGAACGCTGCGCGACGTGGTGCTCGGATTCGACAATATCGCCGATTACGTGCGGATTCCGTCGGATTTCGGTGCGTCGATCGGGCGGTATGCCAACCGCATCGGTCACGGGCGATTCGTCCTCGACGGCGATACGGTGCGCCTGCCCGTGAATAACTACGGGCACTGCCTGCACGGCGGCCCCGACGGGTGGCAGTATCGCGTTTACGAGGCACACCAGCCCGACCCGCGGTCGCTCGCCCTGACATTGCATTCGCCCGACGGCGATGCGGGATTCCCCGGCGCCGTGACTGCGAAGGTAGTCTACCGCCTGACGGAGGACAACGCCATCGATATCGCCTATGAGGCGACCGCCGACCGGCCGACGGTCGTCAACCTGACGAACCACTCCTATTTCAACCTGTCGGGCGATCCTACGCATCCGATTCTCGACAACCTGCTGACGATCGCCGCCGACGGCTATACGCCTGTCGATTCGACCTTCCTGACGCTCGGACGGATCGATTCGGTCGGAGGTACGCCCTTCGATTTCCGGAGGCCGAAGGCCATCGGCGCCGAAATCGACTCCGACGACGAGCAGCTGCGCAACGGCCACGGTTACGACCACAACTGGGTGCTGGCCACGGCGGGCGATCTGTCGCGTCCGGCCGCACGACTCGTCTCGCCCGTGTCGGGTATCGCATTGGAGGTCTTCACCGACGAACCGGGCATCCAGGTCTATGTCGGCAACTTCCTCGACGGGACTGTCCGCGGGAAACACGGCATTCCCTATGCACACCGTACGGCCGTCTGCCTCGAAACGCAGCACTATCCCGATTCACCCAACAAACCGCAGTGGCCGTCGGTGGTGCTGCGTCCGGGAGAGACCTACCACAGTCGTTGCATCTATCGTTTCTCGGTCGACAAGTAGGGACGTTCCGATGAACCGCCTGACCGACATCCGTCTGCACGCGCAGCAACTCGTCGCGCCGCAGTTCGACGATCCGGCCGAGCTGATCCGCTGGATGGGCATGGTGCAGGCGCAGGAGTACGGTTCGGCCAAATGGGCCGTCGCGTTGCGGCTGCGCACGCCCGCAGCGGCGCCCGTGGAGGAGGCGTTGCGCGAAGGTCGCATCCTGCGTATGCACATCATGCGGCCGACGTGGCATTTCATCGCGGCGGAGGACGTGCGGTGGATGCTGCACCTGTCGGCACGGCGGATCCGCGCCGCCAATGCGTCGTTCGCCAAAGGCAATGGCTGCGGGTTGGACGAGGGGGACTACCTGCGTTGCAGCCGGTTGCTGGAACGGATACTCGGAGGGGGCAACCACCTCACGCGGCAGCAGATCGCAGGGGAGCTGGAACGAGCCGGAATGGCCGTCGACGCACCGCGGTTGAATCGTCTGATGATGCACGCCGAAACGGACGGCGTGGTTTGCAGCGGTGCCGACAGGGCGGGAAAACCTACCTATGCGCTGTTGGCGGAACGGGTGCCGCAGGCGGTCGATCTGCCGGAAGAGGAAGCGTTGGCCCTGCTGGCGCTTCGTTATTTCCGCAGCCATTCTCCGGCGACGTTCGACGATTTCGTCTGGTGGTCGGGGTTGCCCGTCGGGCAGGCCCGCCGCGGTGTCGGGGCGCTGGACGGGGAGTTGCTTCGCGAATCGTTCGGCGGGCGGGAGTATCTGCTGCACGAGAGTTGGGCGACCTGCCGAAAGGCGCCGGCGCACGCGCACCTGTTGCCGGCGTTCGACGAGTATCTGATCGCCTACAAGGATCGTTCGGACGTGCTGGCACCGGAGCATCGTGCGCGGGCATTCAACGACTTCGGTGTTTTCCGGCCGGTGCTGCTGCACGGCGGCCGGATCGTGGGGCAGTGGGGCCGCAAGGGAACGCAGGTCGGCGTGGAGCCGTTCGCCGGTGAAAAACAACCCTCCGCGCGACTCCTGCGGTCGGCGGAGGGACGTTGGAAACTGTTCCGCGAGGGACAGGCGTTTTCGTAAGGGCGTTACAGTTCGTGCGACAGCGGCGCGGGCACGACCTGCGAGGTGTCGAAATCGCCCCAGCGCTCGGCGATCGAGTCGAGCGTGGCCATCAGCGCGGGAATGTCGGTCAGCGTGACGAGTTGCAGACGGGTCTGTTTGAAATCGGGCAGCCCCTTGAAGTAGTTCGAGAGGTGGCGGCGCATTTCCAGTACGCCGACGTATTCTCCTTTGATTTCCACCGATTTGCGCAGATGGCGCTTGGCGATCTCCACCCGTTCGACGACCGTAGGCTGGGGGAGTACCTCGCCGGTAGTCAGGTAGTGCCTGACTTCGCGGAAGATCCACGGCCGGCCGTAGGTGGCGCGGCCGATCATCACGCCGTCGACTCCGTAGCGGTCGAACATCGCGGCGGCTCGGGGGCCCGAATCCACGTCGCCGTTGCCGATGATCGGGATACGGATCGCGGGATTGTTCTTCACGCGACCGATGAGCGTCCAGTCGGCTTCGCCCCGGTAGATCTGGGCGCGGGTGCGGCCGTGGATCGTGAGCGCTGCGATCCCCACGTCCTGCAACCGCAGGGCGATCTCTTCGATATTCTTGTTTTCGTCGTCCCAGCCCAGACGGGTCTTGACCGTCACGGGGGTGTGGTCGACCGCCTGGACGATGCGACGCGTCATTTCGACCATGAGCGGCACGTCGCGCATCATGCCCGAGCCGGCGCCGCGTCCGGCGATCTTCTTCATCGGGCATCCGAAGTTGATGTCGATGATGTCGGGGCCGGCGGCCTCGGCCATGCGCGCCGCTTCGGCCATCGGTTCGATCAGGTGGCCGTAGATCTGGATGCCGACGGGGCGTTCGGCCTCCGTTATTTCGAGTTTTTTGAGCGACTTGGCCGCGTCGCGGATCAGGCCGTCCGACGAGATGAATTCGGTGTAGACCACATCGGCGCCGAACTCCTTGCACATCGAGCGGAACGACGGATCGGTGACATCCTCCATCGGCGCCAGAAACAGCGGCTTGTCGCCCAGTTCCAGATCAGCTATTTTCATCGGCGGGTATTGTATCGGGTGTGACGAGTATTTTGTCGATGCGTGCGCCGTCCATGTCGACGATTTCCAGCGTGAAGCGGTTCCAGTGCAGCTTCTCTCCCGTTTGGGGAATGTGGTCCAGTTCGTCGAGGATCAGCCCGCTGATCGTTTTGTAAGCGGTGTGCGGAATGACCTCCTCCATGTTGAAGTAGGCCAGAAAATCGTAGAAGGAGCACTGCCCGTCCACCAGGCAGCTCCCGTCTTCGCGCCGCACGATGTCGGGTTCGTCGAGGTCTTCGGGAATTTCGCCGACGAGGGCTTCGAAGATGTCTTTGAGGGTGACGATGCCGCGCGTGACACCGAACTCGTCGCAGACGATGCCGTAGCCCAGCTGTTCGCTGCGCAGCTGGTCCATGGCGTTGTAGACTTCGCAGCTTTCATGGAAAAACTTGACCGGCCGGAGCGTTTTGCAGAGGTTGAAGTCGGGTTCTGCGAGGTGCTGGAAGAGGTCTTTGAGGTAGACCACGCCGACGAGTTTGTCGAGTTCCCCGTCGGCGACGGGGTAAAGACTGTGCGGGTTGCGGTTGACCCGTTCGCGAATCTGGTCGGTCGTCATGGCGATGTCGATCCAGACGATTTCACTGCGGGGCGTCATCACCGAGTCGACCGCGCGGTCGCCGAGCGAAAAGACGCGTCCGACGATCTGCTGTTCGACCACGCGCACTTCGCCGTCGTCGACGCTCTCCTGGATGATCGAACGGATCTCCTCCTCGGTCACCTTGTTGTCCGACTCTTTGAGGCCCAGCAGTCGGGTGATCGCCGCGGTGCTGCGCGAAAGCAGCCATACGAACGGCGAGGCCGCCACCGAGAGTGCACGCATCGGTCGCGCGACGGCGCAGGCGATCTTCTCGGCCGTGTTCATGCCGATACGCTTGGGAACGAGTTCGCCGAAGATGAGCGTCAGGTAGGTGACGATGACGACGATCGTCACTTGGGCCGCGATCGTCGCCGTGCGCAGGGGAATACCCAGCAGAGCGAGTTCGCGGCCGAATTTCGCAGCCAGCGCATCGCCGGAGTAGATACCCGTGAGGATGCCGATGAGCGTGATGCCGATCTGGATGGTCGAGAGGAACTTGTCGGGGTCCTCGATGATCCGGAGCGCGCGCCGCGCGCCGGCGTTTCCATGCCGGGCACGCAGTTCGAGGTTGGAACGGCGGGCCGAGATCAGTGCGATTTCCGACATGGCGAAGATGCCGTTGAGCAGGATCAGCAGGATGATGATGACGATTTCCATATTGAATGTATGCGGTATGTTCCGTACGTCGGCCGTTGTCCGGATGCGCGGGCGGGTTCATGCGCCTGCGCCGGTGCGTCGGCCGTCCGGTGCGGAAGCGTATCATTTTGCAAAGATACGAAAAGTCGAGCGCAGAAGCAAACGCATGTTTGATTCTGCCGAGACGGAGTATCTAAGGCGTCGGCCGGAGATGAGTATTTCGGATGGCGGGAAATGCTGCGGGGAGAATTGTACGGAATCTGTTGCCGGCGATTGATTATTCACCGAAAAAAGCTAAATTTGCAGGGCTAAATCAACAAATCATCAGAGGAAAATGAATATCGATCACTTTATTTCGGAGGCGGTGAGCCGCTCGGTCGAGGCGCTCTACGGGCCGCTGGGGGAGGAGCAGTTGCAGATTCAGAAGACACGCAAGGAGTTCGACGGCGATTATACGCTGGTCGTTTTCCCGCTGCTGCGACGAAGCCGCAAGTCGCCCGAAGCGACGGCCGCCGAGATAGGGGAGCACCTTACGGCGCATATGCCGGAGGTGAAGTCGTTCAACGTCATCAAGGGATTCCTGAACCTCGCTCTTTCGGACGGCTTCTGGGCCGACCGTTTCGCCGAAATCGCAGCCGACGGAGCGTTCGGGCAGGCTCCTGCGACGGGCCGCAACGTGATGATCGAGTATTCGTCGCCCAATACCAACAAGCCGCTCCATCTGGGGCATATCCGCAACAACCTGCTGGGCTATTCGGTCGCGCAGATATTGCGTGCCGTCGGCCATAACGTCATCAAGGTCAACCTGGTCAACGACCGCGGCATCCACATCTGCAAGTCGATGCTGGCGTGGAAGCGCTACGGCGGAGGCGAAACGCCCGCTTCGTCGGGAATGAAGGGCGACCATCTGGTCGGTAAATACTACGTCGAGTTCGACAAGCACTACAAGGCCCAGGTCAAGGAGCTGACGGCCTCGGGCATGTCGGAGGAGGAGGCGAAGAAGCGGGCGCCGCTGATGCTCGAAGCGCAGGAGATGCTGCGCCGCTGGGAGGCCAGGGATCCCGAGGTCTACGGACTGTGGGAGATGATGAACGGCTGGGTGTACGACGGTTTCGACGTTACCTACAAGGCGCTGGGCGTCGATTTCGACAAGGTCTACTACGAGTCGCAGACCTACCTGCTGGGCAAGGACATCGTGCAGAAGGGGCTGGACATGGGGATTTTCTACCGCCGCGAGGACGGTTCGGTCTGGATCGATCTTACGGCCGACGGCCTGGATCAGAAATTGTTGCTGCGCGGCGACGGAACGTCGGTCTACATGACGCAGGATCTGGGGACGGCCTACCGCCGTTTCGAGGAGAACGATCTCGACGACATGATCTACGTGGTGGGCAACGAACAGAACTACCATTTCCAGGTATTGAAACTGGTGCTCAAAAAGCTGGGATACGATTGGAGCGACCATATCACCCACCTCTCCTACGGGATGGTGGAGTTGCCCAACGGCAAGATGAAGTCGCGCGAGGGGACGGTCGTCGACGCCGACGACCTGATCGACGACATGGTGCGCACGGCACGCGAAATGTCGGACGAACTGGGCAAGTTGGACGACTGCACGGAGGACGAGGCGGCTGCGATTTCGCGGATGGTCGGTCTGGGTGCACTCAAATATTTCATTCTCAAAGTCGATCCTAAAAAGACGATGCTCTTCGATCCGCGCGAATCGATCGATTTCAACGGCAATACCGGTCCCTTCATCCAGTATACGCACGCCCGCATCCGTTCGGTGCTGCGCAAGGCGCAGGAGGCGGGGATCGCCTGCGGCGAAGCGTCGGCCGCGGCCTATCTGCCCGAAGAGGTGGCGCTCGTCAAGCAGTTGGCGGACTATCCCAACGTGGTGAAGGCCGCTGCCGAGAATTTCGCTCCTTCGATCGTCGCGGCATACGCCTATGAGTTGGCCAAACAATACAACGCCTACTACCACGATCACTCGATCCTGCGCGAGGAAGACGCTGCGGTGCGTGCCATGCGGCTGCGTTTGTCGGAGCAGGTGGCGCGCGTGATCCGGCTGGCGATGCGCCTGCTGGGGATCGACGTTCCCGAACGGATGTAGCCTGCGGCGGACAGCCTGCCTGTGCAGCCGGCAAAGAATGTATCGACGGCCCTCGACTCTGCTCAGGGGCCGTTTTTCGTCGTTTCGGCGCGATTGTTGAATGGATTGGTGCGAAATCATACTATCCACTCATAAATCGTTAATGACGTGAAAAGGATCTTTACCACTTTCGTATGTGCCTTTGCGGTATGCGCTGCGGCCGATGCCCAGCAGCGAAGCGGGGCTCCGGCATCGTGTCCGCAGGCCGATACCGTTTTGCTGTCGGCCGATGTCGACGGTACCTATCTGGTGCGCAAGTATCTGGTGAAACAGCACGCCGACCGCAACTCCGACTATGCGGTGCGTTATCAGGTCGATGTGGCGCAGCTCTCGTCGACGCTGGCCGGAAATGCGCGGCAGCTGGACGATTTGCAGGCTTTTATCGACAAGGTTTCGCAGGATAAGTCGTTGCGGGTGACGGGCGTGACGATCACCGGCTACGCTTCGCCCGACGGACCCTATGCTCCCAACGAGCGGCTGGCGCGCAAACGCGCGACCGATTTCCGGAACTACGTCGATTCCCGCTACCGCCTTTCGGCCAGCTATCCGGTCACCGTATCGGCCGTAGTCGACGAGTGGCGGGCGGCGGTTCCGGCCGTGGAGGCTTCGTCGATACCCTCCAAGCAGGAGGTGCTGCAAATCCTGAACGGCAGCGACAAGGCGACGGTCAAGGAGATGCGACTCAAACGGCTGCCTGCGGCGTGGAATTACATGCGCCAGCATATCCTGCCGCCGATGCGCCATGTCGAGATGGCCTTCACCTACGACAAGAGCAGCGTCGTCACCGAGCGCACGCCCATTCCGCTGCCCGAAGTGGAGCCGGTCATCCATGCGACCTACATCCTTGTCGACGATCAGCCCGACGGTCTGATTATCGATATGGACGAGTTCGATTGCACCTGCACGATGTAGTCCGTCCGTTTCAGGCGGGCGTTTTCCGCCCTTGCTCGTCGACGCCGAGCCTCCGATCGGACGGAGTCGCCGGATCGCCTGCGGGCGGATCCGGCGGTTTCGTGCGGAAAAATCATCGGGCGAAGTGGCGATTGTCGGAGGTTTTTATTATCTTTACGCCAAATATCAAACTATCAGGATTATTATGGCAAATTTAAGAGAGCTGAAGAAGGAGATCGACTATCGTCTGGAAGAGGTGGTTTTCGACTGCGATATGGCCATTGCCTTCCAGCCGTCGAAGGAGCAGGAAATTTTCGAGCTGATGCAGAAGGCCGTCGCCCTTCGCAACGAGTTGATCGCAAAGGTCAGCAATCCCACCGAACCGCACAACAAATCGCTGGTCCGCAAATACTATGCTGCGCTGCGTGCCGATATCGTCCGGTCGTTCGAGGCATTGTTCGAGGAGCTGAGCAAGATCAACGAGGTGAAGAAGTAGGGGAGTGCCCTTTTTCGGTAAATTTTGCGGGAGGCGACAGGCGACTGTCTCCTCCCGTTCGTATCCCTGCCGATCCCTCCGCGGTGCGCCGGGGCGTGCCGCTTGCAATCGAGGGGGCGTATTTTCGTGTATCGCCGGCCTCGGCATCGAGTCGGTTGAAAATCGATAATCCCACACTGTTATGGATATTCCGAAGTTGATAGCCGCCCAGCGGGCCTATTTCGAGACGGGCGCCACGCACGACATCGCGGTGCGGCGTCGGGCGCTGCAAGCGTTGCAGGCGTCGGTGCGGCGGCACGAAGAGGTGCTGTGCAGTGCGTTGCGCGCCGATCTGGGCAAATCGGCTGTCGAGAGTTACATGACCGAAATCGGTATCGTCGCGGGCGAAATCCGTTTCGCATTGCGTAACCTGAAACGCTGGATGCGGCCTCGCCGCGTCCCGACGCCGCTCTTCGCCTGGCCGGCGCGAAGCCGTGTGCGCTACGAACCGCTGGGCGTGGTGCTCGTCGTCGCGCCGTGGAATTACCCGCTGCAACTGACGCTGCTGCCGCTCGTCGGGGCGTTGGCCGCAGGGAACTGCGTGGTGCTGAAACCTTCGCCGGGCGCTCCGGCCACGGCGGCCGTTCTGTCGGAGATCGTCGGCGAGTGCTTTCCGGAGGAGCTGGTCGCTCTGGTGCCGCACGCACCGCAGGCTGTGGAAGAGTTGCTGACGCAGCGGTTCGACCATATCTTCTACACGGGCGGAGGGACTTTCGGCCGCGAGATCATGGTGCGTGCGGCCGAACGCCTGACGCCCGTCACGCTCGAACTGGGCGGGAAAAGTCCTTGCGTCGTGGGAGCGGAGGCCGATTTGAAGCTGGCTGCGCGGCGCATCGTGTGGGGGAAGACCCTCAATGCCGGTCAGACCTGCGTGGCCCCCGATTTCCTGCTGGTGCACGAATCGGTTTGCGACCGGCTGCTGGTGGAGTTGCAGCGGGCCGTCGAGCGGCAATGGGGGAGCGATCCGCGCTTTGCGGTCGACTATCCCCGAATGGTCGACGACGCCCATGCGCGTCGTGTGGCGGAGTTGCTCTCCACGGCGGGAGGCGAGACGGTCTGCGGCGGCGAGGTGCTCGAAGAGGAGCGCTATGTCGCACCGACGATCGTTCTGAATCCCGACCCGCAGAGCCGTCTTATGCGCGAAGAGATTTTTGCGCCGGTGCTGCCCGTGCTGACCTTCGCGGAGTTGTCGGAGGCGGCCGATGCGCTGCTCGCCGCCGACCGGCCGCTGGCACTCTATTATTTCGGCGACGAACGCGAAGGCCGCCGTCTGTGCGAGCGGGTGCCGTCGGGCGGGGTGGCGTTCAACGATGTGGTGATGCAGGTGTCGAGTCGTCGCCTGCCCTTCGGCGGGGTCGGTGCGAGCGGAATGGGACGCTATCACGGCGAGGCGTCGTTCGAGTGCTTCTCCAACTGCCGCTCCTATTTTCTGGGGTCGAAACGCTTCGACCTGCCGCTGCGTTATGCGCCTTATCCCAAGCGGCTGCTCGGCTGGCTGCGGCGGCTGATGGATTAGTGGCGGCTCAACACGGTGTGCGGTACGTCGCCGTGCGAGATGAGCTGGATCGGGCAGCCGTAGTTGCGCAGTTGCTCCTCGTCGATGATGTTCGAATCGTGCCGGTGAACATGACGGTTGACGCAGACGATGCTCTTCACCACCGAGGAGATCGTCCCCACGTCGTGCGACACCATGACGATGGCCATGCGGCGGTTCAACTCCTGGAGAATGCGGTATAGTTCGTTTTCGAACTGGTTGTCGACGAAATTGGCCGGTTCGTCGAGGATCAGTAGCCGCGGCTCGGAGATGATCGCCCGGCACAGAAGCGCCCGCTGCATCTGCCCTCCCGATATTTCGCCGATGGCTCGGCCGGCGACTTCGGCGATGCCGGTGCGTTCGAGCAGTTCCAGCGCCCGTCGGCGGTCTTCGGCGGTGTAGCGCGACCGGAATCGCTTGTGTCCCTGCAAGCCCGACAGGACCGTCTCCGTAACCGATATGGGGAAAGCCCTGTCGAAAACGTTCTGTTGGGGCAGATACCCGATCAGACGCTCTTTGCCGCGGAAAAGTTCGGCAGCGTAGTTCACCGTTCCGCGGTAGGGAATGTTGCCCAGAATCGCACGTACGAGCGATGTCTTTCCTCCGCCGTTGGGGCCGATGACTCCCAGGAAATCGTCCTCGAAAATATCCAGCGACACCTCATCCAGCGCCGTCGTCCCCTTGTATGCGACCGAGAGGTCTCTCACCGAGATCAATACGTTACTCATTGCCGGAGGTAAGTTGTCGGGTGATTTCCCCGATGTTTTCGATGACATCTTCACGCAGCGGATCGATCTTCACGCTGCGGGCGCCGATATCTTCGGCGATGACTTTGACCGTCGACGCGGGGTATTGCGCCTGATAGAAGACGCGCCGTACCTTTTTCCTGCGTGCCTCCTCGATCAGCCGCGCTAGGTGACGGGCCGACGGCTCCTTTCCGTCGTGTTCGACGGCGAGCTGTTCCAGTCCGTAGTCCGCCGCATAGTAGGTGAGGGCGGGGTGGTAGATCACGATCGTGTGTACGTCCGCCTGCCGCAGCGCTTCGGCACAGGCCGTATCGAGCGAGTCGAGGCGGACGAGCAGTTTTTCGTAATTTTCCGTATAACGAACCGAGTCGGGAAACGATGTGCGAAGCGCGTCGTAAGCGTTGGCGGCCATCTGTTTCAGTGCGCGCGGCGAGGTCCAGATGTGAGGGTCGATGCCGTGTGCGTGCCCTTCGGACGCGCGTGCTTTTTCGGTCGGTTCGTGTGTATGTCCGTGTGCGCAACTCCCTTCGAGCAGCCGAATGCCCCGGCTCAGGTTGACCAGTTTCTCCCGATCGGGAAAATCGCGTAACAGATTTTGTTCGAAGTCGATAAGCCCGACGTTGAAGACCAGTTTCGACCGGTTCAGCGCAACGTACTGGCGCGGTGTCGGTTCGAAACTTTCGGGGCTGGCGCCCGCCGGAACCAATACGTCGACTTTGAAGTCGTCTCCGACGATCTGCTCGATGATCGAACGCAGCGGCAGGATCGAGACGTAAAGTCGCTCCTTGTCTGTCTGGCGGGTGCTTGACGTACAACCTGTTGCGAAAAGCGACAGGAATAATAAATATAGATATGCGGTTCTCATAGTCGTTATGTATCGTCGTTTCCGGACGGCAAAACCGCTCCGGCGAATGAGAACAAATGTAGCGAAAAATCCGGTTCACTGCGCATTTTCCTGTGGGGAAATCGATGGAATCGTGCATTTTCGGATTACAAGGTGGGATATTTCAGTGATTGATACGCCGTTGGGGTAGCTGTATCCGATCGTTCGAATGGTCCTTTTGGCCGGATCGATATTTAATTTAACATAATATAAAGTATTTTACCAACTTTACAAATATTAAGCTTTGCTTCGGTGCAAAACGCGCTCCATAGGTAAGAACCTATGCAAAGGTACAGAAATATTTTTCAAATATGAAAGTTCTATATTTCGCATAAAATGTCCGAAATGACTTTTTCATGGTTATGAGTAATGAGACGCCGAGCCGACCCGCGCGCATAGGAAATGCGCGGGTCGCCACGGCGTCGCATCGCTCCGCGATGCAATAAGTACACTCCGTGTGGGGTGCCGGACGTGTGAAGTCGGCTTACTCCTTACGTCGTAAGCCTCCACACGCCGGCCTCGTCATGCAATAAGGTATGCGCGCGCACACGCGAAACGCGCGTACACGCGCATCTTATTTTTAATGACGATTCAGCCAACGTATCACGGCACGGATCAAGAGCAGAACGAAAGCAGCGAACAGAACGACTGCAATAGACATTACCACATAATACGACCAAACCGAAGGCATCGAAGGGTGGGGTGCAATTAACATATTTTCAAGTAGTTAATATTTAGAACCTACATTACCTCTCTCACTCTTAACGTCCTCCAAAGCATCTAAAATCATATTATAGAGCAGGGTAGGATCATCAATACCAGAAGCAGAACCACCAACACCCTGCAAAAGGTTAACAGCCAACTGCAAAGGATTTTTAGCATCAGCGCGGAAAGCTTTACGCCAAACATCGATAAACGCATCAACTTTCCCAAGCTTATCAATACCGATCTTCTGCGCAATACTCTCGATTTCCTTGTCAGAAAGGGCAATAGCCTTTTTAAGCTGCTCCTTCCGGAGAGGACGGAGAACATTCTCCGTCTGAGTCTCCGCAATCGACTTATTGGTCGATGCGTCGAGATTGCGGATTTCCGCGTCAAGCTTGTCGACAGTACGATCAAGGACATCACGCTGAGCAGCAGAAACGTCACCTTCGACAATGGCGTTAGCAACATGCTGTTTGAGCAACCGAAGTTCCTCAGCATTTTTCGCATCCTTGTATTTAAGGTCGATCTCGTTAGCCAACTTCATGAGCTTCGAATTATCACGGGACAAGGTACGAATTTCCGTGGTAATATCAAAGATCGAATTCTCATTTTCTTGACCTTGCGCATCTGCATCAGCCTTGCGGGCATTCGCTTTATTGAGTTCAACGATAGAATCATTTACGCGCTTCGTCTCGCCCATCTGGAAGAGAGAAGAAGCGCCAGCCTGAATATTCGAGGCGAACTCACCGAGAGGATTCGGGGCATCTTGAAGATTAGGCGACGAAGCGTCCGAACTCATCTGCATGCCACCGATAGAAGAATCACCGAAATAAGGATTGATGCCAGCGGCTTTATAGGCGATTTTCTGAGCAAGAGGGGAGTTGTATTTATTCCAATTCTCCTTTGTCATCTTACGCTGGTACTCCTCTTCCATCTTATACTGTGACCGCATAAGTTCTTTCTGGCGACGAGCAGAACCAAGACCGGAAGCTGCGCCAGCGATAGAACCGAAGCCAGACATAATAGAGCCAACTCCTGCGGCAACTGTTGGGAATGCCATAATTTCAAAATTTATTTTTAACACTCACGCTGCCGAACCCTCGGCAAGCCTCGGGGCGGCCGTACCGGCCGCGCAATTCGTCAGCGCGCAGAAAGGTGTTCCCTTCGGTCACATCTATTGGATTTATTTAGCAAAAACCGACGTGGAACCTCGCCTAAGAGGGCGTTTCCACATCTGGCATACATTGTCGAGGGAAATAGCCTTTTTGCGACCAAATCTACACTCAACACTCAATACGCAAGGTCATGGCCAACGGGCGACGCTTCGCGTCGCCCACCGGCCATGACTCTAAGTACTTCGCAATCGATACCAAGCATTGCGACGCTTTCGGGGGGCGAAAGCTTACGCAATGCGGTATAACATGCGCCTGCGCTCGCGCTGGGCTTGATCTCGCTACCGCGATCTCTACGCCACTGGCGCGACTCACTCGGCGAGGAAACAGACTCGCCTTCGCAAAATGGGATCATTTTGCGAGCGGCTCAGACAGAGAGTATATACGCGGAAGTTTTAAACTTCCGCATGTTCAAGCTCATCCTTGTGTTTCTTCACCTCACGTTCGCTGAGAATGTCCGTATACTTCACGGCACGTTCAAAACGATCGAGCGAGGGATCGATAGCAGGGTCGACATCCGTCGTATCGGCCTCATCATAATTCGAATCCGAAGACGGAGAAGACGCAAGCGGAAGACCGCCCTTCGACTGCATTCGGATCTGATCCGAGAGGCTCGGAACACCTTCAATGAACTGAAAAGGCTCACAATCTTCACAGACACACGTAGCGCCATAACTCATATGGCCCAAATCCCGATAACTGAAAACTTTCGACATATTGAACACTTTTTTAAACGACTTTTCAAACGTCAAATGATACTCGGCATATTCACTTTTGCCTTCTCACGGCGGACTTTCATCTCACACGAGAACGTAAGAACGAAGTTCTGCGCATTGGGCGAAACATCCGCGAAAACGTTATTGTACTTATCCGAGAAGATATACGGAGACGGATCCATAGTCTCGCGCTGACTGTTCAAGAAATCAACCAACGCCTCGTAAGCACTGCCCGAAAGAGAACCTGCCGTAACCTGATCGGCGAGACCACTCAACTGCGCATCGATTTTATTCTGAACCGCAGGACCATTACCGCCATACTCACGAGCCAAAAGCCAGTAACGCAAATCCGTAGCGAGCAATCCGTGGGCACGCGAAACAACCTGCGTAAGTTTAGACCACGAAGGAACAAAACCTACCGAAGCACCAGAATCAAAGAAATCCGTAAATCCCAAACGAGAAGAACGACCATCACCCCCCGAAACATCGAAAACAGCAGGACGCGAAAGACCATCAAGGAAACGAGCTTGCAGCGGCTCAAAACCGATATTGTCAAGCGCCGGCGCGTATTTATCTCCAAGCGTCACATCGAACAGGAACGGATCAAAACCACGGTAATAGATCGTATCAGGAACCAACGAAGCAATGACGAAGAACGTGCCATTTTCACCGAAAGAAAACCGGCGCTGCTTGAAGTTCTTACCAACAGAAGCCTGACCAGCAAAAGTGCCGAGAGGACTCGTCGCATCACCGGCACCAGTCGTCTGGTAGATAACATTCGAACCGAGAAACTTACGATCGGCACCAAGGAACACGGGCACGTTCGTATTCTTCAAACGACTAACATCAAACTGACCATTGATATAATCGGAGTAGCGAGAACCGCCGCCCATCGCAAGCTCCAGCCAACGCTGAATATGCGAACCTTGACGAATCGAATTGATCGTGACCGTACCGTCTTCAGCCGAAACCGTCTGCGCAACATCCGTAACACCTGACGTTCGGAGCCACGATTCAAGGAAATAAGGACGCTGGCAACGCTGGAAGATCGAAACACGCGAACAAAGCCACGGCCACGAGCCGAGAATCCTCTCCGGCGTAGACTGTAAACCCGGAAGATGCTGAACATACCAGTTCATCAGAGAAGAACCCGGAGTTTCAGAACGCTTAACAAAACGCAAAAACGCCTCCAAATCACTCAACTGAAACGACGTAGTAGAAGTAACCGGCTTCGAATTAGGACCCGAAGAAGTCGAACCAGTAACAGAATACTTCGCAGAAGGGAACGAATCAACTTGCTGGTTAGCGTAATAGTTATAGAAAATATCCAGATAACCCATAACGCCAAGCGCAACAAATTTCGCAGTAGAAGCATTCTTAAACTGAGCGAAACCAACAGGGAACCCAAGAAAATCCGCGAGAGAACCCTGCTGTACAATATACCTCGCCATTTTCTCCAATCTAGCTGTATCCGTCACCTCAGGAAAAACCGGCATCGCTTCACCACCACCTACCGGCGTAACTTTTTCAAGAGTCTGCGAAAGATTCAAAATAGGAATAGTGGGGAATTCCACTTCATAAGGATTTTCAGTCACACCAGCCTCATCCAAATTAAGACTCAGATTGTAAAGCCGGTCAGGAACAAAGAAATATTCCAGGCAAACCTGGTAACCGTTGACAAGTGGCGCCTTCATCGGAAACGCCTGAACAAAGACCGAAGGGTCAAAACTAACCTCATCGCCGGCAATGATCGGAACTACCGAAATAGGGAGCAAATTACCAGCTGAGGCAGTAGTACACGAAACATGCGAAAGATTCTGAATCGATTTACGATTTTTCTTCCGCGTCAGAAACATTAAGGCCATAACAAAGTATGATAAATTAATTGCTGTTCCTGTAAAGTAAACGCACCGAGCGGGAAGTCCTTTCGAACCTTTTTCCACAACAAGGGAGGTATAAGAGAGTCGTTACGACAACGCTGCTCCAACTTCGTGAAGCAAGCATTTTTCCAATAACGGGGAATAGAGTAGCGGTAGTTGCCAATGTAATGAAAGAACCACGTTTCAGCATTCCGCATCATATACTCACGCATCAAACGGATATCTTCCTTACTCAAACGGCCGAAACCATGAGAAACTACCAGTTTACCGTTTTTTTTTGAATCCTCACCATAAACATTCTGGTAAACCTTGCAGTCCTTCGTCATATACTTGACCACATAACGGACAGCAGCAAAAGACCTCAAAGGCTCAACAAGTGCAATACCATTGAACTCCTGCCAGAGGTCACGAACCTGCCACCAGTAAAGGGAACAATTGAACAGAATAGCGTGGTAATGCATGCGATGAGTAGAGGGTAGTCCCTTATGAGCTGCACGAGAACCATCCGCAAACTCAACAACGAACAAATACGGAAATTTCACCTTCCGATATTTATATCGCTTTGTCTGAGGATCGCGATAGCGGAAGCGCGGGTGCTTACGAAGACGATCGAGAAACCTCCGAATAGGAAGGTAAGGCTTCGATTTAGCATCCTCGTAAACTTCGGGTTTAAGTGTAAACGTACAAAACAAACACTGCTCAGGAGAAAGACCCATCTTTTTCACAAGATGGTCAGCACGAGAAAACCATTGTTGTTGACGTTTTTTCAGACACTCCATGCAATGGCCACAAGGAACACGAATACGGTAATCCTCTTCAAGCCGATAGGAAGAAACAGGAACGTTCATTATTTCCGCCATCTTGCGATAGTGAGGATTAATAAGTGTAATCTGACTCGTACACATCACATTCAAAGATGAGAACCACCGAGCGGAATCGTCTTAGTAGACTTAGGACGCGGGCGGCCTTTACGACCGCCCCGACGTGAACGAACGGACACGGCGGGAATCATAAGCGCCGAACATAGAAAGCCAAATGCGGGACTTGTCGATCTCGATGAAGGTATCGACATAGGGGTTGAACAACTCTGCTCCCTTACGGTAAAAGTGGGGGATAGAGAGCGACCGCAGCGTGTCGAGAGCATCCGACAACTCAACAGGGTTAGGGAACTTGAAACGAAAAGTAACTCGTTCTCTGTCTTCTGTGAAGTCATCACAAAATTTGTACATAGCACGGACTGCCTCGAAGGCATTCCAGTAACGGAGCTGTTGATCTCGGTAAGACACGATGTGAAATTTTTATTACGAATGAAATTTTCATGATACACAGTATCGACATGGATATCGTGCTTACGAATGAGGTTATAACCGGTACAACCCGTCGTAAAAAACGTAGTGAGCGCGGCAACGATAGCCGCAACCAACATCCAAAACTTTTTTGACGTTAGAATCTGTTTCAGCTTTTCCATAGTCAGAGGTTATAAAAACAATCTTTGAAAAGACAACGCTTTTCCGTATTGTAAAAATCAACGGTGACGAATTTATCCGAAAACACGTCTTCTGACAACCGTCGAAATAGCTTGCGGGCCTGAAACCGCGAGCGGGTAGTACAATGCAATTTGTAGTTTACATAAATGAAATACATAATACATTGATTTTGAGAGTTATTAATACGTCAAAGAACGATATGTAAAATTTAACATAATATAAATATTAATCCATTATTTGCTGTTTTATAAAATGCGGGATTATAATATTTCTCTGGACCACTATGGATCTGTTTTGAAGTCGCCGGAGGTCTGGCGATTCGCCGACTCTTTTTGGCCGTGCCGATGCATTATTAAGAAATAATTGCGGCCAAGGAATTTGGAGAAATTCCGGGGTACCGAAAATACTCCTAAGAACCTGTTTTTTTGGAGTCTATATTATGTTAATTCCGGTAAGGTTCCGTCTACCGTATTTTACGGGAGGAAAAGATAGTTGGCAAAAACGAATCGTGGCCCGTTGGCAGGGAAATGGGGCTGCGTCCGAAGTGTCGGACGGGATTCGTTGCTTCGATAGGTTCGGATATGGGAACGCCGGTTGAGGTCTGGATTATCCGTGTCCGGCAAATTTGAGAACGGAGTTGCGGTCAGGTTTCTTATTCCTGTTTCGGCGTAAAACTTTCGAAGGTTCGATCGGAATAAACGATAATGATTCGTTGCACAGTAGAAGATGTCATATTTCTAAAATCTCCGGAAGCGATCCGATGCGGATCGACCGCGTCGACGGTATCCGTATTTCCGGCGATATCGGTTTCGTAAGGGGAACCGGAAGGATGTTCGGAAGTTGCGGATTCTGCCGTAAAAAGGTCGGGCGAAACGGGTTGTTCCCTGATCGGAGTTTCATCCGAGCGGTACATTGTTTCGTCGTCGAGCAGCAACCAATCAGGGTTGATCTGCGGGAAACTGAGCAGAATTTTTCGCAGCAGATCGTATCCCGGTTTGCTGCGTCCGGAGATGATATGGGAGATATTGGAAGCGCCTGTCCCCAGAATTTCCGCAAGGCGGCTTGAAGTCAATCCTTCGCTTTTCATCAGTCTCAACAATTTTTCTCCCATATTCCCTGATTTTTTACAAATATAAACATTTTTATTTTGTAAAACAAGCGAAATTCAAAAATGTAAATAATTAACAACGGAAGAATTTGTTTACAATTGTAAACAAATTAAAACTGTAAAAACACGATTTTCTTTTCACTTACTAATTATATTTAGATAGAATATAGTAAATATATGATTTTCTGCAATTTTATACTTATATAATCTTCTGTAATGAGAATCCTTCGTCGTACGCTGGTTTTACTCCAATATATGGAATCTTATAGTGAATATAAATCGTATAATCATTTGATATTTAATAATATAAATTTGAATATTCAATATTTGCACCTAGTGAGATCCGAGGGATAGTCAATCGTGAATGTGTTTTAACGATGTTTTACAGATTATGAATTATGAACACCTGATTTTCCGATCTGTGTTTACAAAAGTAAATAAAGAAGGCGTTGGATTCACTTGGAATTATTTACAAAAGTAAATATACTACCCTTTCGTGACTATTTTCAATGAAAAATATGATTTCTCGCCTCTTGTCTTCTCTAAAAATTACCATACCTTTCCGGTTGTATACATTATGTTAAAAACAGATTGTTGATAATTCTTTCATATCCACTTATCTATTTATTTATAAGGTATCTATATTTTTGTAATCCGAGGTATTCATGACCTTTTCAGCTCGTATGATTTTTCGATCGTTCAGCGCTGATTCGGGTGTTTGAGGCGGAGAAAACAGGCGGTTTGCTCCTATTTTGATTCTTGAAAAGTCGGTTTCCGGCAGCGAAATCCTGCCTGGTTCCGATCGAATTCCCGCTGGATGCGAAAAAATGGAGCGATATTCGGAGTTACCCTTTTTTTGACGGAGCTCGACCGACGGTTTTGGGGAACCTCCGGAATGCGAAACGTGTCGATTGAAGGTAAAGTGCGCTGTTGATTTCTTCGGGAAGGTTTGTTCGCACGAAGTTCGATTCGGGGAAAATACCCTATTGGTTTGACGTCGCCGGATTCGGTTCGTTGCGGGGATGCTCGGACGTGCCGGATACAGGAAAAACAGAAGTGTCAAAATTTACATATTTGATAGCGTGTAAATGCTACGTCGCTGTTCGATTCTCCGGATATTTCCGACCGGCCGGCCGAATCCGTTTATTTTCGAATATTGGTTGCGGGCAACGGTAACTCCGTATTGTCGTAGAGGGAAACAGAGCAGGCATGGGAAGATGAAACGCCCGGAACGATTGTGCGAACGTAGGCAGTGCGGGTGTGCGGGTGTGCGGGTGTGCGGGTGTGCGGGTGTGGGTGTGGGTGTGGGTGTGGGTGTGGGTGTGGGTGTGGGTGTGGGTG
>ERZ1106941.1170-NODE-1170-length-29525-cov-4.989956_pt1 | contig 29525 bp, 23 predicted proteins | sample MGYA00403670_ERZ1106941 | MGnify/ENA primary metagenome ERZ1106941 (study PRJEB35170, sample SAMEA104062400) | human gut metagenome | biome: human gut; feature: human-associated habitat; material: faeces | place: Denmark | collected 2012-06-04 ...
TGAAGCCCGAGGTTATGCTGTTTGACGAGCCGACCTCGGCGCTTGACCCGGAAATGGTCGGTGAGGTGCTGGACGTTATGCGCGGACTTGCCATGGAAGGCATGACGATGGTTGTCGTTACGCATGAGATGGGTTTTGCACGCGAAGTAGGCAACCGCGTGCTGTTTGTAGACCACGGTCAGATTATCGAGGAAAAGCCCCCGCAGGAATTTTTCACGCACCCGGAATCACCGCGCCTTCGTGATTTTCTATCCAAGGTGCTGTAAAAGCTGGTTTGATAAAGAAATACCGCAGCATCGGACCGGAGTCTGCACAGGGCGCTGTGTGTATCCGGCGCACTCCTGCTGTGAAAAACAAGTTCTAAGGCAACACCGCACAATTTGCTCGCAAATCGCTCTTGTTCAATTATGCGGTATTGCCCTAACCCCAATCCGAATGCCATTTTGCGCCGCAAAAATGTTTGCGGCAGTTCAAAAAAGAAGGAGCATTTACCATGAAAAATACGAAAAGACTGCTCGCGCTGGCACTGGCCGGCTCTATGATGTTCGCTTTTGCCGGCTGCGGCTCGGCTTCCTCGGCTCCGGCAGCCGACAGCGGTGACGCGGCGGCGGACAGCGCGACCGGCGATACGCTGGTACTGGCTACCTCTGCCGATTATCCGCCGTATGAGTTCCACAAGCTGATCGACGGCAAGGATGAGATCGTCGGCTTTGATATTTCGCTTGCACAGCTCATTGCGGACAAGCTCGGCAAAAAGCTGGAGATCCGCGACATCAGCTTTGATTCCTGCCTGATCGAGCTGAATATGGACAAGGCGGATATTGTAATCGCCGGCATGTCCCCCGATCCGGATCGCGATGCGGCATTCTCGGACATTTACTATGATACGACTCAGTGCGTTCTGGTCCGCAAGGCGGATAGCTCCAAGTATACGGACGTCGCTTCTCTTGCAGGTCAGACCATCGGTGCGCAGCTTGGTTCTGCGCAGGAGAAGGCCGCAAAGGCAGAGCTGCCGGATTCCAATCTGGTTTCCCTGCAGAAGATCCCCGATCTGCTGCTCAACCTGAGCTCCGGCAAGAGTGAAGCCGTTGTAATGGAGAAGTTCGTTGCCAAGACGTATCTGCAGACCTATGACGATATGGAGATCGCGTTTGATCTGAAGTATGATACGGACGGCTGCGCCGTTGCCGTTAAAAAGGGCAACGATGAACTGCTGCAGCAGGTTAATGAGATTGTAGATACCGCCCTTGAGGACGGTACGCTCAGCAAGTACATTGATGAGTCCGCACAGCTGGCTGCCGGCGAACTCGGTTAAGGAGGAAATGAATATATGCCTTCTCTCAGTCACCGCGTACAGACATTTACCGATTCGGTAATCCGGCGCATGACCCGTATCAGCGATGAATACGGTGCGATCAATCTGTCCCAGGGTTTTCCGGATTTTCCGCCTCCGAAGCCGATCACGGATGCGCTCAAGCGCATTGCCGATGAAGGTCCGCACCAGTATTCGGTCACTTACGGCGCCGAGAATTTCCGCGAAGCGCTCGCACGCAAGGCCGCCAAGGGGATCGGCCGCGAAATTGATCCGGAGGAAGAGGTCCTCGTCACCTGCGGCGGCACCGAAGCCATGATGAGCGCCATGATGACCATCTGCAATCCCGGTGATAAGGTTGTTGTGTTCTCGCCCTTTTACGAGAACTACGGCGCGGACGCGATCCTGTCCGGCGCGGATCCGATCTTCGTACCGCTCGTGCCGCCGGATTATCATTTCGATGCTTCTCTGATCGAAGCCGCCTTCCGCGATGAGGGTGCAAAGGCGATCATCGTCTGCAATCCCTCCAATCCCTGCGGCAAGGTATTCACCCGGGATGAGCTGATGACCATCGGCGAACTGGCGAAAAAATATGATGCGTTTGTTGTAACGGATGAAGTATATGAGCACATGGTATACGCACCGAACAAGCATATCTGCATGGCCTCGCTGCCCGGCATGTGGGAACGCACCATCACCTGCAACTCGCTGTCCAAGACCTATTCGATCACCGGCTGGCGTCTCGGCTGGCTGATCGGCCCTGCCGAAGTTGTAGAAGCCGCAAAAAAGGTGCATGATTTCCTGACCGTCGGCGCACCGGCGCCGCTGCAGGAGGCTGCCGTTGTCGGCCTTAATTTCCCGCAGAGCTACTACGATGAGCTGCTTCAGATCTACACCGAAAAGCGCGATTATTTCTGTGACGGTCTGGACCGGATCGGCATTGACCACAATGTGCCGCAGGGCTCCTACTTTGTCATGGTGGATATCAGCCGGTATCTGAAAAAGCCGCAGTTTTCCGGTTATACCGATCTGGAATTCTGTGAATGGATGATACGCAACATCGGCGTTGCTGCGGTACCCGGCTCGAGTTTCTTCCGGGAGCCGGTCGGCAATCTGATCCGTCTGCACTTTGCCCGCGAGAAAGATACGCTTGATGAGGCGCTTTCCCGTCTGGCAAAGCTGGAGGAGCTGTAAAGCGCCTCGGATCGACAGCAATCGCCCAAACAGAAACGAAATCTCCCGCTGCCCGTCAGCGGGAGATTTTTTCTTGCATCGGTTTGTACCAGTCAACATGAGTGCGATCGACTCCGGCAGGATTGCAAAGACCGAAATGAGAAGATCGGTATGGATGAGCTTGACCTGCTCCGGGAGTACGCATCGGTATTCGGAAAAGGTACGGTCTATCATTACTATATCTTTTCCAAGGGCGACTTTACGGAGGGACTGCGCGAGGCGCAGGTGCGCGGAGAGGTTCGGCTGGTAACACTGCAGGATCTTTATTAATAAATCAACCGTCAGGGATGTTGTATGCAACAGCTGGCGGAATGTTTGAGGAGCAGTAGTATTATTCAAATGCAGTGCAGTATCAGTTTACCCGTTTTTATGAACGAGTAAACTGATAACCTGCTATTTTCACAGGTTATCTTTGCGGGAAATACTTGCCTTTAAATCGGAAATATCGTATAATATAAATATAAAGTCTGTCTTAGCTCTTCAATGAGCATTGTCTCTTTCACTCCCTTGCAGGAGTACTGTATCTAAAATTCAAAGTTCAAGACCTCTATCAGAGTTGCTCTGGTAGAGGTCTTTTTATATATAGATTGTCCCCAAAAAGTTTCTCGATGTCTAAAAAGAAAGGAAGCATCCGAACAAAATCTGTGAAAAATTATCGCTGAATCGTAGAAAAATACAAAGTAATCATCAACAATGCAGGAGAGAAAACCAACGTAAAAACGCGCCCGGTACGCCGTAAAAGTACCGGTGAGATAGAGTCCCGACTCTATCTCGACTGCAAAAAGAGCAGTCAAAATCTAATAAAGCAGGCCGGATTTAGCGCTGCCGGAAAACAGAAAAGCGCAGTTAGAGTCTCAACTCTATCTTATGATCTAATAAAGTGAGCCGGCTTGGAAGTGCCGGAAAACCGAAAACTTTCCGTCGTGCATAAGACGTAAAAGAGTGCATGCCCGATGATTTTTTTCAGAGGGCGACTTATGTTTTAACATCAAAAGTGAGATACAGTTGAGATACAGTAAGGGAAATTTTTATATGGGACACAAGAAAAAAGACGGAAAATCTGGCCGTACATTGCATCAACAAGCGTATGACAAACTGCAAAAAATGCAAGCATTTGGCGACAGCAAACGCCTCGATAAACTCGAAAATCCAGAGGATTTTGCAAGAAAAATTTACAGCTTTTCGACCTACCAGACATACTTTAAGCACATAAAATATTTTATCAAATGGATTCAGAAAGAACATCCCGAAGTAAAAACGCTGAAAAAAGCCGAAAAATTTGTGCCGGAATGGCTGCAAACCCGCGTGGATAAAGGCCTTTCTGCATGGACAATTCAAACCGAAGAAGCCGCGCTGAATAAGCTGTACGGCATTAAAGCTGATGATGAAAATCGCTTTCAACCGCCGAGAAGATTAAAGGAAAATATCACGCGCAGCCGCGGAACCAAGAAGCGCGACGCGCATTTTTCGGAAGTAAATCATGAAGAACTGGTCAATTTCTGCAAGGCCTGCGGCTTCCGCCGCAACGTGCTGGAGCGGCTGACAGGCAGTGACTTATTCGACCGCGCAAAAGCCGAAACGGCATTCGCTGAAGCGCAGGAAGCAGGTAATGAAGCGCTCGCGGAAGCACTGCTTGTGGGTTTGAAAACCTTTCCTGAGCAGGATTATTTCATCCTGCATTGCCGCGACAAAGGTGGGAAAACGCGCTTGTCGCCTATCGTCGGACCGCAAAAAGATAAGGTTGTGCAGCGCATGAAAGCGACGCCGCCAAGCGAAAAAGTGTGGCAGTATGTCAGCTCAAATTGCGATGTCCATGGTTATCGTGCAGACTACGCGACCAGCATTTACAGGCAGTACGCGCGGCCAATCGAGCGGCTGGATTACCGCAAAAAGATACGCTGTTCCGACGGGAAATACCGCTCCGAGATCTACATCTGCCGCGGGAGTGAGCGCAGAAAACGCCTTGACCGACGTGCGGTCGGCATCATCAGCATCGCTCTCGGCCACAGCCGCGAGGACACCGCGATTACGAATTATATTCGTAATCTTTAAGGCAGCACCGCAGCCTTTTTCAATGAAGAACCCGTGCTTTCAAGCAGCGAAAGCACGGGTTCTTTGACAGACTGAGGAGTGGAGAAAGCCGCTCCGTTCTGCGTTCTATACAGCTTTTATTTCATGCACCGATAGATAAATGTTACGATCTGCGCACGAGTACAGTTTGCGTCCGGAGCAAAGGCTGTGCTGCTCATGCCCTTGGCAACGCCGTTCTCGACCGCCCACAGTACGGCATCGGCGTAGTATGCATCAGCGGAAATGTCTGCGAACGGGTTCGCGCTGCCTGCCGACGGGGACTGCTGTGCACGCCACAGGAAGGTGACAATCTGCGCACGGGTGCAAGTGGTGTCCGGGGCGAACAGCGTGTCGCTCACGCCCTTGGCAACGCCGTTTTCGACCGCCCACGCGACCGCCTTCGCGTAATAGCTGTCCGCCGGGATATCGGCAAAGCTGCTCAGCGTTTTCGGTTCGGGCGAGCCTGCCGCGCGCCACAGGAAGGTAACTGCCTGCGCGCGGGTGCAAGCGCCGTCCGGAGTAAAGGTCGTATCGCTTGTGCCGCCGGTCACACCCTTTTGCGCCGCCCAGAGCACCGCATCATAGTAATAGTCCTCTGCGTGGATATCGGTGAACGGGTTTTCGGATGCCGTGGTCTCCGATCTGAAGATCGGGGAAATCGTTACCTTATCGGACGGCATGGTAAAGGTGTACTTGCCGTTCTTTTCGGTCAGCTTGATCTCCTGATTTTTGCTGTCAACGGCCTTGAGGGTATCCAGTACATACCCCTGATCCGGAACTGCCGTCAGGGTTACGGCCGTACCCTTGGCCGCCGTCCGGTGGCTCGAGGTCACAGTGCCGTTCTTCGAACCGTTCACTGTGATCGTGTAGGTGGAAACGCTGCTTCCGCCGCTGCCGGAGGAGCTGCCGCCGATTGAGGTCCAGATTGCATAGAGGGTCGTATCGGAAGAAACTTCAATGGAAGAGCCGGAGATCACATCGCCGTCCGCACGGGTCGCCCAGCCCTTGAACCGCTTGCCCTCTGGTGCAGCGAAGGTGCAGGCAGGAAGCGTATAGCTGTCACCGGCCGCAAGCGTTACGGCGTCCATGCTGCCGGAGCCGCCGTTGGCATCGAACGAAACCGCAGCAGCAGCCTTGGTGCTGACCCAGACCGGGTTGCCGTAGAAGGACAGATGGCTGTAATTGTAGTCGTTGATCGCGTCAAATTTTGCGGCATTGCTGCTGTTATCAACAGTGCGTTCCTGCGTGACGGGATCTCCGTTTTCATCCACGGCATCACTGGAAAGGCCGCGTACTCGGAAATACAGACTGCGGTCTGCTGTCGTGCGGAAGGCCAGCGTATAAAAACCGTCGTTTCCCTTGGCTACGGAAAGCGCTTCCTTGTTGAAGGTTTTAACGATCTTGGCATCCGTGTTTGCCGTGCTGTTGTAGGCGGCGCTGTCTACCTTTCCGGTGACGTGACCCATGATTAGATCGACATGATCTACATTCGGGGTATTGCCGGCGTTCAGTCTGGTATTCGTCTGATAGAGCGACTGATAGTTGTTGCTATCGGGAATCTTGAATTTGACCGTAACATCGACCGGTGTACCCTCAGCAACGGTGAGATCTTCACCCATAGCAGCGGTTTTGCCGTTCTGGGAAACCGTAAAGGATAGATCGGAGATCAGATTTCCCTTGACGGAATAGCTGTTGCCCGAGCGCATTCCCTTGACGACGTCGGAAAAACTCAGCCTGCCGTCCTCTCCGGGTTCCACCCAGATGTTGTTTTCAGAAAACTCACTGGGCCAATAGCCGCTGGAATACTTTTCATTGCTGCTGATCTTGAAATGGAAGTCGGAATTGGCAAAGTTATAGAATCTGCGTCCTTCGGAAAGCAGGGAATCCCAGACGCCGCCGGTAACCGAGATCATCTCATCTGCTCCGGCGCGGATCGCGCTGGCAGGAAGCTCACAGGACGGATCCATCTGGTTGCCCGGCATTCCCTCAAAGCCGAATACAACATTCGGTGCTGCATCGTTCAGCTTGCGTAGAGCTTCGATCGTTACCTGTCCGCTGCCGCCGTTGTGACGGGACGGGTGGTTGGGCAGGATAAAGCTGTCGGGGTAGTTGTCCTTGACCCACTCTGCCGCCTCGACTGCGGTGTCTACACTGCCGTTGGAGCCGCTTGCATTTTTTCGTTCGCCCCATCGAGTTTGCTCATCGTAGTAATCGCCGCTGTTGGCCGTGTTGTTGAACAGCGAGGTGTCATCACCGTCCTTCTGGCTGCCGTAGAGCCATTCAAACTGGTGAATGCCCTGCACCGGAACGGTATCGCTGTCCGAATTCAGCAGACCCACGGAAGCATGATCCAGACCGGGCATATCCCATTCAAAGCCGGAGTACATCAGCTTGTCCGTATACTGTCCCGTGATCTGCATTTCTTCCATATCACGGATCTGAAGCTGCACCGCCTTGTAGAACGCGGTGTCATACGCACCGGCGCTGCCGTCCGTATTGTTTTTAGACTTGCGCAGGTGATCGGCCAGCATAAGAAAATCAAAACCGGAACCGGAGGTGATATTATCGGTTTTGGCGGCGCTGTTTTGATTGCCCGTCAGTACGGACGGATTGCGGAAGGCGGTTCCCAGAACATTTTTCAGGGACATGAAGCTCTCGGTCGCGTCCTTGGACTGACCCGTGTGCGTGTGATACTCGCCGCGCATCCATTGTCCTGCGGTCGCGCTCTGCTCGCTCCGTTCCATGCCTGCGAAGCGCTCCTTGAAGTTCAGCTCCAGTTCGCCCTGATTGCCCGAGTTGCCGGTCAGAAAGTTGACATCGAAGAAGGATTTCTTATCCGCCGAAAGCGAGGCAGCATAGGGCGAGTAGGACGAGTAATAGACCTTGTTGTCGTGTTCATCAAACTCCAGATAGCGGAACCAGCCGTTGCCGCCGTTATAGCCGAACTGATAGTCCGTCAGCACGGAGAGAACCGGCTTGCCATTGGTATTCGTCAGCGTTTCTACGCCGGCGCCGTGATGGTGGCCGCCGACCAGCATGAATACCTGATCGTAATCCTTGACGATATCCCAGATCTTCTTGCCGTCGCTGCTGAGCTCAATGGCATCCGGAGCGGTAGCAGAGCAGGACTGCATATTGTGCGTGGTGACGATCGTGGGGCAGTTCGGATATTTATTCAGCACCTCGCGCAGCCAAGCCTCATCGTCCGGGTTCCACTGTGTGCGTCCGCCGATGGCGGAAACAGATACGATCAGATAGTTATAGCTGCCCGCCTGCACAAACATATAGGAGCTGTATTTGTCTCCGTTCGGAGAGAAGTGCAGATACCAGTTGGTGCGGCTCGTCCATGCGCTGCTCTTTCCGCTGAAGCCGTTGTAGGAGTTCATAATACCGCTGCCCCAGCCGTCGTGGTTGCCAAGCTGCGCCAGCAGCTTGATTCCGGCCTCGGGAATGCGGTAAAAGGCGTCGCGGGCATTTTTGTACTGCTCGTTGGTGACATCATCCACAATATCGCCCAGATGAACGACTGCTTTTACATTAAGATCGTCCGCCGTATCGATCAGCTCGTCGATTGCGGTGTTCATGACATCCGGACGATACTCCACCGTGTTCTGCGTATCGGGCAGGAGCACAAAGTTATAGTTATCCGAGTGCTTCAGCTTATAAGGCTCGTTGCTGCCGAAGTTGCCGGCGTATTTCGTCGGATCGGAAATCAGCCAGTTTTCCTGCTGCAATGCCGCATTGGAGATGCGTACCTCCTGCAGGCTGCCCTGTAAAAATTTATCCAGCGTCTGGCTGCCTTCCTTCCACCAAGAGGAGCCGATGCGGAAACGGCCGTCAGCAGGATCTGCATACATGCCCTTCATGTCATCGCTGACATAATCCCGAAAGGCTTCGCAGCCGTTGATGTAGGTGCTGATCTCATGGCCGTCGGATACCACGGCAATGTGATACCACACGCCGCCCTGATCCATCGTGACCGACCATGCAGAATCCTTCATTGTGTGGTTATCTGCTGCGGGAGCGGTGTTGAACTGTACCTCCTTGCAGTTGGAGATAGAGGTGAACATGGTTCCCTGCTGCGGCTCGCTGATGCTGGAGCTGCTGCCCTGACGGGCCATCAGGCTCATCCATTTATCCGCTGTGGTCCAGTCCTTCGGGAAATAGTAAAGATATTCCAAGGTATATCCGTTTTCGAACGTCTCCCGGTTGATCGGCGCTGTTTCAACTGTGATCAGATCGGCGCCGGTTTTAGATTGTACGCTGCCGTTATCTCCGCTGAATACCATGCTGCCGCCGGTTCCGGTCATGCTGTTCTCGGAAAAGGAGAGATAATCTTCCCAGTTGGCCGCATTGACATCCGTCGTCGGCTGACTGTTTGTATAGAGCTGCATCTTCAGGTCGTTGTTATTGCCGGATGCATCCAGCACGTTTAATGTTGCGTCAGCGATGCTGCCTGTGGTACAGTTTTTTTCAAATTTCCAGTCTGCTACCGTAGTGCCGCCGGCAGACTCCGTATTTTCCTCCTGTGTGTCGCCTGCCGCCAGTGATGTCGGACAAAGTCCAATCGACATCACACAGGCCAGAAGGAAAGCAGACAATCGTTTTGTCGTTTTTTTCATATCTGTGTAACCTCATATTGTGAAATCTGTAAACGGTGTTAACCCTGTATACTGCAATTCGTGCAGTCTTACAGTTCGGAAATTTCTGTGATACGAACCGTTTTTGTTATGTTCTGATGCATAATTCTCCCTCCCTTCGGTCATGCAGTTTCAATATAATCGGTTCTATCTGAGACTTCCACCATGGTTGGGAAAAAACTTTGTAAAATATCAGTTGGTGCGGCACCAAAACCTTCAGGAGGAGATGCTTGCAAAAGACCCCTCTGCACTGCTCGAGCGGTCCCAGACAGAAGTCATCGACTCGAACGGTGTCCAATGTCTGAAATGTCATTACTGTGAGGCTGTCGGAAACGCGAACACCTTTTTCTCGCGAGGTCATGGCGCGTTCATCAACCACGGCATCTGCCGAGCCTGCTGGGTACATGGACATAAATATATTCGCTGAAAATACAGCTCTCTGAATTACACACTCTATCAACAGCATTCGCCGCCAAATAAACCCGAAGCACAGACTGCTTTTTCAGTCTGTGCTCCGGGTTTTGCTGCTTGGATTGGCGTTCATAAAAATGTTCAAAAGTTTATGTCAGATTTTGCGGCCAAGAGTAAGAAATACACGGTCTGAATGAATTTCTAAATCGATAAAGAGATATAACGTTATAAAGTTACAACGTCACAAAGTTACAACTTTTCGCTCTGCTCACCCGTCAAATATCGTTTGAGCAGAAACGCGCAGAAGTACGGGAACGTATAGTTGTTCGACCGCGAACTGCGGCTGCTGATCGGGATTCGGGACAACTGCGAAAAGATCGTGCTGACCAACGGCCGGCTCACGCTCGGGAATTACAACGGCATCAAGGTTTAAAACCTGACGGCTAGCTAATGGAGGCGGTATAAAAATATCTGCGTGTAATTGCTCGATATGATGCGAGTCTGTCTCAAAACCTTCAAGTATTGCCACCGGTTGCAAAACCAGGTGTCAGAAGTTATAATAGAGGTATCAAAACCTATATTCAAAACTCGCGGTGTCAAAACCGGGAAAACGGGGGAATTTACATGACATTCGGCTACGCGAGAGTCTCGACCAAAACGCAGGCGCGCGACGGCAGCAGTCTGGAGACGCAGCAGGCGGCGCTGACGGCGGCGGGCGCGGAAAAAATCTATACAGACACCTTCACCGGCACGAAGATCGAGCGCCCGGAGTTCGACAGGCTGCGGGCGCAGCTGCGAAAAGGCGATGTGCTCATCGTCACCAAGCTCGACCGCCTCGCGCGGTCGGTGTCGCAGGCGTCCGGACTCATCACCGAGATGATCGACGAGGGCATCACCATCAACGTGCTGAATCTTGGCATCCTGTCCAACGACTCGGTGAACACGCTGCTGCGCAACGTGCTGCTGTCGTTCGCGCAGTTCGAGCGCGACATGATCGTGCAGCGCACGCAGGAGGGCAAGGCGGTCGCGCGCGCCACCGACCCAAATTTCCGTGAGGGCCGTCCGCCCAAATTCGATGCCGAGCAGCTCGACCACGCGATGGCTCTGCTCGAGGACCATTCCTACGCGCAGGTCGTCAAGCTCACCGGCATCAGCAAGTCCACGCTCATTCGGGAGAAAAAGCGGCGGCCGACGTGACGCCGCGCGGCGCTATATACAATAAGGTATCGTACGGAGCGACGCAGACAAAACAACTGAGCGGCTGAAAATGCAGTCGCTCGGTTGTTTTGCGTATGATGCAGAGGTTTCCGCCGTCTTGATTATTTAGACCACGGAAACCGGATCGGAACCGGAAACCAGGGGTTGTGTCTTGTGCAGGTAACAGTAATGAACCAGAAAAATTTTCTAGAATACCGAAACGCTTGACGTAGACCCAAGTATTTAACGGACATCCGCGGCTGCGAGCACCTCCAGCATGGCAGCGTACTGCGTAGACCAGATCTCCATCGGGTCCTGCTCGATCCCGTAAAGCCGTTTCCTCAAGCCAGCATATCCGGGCGTTCGCCAATGACCTCGCGGTATCGAACCGGCGATACCCCCACCAGACGCTTGAACATCCGGTAAAAGTAATTGCGGTTGATCATGCCGACCCGACCGGCAATATCACCCGCACTGTCCTCCGTTGTGCGGAGCAGATGCTGCGCTTCCCCGATCCGGCGGCGCACCATATACTGAATGGGCGGCAGGCCGAACTGCGCCTTGAACATATGGATCATGTGGCTGGTCGAAACGTGAAACCGATTGGTCAGCTCGGTCAGCGAAAGCTCCTCGGCAAAGCACAGGTTCAAATGCTGCAATACCTCGGTTGCAAGCGAGAATGCGGCATCCGGCGCACACAGCTCGAAGCCATGCGCCATAGGCGCCATCTGCATCAGCAGCGCCTCCAGAAGCGGTGTCCGGGCGGTAGCCGTGGTCTGTTCCGAGTAGAGCAGCAGCAGAAACATCCATGCCGGTGTTCCCTGTAACTGCGGAAACTCAAACACCGCCTGTCCGTCATCCGCAGCGGAAAAGCCCAGCATCAGACAGGGTGCCTGTACGAACGGCAGCTCGTGACAGACATTCGGCGGCAGCAGCAGCGCGCCGCCGGGTTTGATCGGCAGACAGAGGTGCTCGGTCCGCAGAATGATCTTCTCCCCGTCCGCAGCAAGCGAAACAAACAGCACCCAATCCTCCAAGGCGCAAGGCAGATAGTTGCCGCCCTTATCCTGCGGATGAATCACACATTGCTGCGTTAGTCTGATACGGCGAAATGCCGGAAGCGGAACAGACATAATACCTCCTGACCCGGATCAAAGTAAATTTTCGATATTGTGCCGCAGCAGCACCCGAATATCGGTATGGTAAAACTCCTTCGGCGGCTGCTGTTTGAGTTGAATGTAATCGGCCAGCAGGGACAGCGGCAGTGCGCCCTGCTGCACCGCATCCTGCCCGATGACAAAATCCGCAACACCGCGCCGAAGCTCGTACAGGTTGGCGGGGATCTCATCGTGCATGATCAGGTGCACCCCCCGTGCGCGGCCGGAATCGACCAGCGCGCTGCATGCGCCCGCATAACCCGGCGTGATCGCGTAGATACCGGTCAGCTCGGGAGTCTCCTGCAGCAGACGGAGCGTATGCTCGTAAACCACATTGCTGTCATCGTTCGGCAGCGTGACCTCCTGCAGCTGAAGCGGCGAGTCGGGGGTAAGCAGCTCCTCCTTAAAGCCCTTCAGACGTTCGCGGTACGCACTGTGATACATACAGGGCGTAATGATCGTAGCCACCGTGCCGCTCTCCCGTGTTACCAGACGCATCAGCTCGGCCACCGTACGGCCGGAAGAAATGTTTTCCTGCCCGACATAGCACAGCCGACGGCTGTTGGGCAGATCGGTGTTAAACGTAACGACCGGTATTCCGCGTTGGTCGATCAGCTCGTTGATTTTGGTTTCGACCAGCAGACAGTCAAGCGGCGTGATCGCCAGCGCACTGATATGATGCTGCTCGACCAGATTCTCGATCATCGAGACCTGTTCGACCGGATCGAGCGAGGGCGACAGCCGGAAGATGACCTCCACGCTGAACGCAGCCAGACGGCGGGCTTCGCGCCGGGCGGCATCCAGAACGATCTGCATGAACGGAGTCTGCACCGAAAACATGATCACGCCGATGCGAATCGGATGCGATGCGCGGGACAGTGCCAGACCGGCACGGTTGGGAGTGTAGCCATATTCGGTGGCTACCGCCTTGATCCGCTCCGCCACCGCAGGGCGAACATTTCCTTTATTATGGAGTGCCCGATCGACTGTACCGCGGGACACACCGCAAATCTCGGCAATTTGATTCAGGGTAATTGCCATATGATATCACCTCTATCAGAACGGGACTTTCCCGTTTTTATAGTTAAAGCATAACATAATACCCATAATAAGTCTATATCTAAAGTGAATAAAGCGGTATTCACAATATTGTGCACGTGTACGGATTCTGCTTATTCACGCCGTGCACGCAAAAATGCACTCTTTTCCGAACTTTCCGTGTTTTGCTCACATTTTCATACAATATATCTGCTGTAAACGCTGTAAAACGAGCAAAACACGCGAAATCAGCAACAATTACTGAGTTATTGTAGGATTGGACTAACAGCCAGATCCTGCATCTGAGGCGGGTAGTTTTGCATAAGCGATTCCCCCGTTCCGTCGTGCAAAGTCTATAAAATCACAATTTTGTGCAGACAGAATCACCAGTTTCCGCAAGATTCGTCTGTGCGATTTGGTGAAAATTCAAAAAGCCGGTTGACGCACATCGAAAAAGAGTGTAAAACTAAATCAAGGCAAGCGTAAATCGCATTTTTCCAAAATGTGAACGTGTACGGCTAAGAAAAAAGTTGAGAAAGATGAGGTAAAAGCAAATGAAAAAAAGACTTTTCGCAGGATTGATTGCATCGGCAATGATGGCATCCATGCTGGCAGGCTGTGGCGGCGGCGCACAGCAGGGCAGCAGCGCAGACGGCGGCAGCGGCCACAAGGTAACGCTGATCATGAGCCAGCGCGATGAGTGGCTCAGCGAAATGGAGGCAGCCGCTCAGGCCGCTGCAAAGGACACCGGCATCAACCTGACCACCCAGGATGCCAACAGTGACACCAGCAAGATGATCCAGTACATCGAATCCTCGGTTACCGCAGGTGAAGATGCCATCATTATCAACATGGTAGACCCCGAGACCGCTGCACAGTGTATCGAGGCCGCAGGCGATGTTCCGGTCGTATTCGTAAACCGTTTCCCGGGCGATCCCTCCGTACTGAATGAGAAGGCTGTTTACGTCGGCTCCGACGAAATGACCTCCGGCGCATTCCAGGGCGAGTTCCTCGCAAAGTTCTTTAAGGATCAGGGCAAGACCGATATCTCCTACCTGATGCTCAACGGCATCCTCGGTCAGACCTCCACCACCAACCGTACCGCATCCGTGCTCAAGGCACTGGAGGACAACGGCATCAAGGCAACCGCAGCAGCTGCTCCGCTGGCAGCCGATTATGACCGTGCAACCGCAATGGACATGATCTCTCCGCTGCTCAAGACCACCAAGTACGACTGCATCATCTCCAACAACGATGCAATGGCACTCGGTGCAGTCGAAGCAATGCAGCAGCAGGGTCTGGACCCGAAGTCCGTTCCGATCGTCGGCATCGACGCAACCGCTGACGGCCGTCAGGCTATCAAGGACGGCACCCTCGCTATGACCGTATTCCAGAACGCAGAGGGTCAGGGCCGCGCTTCCCTGCAGGCAGCTGCAAACCTGATCGACGGCAAGCCGATCGCAGAGGGCACCGGCTATGAAGTAGACGACGAGAACGAGTGCATCATCTGGGTACCGTTCGAGCCGGTTACCATCGACAACGTAGCAGATTACGACTAAATTCCGACACTGAATGTTGCGAAGGGGACATTTCCACATGTCCCCTTCCTAAAAAAACGCAGAGATATTGGGGTGAAAAGCAGTGAGTCAAGAGTATATCCTGGAGATGACCGATATCGTCAAGGATTTCCCCGGCGTGCGTGCGCTGAAAGGCGTACAGCTCAAGGTGCGCCCCGGTACCGTACATACCCTGATGGGAGAAAACGGCGCAGGCAAATCAACTTTGATGAAATGCCTGATCGGCATCCATCCGCCCACATCGGGCAAGATCGTGTTTGACGGCAAGGAAATCCGTTTCAAAACCACATTGGAAGCGCTGAACTCCGGCATTTCGATGATCCATCAGGAATTATCGCCGGTTCCGGAACGCAGTGTCAGCGAAAACCTCTGGCTGGGCCGCGCACCGCGCAAGGGCCTGATCATTGATCACAAGAAAATGCGTCAGGACAGCATCGACCTGTTCCAGCGCCTGCATCTGGATGTTGATCCGGATGAAAAGATGGGCAACCTGACGGTTGCAAAAATGCAGATGGTTGAAATCGCAAAGGCGGTTTCGTATGACAGCAAGATCGTAATCATGGACGAGCCGACCTCCTCCCTGACCGAAACCGAGGTTGAGCATCTGTTCCGCATCATCGAAGACCTGAAAAAGAAGAACGTAGCAATCATTTATATTTCGCATAAAATGGATGAAATTTTCCGCATTTCGGATGATATCACCGTATATCGCGACGGCGAGTACATCGCCAGCGACCGCGCGGAAAACCTGAACGTAGATAAACTGATTCAGCTTATGGTAGGCCGTGAGGTTTCCAATATGTTCCCCAAGGTGGATTGCCCGATCGGAGATACCATTCTGAAGGTCGAGAACCTTTCCGCCGGTCATGCGGTAAAGAACGTATCGTTCGAGCTGCACCGCGGTGAAATTCTGGGCATGGCCGGTCTGGTCGGCGCAGGCCGTACCGAAACGGCAGAGGCTATTTTCGGTATGCGCCATATCACCGGCGGCAAGGTCTATAAGGACGGCAAGGAGCTGCACATCAAGTCCCCCGAGCACGCCATCGCCCACAAGATCGCCCTGCTGACCGAGGACCGACGCGGCAACGGCATTGTCGGTATGCTGAGCATCAAGGACAATACCGTGCTTGCCAGCCTGAAAAACTACGGTTTCCCGCTCAATCACAAGAAGATGCGCGAGGATACCGACGAGTATGTGCGTAAGCTCAATACCAAAACACCGACGATCGACACCCCCATCAAGAACCTTTCCGGCGGTAATCAGCAGAAGGTTCTGGTAGGCCGCTGGCTGCTGACCGATCCGGACATCCTGATCGTAGACGAGCCGACCCGCGGTATCGACGTAGGCGCCAAGGCCGAAATCCACTCGCTGATCACCAAGCTGGCCGGCGAAGGCAAGGCGATCATCATGATCTCGAGCGAGCTGCCCGAAGTGATGGGTATGTCCGACCGCATCGTGGTCATGCATGAAGGCACGATGACCGCAATCGTAGATCGCAAGGATTTCTCGTCCGAGCTGATCCTGAAATACGCTACCAGCGAGGTTCCTTACCAGCCCGCTGCTGATGAGAAATAAGAAAGAAGGGTAAATGGTATGCAAAAGACGTTTGACAAGAAAAAATTCCTGTCGCAGAACTCGATCTGGCTGGTACTGATCGCTATGGTCATTATCATGGGTGTTGCACAGCCCAGTTTCTTCACCGTAAACAACCTGCTGACGCTGCTCTCCGGTGAGGCCGTCAAGGGTATTCTGGCCTTCGGCGTTATGTTCGCAATCCTGTCCAAGGGTATCGACCTGACGATCGGCGCATCGGCCGGCCTGGTTGCCTGCATCACGGCATCTCTGGTTCAGCCGGCAGATTATGCCAACGCAGTATTCCCCGGTCTGGGCACCCTGCCCGCACCGCTGGTTATTCTGATCGGTCTGGCAATCGGCGCAGGCATCGGCGCTATTTACGGTGCGATCATCGCGTACACCAAGATTCCGCCCTTCATCGCAACGCTCGGCGCACAGCTGATCTGCCGCGCAAGCGCAAAAATGTACACCAGCCGTCCGGTTTCCACCCTGTCCTCGGAGTTCCGTTTCCTCGGCTCTGCTAAAATCGGCCCGGTTCCGGTCATCATTCTGGTATTCTTCGTTATGTTTGCGATCTCGGCCTTCCTGCTGACGCAGACCCGCTTCGGCAAAAACGTGTATGCCATCGGCGGCAACGATCAGGCTGCCCGCGTTGCCGGCATCAATGTAGAAAAGAACCTCATCATGGTTTATGTATGGTGCTCGGTTTGTGCGGCTGTTGCAGGTATTCTGCTGGCAGGCCGTGCAGGTTCGGCTGATCCGGCCAACTCCGGCCTGAACTACGAGCTGGACGCTATCGCTGCGGCTACCGTAGGCGGCACCTCCCACACCGGCGGTATCTGCCGCGTATCCGGTGTTCTGGCAGGCATCCTGATCCTCGGCGTTATCAACAACGGCCTGGTTATGCTGAAGGTCGATGATAACATGACCAACATCGTCAAGGGCCTGATCATCGTCGGTTCGGTTATCCTTGATATGCGCAAGAACGCAAAGCGCGCGTAAAACAGACACACACAATCTCTCTTCTTTTTCCGAGTGTTCAGGGGGCGCAGCATTGCTGCGGCTCCTGGAATACTCGCACATAATCCGTTAGACTTGAACTCTGCCGTACAGCGGCATATTTTGAAAGGATGAGCTTTATCATGGAAAACCTGAACATTGCACTGATCGGCTGCGGCATGATCGGCCGCGAACACATTGAGCGTATCCAGAACCGCATCCGCAACGCAAAGGTCGTTGCAGTCTGCGACGTATTTGAAGAAGGCGCAAAGAAGGGCGCTGAGATCGCCGGTGCCGGCACCAAGGTTTACACCGACTTCAACGAAGCAATCAACGATCCGGATGTAAACGCTGTTGTTGTTACCACCCCGGGTCAGTTCCACAAGGGTCCGGTTCTGGCAGCGATCAAGGCCGGCAAGCCGGTATTCTCCGAGAAGCCGCTGGCAAACACCGCTGCTGACGGCAAGGAGATCGTTGAGGCCGAGATGGCAGGCGGCAAGCACCTCGTACAGGTTGGCTTCATGCGCCGTTACGACCGCGGCTACCGTCAGGTTAAGGAGCTGATCGATTCCGGCAAGTTCGGTGCCCCGATGGTAATCAAGTGCACCCACCGTGCAGACGGCGTTGCCGATGACTACACCACCGCAATGGCTGTTACCGATACCGCAATCCACGAGATCGACGTTCTGCCGTGGCTGGTAAACGACGAGTGGGACGAGGTTCAGTGCATCATGCCGAAGACCAACAGCAAGGTTAAGAACGCGCTGAAGGACCCGCAGATCATGATTATGAAGACCAAGGGCGGCATCATCAACATGCTCGAGGTAAACGTAAACTGCGGCTTCGGCTACGACATCAACTGCGAGGTTGTATGTGAGAACGGCGTTGTAAACCTGCCGTGCCCGTCCTTCCCGACCGTTCGCTACGCTAACGAGGTTTCCACCAAGATCGAGGACAACTGGATCCTGCGCTTCATCGATTCTTACGATGTAGAGATTCAGGACTGGGTTGACCACGCACTCAAGGGTGAGACCGGCGGCTCCTCTGCCTGGGACGGCTACGTTGCTTCCATCACCGCTGACGCTCTGGTTAAGTCCCAGACCTCCGGTGTGCCGGAGAAGGTCGTTACCGGCGGCACCCCGGACTTCTACAAGAAGTAATCCACCTCATATTTTCTATTCATTGCTACTCACTCGCAAGGGTGGCAGAGCTTCCTGCTTTACTGCCCTTGCATATCACCTTAACCACTATACCGCGTTTTACAACGCGAAATTGATACGTTAAAAGGAGTTACTGCTATGAAAATCGGTTTTAACGAAGGCTGCAACCGTTTCTGCGAAAACCACTCCGTACTTGAAGACCTCGACCTGTGCGAGAAGTACGGCTTTGACTACATCGACATCCAGTCCGAGTGCCTCGACCGCGAAATCGCTGCCGGCAAGTACACCATCGACGATCTGGCTGCATGGTTTGCTGACCCGAAGCATCACCTGAAGATGCTGTCCTACAACGCCCTGATCTTCTTCAACATGAAGCAGACCCAGGAGGAGAAGGACGCCGTTATGGCAAAGCTCGACCAGATCATTGCGGACTGCAACAAGCTGGGCTGCAAGATGATCGTTGTTGTACCGTCCATGGACCTGACCGTTCCGGCTACTGTTGACGAGATCCGCGAGGACGCTGTTGCTGTTCTCAAGGAGATGGTAAAGAAGGTTGAGCCGCACGGCATCAAGCTGTCCATCGAGTTCTGCGGCTGCCCGACCATGTCCATCAACCGCTTCGAGTACGCTTACGACATCGTTTCCGAGGTCAACCACCCGCTGGTCGGCATCACCCTCGACCAGTATCATTTCCATGCAATGGCTTCTTCTTTCGAGGCTCTCGAGAAGGCTGACGGCAAGAAGATTTTCGTATGGCACCTGAACGGCATGGAGAATATGCCGTGCGGCGCAGCTTACAACAACGACGAGAAGCGCCTGTGGCCGGGCGAGCCGGGCGACTGCCTGGATCACAAGCGTTACGCAGATACCCTCAAGAAGATCGGCTTTGAGGGCGACGTTTGCACCATGGAGGTGTTCCGTCCGGACTACTACAAGCTGTCCAACGAGGAGAATATCAAGAAGGCCGCTGAGGTTACCAAGGCACATGTTGCGAAGTATTGGGCTGACTAAGTTCATAGCGTGAAGATTGAAGAGTGGAGAGCGAAGCGCTTTCCACTCTTTTTTTGCGTGGAAGCTCCTTTTGGGTAAAGTAGGGTGATATGATTTTCAACAACTGAGATCTGAAAAACAAACAGGAGGAGTCGGATATTTGTTTATCCGGTCATGAAGATTGGGTAAATACACGCCGATCGCTGGAGCGGTTTCATACCTGCTGTCTCAGACAGTGTATTCACGTATCACAGGCTTGCGGCAATATTCCAAATAACCTGCAGGGCATTCTTCACCGCGAGTAATACGTTTCGTACGTCCTCCTCTTTATCGCGATATGCCATGTCGCGACAATCCTTAATCGTTCCGTCGATGGGATCAAATCCCATCGTCCAGATATCAGTATAAGGACTGTCCACGGAAATTGATCTCTCAATGCCAACCTGATTCAGGCTGAAAAACTGATTGGGCGCCAGTGCTTTCATGCGTTCATATACACCGTATCCATTTGCACCGTTGGCTTCGGTAAACGTCAGGAGCAGCGTTGTCAGGGCATATTCCATCGTTGCTGCTGCACGTTCATTGCCCAGTTCACGCGCCCGTTTGTTCAATGGCTTAATCAGTGTCATGTACGGCAGCACGCTGCCGAGCAGCTCACCGCCATTCTCTTTGGCGATAGCTGGCAGATATTCTGCCGCATATTCCAAAAGCGCATAAACTGCGTTTACATCCGCTTCCGTGCAGCCGAGGTTCTCCGCTTTTTCCAACAGAGATACCAGCAGAATCACCATAGATTTTACGCCGTTCTCCGGCAGAGTACCTGTCGACAGCACTGCAAGCGCCTTTGACGCTTCAACATCTTCCGGACTGGCGTTTTTTACGATCTCTCCCATGGACATCGTAAGCTTACAGGTGCCTGCGGCATCCCGGTATTGAATCCACTTTCCATTGCCATAAGCACAGGCGGCAATATCTCTCAGCTTGAACAGTCCGCTTTTCAGCGACTGCTCTGCTGCAATCGTGCGGGGCATTCGTTTCAGCATAATATTAACTGTGTCTCCTTTCCTGAGTTTACGGTTCTACATTCGTTTTGCGCAGTTCATCCTGCACTTCGTGAATATCTAATTCCAGCGGCTTTTTGTTCTGCGCAACACACATCGCGGCAACAATACCCATAGCATGCCCCATATTCATTACAATCGGCATTACGCGATAGCTGGAGTGTGCCTTATGCGTACCCGAAATATTGCGTCCGTTCAGCAGAATACCCTCCACCGTCTTTGGTACAAAGCAGCGCAGTGGGATCGTATACGGCTTCGGCTGCTTGAACGCCTTGTATTCACCATTGGCATCCAGTCCGGCGCCTTCTACATTGTGCAGATCAAAGAAGAAATTCGACTTGGTAACTACCCAGTCTTCAAAGGTACGAGCCTGCGCAATATCCTGCTCATTCAGCTGATAATTCGCCTCAAACCGGCGGGTTTCACGCACACCGATCACATCGGCACTGTCGATCAGATAACAGCCTTCATATCCCGGCACATGGCGGCGCAGCATCATTTCCATCACGGTTTTGTATTTATTATGCGTGTGGTTCGTCATGCCGACGATACGCAACTTGCGCGGATTGAGATAAACGGCCACAGTATACTCTCACTTTTATCGCCTGTATTGCCAGTAAATTGTCCATATATCCTGTATTTCATAACAGAATTTCAGTATAAAGTTAAAAAGTCAAAAAGTCACAAAGCTATAACTTTGTGACTTTTTAACTTTAATATTTCCGGAAGTTACGCAAAAAACTGATCGAGTGCCTGCCGTACCAGCTCGGACATATCGCAGTCGCGGTGGAAGGCTGCCGCCTTGAGCTGCTTATGCTGCTCCGGGCGCAGACGCACGGTCACCTGCACGGTGGAGGCTTTCTTCTTCTCCGCAGTCGGCGCGGCAGCGGTTTCCTGTGCCGGCTGCGGCTCCTCGTCCTTGCGGCCGATCATATTCTTGAACATTTCCTCTGCGCTGAGTCTTGCCATTACTGTTCCCTCTCCTTCTCCACAAACTCCTTGACGAAATTCAGACAGTCATTCACAAAATTCCGGCTGGCCTCGGAAACGCGCTCGCCCTTGGTCTGTGCCTTGCTCTCGATGTAGTCAAACACGTTCTCCTGCACAGCCTGCGCTTCCTTGATGATCACGTTGCTGCGGATGGTCGTGCGGTAAACATCCGCGCCCATGTAGTCCGCGATCTTTTCGGTCAGCTCCTGAATGGTCTTTGTGACGCGGGTGCGCTCGGTGCGCGTGAGCAGCACGCCGTCGATCCTGAGCGCCGGATTGGTGTATTTCTTCACCGACTTGTAAGTATCATACAGCTGGGTGATGCCGGACGCCGCAAAGGTCTCCGCCATGGTCGGGATGAGCAGATAGTCGGCAGCCGTCAGCGCGTTCACGGTCAGCAGGCCGAGTGACGGCGGACAGTCGATGAGAATGTAATCGTATTCTTCCGCTACACCGGTCTGCTCGTCGCGCAGCTTCTCGCGGAGCGTCATCTCTTTGCCAACGTTGTGCAGCTCCTGCTCAATGCCCGCAAGGATGGTGTTCGCCGGAATGATATCGCAGCTGGGCGTGTGCTGGATGGCCTCCCGCGCCGAGACCGTGCCCTTCATGACCTCGTACATGGTTGCGCTGTCCTGATTTTCGGCAGCTACCGACATCGACAGGTTGCCCTGCGGGTCGCAGTCGATCGTCAGCACGCTGAAGCCCTGCTTTTTCAGACCGGCCGCCAGAATGCCGGTCGTTGTGGTTTTCGCCACGCCGCCTTTCTGGTTGGCCAGTGCAAATATCGCAGACATGTTCTCCACCTCTTTCAACTTTATAAAGTTATAACTGTTTAACGTTACTCTTATTATATACCTGTGCAGTTATAACGTCAAGACTGTGTAACTTTATAACGTTATCTCTTTCTATAAGTTCAGAGATTCGTTCAAATTGTGTATTTCTCACTCTTTTCTCTCCTTTTCTGTCAGGAAGATTGAGTAGTGAAGTTTGAATAAAGAAGTTTTAGTGAGTAAGGATTTTAGTATATCAGCCTGTTTTGCATCTGCTCAAAAAGCATCTTGTCTTTCAGCATACTGCCTGTAAACAGAGTACCCTGTAAAATCAGGGTAATGGTATGGCAGACAAAGAAAAATGACGGCTTTTCTGCCGTCATCGGTGTTTGGGGATGGAAATATGATTTTCCGGGCACGACCATAAGCCATGAGGTCAATCATGGCTTAAAAGGTTATTCGGTTTCCTGCGAATGGCGTTTTGCTTTTACGCGATCGAGCCACGCCAGTTCCCAGTCGGCCAGCGGCTGCTCGGGTGTGCCGGTGCTGACTGGCTCGGCCTGCGAAGGCTGCAGCAGCTTCTGATGGTAGGTATACAGGGAAGTCTGTAAGTATGCAACCGGGTTGTCGATGCGGCCGAAGTCGATCGTGACGCTGTTCAGGAAGCGTTCCATGCTTTCCTGAGAAATACGGCGGGAGACCTGCTCGCGATGCTCCTGCGTGACCGCAGCGCCCTTGATGAACAGCTTGTCTGCGTACTTGATGTTGCAGACTGCCGTCACGACCGTTCCGGTCAGCTCGCTGCCGAACTGACGGCGGAGCGCGTCGGCGTTGATCTGCTGCTCGATCTGCCTGCGCAGCCTGCGGCGGACGGCACGCGGCTTGTCCTTTTTGTTAACACACACGTTTTTACGGATGCGGGAAACCTGCGTTTTGATCTTCGCAAGGAAGCCGTCAATCGTGGCTACGGTGGAGACAGAGCCGTCGATGTGGTAATTGGTCAGATATGGGGTTTCCAGATCGGGCGTCTCGCAAAGCTCATATTCGTAGGTCCAGTGATTCTCCTGACCGGAAGGGAAACGGTGCTGCTTGAGCAGACCGGAAATCTTGAAGCGCTTCCAGAGCGTCGAGAAATGTTTTACTTTCTCCATGCAGAACGCACGGATTCCCTCGGGACGGAGAACGAAGTCGGGAATCTTCATCAGATGGCTGACGAGGGCGAACAGTCCCTTGCTGGCAAGAGAAATGGTCTTGTCGCGCAGGACCGAGGTGGAAATGTTGGTGTAGTCGCGCTGCGCACCGGAAATGCAGGCAACATCACCGTTCGGGCGGTCGATGGACGGGGAATAGACGAAGTCCACCGGCTCGGACGGGTGCTGCATCAGGTTGTAGACATGGCAGAACGCACCATTTTCCGACTGGGAGAAATAGTGCTGCAAATATCCCTTTTGCTTGAGCTCCTTCCACGCCGCGTTCAGCAGGTAGCCGCTGTCCGAGCAGGCATAGGAAAGGCGGCGCTTGCTGAGCGCGAAATCCGGCAGGCCGACAAAAGACTTGATGACGGCAAACAGACCCTTCGCCTCGAGGGAAAGCGTTCTGTCGCGCAGAACTTCGTTGTAGATTGTGGTGTAGCCGGCTGCGGACATTGCTTTCCCTCCTTTCTGATGGTCGATTTTTGCAGAAGAAACAAAAAATCGTCTGATGCTCTCACACCAGACGATTGAAAAACCATGTCTAAATTCGTATCAAAAATCGAAAATTCGTAATGTTGCACAAGTAAAATGTGCCGTGTTAAGCAGAAAAATTGATTTTTGTCGAAAAACGCGCGTCTTATTGACATAACCGCTTGTTGAATGTATAATGATTATACAGTAAGCGGTATGCGCCATTTGGCGCGTTACTGGTCTCAGGGTAAGTGAGATCTTACCGCCCGCTGGTGGTGACACACCAAGTGGGGGATACCGTTTATAAAAGAGCTGATGCTTGCCGGCGTCGGCTCTTTTGTTTTTCCTGTAATTAAGAATACCATGTAAATAAGGAATTGTCAATCTTAATCAGGTGAAGTTGAAAAATACTCGGAAGAGTTGGGTTTTTTAGAATGAATCCGGGTTTTCCGGATATACTTGCAATGCCGCCTGATATGCGGTATACTATCGGTAGGCAAAAGGAAATCAGTATATCCATACTGAACAGCGAAAAGCCCCGGAGGTCACGACTCCGGGGCTTTTCTTATCTTTTGGGAGCAGGCAGATCAAACCTGAGGATGGCTACCAGCTTACTTTCTGTCCATCCATTTGCAGATGTAGTAGGCTACTACGCTTGCCGCAACAGAGAGTATAAAGGAAATCAGCCAATCCATGCTGAACACCCCCTTCCTCTACCTGTATGGGGGTGGTAGCCTGTACAGTATACCATGGATGTCGGATTGCAGCAAGGAAAGCTGGATTTTGCACTTCTCAGAATAAAAATGGGATATACGCGCGGCGCTTGATCCATGCCGTGCGAACGGTCTCTTTCTTATCTGCGGCTGCCCGCAGTTGACCGGCATTTCCTCGATCAACCGCTTGGATGGGGCGATACGCAGGATATTTTAAAATGAAAAGTCCTAAGATGTCCGGAGCATTTTATTCCGGATGTCTTAGGATTTTTATTTTATACAGTTATAACGTTGAAAAGTTACAAAGTTATAATGTCATAACGTCATAACGCTATAACGTTAGACTGCGATGTATTTCTATTTTGGTGCATATTTTATACTTGACGATTCTAAATGTATTCTGTATACATTGAATTGAGTAAAGGAGTAGTAGAATGGCTTTACAGGCACTCAAGAAAAGGGAGTCTTTTTCGGATAAAGCCTATCATATGCTGCGCGAAGCGATTCTGACCGGAGAACTCAAGCCGGGCGAACAGCTTACCGAAGAAGCGCTTTCTGCACAGCTTGGCATCAGCCGCACACCGATCCGATCGGCGCTGCAGCTGCTCACCGCCATGCGGCTTACCGAATGTGATGCACGCGGACGCATTATTGTCAGCGATGTAATTGACTCTGAGGTGCGCGATGTTGATTTGGTTCGGCTGCGTATTGAACCGCTTTCGGCACAGCTTGCTGCGGAACGCGGTTTGACCGAAGTGCAGATCAAGGAGCTGCGCGGCTACTGCCATACGCAGACACGCGCTGCTGCCGAAGAGGACCTGACCACATTTTTCGATTACGGCTATCGCTTTCACAACCGGCTGGCTGAATTTACCGGCAATCACTTCCTTGCGGAAATGATCGGCCGCGCCTCGATGACGGCTGTCCGGTATCTGATGAACAGCGAGACACCATCGGTGTTTATTGACAACTCCGGCGAGGAGCATGAACGCATCCTCGAATATATTATTGCGCGTGATGCCGCCGGAGCCGCTGCCGAGATGGAGCACCATATCCGCAGCGCCGAGCCCAGCTTTTTAGAATAAATTTTTAGAGAATATAAAGGAGAATGATATCATGGATCACGTTAAGCTGATTTCCAAAGAGCAGATTCAGAAAGTTTTGACTATGGACGAAGCGATTGCTTTTGTCGAAGAGACCTATCGCGCTCACGGCGAAGGAAAGGTGCTCATGCCGGCAAAGATCACGCTGGATACCGGCGAGAGCAATGACTGGCCTCCGTACGGCGGCTCCTACAACGCAATGCCTGCCTACATCGGCGGTGATCTGGATATTTCCGGTGTAAAGTGGGTATGGGGTTTCAATGATAACCGCAGCAAGGGCATTCCCTATATCGGCGGCATCATTCTGCTGAACGAAGCACGCACCGGCGAAGTTCTTGCCATCATGGACGGCAGCTACATCACCGATATTCGCACCGGCGCTTCGGCAGGCGTTGCTTCCCGCTATCTGGCACGCAAGGACAGCAAGGTGCTCACGATCATCGGTGCGGGTGTACAGGGCAAAATGAATGCTCGTGCGATGGTTGCCGAAATGCCGTCTATTGAGGAAATCCGCGTTTCCGATATTCGTCCGGGTGCTGCGGAGGAATATGCGAAGCAGATGCACGCTGAGCTCGGCGTGCAGGTAACGCCCTGTGCAACGAACGAGGAAGCCTGCCGAAATGCGGATATCATCATCACGGTTACCATTGCCAACGAACCGCTGGTTATGCGCGACTGGCTGAAGAAGGGCTGCACCGTTCTGTCTCTCGGCTCGTTCCAGGAGCTTGACGAGAACATTCCGCTGCACTGCGACAAGCTGATCGTAGACAGCTGGGCACAGAATGCGCATCGCGGCGAGCTGCTGCCGCTGGTACATGCCGGCCGTCTTGGCCGCGAGGATGTCCATGCGGAAATGCCGGATATTGTGGTAGGCAAGGCATCCGGCCGTGAAAACGATGAGGAGATCATCTGCGCCAGCATCATTGGTATGGGTTCTACGGACATCGGCACTGCGGGTTCGCTGTATAAGCAGTATTTTGCAAACGATGACAGCCTGCAGAGCTTTGCTTTCCGTACCTATAACAAGTAAGAAAACGGAGGGAACCCTATGGCTCGTCTTTCCAATCTGTTCAGTCTCTCCAAATGCATCGAGATTGTGCAGGCCTACGCACCGTACTACCTGCAGGGCATCGTCTATACCATTCTGCTGTCGATCCTTGCAATCATAGTCGGCTTTGTATTCGCCCTGCTGCTGACGCTTATGCGCCGCAGCAGGATCGCACCGCTGCGGTATATCAGCATTGCCTATGTTGAAGTGATCCGCGGAACACCGATCCTGGTGCAGCTTATGCTGATTTACTACGGTCTGTGTACGCTGTTCCCGGTGCCTTCGGTAACGCTGTTCGGCTTTATTGATACCGCCATGTTCATACCGGGTGCGGTTTCGGTTGCGTGCAATTCTGCCGCATATGTTTCCGAAATCATTCGCGCCGGTATCCAGGCGGTGGATAAGGGACAGACCGAGGCGGCGCGCTCGCTCGGCATGTCTGCCGCGCAGAATATGCGCTTTATTATTCTGCCGCAGGCGGTCCGCAATATTCTTCCGGCGCTCGGCAATGAGCTGGTCACCATTATCAAGGAATCCTCGGTCTGCATGGTCATCGGCATCCCCGAACTGATGTACAACGCCAACATTGCCAAGGGCGCAACGTTCCGGGTCATGGAATCCATCGTACCGGCGGCTGTGCTGTACTTCCTGATCACATTCACCCTGTCTAAGCTGCTGATGATGTGTGAAAGGAGGATGCGGCATGAGTGAGGAAATTATTCGCGTCAGCGGTCTGGTCAAGCGCTTCGGCGGCGTGACCGCCCTCAATAATGTGGATCTCAGTATCCGCCGCGGCGATGTTGTCGTTATCGTCGGACCCTCCGGCAGCGGCAAATCCACGCTGCTGCGCTCGCTCAATCTGCTGGAAACGCCGACGGAGGGCACGATCATCGTGGACGGTGTGGATATTACCGCCAAAGGCATCAATATTGATCTGCACCGCAGAAAAATGGGCATGGTATTCCAGCATTTTCACCTGTTCCCGCATTTGACGATTCTCGAAAATCTGACGATCGCCCCGAAGCAGGTGCTCGGGCAGAAGGCAGAGGAATGTGAGCCGTATGCCCGCAGGCTGCTCGCGCGCGTCGGTCTGGAGGACCGCGCAGATGCTTATCCGGCACAGCTTTCCGGCGGTCAGAAGCAGCGCATTGCCATTGTGCGCGCGCTGTGCATGAAGCCCGAGGTTATGCTGTTTGACGAGCCGACCAGCGCCCTGGACCCGATTTCTACTTCTAAGATTGAAGATTTGATGGATGAATTGGGGGTTGACGATGCAGACGAAATTATTGGTTCTGATACATCGTCAGAGGAATATTACAGAGAACTTTCAGAACAGGAAGTTTCTGCGTATCCGGATGGATGCAATGGCTATGGACATTTTGATGTGACAGATGAAGACATGGGGGCATTGATTGAAGCCTGGACCAGAACAGAATATGGAAGAGATATATCAGGAGATGATTCGTCATCGGAAGATAACTATATTTATACATATGATGGGGAGACAACGTCTTATCTACAGAAAACAACTTATTATAATGTTGACGGGGAATATAATGACTATGTGATAATTTACAGTGACAGTGCAACCGGTAAAATTCATTCGGTGACAGCATCTATGGAAGATACAGAAAGGATAAAATCATTTCTCCAAATGGTGGTTCAGAAACTCGATTCGAAGGCGGATTGGAGCGGAAAAGAACTGGAGCGGCAGTGTGACAATTTTCTTAAACAGATGGACAGTGGGGATGGCAGCGTGGATATCGACAACATGGTGATCAATGGTTCGAAATACAGTGATGGTGAGATATGGCTAAGTATAGGTTGTACGGATTTTTAAGCGATTGTGTGAAAAAATAAACAACATAGGCAGGTTATAATCTTGACGATTTATACAACTTGTATTAAAATAGATGGTGAAGAATGACTACCTGTCAATAAAGTGTTTATTGATATGGTCATATATAGAAAGGAGAAAAATATCATGGCAAAAGTTATGAAAACTATGGATGGTAACACAGCTGCTGCTTGGACTTCTTATGCGTTCACAGAAGTTGCTGGTATCTTCCCGATCACACCATCCTCACCTATGGCAGAAGTAACTGACGATTGGGCAGCCAACGGCAGAAAGAACATCTTCGGTCAGACTGTTGATGTAGTAGAAATGGAATCTGAGGCAGGTGCTTCAGGTACAGTTCATGGTTCTATTTCTTCAGGTGCATTAACAACTACTTATACAGCTTCCCAGGGCTTATTACTTATGATCCCTAACATGTATAAGATCGCAGGTGAATTATTGCCTTGTGTATTCCATGTAAGTGCCAGAGCATTAGCTTATCATGCATTAAACATTTTCGGCGATCACTCTGACGTTATGGCATGTCGTCAGACAGGTTTCGCAATGCTCTGTTCTAACTCCGTTCAGGAAGTTATGGATCTGGCTGCAGTTGCTCATCTTTCTACAATCAAAGGCAGAGTTCCATTCCTTCATTTCTTTGATGGCTTCAGAACATCTCATGAGATTCAGAAAGTTGAATGTACAGATTATGATGAATTAGCTAAATTAGTAGATTACGATGCACTGGCAGAGTTCAGAAAATCCGCTCTGAACCCAGAACATCCAGTTATGAGAGGTACAGCTCAGAACCCAGATGTTTACTTCCAGGGTCGTGAAGCAAGCAACAAGTTCTACGATGCACTTCCAGAAATCGTAGAAGAATACATGGCTAAAGTCAGCGAGATGACAGGTCGTGAATACAAGCTGTTCAACTACTATGGTGCTCCAGATGCTGATCGTGTTATCATCGCTATGGGTT
>ERZ1106941.1180-NODE-1180-length-29300-cov-10.016926_pt1 | contig 29300 bp, 26 predicted proteins | sample MGYA00403670_ERZ1106941 | MGnify/ENA primary metagenome ERZ1106941 (study PRJEB35170, sample SAMEA104062400) | human gut metagenome | biome: human gut; feature: human-associated habitat; material: faeces | place: Denmark | collected 2012-06-04 ...
ACGCTGAAGGCATCTAAGCGTGAAGCCCCCCTCAAGATGAGATATCCCATAGAGTAATCTAGTAAGACCCCTTGAAGACGACGAGGTAGATAGGTGAAAGGTGGAAGCGTGGTGACATGTGGAGCTGATTCATACTAATAGGTCGAGGGCTTAACCGAAGAAGGTTAGGTTTGCAAAAAGAAACGGATAGAACGAGAGTTATCCAGAGGATAATCGGATGAAAAAGAATTTTAATGTGCAGTTTTGAAGGAACAGGAATATAAATATTTAAAATATACAGGCTGTTGTGTTTCGGTACATAACAGCTTTTTTGTTGTATAAGTTTGTTGTAAAACTTTATCTTATATAGTTAAAATTTATATAAAAATATCATCATAAATAATTTGTGTAAAAATGTATAGTAAATTTAGGCATTTTGTTGACAAATGTCAGAAAGTGTGGTAATTGTTATTATAACAACACAAATAATATATAAATAATAACACATGGTGTTTGCAAAAAGAAAGGCGAGTATATGAATCAGTTAAAAGTATATGAAATGCGGCTCAAGATTTATCTTTTGCAGGACATTTCACAGGAGCAGACGTATGCGGTTTTTGCCAATTATATTGACAGCTGTCTGGCAAAAAATGAATCACTGTTGGAATTGCATGAAACAAACTGTTATAAGCAGTATTGTTTCGACCAGCCGTATCCGCTGGAAAAAGACGGTATTTATAAAGAGGGGAAGGTATATACCGTAAGAGTCAGAACTGTCAGTGATAAGTTGGCACAGTATTTTGCAGATTACCTGGCAAATCATTACAATCATCAGATAAAAGGTCTTACAGTAAAAATCACGATTATCCCTCAAAAGTTTATTTCACAGATATTTTCAATTACACCGGTTGTCATAAAATGTGACGGTACCGAATCTGACAGACAGGTAAAGGGTTACTGGAAGAAGTGCATTTCATTTGAGCAGTATGAGGAACGGCTGAAAAGTAATCTGATAAAGAAGTATAACCGGCTGACCGGTGAAAAAATGAACGAAGATTTTGATTTATACCGACAGATTGAGTTGAAAAACCATAAACCGATAGCCGTTCCGTATAAAGGTAGAAAATTGCTGGGGGATAAGGTTTGGTTGCAGGCGGCGGAAAATGAACAGGCGCAGGCATTGCTTTATATGGCACTGGGAACCGGTTTGGGAGAAATGAATGCCCGTGGCTGCGGGTTTATGAATTACAGATATTTATAAAGGGGGGGGGATTTGATGTTACAGGAATGTATGGAAGTGTTCCGGGAGAATGAAAAAAAATATTCTATGCAATGGTTTTGGGATAATCATATTCCAAAGGATGGTGTGTACATATTAATTAATACCCAAAATGGTAGTGTTATTGGAGCGCCGATTCGTATAAGAATGGATAAAAGGACAGGAAATATACAAGGGCAGGAATGTTCGCAGTATGAATTAATTTCATTTATGGATTTTTATAGTAATGTTACATATTCAAATAAGTGTCTTGATGTACCACAAAAAATGGTACATTCTAATAATATGTATACATTCTTTATTAAGGGGAAAAGCTTAGATGAAGGAGTTTCGGATATAAAAATCGAAAAATATTATAAAGCATTTGAGCGATTGGATAAAACTAAAAAAGATAAAGAATTATATAAACAAATTGAAAATCAATTTGGACAAATAGATATAAAAAAAGCTAAAGAGATTGAAAACTGGACTAAATTATATTTAAAAAAGTTTAGTGAACAAAAAGAAATAAAAATAGGGAAAGATGAGTATTTAAAACTTTTTTTTATAGATGATGACGTTGAACAATCGAAAGAAAATATAAAAAAGGAGGGATTAAGGTATATTGCACTTAATGTCTTTAATAAAAATGATTATAATCAGCAAGTAGGAAATAAGATTATTGGAGTACCAAATGCTAACATTGTTCTAGGTAGTAAAAAGCCTTTCTTGGAAAATAAAACAAGAAAAATAACAGTACCGTATTTGATAGAAATAAGTGAAGCAATTAAACAAATGTATTTTTTTGATTACCTATCGGGACAAGCGAGAAAGGGTAAAAACAATATTTATATTGATTTAGATGAAAAGAAAGTAGTTGCCTGTGGTGATAGTGAACAGATACCAATGATTGAAACAGGTATTTATTTGCGGATACAAACAGGTAAAGAACTTGAAATTCATTATATGGATAGAATAACAGGTTATAAGCCGGATTTGGACAGACTTTTTATATTTGAATGTGTTTTAAAACCATTGGACGAAAATCAAAAAGAGTTTGAATTAAAGTATGGAGGAAAAACCAATCTTTGGAAAATAGAAGAACTTGTTGATGACATATTTTTTTCAAAACAATTAAAATGTAATTATTTTAAGCAAACAAATAAAATAAATATCGAAGATAACTTTTTAAAACAGCAGGTAATAAAATATCGTGAACATTTTTTTAATTGGTTTAAACTAGGAAATGCAAATAATATAGCAACAGTCACTCAAATGCTAGCATTACGGTTTATTGTAAAGTCTATAGCGCAAGGAAACCGCTGGAAAGCAATGCATCAATTAAATTTATGGATTTCAATAATGGATTATTTCAGTAAGGATAGGAGGTATAATAACACTATGTCAAAAACAAGAGAAATGTTAAAAAATCATATCGACGAAAAGGAAGATTGGGATTTTGAAAATGTCGAAGAATACTGCTATGCAGTAGGACAATTAATGAATACATATTTGAAATTGAGTAAATCGGCGAATAAGAATTTATCTTTTATTAACAGACTGTTGTTGACGAAAAATGATAAAACAGTTAAGCAAACACTTTTGCTATATTTTAAAAAATATAATTATGCAATTAAAGATACAAATCATAGAATTAAAACTTTACATGGACATATTATGCAGTATGATATGGACGGAAAAGAAATAAATGGATATTACATATCAGCAGGATTTGTAGATGATAATTTGATATATGCTAAAAAAGAAAAATTAAGTGACGAAAGGGGTATGGACAATGAGTAAAATGAATAAAAGGGTATATGGTGTATTAGGAATTTCATCAGTAATGGCGAATTGGAATGCTGATTTTGAGGGATTTCCAAAGGCAACAACAAAAGAGCAATTTTTTGGAAGTGATAAAGCATTGAAGTATCCAATGAAAAAAATGTGGGAAGAACTTGGAGAAAAAGTGCTTAATATAAAATCACTTCGATTGAAAGCGGATAAAAAGGGAGAAGTTAATCTTGTTCCACGGACACTAAAGGAGCGTTACGAATATATTTTTGATGTAGAGGATTTAAAGAAAGTTAAAGATACAGGGGAAATATTAAAAAATCTATTTACAGCAGTTGATGTAAAAAATTTTGGTGCGACATTTGCAGAAGTAAGTGCCAATGTTTCTATAACAGGCGCTGTTCAGATTGGTCAAGGATTTAATTTATATGAGGCATCGGAAATACAGCAACAGACAGTGTTGTCACCATTTAAGAATCCTAAAGAAATACAGAAAAAGAAAGACAATAATGAAGACGATAAAGAAGAAACTAACAAGGAAGAAGAAGTAATAGAAAAGAAAAATACATCACTGGGAACAAAGATTGTCAGTGATGAAGCGCACTATTTCTATCCGTTTGTGATTAATCCGAGAGTGTATGACAGCTTTGAACAGCTTGGAGTAACCGAAGGATATACAGAAGAAGATTATCAGAAGTTTAAAGAAGCGGCATTAAAGGGAACAACCAGTTTTGCCACAAATTCAAAAGCAGGCTGTGAAAATGAATTCGGTTTGTTTATAGAAACAGAACCGACACTGTACCTGCCGAATTTGGATAGATATGTGACATTTATAAAGGGAGCAGAAAAGAATACAATTCAAGTGAATGTAAAAGAACTGCTTCATGATGTAAAAGACAGAGTGTTATCTGCTGAAATCCATTATAATCCGCATACAACGGAAATTGCCAGTGATATTGAGGGTGTGAAGTATTTTGATATCTTCACCGGAAAAGAGATTGAAAAGCAGTAGGCTGAAAGGTGTGGAGCAGATGAAGGTTTTAAGATTTACGCTCAGCGGAAAGCAGGCTTTTTTTAAAAAGCCGGAAGTGAATAGGTATTATTACTTTACATATGGTCATATCCACCGGGTTGCCCTGTTGGGACTTTTGGGGACGGTTATGGGATATTCGGGATATGCCCATATCGTGCAGAAAAAGAAGATGGAAGCACCGGAGTATCCTGAATTTTATGAGCAGTTAAAGGAATTAAAAATGGCGGTTATTCCATGCTGTGAAAAGGGGAGTTTTCCGCAGAAAATCATTGCATTTAATAATTCGGTGGGATATGCGTCTATGGAAAAAGGCGGAAATCTGATAGTCCGACAGCAGTGGCTTGAAAATCCGAAATGGTATGTATATATTATGTTGGACAGCAAAGCGGCAGAGGCGGTTGCGGATAACATTATTGGCAGAAAGTGTGTCTATATGCCGTATCTTGGAAGCAATGACCACCCGGCAGACATTACCGAAGCAAGTATGATTGATGCAACAGAGGTGGAAACGCCGGAAAAAATCGACAGCTTTTTTGTACGGGGAGATGCCGTGGTTGATTTAGACGATTTTGAACAGGACAATCCATATAAGTATGAGGAAGCACTGCCGGTCCGGCTGGATTTAGCATTTAATATGTATGAATACGAACGGTTTGTACTCACAAATCTTACCGTTTCAGAAATACAGAAAAAAATTTATGCGGTTGATGATATTGACGGCAGGACATATCATATAGCATTTTATTAAAGTGAAACCATAGCCGGAAAGACATTAGATATTGGACTCCGGCTATGGTTTTATGCGTTTTTATGAAATGTTTTATGGAATTGAGGAGAAAAAGACGAAGGAATATATCATACCTATTGAGGATATCATTGTAAAACCGGAGTTATTTTATGCACATTGTGACAGGGACAATGGGAAAAAGCCGGAACTGTTAAAAGAACATGTGGACAGATGTTATCATTATTTTGAGGAACTGTGGGAACATAAAAATTTTAAGGCAATATTTGAAAATTTTCAAAAAGAACTGGCACCGGAGCTTTCCGATGAGGGGATAAAATTATTTTACAGTCTGATAGTGAATGTAATCATTTTTCATGATTACGGGAAAATCAATCCACGTTTTCAAAGTATAACAATGAAAAATACATTAAGAAAATGGCCGGTAATAAATTGTCTGGACGGAACCAAACATTCCATGCTGTCTGCGGCAATCTATCTGGATTATTTTTATGAGAAGATACAGGAAAGCCCGTTATCAAAAGATGAAAAAAATGTAATCCATGTTTTTATGCTGTCAAATGCTTACGTCATATCCAGACACCATGGGAATTTGTCGGGATTTGAAGCTTTTCTGGGAGAATTTCAGCAAAACCAGCAATTAGCAGATATTTTTTCGTGTATGAATCAAGGTGATTTTGCAGAAGTGTATTACGGACCGTTTTGTAAAAAGGGTTTACATTCGGTGAATATGCCGATGCAGAATAAAAGGAAATATGACAGCTTTTCAGAGAAGCAGTCCTTGCAGTTGGGACTGTATGCGTATATAAGATTTTTATTTTCGGTGCTGGTATCCTGTGATTATTATGCGACATCGGAATATGACAACGGGATAGAAATGAGTGCGTTCGGAACGATTGAAAATACGGAGTTTGCCACACAGTATGAACAGTCGGAGCGGGTAAAACAGATTCGCAGATTTAATCCGGAGAGCTGTGTTGATGATAAAAAGGATATTAATATTTTGCGGAATCGCATGTTTTATGAGGCAGAGCAGACATTGCTTGAAAATAAAGATGCAAATGTCGCTTTCGCCGAAGCGCCGACCGGGGCAGGGAAGTCGAATCTGGCAATGAATTGCAGTCTGAAATTATTGGACAAAAATATCAATAAGATTTTTTATGTGTATCCGTTTAATACGCTGGTCGAGCAGAATTACGATACGCTTGAAAAAATATACGGGCAGACAGACATTTTTAAAAGTATTGCGGTCATTAATTCCATTACGCCGATTCCGCTAAACGGAACAAGAAAATTCTGGGAAAATCTTGATAAAGAAGAAAATGAGAAATTTTATCAAAAAGCGCTGCTGGACAGGCAGTTTTTGAATTATCCGTTTATTTTAACAACGCACGTCAATTTGTTTCAAATTATGTTTGGGTGTGAAAGAGAAGCGGCAATCAGTTTTTATCAACTGGCGGGCAGTGTTGTGGTACTGGATGAGATTCAGAGTTATAAAAATGTGCTTTGGACAGAGATTATGATGTTTTTGCAGTGTTATAGCAGACTGTTGAATATGAAAATCATTATTATGTCGGCGACACTGCCAAAGCTGGATATGCTTACCGGAAATCATGAAAAGGTTGTAAATTTGATTGAAAATCCTGAAAAATATTTTCAGGACGCACGTTTTAAGAAAAGAGTGGCATTGTCGTATGAATTGCTTTATCCGGATAAAAAGACTGAAATAGAAGAACTATATGCGCATGTTCTGGGACAGGCGCAAAAAGGGAAAAAGATTCTTATGGAATTTATCACGAAAACAAGTGCGGAGAAGTTTTACCATATGCTGACGGAGTCTGGACGGGAGGATTTACAGATATTCTGCATGACGGGGGACGACAATCAGATTGACAGAAAACGCATTTTAAGGGAAATGGATACGGTAGATGAAGATAAGGCGGTAATACTGGTGGCAACGCAGGTTGTTGAAGCCGGCATAGATATTGATATGGACATTGGCTATAAGGATATCAGCAAATTGGACAGCGAGGAGCAGTTCATCGGGCGAATTAACCGGAATTTTAAAAGAAAAGGTGTTGTCTATTTTTTCGATATGGATAATGAAAGCGGTATTTATAAGGAAGATTACCGCGTTGATACAGCATATACATTAAGAAAAGATGAGATGAAACAACTGCTGGCAGATAAGAAGTTTGGTAAATATTATGATTATATTTTAAAAGGAATAAGAAAATACCGCAATGACAGAAAGAATGAAAATGGAATAGAGGCTTTTGTGGATAATGTCAAAAAGCTGGATTTTGTATGGATTTCTCAAAAGATGAAATTAATTGATAAGAATGATGACTGGAAGATGTCGGTCTATTTTGCACGGGAAATTACGACAGATACCGGAGAAATCATTGACGGAAAGCAGGTGTGGGAGCGGTACAGGGAATTGTTAAGCGATATGACAATGAATTATGCGAAAAAACAGATATTGTTATCAGAGGTGAAAAGTAAGATGAGTTATTTTATTTATCAGATAAAAATTGACAATAGCCTGGATTATAATGACAGAATCGGTGAGTTGTATCTGATTGAAGATGCAGAGCAGTATTTTGAAAATGGCAGATTAAATACCGATAAATTTTATTCGCAGGGAAATTTATTTGTGTAGTCCGTATCATTTTACAGATAAAATTTTGTAAGAACGGGGGTTCATATGAAGGTAAATGGAACGCTGATGAATTACTATTTTCACTGTAAGCGGCAGTGTTATCTGCATGGAAATCGGGTGAATCTGGAGGATAACAGTGAAAATGTGCAGATTGGCAAAGCAATTCATGAGGAAAAGGCGGTGGGGAGTTCCAACTCGGAAATCGCGATTGAAAATATTAAATTAGACAAGCTGACGTCAGAATATCTGACGGAAATCAAGAAATCGGATGCAGACGAAGAAGCCGCCAAGTGGCAGCTTTACTATTATTTGTACGTTTTAAAGATAAAAGGAATCGTACGGAAGGGCAGACTGCAATTTGTCGAAAAGAATAAAAAAGATTCTAAAACGCTTATTTTAGAATTAACACCGGAAATCGAAAAACAATTAAATACGTATGTGGACAAGATAGAGGATTTGCTGGAACAGGATACGATACCGCCGGTTTTAAATGAATCAAAGTGTAAAAAATGTGCTTATTATGAGTATTGTTATATCTGACGAATACGGAAAGCGGGTGGATTATGGGAAGTACGAGATATATTATGTCCATGGGAGAACTGACGAGGAAAGACAATTCATTGTGTTTCCGGAAAGACGGAAAAAATGTTTACATTCCAATCGAGAATACGAAAGAAATTTACTGTATGAATGAAGTCACGGTAAATACAAAGCTGTTGGATTTTTTGTCACAGAATCACGTTATCGTACATTTTTTCAATTATTATGAAGGGTACAGTGGTACATTTTATCCGAAAAATCAGTATAACAGCGGAAGACTGATAGTGAAACAGGTACAGGCATATGACAATTCCAGAGAAGTAATTGCCAAAGCGATTGTATGCGGAATTGGCAGGAACATTTACGAGGTGCTGTATCATTATTATAAGCATGATAAAAAGGAAGTCAAGGAAGTTTTAGACTGGATTCGTAGGGAATTTTATGTGAAAGTTGAAAATGCACAGAATGTGAAAGAAATTATGGCGGCAGAGGGCGAAGTGTGGATGCGTTTTTATGGGACATTTCGGTATTTTCTGCCGGAGGATTTTGTGATGAATAAGCGGGTGAAAAGACCGCCGGATAATCCGATCAATGCGTTGATTTCTTATGGAAATACGCTGTTGTATACAAAGACGATTTCAGTGATTTATCAGACACATTTAGATCAGCGCATCAGTTTTTTACATGAGCCGTCAGAAGGGCGTTTTTCATTAAGCCTTGATATGAGTGAGGTTTTTAAGCCGGTTATTGTGTACCGGACGATATTTGATTTAGTAAATAACCGGAAATTGCAGGTTGAAAAGCATTTTGACAAAAAAGTCAATTATTGTTTGTTGAATGAAGAAGGACGAAAAATATTTATTGAAGCATTTGAAGCGCGCATGGAATCGGTATTTGTGCATGACCGGCTGAAACGAAAGGTAACTTACCGGACGGCATTAAAGCTGGACTGCTACAAATTGATTAAGTATATATTAGAAGGGCAGGAATTTATTCCGTTTTCGCTGAAGGATAATCGGTAGGAAGTGAGGGTATATGGCAAAGAAATTGAACTATAATTATGCATTTGTATTTTACGATGTCAATGAAAAGCGGGTGCAGAAGGTCTTTAAAATTTGCAAAAAATATTTATCGCATTATCAAAATTCTGTTTTCCGTGGAGAGATTACACCTTCAAAGCTTATCGGGTTGAAGACGGATTTAAAGAAGGTGATACAGGAAGACGAGGATTTTATCTGTATTATTAAGCTGTTTAATGAAAATGTGTTTGGCGAGGAGGTGCTTGGAAAGAAGGATAGGGAAAATGGTGAGCAGTTGATTTTGTAATACAATGAAAATTTACCAGCCGCCTATCAGTGCAAAATTGCGTGAATCCGCAAAAACAGTGGCATTGCGGTGATTTTGTAAATTTTTTTGGCAAATGGCGCGGTGGCTGGTAAAAATTTTAAAAACGTTGATAAATACTGGGGAATCTGGTATAGTGTATTGTATGGAATGCAGGAAATACGTTGGATTAACTTTAACATGGGATGTATTGAAACTTGACTTCGCTGAAACACTGACTATTGCGGAAGGGATTAACTTTAACATGGGATGTATTGAAACCTTATTTTGCTGCTTACATCTACTCCTGCAAGTAGATTAACTTTAACATGGGATGTATTGAAACTACGTTCAACGTCACTGAATAAATGGCTGTATTGATTAACTTTAACATGGGATGTATTGAAACTCTTCCTTGAACCCATGCACTACATTCTGAACGGTGATTAACTTTAACATGGGATGTATTGAAACGATACTCGAATACCAGTGCCGAGTAATAACGATATTGATTAACTTTAACATGGGATGTATTGAAACAAGGCAGATTGATGACACCTGCCTCATCAATCTGGATTAACTTTAACATGGGATGTATTGAAACAGCGTTGAGTCGCATTGGATAGGCTTACCCTCACTGATTAACTTTAACATGGGATGTATTGAAACTTAATAATTTCATTCATTTTTTCACTAAGTTTACAGATTAACTTTAACATGGGATGTATTGAAACCGTGAGGCTTTCTTTAAATCTGATATAACTTTTTGATTAACTTTAACATGGGATGTATTGAAACTTATCCTAACATTTCTTTTAACAACATCGACTGTACGATTAACTTTAACATGGGATGTATTGAAACATTTGCTCGTGCCGTATGTACCACCACAAAAAGTCGATTAACTTTAATATGGGATGTATTGAAACTTTGCAGGTTGTACATCTACGTTTCTTTATAACGATTAACTTTAACATGGGATGTATTGAAACGATTTTGCCGCCGCCGACTGGCTTGCCTGTGCTTTGATTAACTTTAACATGGGATGTATTGAAACAGGCTTTGAAGTGATTTTAAGGTGAATTTTAACCGATTAACTTTAACATGGGATGTATTGAAACTCTTTTATAGCATTAATGGCATTTGCTAATAAAAGGATTAACTTTAACATGGGATGTATTGAAACACATATCCTTGTTCAAGAACAAACCCATCCCCTCTGATTAACTTTAACATGGGATGTATTGAAACGAGGGTACACATCACAGAAGTGCCTGACAGTTGCAGGATTAACTTTAACATGGGATGTATTGAAACGGGTTTTGCAAAGCAGAATTACACCATGCTGGATAGATTAACTTTAACATGGGATGTATTGAAACCAAATAACCACCGCCCCACCAATACCTGAAACCAGATTAACTTTAACATGGGATGTATTGAAACCACGCTCACCCTGTGTCATCTATATAATCACCTCGATTAACTTTAACATGGGATGTATTGAAACTTGAATGGATGGACGAATACTATTCAATCCGCCTGTGATTAACTTTAACATGGGATGTATTGAAACACACCTAACTCCTCAAATGTTATAACATCGTCTTGATTAACTTTAACATGGGATGTATTGAAACTTACGGGGTCATGTTGTTAGTTAGATTAACTTTAACATGAGATGTATTGAAACGTGCTGCAAGCCCGCCCAGGGCAACACCGACAGCGATTAACTTTAACATGAGATGTATTAAAAGCCACGAACGTCCAAAACATAAGGAATAAAACACTATTTGATGAAATGTAACAATAAAAAACAACATACCCTCTATTTTTACAAAAACTATTCGACATCACCGGCTATTTATGTTATTGTAATAAAAACATTAAGAGGCAGGTAAAGATGGGCTGTATAAATGTAAAAATACATCAATAGCCTGACAGCCGCCGGAATTGGAGGAAAAGATAATGTACGAGATGAAACCGGAATATTATACAGGAATTGCACAGATTGACGAGGAGCATAAGAAGCTTTTTGAAATCGCAGATGAAGCGTATGAGTTATATAAAAATGAATTTATACCGGACAAATATGACCATATCGCTAAGATTTTAAATGAACTGAGAGATTATACCAAGATACATTTCCAGCATGAAGAAGAATATATGAAAAGCATTAATTACAAGGGAATGTTCATGCAGAAGGTACAGCACGACCAGTTCTGCCAGAAGTTAGATGAACTGGATTTAGAGCATTTAGATGAAAATTCTGAAGAAGTCATTCAGGAAGTGCTTACATTCTTAACAGACTGGCTGGTACATCACATTCTGGAAACAGATAAGAAAATTGCAGAGTAAAAACAATCAGAGATAGAAACAAACTGCCGTATAAAGCGTTGTAAATGTCGTCGAGGACTAAAACAAGCGTTTATGCGGCAGTTTTTGTTTTACATAACAGAAAATGAGAAAAGTTCTCAAAAGCCGCATTGACAGTTGAAATTCAGACATTTATACTATAGAAGTTAGCTAAAACTAACATTTATTTTAAAGACAGAAATTCCCAAATCGGGAATTTTATTTTTTGTTCATAGATTAGCGGTAACTAACATAGAGTAGCAGTGACAAACAAAATATACACAAGCAGAAAGTAGAAAACAACAACAAATACTAAACAGCAAGATATTTTGGTGATTTTTCATTTACGTTGCCAACTGCAATAACAATAAACAGCAAGTAAGTGAATCAACCAATGAACAAATGAATGAATCAACAAATCAGCAAATTAACAAATTAGCCAATAAGTAAATTCGCAAATAATCAATCAGAGGGGAAGTGGGAAAGCTGGATTCGATAGAATTTTTAAAAATACGAATCTTAGTCAGTTTATTAAAAATGTCACCGGAAAACTGCAATGTAACCAATCTGTCTAAGACACTCGGTGTAGAAAAATATACGGTGAGCCGGGTATTTACGGCGCTGGAGAAGGACGGTTATTTGAATCGCACGGATTCAAGACATCCGCGGCTTGAAAAGCTGGGTGAACAGACGGCGCGTAAATACGCGGAGCGGATGGACATTGCAACAAATCATCTGATTTATGAAGGCGTGACAGAGGCGCAGGCATGTAATGACGCACTGTATTTATCTATGTACTGCTCGGATGAAACTTTTGAAGTGATTCGCAGTATGGAAGAACAGTACCGCATGAAGCATCTGCTTCGTACATATGAACGGTTTGACGGCACGATTTTGTGCAACGGACTGCGGGACGGTCAATATCTGCTTCCGTTTATTATATACAGGGAAACCGTGAAAAACGGCAGCAACATTTCCATGTCCAACGAAGGCTTTATACATCCCTGTACGCTGTCGGTCACGGACGGCAGGGGCATGATTTTGTTAAAGGCACAGCGGGTCGAGAAATATTCCGCGATGACGGGCAGAAAAATGAGCGGAAAGATTAAATGTCTGAAATATTTTGACGGGTCAAAATTTTGTGAAGCACAGCGAAACGGCGATTTGATTTCATTTCCGGCAAGCGTGCTTGAATTTGTCAATATCGGAAGCGATTCCGGCAGGATTTTTCACGGAAGTGTGTGTCTGAAAATGACCTGCTCCGTGGGGATTATGCACATGCCGGAGAGTACAGCAATATTTACACTGTTATTTTAAAATGCTGGAAATACAGCGGAAAGTAGAGAAAAAAATGGAAAAGAAAAAAATAGTGTTGTCTTATATTTTGACGGCAGGAGCACTCTTGCTTTTGTTTTTGTGGGCGGCAAATACGGGAAGTCTGAAGGTGTCGGCAAAACAGTTATTTAGCGGGCTGTTTGTCGCGTATGATGAAAATGTCGCAACGATTTATGATTTGCGTTTTCCGAGAATCTTTATTGCAATGGCGGGCGGCGCGGCAACAGCAGTATCCGGTGTGCTTTTGCAGGCAGTCATGAAAAATCCGCTGGCAGACCCCGGCATTATCGGTGTCAGTTCGGGTGCGAGCCTTACGGCAGTACTGCTTACGGCATTTTGTCCGTCATTGTACTTTTTCACACCGGCGGCGGCATTTTTAGGCGGTCTTGCCGCATTTTTTCTGGTATATGTCCTGTCGTGGAAGGACGGATTATCGCCGCTTCGCATTATCTTAGTCGGTGTGGCGGTCAATGCAATGTTTACGGGACTGATGAGTGCATTTAATTCAGGCACGGGCAGCAGTTATTCCGGAGCGGCAAGCATTGTCAATGCCAATATCACGATGAAAACGTGGACAGATTTTAAAACGTTAATCGGCTATGTGGTGGTTGGACTGATTGCCGCAGTGGTTGTTTCGGGACAGTGCGATTTGCTGGCATTAGAGGATAAGACGGCGCGTTCTATCGGCGTATCCGTGGCAAAAAGCCGTATGGTGATTTCCGTGATTGCGGTACTGCTTGCCGCGATTTCAACAGCCTTTATCGGGGCAATCAGCTTTTTGGGGTTAATTGTTCCGCATATTGCAAGACTGCTGGTGGGCAGCAGCCACAAAACGCTCGTGCCGTATTCAGCCCTGCTTGGTGCGGTCGTACTGCTTCTTGCGGATACAGTCGGAAGAACGATTACCGCACCGTATGAAATCAGTGCTTCCGTGATTATGTCTGTTGTGGGCGGACCGTTTTTTATCTTGTTGCTTAGGAGGTCAAAGCAGGGATATGCAAAATAATAAAGAGAAAAAGAACGTATTTGAAATAGAAAATCTGTCATTTGCCTATGATAAGCATGAGGTGCTTAACAACCTGAATCTGTCATTTCATGAAGGCATTGTCACAACGATGATTGGACCAAACGGCTGTGGAAAATCTACGCTGCTCCAGTTGATGACGAAAAATTTAAAGCCGGCAGGTGGAAAGATTTTATTACAGGGTGAGGATATTGCACAAATCCGGCAGAAGCAGTTTGCACAGTCGGTTGCCGTGGTACATCAGTATAATACGGCGCCGCCGGATTTAACTGTGGAAAAGCTGGTATCTTACGGACGGATTCCGTATCACAAAATGGGCGTTCCGTTTGACAAAGCAAAGGATATGGAGCGGATTGAATGGGCGCTTGAAATTACCAATACCACAAAGCACAAGGATAAGACGGTCAGTCAGCTTTCCGGCGGACAGAAACAGCGTGTGTGGATTGCAATGGCACTGGCGCAGGATGCAAAGGTTCTGCTGTTGGACGAGCCGACAACGTATCTGGATATCCGCTATCAGCTTCAGATTCTGCGGCTGATTCGCAGGTTAAATGAAGAATATGGGTTTACGATTATTATGGTACTCCATGATGTCAATCAGTCGTTGTATTACAGCGATGAAATTGTTGCGTTAAAAGCCGGAAAATGTATTGCGCAGGGAAGTCCCCAGCAGATACTTACGGGTGAACTCATACAAAAAGTGTATGACGTCACGTTAAAAGTATCGGATATAGACGGAAAAAGGTTTATTCTTCCTGTGTAAATTTTATATTTTAAATCTTTTATCTGCGATGACAGTCTGTCATCGTGAATAATATTATAAATGATATGATAAATAATAAGATAAAGACTGTTACCGCAAGACATTTTGTAATTGCTTTTGCGATAACAGTGTTTTATTATCATGTAGAAAGTCCCAAAACATATCAAAAAGTAAATTATAATCATTACAATTCCTTATAAAATGCTTTCATAAAAGCTTCTAAGTCATACTGGTCTTTCATTCCCGCAGTTTCCATGGCAGAGTGCATTGCATAAATTGGAATACCGATATCGGCACTGCACATCGGAAGATTTGCGGCGACCATTGGACCGACGGTACTGCCGCCCGGATAGTCATTGCGCATATGATTTTGCTGGCAGGCAATATGATGACGGGCGGCAAGCTGTAAAATCACGCCGGTCATATCGTCATCACTGCAATATGCGTGTTTTGCGGAAGCCTTAATGGCAAAGCCGCGGTTTAACGGCATGGCAGATGTAATATCTGATTTTTCAGGGTGCGCCGGGTGTATTGCGTGCGCAACGTCCAAAGAAAGATAATAACTGTGTACAAGGCTTTGCAAAAAATTTTCTCTTGAAATATTAATGGCATTGCAGATACGCTCCAAAGTATAGGAAAGGAGATTGCCGTTGGCACCGTTTTTACTGCGGCTTCCGATTTCTTCATGGTCAAACAGAACCGCCACGGAAATACCGTCTGACGGATTAGATTCAATCAGTCCGGTCAGGCATGCCTGCACCGAAGAAATGTTGTCAATGCGCGGTGCCATAAACATATCGCCGGAAAATCCGGTGCGCACCGGTTCCGCATAGTGGTACACGGACAAATCAAAGCATAAAATATCTTCCGGTTTTTCGCCGGTTTCATTGGCAAGAATCTGAAGAAATGTACCGGTGTCCATGTGTTCGTCCATGCCGCATATTGGAAGCAAATCGGTCTGTGCATTGAGGGCGACACCGTCATTCATGGCACGGTTTAAATGAATGGCAAGATTTGGCAAAACTGCCACAGGACGTTTAAAATCCACCAGTTTCAGACGCGGGTGTGCAGATTGTGGATTTTTTAACGCAATCCGTCCGGCAATTGAGAGTGGACGGTCAAGCCATGTACTGTAAATTGCACCGCCGTAAACTTCTGTATTTAAGCGGCAGCCGTTTTTAGAGGAAACGACCGGATTGTATTTGATACGAAATCCCGGATTGTCAATATGTGAAGAGGAAAGTTTCCATACTGGGGTATCGGAAAGGTCTGTGCCGATTTGAAAGCCGAAAACCGTTGTGCCAAACGGGCAGACGGCATATTTTCCACCCGGAACCAGTTCCCATGTGCTGTCCCAGTCCAGTGTTACAAAGCCAGCTTCATTAAGCCTGCGCATGGCTTCTTTTGCGGTATGGAACGGGGAAGTGGAAACGGAAATGGTCTGTTTTAACTGTTCAAAGGTTTGTTGAATCTGAGTATCCATAAAAAACTCCATTCTGCTGTGTAAGCTGTTTTTTCAAAGTATAAGGCTTTTGCCGTAAAAACTCAAGAAAATCGTCATTTCCGCCGATACTTTTTATATAAAAGAGAGAATCAGAAACAGCAGTTTACAAAAAAGAGGAGAAAGCCATGCAGACAGTACAGTTTAAAGTTTTAAACACCGATACACAGGAAACCAACGTGCAGATGCAGACAGAAAATAAGGCACAAAATACACAGAATACAGAGGTGTCAGGTGTAGAAAGTACCGGAGAAAGCGCAGGAACAAAGAAAAAGACGACCGTTTCCACAGGACAGACCGGAGTTACGGATGCGGAAAGTGCCAGATGGGTTGCCGGTTTGCAGTTAAAAAAATGTGCTTATGAACAGGTCAGTGCGATAACAGAAAAAATTAAGGATATGCTAGATCCGACTTCGGGTATGACAGATGCACAAAAAAGCTCTTATGACAGAAAAGTAATGAATAAAGTGTATTCCGGCAAGAAGCTGTCGGCTGAGGAAATGCGTTATATCAAAATTCATTATCCGGCATTGTATCCGTATGTGGAGCGGGTGCAGATTCAGCGGCAGGCACTGGAGGAGCGAATCAAGCACTGTCATTCAAAAGAGGAAGTGCAGTACGTTTACAGTGAAGCGATGTTTCATATCAGTGATGATGACCCGGCAAAGCAGATGCTGTATGCCGCATATGATGATGTTTTAAAGGAGTTTAAGAAAACATCGGATTATCAGGAACTTCCCGAAACAAAGGAAGATGCCGAAAAGAAAAAACAGACTAAAAAAGTTTCGTCTGCCGAACCGGCAGACGAAACAGATGATATACAGGAAGATTGGAAAAATGCTTTCCTGTCGGAAAGTACCGGTGTATCCGTAGGTACTACACATACAGATAATCATTTAAGACCGGCCACAAACCCTGCTGTTTAATATCGTCATACATTTGTTTTAAGCTGCGGGTGTCGGCAATTTCAAATTGCTCGTCACCGCAGTCTTTTTCTTCACTGCCTTCATATTTGGCTTCATGGTCGCCGATACCGGTGCTGACACCGGCAGATACCTTGGTGCAGGCAATCTTAATAATACCGTTTCTGAAAGAAGCTGATTCCCTTGATGATACGGTAATTCCGGCATATGGCAGAAAAATGCGGTATGCACATAAAACCTGACAGAGCTGTTTTTCATGTACATCCAGCGGATTAATTTTTTCATTATTAATAATCGGTCGTAACCGCGGACACGACAAAGACATTTCCGCATGCGGATATTTGCGCTGGAGATAATATACGTGCAGTGCCGTGGCAAGCGCATCCTTACGGAAGTCAGACAGACCTAACAGAGCGGAAAATCCGACACCGCGCATACCGCCCATTAAAGCGCGCTCCTGTGCTTCAAAGCGGTATGGGAAGACACGTTTGTGTCCCATGAGATGAAGCGTTTCATATTTGTCGGCATTATAAGTTTCCTGAAAAACAGTCACATAGTCTGCGCCACATTCATGCAGATAAGCGTAATCCTTTGTATTGCACGGATAAATTTCAAGTCCCACATTTCTGAAATATTTTTTGGCAAGACGGCAGGCATCGCCGATATAGGTAATGCTGCTCTTTGATTTGCTCTCGCCCGTCAGCATCAGAATTTCTTCAATGCCGGAATCGGCAATAACCTTCATTTCATGCTCAATTTCTTCCATGGAAAGCTGTTTTCTGTGAATATCGTTATAGCAGTTAAAACCGCAGTAAACACAGTAATTTTCACAGTAATTTGCAATATACAGCGGTGTGAAAATGTAGGTAGAATTACCGAAGTGGTTACGCGTTTCACGCTCGGCACGCTGTGCCATTTTTTCCAGAAACGGTTCTGCGGCAGGGGAGAGCAGTGCCTTAAAGTCCTCAATACTGCAGCGGTCGTGGGAAAGTGCAGCTAAGACATCGCGCGCAGTGTATTTGTCCGGCTCATAAGCGTTCATGGTAGCAAGCACCTTATCACGGATATCGGAGGAAATCTGCTCCATGTCCGGCAGATATGCCATGTGGTCTGTACGGGAAGCCGGATTATTTTCCAGTTCTGTTTTTCGTTTTAAAGCGGCAGGACTTAATTTGCCGTTCTGAATAATAAAATCATTTTCCTTTTGATTGGTGTCCATAAAATAAGACCTCTTTTCTAAAATTAGTTATGTAAAAATCCGGTCAGCGGGTCGGAAGCTTCGCCGCCTTTATTTAATACACGTCCAAGACCGGAAAGGTAGGCACGCCGTCCGGCTTCAATTGCAAGACCGAAAGCTTTTGCCATTTCAGGAATATTTCCGGCAGTTGCAATCGCGGTATTTGCCATGATAGCGGCGGCACCCATTTCCATAGCTTCACATGCCTGTGAAGGCTTTCCGATACCGGCATCCACGATAACCGGGATGTCAATTTCATCAATTAAAATCTGAATAAATTCTTTGGTTGCAAGTCCCTTATTAGAGCCAATCGGAGAGGCAAGCGGCATGATGGAAGCGGCGCCTGCATTGACTAAATCTCTGGCGGCATTTAAGTCAGGGTACATATACGGCATAACGATAAAGCCTTCCTTTGCAAGAATTTCAGTTGCCTTAATCGTTTCGTAGTTGTCAGGAAGCAGGTATTTAGAGTCGTGCATAATTTCGATTTTGACAAAATCACCGCAGCCCATTTCCCGTGCAAGGCGCGCAATGCGGACAGCCTCGTCGGCGTTTCTGGCACCGGACGTATTCGGAAGCAGTGTGACACCCTCCGGGATATAGTCCAGAATATTTTCGCTGTCTTTGGTATTGGCACGTCTGACAGCCAGCGTGATAATCTGCGCACCGGCATCGGATACGGCTGCGCGGATTAAATCCAGATTGTATTTACCGGAACCTAAGATAAAGCGGGAAGAAAAGGTATGTCCTCCCAATGTAAATGTATCATTTTCAATCATAATTTTTCTCCGTTTCCGAGCAGTCTGACTGCTCTGTTTTAATTTAGAATTTAGCCGTGTTGTGAAAATGTTTATCAGCCGCCGCCCATAAACTGCACGATTTCGATAACATCGCCGTCCTGAATCCGTGTATCGGCATAATCTTTTTTGCTGACAATCACTTCATTGCGTTCAACGGCAATGTGGGACAGCACATATCCTTCGGACAGCAGATAATCTGCAATGCTCATGCCGTCCGCCTGCATGGCTTCGTTTCCGTTAATCTGAATCATGGAAAACCCTCCTGTCTGTAGATTTGATAACCCGCTGATGTGTCCGGCATATCCGGGTAAAAGTCTTGTTATAAAATAAAAAAAGACCGCACGAAAGGAAAGCTACACCCGCGGTGGTGTACCCCTTCGTGCGGTCTTACTGACGAACACTCTGTCTGTTATCATAGCATAAAAAATGAATTTGTCAAATTTTTTGAGAATTTTTTATTCTATTACGGATATTTTCTTGAAAATAAACTTGACATATACCCCACAGGGGTATAATATGTGATTAAAAATAAAGTTCAAATATATTGTAGTAGAAATGGAGAAAATATGCAGGAAGAAGAAATGTGCTGTTGCCATAAGCATAAGGAACGCTCTGAAAAAGAGTACCGGGATTTAATTAATCGTTTAAACAGAATAGAGGGTCAGATTCGTGGAATTAAAGGCATGGTTGAAAAGGATGCGTATTGTCCGGATATTCTGATTCAGGTGGCGGCGGCCAATGCGGCGCTGAACAGCTTTAATAAAGTGCTGCTTGCCAATCACATCAAGACTTGTGTCACAGATGATATCCGTGCAGGAAAAGAAGAAACGGTAGACGAGCTTGTAAAAGTTTTGCAGAAATTAATGAAGTAACAAAAGATATAAATAACATGAATAAAGCGAATAAAATGGTGCCGGGGCGCAAGGTTTTTACTTCTACCCACCGGATATCATAAAGACTGGAGGGAATAATAAAATGGAACAGTATACAGTAACAGGCATGAGCTGTGCGGCATGCAGTACGCGTGTGGAAAAAGCCGTATCCAAAGTGCCGGGCGTAACATCGTGTTCCGTAAGTCTTCTGACCAATTCAATGGGCGTAGAAGGCACGGCATCGGAACAGGATATTGTAAAAGCCGTCACAGATGCCGGATACGGTGCTTCCAAAAAGGGAAGCAAAGCGGCAGGAAATGCCCAAAACGGAAGTATGTCAACAGGCGGAGGTCCGATTGGTGATGAGGAACTGTTAAAAGACAGGGAAACCCCTGTTTTAAAGAAAAGACTGCTGTCATCGCTGGTATTTTTAATTGTCCTGATGTATTTTTCCATGGGGCATATGATGTGGGGCTGGCCGCTTCCGGCGGTGCTTGCCGATAACCATATCGCCATGGGACTGATTCAGATGCTTTTAACGATTGCGGTGATGGTGATTAACCAGAAGTTTTTCATCAGCGGCTTCAAGAGCCTGTTTCACAAAGCACCGAATATGGATACGCTCGTGGCATTAGGCTCGGCTGCGGCATTTGTATACAGCACATATGCGCTGTTTGCCATGACTGATGCACAGGTGCATGGCAATATGGACGGTGTTATGCACTACATGCACGAATTTTATTTTGAATCGGCAGCAATGATTCTGACACTGATTACGGTCGGTAAAATGCTTGAAGCCCATTCTAAAGGGAAAACAACCGATGCTTTAAAGGGTTTGATGAAGTTAGCACCGAAAACGGCAGTGCTGTTAAAAGACGGTGTGGAAACGGAAGTTTCCATTGAGCAGGTACAGAAAGGCGACATCTTTATTGTACGTCCGGGAGAAAATATTCCGGTAGACGGAAAAGTATTGGAAGGCAGCAGTGCAGTTAATGAATCGGCACTGACAGGAGAGAGTATTCCTGTGGATAAAGCGGCAGGCGATCTGGTATCCGCGGCAACAATCAACCAGTCCGGTTATTTAAAATGTGAAGCGACAAGAGTCGGGGAAGATACGGTACTGTCACAGATTATCCAGATGGTCAGCGATGCGGCGGCAACAAAAGCACCGATTGCAAAGGTCGCCGATAAAGTATCCGGTATCTTTGTACCGGCAGTTATTACGATTGCGGCAGTAACCATCATTGTGTGGCTGCTTGCGGGACAGAGTGTGGGATTTGCACTGGCAAGAGGAATTTCCGTGCTGGTTATCAGTTGTCCGTGTGCATTAGGACTGGCAACGCCGGTTGCGATTATGGTAGGCAACGGCATGGGCGCAAAAAACGGTATCTTATTTAAGACGGCGGTATCCTTGGAAGAAGCGGGAAAGATTGAGATTGTGGCACTGGATAAGACCGGAACCATTACAACCGGTGAACCAAAGGTCACAGACGTTATCTGCAATAAAGGTGTCACGGAAAAAGAACTGATTTCATTTGCGTATGCACTGGAAAAAAAGAGCGAACATCCGCTGGCAAAGGCAGTACTGGCATATGCCGAAGCAGCGCAGACAGATATTTTTGAAGTGAATAACTTTACGGCACTTCCGGGAAACGGACTGACGGCAGAATATGAAAATGCGGTATTGTCAGGCGGTAATTACAAATTTATCAGTACCCGCACCGCGGTTTCACAGGAAATGCAGGAGCAGTCACAAAAGCTTGCAAATGCGGGAAAGACGCCACTGTTTTTTACAAAGGACGACAAACTGCTTGGAATCATTGCGGTTGCGGACGTTATCAAGGAAGACAGCCCGGAAGCCGTCAGACAGTTACAGAACATGGGAATCCGTGTTGTCATGCTGACAGGCGACAATGAACGGACGGCGAAGGCAATCGGCGCACAGGCAGGCGTAGATGAGGTTATCGCAGATGTCCTGCCGGACGGAAAAGACAGCGTTATCAGCCGCTTAAAGCGTGACGGCAGGGTTGCAATGGTCGGTGACGGCATTAACGATGCACCGGCGCTTACGAGAGCCGATATCGGTATTGCAATCGGTGCGGGAACGGATATTGCAATTGATGCGGCAGATGTTGTACTGATGAAAAGCCGTTTAAGCGATGTTCCGGCGGCAATCCGTTTAAGCCGTGCAACGCTTAGAAACATTCATGAAAACCTGTTTTGGGCATTCTTTTATAATATCATCGGAATTCCGCTGGCGGCGGGCGTATGGATTCCGTTCTTTGGCTGGAAGTTAAATCCGATGTTTGGTGCTGCGGCAATGAGCTTATCAAGCTTCTGCGTAGTAACCAATGCGTTACGCTTAAATCTTTTCTCTGTACACAATGCAGAAAAAGATAAAAAAATAAAATCAAAAAAGAAAGTAGAGGACAAGAAAATGGAAAAAACATTAACAATCGAAGGAATGATGTGCGGACACTGTGAGGCAAGAGTAAAGAAGGCACTCGAAGCCCTTCCGGAAGTCAAAGAAGCAGTTGTCAGCCATGAAGCGGGAACAGCTGTTGTTACCTTAGAAAGTGCCGTTTCGGATGAAGCATTAAAAGAAGCTGTGGAAGCACAGGATTACAAGGTGATTTCCGTACAGTAATATTGAATTATTTCCGGCACAGTGGTATGATAAGTGGATAATTGCAAATGTAAGGAGTAAGTATGTTTCGGAAAACAATGGAAGAATACGAAGCGGATACCAGAAAAAAACTGGTAATAGATATCCGGGAAAAAGAAGCGTTTGACAAGGAAACGATGCCCGGAGCCCTTCATATGGACAGTGAAACGCTCAAACAGCAGATAAAAGAACTCACAAAGGATCAGACACCTGTTTACCTGCTGTGCCATACAGGACAGCAAAGTGATGCACTGGCAGAGGATTTTGAAAAAGAAGGCTATGAAGTATACAGTATACAGGACGGATTTCGTGCATATCTGCGGTTAAAGCTTCGCACAGTTATGCGTCAGGAGGATTTAAAGGAACAGTGCTGTGCCGATGTGGAACGCAGTATTGTAAAGAAGTTCCGAAAGGAAATCTGGCGGCCGTTTACAAAGGCGATTAATGAGTATGAACTGATTAAAGACGGCGACAAGATTGCAGTCTGCATTTCAGGCGGAAAAGATTCTATGCTGATGGCAAAGCTTTTTCAGGAATTAAAGCGCCACGGACAGCAGAATTTTGAAGTTGTATATCTGGTAATGAATCCGGGCTACAATCCGTTTAATTATCAGGTTATTTTAGACAATGCACAGTTTTTAAATGTGCCGATTACGGTATTTGAATCGGAAATCTTTGATATTGTTGCATCAGAGGAACAGTCACCGTGCTATCTGTGTGCGCGTATGCGCCGCGGCTACCTGTACAGCAAGGCAAAAGAGCTTGGCTGTAACAAGATTGCGCTGGGACACCACTTTGATGATGTTATCGAAACCATTTTAATGGGTATGCTCTACGGGGCACAGATTCAGACCATGATGCCAAAGCTGCACAGTACGAATTTTGAAGGCATGGAGTTAATCCGTCCGTTATATCTGGTGCGCGAAGAAGATATTATCCGCTGGAGAGATTACAATCATTTACAGTTTATCCAGTGTGCATGCCGCTTTACGGAAAGCTGTGCTTCCTGCGGCGGAACGGAGAAAGGTTCAAAGCGTGCGGAAATTAAGGCGCTGATTAAAGAATTAAGCGCGAAAAGTCCGTACATTGAAAAGAACATTTTCCGAAGCGTGGAAAATGTCAATCTGAATACTATTGTTGCTTATAAACAAAACGGTCAGAAACATTCATTTTTGGAGGATTATGATTCTAAATATTAAGCAGACACAGTTTGGTGCCGAGCCGGAATTTGAAATCGAAGATACTGCCACAGGGGAAACGCTGGCAAAATGCACATCGCTGAATCATATTTCCACGGAAATCGTATTTGCGGGACAAAATGCGTATACGCTGTCCTTTGAGCCGGTCTTACAGGAAAGAGAAGGCGAAAAGAATGAACTGATGTATAGCATTTTAGAGCATAACCGGCCGGTGGGCGGTCTTTATACGGCGGAAGTCTGTCAGAAAAAGATATTGTTTGTATCCGTGGGATATGACTATTATAAAATACAGTTTTACGATAGAGAGTATCAGCTGTATGAAATCGGACTGGGAACGGATCGGCATTATCTTTGTTTATATCAGGACGGACAGACGGCGGCGATTGTGCATAAGCCGACAGAAGTAAAAAGCCACTTGGATACCTATACGGTGTATCTGGAGAATGCGCAGTACCGGGATATCGCCTGTATTGCAGCACTGTTTATAGATGGTCTGGAATACAGCAGCAATGATGAAATAGCGGACAGCGCCATTAAGGAAGAATATCTTTCCTTTAATAAAGAGCTGAATTCAAAATTTGATGCCGCATTTTTAGAACGCGTCAGAACAAACAATATGTAAAAAATGCCTTGCCACAATGCTGAGGTTTTATAAGGCAGTATGATAAAGCTTAATAAAACTAAGGCATTGCAATGGCAGAATGAGGCTTTGACTGTAAAAGGTCAGAGCCTTTTTCTATATTTGAAATCTGCACATTCGTCTTTTCTTTTTGTATTCGGTATAATTAAATTACCAAATACAAGGAGGTTTCAATATGAAAACAATTTTTGAAAATATTAGCGGTAGTTATATACAATAAGGTGATTACCTTTTGCCAAATCTTACACTACCTGATGAAAACGAAAGGCAAAGCGGTGTTTGGGGAATGAGACACAAACGATATTTGAAATCAAATCATCGAGTGCTTTATTACAATCTTCTTACGTCGGGTAAGCTTTACAATTATCTTGCCGATGTAGACGAACGAGCAAAAAAATCATTTGAGCAAACAGTAAAATCACTTGCCGAGCAGGAACAAGTTACAGAAAAACTTAAATTAACTGATATAGATATGATGTTGTGTGTGCGAAAGATGAATAATATTCGCAACCGGACAACAGAAATTATTAATGAACAATTGATTTATAAATGAGAAAAAGGCACAACTTACGGAGAATAATTCCGTAGACTGTGCCTTCGTTTTATTTGTAAGATTCGAATGTATAATCTTAGCAAGCAGGCCATTTGAATATCCAAACGATAGCTTGCCCGCTTTTGCACAATCTCAGCGAGCAGTGTATTTGGATAGTCACACTACCAAATACCTTGTTAGGGCCACCCTAAGACCATAGTTTGTTAAATTGATTTTTTCTATAGTCAAACAATATTTATGTGTAGGCAATTTAAAAGACCTCCGTAGTTGTTGAGTGCTATCGTAATTTTTTTAGGGGAGTTATAAGTACTTCATATGCGTATTTATATACCTTGTTTGCAGATTCGTCTGGCGAGATATCTCCGTGTGCTAAACAGCATCTAAGCATATATAAAATAATTACTATTGCTTTACTTATTTTATCAGCATCATTAACAAACCCATATTGTCCTATCTTTTTTGCATCTTCGCTAGTATCTAAGACTGATTCGCATATATATGGTCTCAGGTCTTCATAACAACTTAGGCATTTTTCTTTTTGTGTGATAGACAAGGCCATGAAATCAGATTGTTCTTGCAATTCATCCTTTTTATACTCGTCTTGTTCAAATTCGAAAACTTTTCTTCCGCTTTGCTTTACAGAAACACAAGTTGTTATTTTGCCCCTTGAACGAGTACATTCATAACTATTAAAATAGTAGTCGATTTTAGAATGTGCATTTGCGTTTTTAGAAGCTATTTCGGCAAATGAAACTGTTTGACGAACACCAATATACTCTTGTGTTGTGATAGCAGCGCCAAGTAAGGATTCATGTAAATTTGCTATGCTGTCACGATATGAAATGCCTTCCGAATTATCAACATTGATCAAATTCATTACATAGGTTTTAAACCTATTAGTATGTTCAGCAATATGTTCAATATGATCTTTATCTGTTTTACCGGGTATTTCACCGCTTTCATACCACGAATTGAATGCAATCCATGCTTTCATAAAAGCTGAGAAGTAATCAATTTTTATATCAACTGCATCTATCCAATCTTTATAATTTGACATATTTCTCACCTCACTTTGCGTAGATTACTTTTTCATCCATAATTTTTAAGGCTTCTTGCTCTAAAATATATGCTTCATAGCGTTTTTGGTTAGCTTTTAAAGCTAAATCATTGATTCTGTTTTGAATGTCTTGATTTTTTAATAACGGTATCTCTACTGAAGATAAACTATTATTATCTATCATGTCAACAACAGAACCATATGTTTGTCTGCGAATTAATTCTGTTCCCCATTCGCTGTTTAAAAAGATATAAATGTATCCTGCAATATTGTTGTTTGCTGGAACAAGCTTTAGCACATTTTGGCTAACCGCATATCCGTTCCAATGTCTGGGAACGATAGTTGTCGTTCCAATAGTGCCTCTATCTGTCACTAAAATTGTATTCTCTGTAACTTTAAGCTCCTTTTCATATCGCTTTTTATGAATCGGCTTTGATAAATACTTTTCTGTTTTTGGACTTAGTTGAGTTATCTCTTTGCCACCAAGAAATGGATATCCATACTCTTCCTCAACATAAGTACGTTTGAATACACCTGCAAGAATTATTTGCTTACTAATACGTTCATCACCGATTGTGGTTACTTCCTTAGCATATTTTTTTAAATGTTCAACAATTTTATCTACGGTAGGCAAGTGGTACGAAGCATCTACACGACCGGCTAAATTACTCAGTTTAACGCTAAATGCATTTACATTTGCAGAATTTTTTATATTATTTTGTTTAAACTCACTTATAGGTGGCAACTTCAATTCATCAATAAGTAAGGCTGTCGCTTGGTCAATTAATTCGTTTGATTCATCACGCAATTTGAAAGATTCGACAATAAGATTATGTATTCTTTCTTTGATTTCCTTTGGTGCATCAGGCACAGGTACCATTGTCAGATGCACTGGTTCTATTTGCTGAATAACAGCTCCGTAAATATTTGAGCAAACTAATTTTTTTCCAATTTTAGTTTTTAGAAATGTATATACATAACCAGAATTATCTTTACATTCCAAACGAATTGCATGCTCACTAACAAGAAATTTTGAAAGTGTCTTATTTACAAAAGTCACATTGCCTATTGTTCCAGAACGGGATAACAGAACGGTTCCCTCTTTGACGTGCAAGTCGTGAACTTTTTCTCCATCAACCATAAATTTTACAGGTCTTGGATATATGTCCAACATTTCAGAACTACCGATAAATCCTATGCTGTTCTCGTGTTCAGGTGTTACATAGTTCCTTTTTAATCTACTGCCGTAATGTGCTTTGTTGACAATTCCTTGATCTCCGTATAATGGTACCGTTTTATATTTGCCATTATTAATCAGTGCTAATGCTTGTATTGCCTCTACATCGAAAACACTTGCTTCAAGACGTTTACCACGAAAAATAACATCAGACAAAGACACTGAACACCATTTCAATGGTATATCATTTGTTTCAACGTCAATAGTATTTTCATTATCTAATTTGTGTGCCAAATTACTGTTTACCACGCTATACCCTCCTGTTGCTTCCATTTTGCGAAAATCTCGGGAACATCAGGTGTTTGGTCATCCTCAACTTTCTTTTTTTGCTGATGAGATATAGTGCATTCGCCAGTACCTGTATCTCCCCGCACAAGAACGCTGTTAGTATCCGAAACGAGTATTTCGTTACCCTCTTTATCTCTCTTAAAAATTGGATTTCCTCGTTTATCGTGCCCCACTTTTTCAACCATAGCCATAAAGATGTTATAATCAGCCATTTTCCCTGATTTTTCCTCTGAATCTTTCTGTTGCTTCGTTTTCTTTTGTAAGAAAAGAACAGATGTCTGCGTGCCGTTACGAGGCTGAAAAGTATCAGCGTTTAAATCTATACTTGCTACAATACGATGATTCTTTATCAACCATTCACGAATATATCCAAGTCCAGGAGAACCAAGAATCGAGTCTGGAAGAACAATTCCCATTCTGCCTCCATCTACAAGTAGTTGAGTACAACGTTCAATGAACAAAATTTCAGGCGGTACAGATGACTGCAATCGTTCTGTCATTGTCCAGGTGCCTGTCTTTTTGTCGTTTTCCCAAATGTGAGCAAGTTCAAACTGTTCCAATATGTTTTTATCTTTCACAGGTATTTTGCTGCCAAATGGCGGATTTGTAACAATAACATCAAAATAAGCAATAGTATTATGATTTCTTATTTCACTCTTATCAACACCGATAGCATCAGCTAATTTTGTGCGGAATTCATCCGTCCATTCGTGTGGAGGCAAAAGCGAATTAGTCTGAAGTATATTGCCACTACCGTCATTATTCATAACCATATTCATTTTAGTTGCTTTTACGAGATCCGGGTTAATATCAAACCCGAAATAGTAATGTGAAGCCATATCTGATATGCGGTCATTAAAAGCTCTAATAGAATCACCATCCCAATCACATTTATTACGGCCAATTTGTGCAGAAAATTCTCTTTCCAAATCAGCAATAACGTGCGTCATTGCAGTAACCAAGAAACCTCCGGTGCCACAAGAACTGTCAAGAACTCTTTCGTCCATCTTAGGATTTATCATCTCAACAACCATCTTCATAACATTACGAGGCGTGAAAAATTCACCTCTGTCACCACGAAGGTTAGCACCAACGATTTCTTCGTATGCTTTCCCTTTAATGTCGATATTAGTGTTAAGAAGACTATATTTTTGAAGTTCACTAACTATATACGCCAAACTACGTGGAGCAAGCTTGATTTCATCGTTAGAATCAAATATCTTTCCGTGCTTTTTCTTAACTCTTTCAAAAATCTTAGATATGCGTTTTTTTACCGTAAGCTGACCGTCTGGATTTGAACGCTCTTCTGATGTAGTGTAAAACTCTAAAGGATTGGGTATGTTGCGCTCATCTTCTATTTTACAGAAAATAACTTTTAAAAGTTCAAAAAATGCCGGTTGTTTTTGTAAGCCATCATTAACGTGGATATGGTTGTGGCAGGTTTTAAAAACAAACAACAAATTATCATCATAAGCATTTTTCAAAGATGTTCTTTTAGGTCGATTAATATCATCCAA